>Ga0114950_10000976_pt1 | contig 21032 bp, 18 predicted proteins | sample N075metaG_FD_83503 | JGI IMG/M metagenome (GOLD analysis project Ga0114950, IMG submission 83503) | Deep subsurface microbial communities from Kermadec Trench to uncover new lineages of life (NeLLi) - N075 metaG | ecosystem: Environmental > Aquatic > Marine > Ocean trench > Sediment | place... | reverse complement strand
GGTCGGTTCTCCGCCAGTTCTCTAAGTAAGCTTACGGACAACTGTGGGAGACCGGCTTTCGAGGCATCTTCATGTCCTACGGCCATAGGAACCGTAGGTTATAAATTGGCAAGTCTATGCCACTCCGCGAGATCCGAGCTTCCGCACACTGGTGACACACGCCCACACCGTCGGGGTAAAACGCGGTGCTAGGGAACTAAACTTCTTTAAGAATGGGTTCCACCCTAGCCAGTTCCGCCGGCGGGAATACGAATTCCCTACCGCGACCCAGGCGATCAACCGGGTTCAGGTCTGTCTCGAATCGGGTCTGCCGCTTCGCGACGCGCGCTACTCGTTGCGTAAAGCGGCGAGCAGGTCGATGCGCGTGGCCCGGCGGGCGGGCATCCAAGCCGCGAGGACGCCGACCAGCACGGCCCCCACGAGCACGACGCCATAAGTGAGCGGGTCGGTTGGCTGCACGTCGAACAGGAGTTGGCTCATGAACCGCGTCGCGCCCAAGGCTCCCAGGTGCCGAGGGCCGCTCCGGCCAAAACGACGCCGAGGGCCTGGCGGAGGATCATCGCCACCGTCGCCGTGGAGTCGGCGCCCAATACCATGCGCACGCCGATCTCGCTCGTTCGTTGGGATACGGAATAGGCCACGATCCCATAGGTGCCGACGATCGCGAGGAGTGCTGCACATAGCGCCAGGCCGCTCAAGAGAGCGGTGTTGAAGCGCGGCTGCGCCGCCGACTCCCAGATGAGATCCTCGGTCGCGGCGACTTGGGTAGGTACGAGTTGCGGATCCATATCCGCGAGCACGTCTCCGACGGCGCTCGCGACAGCGGCAGTGTCGAGATTGGATTGCACGACGATATGCATCTCGGTCGTTGCGATCCGGCCGAAAGGAAGGAAGATCTCGGACTCGTATTTCGACTGCAGGCTCTCGTTGTGAACGTCCGAAACGACGCCCACGATCTCGACTTCGCCCAACATTGTTGCGCGCAGCGAGCGTCCGATCGGATCGACGCCTTCGAAATAGCGCTCGACGAGTGTTTCGTTGACGATCACGACGACGCGTTCGCTCGTTGTATCGAGCTTGTCGAAAGCGCGCCCACGCACCATCGCCATGTCCATGGCGTCGAAATAACCGGGTACCGTGAGGCGAAACTCGGCATTAGGCCGGGCCGTCGGCGAGAGCGCGTCGAGCCCGAGCACGGTGAACTCCATTTCGAATCCCAGCCCCACGTCGCTCATTGGCAAATCGGAGACGGCGCCGGCGGCGTCGACCCCAGGTAACTCTCGGACACGTTCCACCAGCTGTTCGAAGAACGGCCTCCATTCGGCGCGGCCATAACGCGAGCCCGGCAACTTTACGGCGACCGAGACGACGCCTTCCTGGTGGAAGCCGGGATCCACTTCACTCAGCCGATCGAAGCTGCGCACCATCAGTCCCGCGCCCACGAGGAGCACGATGGCGAGCGCGATTTGGACGACGACCATCACCTCGCGCAGCCGCCGTCCGCCGCCAGTCGCGTTGGCGAAAGATGCGGTCGGCTTGAGGAGCCCGAGCAGGTTGGGCGCCATGCTCCGCAGTGCGGGCAGCAAACCGAACAAAACGATCGCGCCGATGGACAAAACTGAGGCGAAGAGCAGCACCTTGCCGTCGACAGCAATCCCGGAGGCGCGCGGGATGTCGGAGGGCATCACGATACGTAGCATCGCGACGCCCCAAAAAGCCAGCAGCAGGCCGCCGGCCGTCCCGAGCACGCCCAGAATCAAACTTTCGGCCAGCGAGCGTTTGCAGAGGTCGCTCGAGCGCGCACCGAGCGCGGCACGAACGGCGAACTCCCGACTAGCGGCGGTCGAGCGCGCGACCAGGACGTTGGCAATGTTGGCGCAGGCGATGAGCAGGACGAGGAATACGGCGCCTGAGAGTACCCACAGGATCGAGGTGAGATCGCCGAGCAGCTCCTCGCGCAGCGGTCGCGCCGTGAGGCCCCAACCGGCATTGGAGTCAGGGTACTCGCGCGCCAGTTTCTCGGCAATGGCAGAGAGCTCGGCTCGCGCGCCTTCCACGGTGATACCGTCGGCGAGACGGGCCATCGCGTCGAACATGCGATGATCCCGGTCGAGCAGGACCCTGTCGCTGAGCTCCATGGGGAAGTACATCTCGACTTCGTCGTTACCGGGGGGGAACTGAAAACCCGGTTCCGTAACCCCGATCACTGTGTAGGGCTGGTTGTCCAACTCGAGCGTGGAGCCGACGATGGATGGGTCGGCGCCGAAGCGCCGCGTCCACGACGCATGTGTGATGACCAACTTCTTCCCGCGCCCTGGTGTCTCGTCATCGTCGATGAAGAACTGGCCAAGGGCTGGTCTCGTTGCGAGAACGCGAAACATTCGGGCCGTCACCACGAGACTGCCAACCCTGACCGGTTGTTCGAGCCCGGTCAGGGTGGACCCCATGGAGCGGTACAAGAGAACGTTCCCGTCGAAGGCTTCGGCACCTTCGCGCAAGTCGCGATAGGTGGGGGGAGACAAGCGAAAGGTGTCCTGTTGATTGGGCCCGCTGGTCGCCCATAGGACCACGAGCCTGCTGTCATCGCCATAACCGAGCGGGCGGAAGAGCACGCCGTTGACCACACTGAAAATCGCGGTGTTGGCGCCGATAGCGATCGCCAGAGTCGCGATGACCACTAGCGTGGGAACGGGTGTGGAGAACAGCGACCGCGCTGCCGCCTTGAAGTTGTTCACTAGAGAAAACCTACCTTTCGCTGGGAATCATCTGATGCTGCAGATGTTGCTTGCGGCGCAGGATCAGCTACTCGTGGAAACGCCCGCGCTGGTCCGGATGCAAGAGCTCGCCGATGTCGCTATGCACCTGCCGCATGGCGTTTTGCACTTCGGGGCGAAGCTGCTCCCACGTGCGCTGCACGAACTGCTGGCGCTCGGCCAGGATTCTGTGGATCTGCGCCACTTGCTCCTCATCGAGCTCGAGAAGCTCCCGGAGCTCGGTGATGGCGGCCTCGTGCTCATCCGCCGCCGACATCATTGTCAGCGGACGAGCCACAAAATGACGTTCATATGCGACGCCAGCGAGAACGCCGAGCGCAAAGATGAATAGCAGTACCCCCCCCGGCACGAACGCGCGGACCCATCATGGTTCTCCCTCGTTCTCGTCTACGGGCGGAAACTGCACCATGAGCGAATCGACGCTCGGTGGTGTGTGGCCGCCGATCAACGTTCCAGCGACCTCGCTCGGCGTCACGGAGTTCTCGATCCAGCGGAAAGCTACCGAGGAATCCGACGCCGGCAAAGCGAGCCAGAGGAGAAGCATCGCTGCCGCCGAAGCCGACACGAGCCACGGCGAGCGCCGGGCGAGCAGGCCGTACCAGCTGTCATGGGCTTCGGCGTAGGCGGCGAGCGGACCGGAGGCGTCGCCTCGAATCCGTTCGGCGAGCTTTTCCCAATATTCGGGATCTCGAGGGAGCCGCGATCTCGGGACATCAGCCATTATCAAAGCATACCTTGCTGAGGGTCCAAGTCGTAGTCCGCGAGGGCGCGTACCGCTCGATGGAACGTATCCTGGACGACGTCTTCGGCATCCTCGAGGCGGCGCGTATATTGCCAGGCGAGGGCCATCGCGGGGCGCAGATAGCGGCGCAGGAGGACGTCGAAAGCAGTAGCGTCGCCACGCTTGGCCGCTCCCGCCAGCTCCTCATCGGTCCGATCCTGAGCATCGCTCATGGCTCCGTCCCGGGAGCATATCGTCAATTGTTCCCGGGAGCTGAATGGATCCGTTAGTGGCGAGCCTCGCCGTGATGGCCCGTGCGATTCTTGGCCGCTGAGCCCTCCATGGCATCCTGGAACATCTGCGCGAACTTCGTCTTTTGCTCATCCGTCAGGTCTCGAGCGATCACGTCGTGCGTTCGATGAAGCTCCTGCATCGCCGCCATCATTTCACGAAAGGGTTCCTCGAGCGTCTCGCGCTGGGCGGCCGTTAATTCGAGCCGTTCGGCGATAGCGGTGAAATGGTCCGGTGGATCGGCAGAGTGGCCGTGCTGCGCCTCCGCGACTCCCACCGCCAGGACAGCAGTCAGCATTGCGGTCATCATGGTGCGATGCAGTATCCTCATGGGTCGTCTCCTATACGCTTGTAGGTTTCCGTGTAGGTGCTCCTTCTTTGGAGCACCCTCTTTCATGCTGTACTCGCGAGACCGAGGATCCGTTGACACCTACCCGCGACTTATTTCTCCATCAACGCCGCACGCGGTGGCCCGGTTGGGCCCCTCTCTCGGTTGATTTCGGTCTCTCAGGCCGCTAGATTCCCTGTTTACAAAGGTTACGATGCCGCTCACGTCCGGAACACGTTTGGGTCCTTACGCGATTGTCTCGCCGATCGGTGCAGGGGGTATGGGTGAAGTCTACAAAGCCCGGGACACGAAGCTCGGACGCGAGGTGGCTATCAAAGTGCTGCCGGAGGCCTTTGAGCAGGACAGAGAACGTCTCGCACGCTTCGAGCGTGAAGCACGCGTGTTCAGCTGGCCGAGAATCTCTCCGGACGGTGGCCGCGTCGCCGTGGTGGTGGAAGGAGCTAGCGATGATTTGTGGATCTACGAGCTCGCTCGCGGTACTTTCGAACGGTTCACGTTCGAGGCGAGAAACATCACTCCTTTCTGGACGCCCGATGGGCGACGGCTGATCTTCAGTTCGACGCGGAGCTCCGCGGTGCCGCAGCTGGTGTCACGACCCGCAGACGGAATCGGAGGAGTTGAGAGGCTCGTCTCAACTCCCTTCGCCACGTTCGTCGGATCGTGGTCCCCCGACGGCCAGACGCTTGCTATTATTCGTCAAGACAGCGACAAGGACATCATGCTGGTGTCTTTCGAAGACGACAGCGCGCCGGTAGCGCTTCTCGATAGTTCAACGAAACGGGCGCGGCCTTCTCACCGGACGGACGATGGTTGGCCTACATCTCCGACGAGACCGGCCGCGGCGAGGTCTACGTGCGGGCGTTTCCAGGCCCCGGCGGTCGAGCTCAGCTTTCCACCGACGGGGGAGACGAGCCGCTATGGGCGAAAAGCAGCCAGGAGCTCTTCTATCGGAGCGAGAGGGGGATGATGGCCGTGACGATCGAGGCCACCGACGGGGGATACGAGCTTCGGATCGGCGAGAGCCGGCTCCTCTTCGAGGACCGGTTCGAGATGACCTCGATCCCAGGTGTGGCCAACTACGATGTGTCGAGCGATGGGCGTTTCCTCATGGTCGAGCCCGAGGAAATCGAAGGCCCAGCCCAGCTATACGTCGTGCTGAACTGGTTCGAAGAGCTCGAGCGACGCGTCCCGAGCGACCCATGAGCATCTATCGGCTCGAGCCCCGGGTCCAACATTACGCCTGGGGCAGTACGAATTTCATCCCAGATCTACTGGGAGTCGACAACGCCGACAGGCGGCCCTATGCGGAGCTATGGCTAGGCGCGCATCCAGACTTGCCGTCAAGAATTTTGTTGGAAGACGAGAAGCGCCCGCTCGGCGAAATGATCTCGGGCGAGCTTCCCTATCTCATGAAGATCCTTTCCGCGGCCAAGCCGCTCTCGATACAAACCCACCCGAGCGAGGTCCGGGCTCGCGAGGGATTCGCGAGGGAGAATGCGGCCGGGATTCCGATCGACGCACGCCATCGCAGCTATCGCGACCCGCATCACAAGCCCGAGCTTCTCTGCGCCCTCACCGATTTCTACGCGCTCCGGGGCTTTCGTCCCGATCCGACACCGTTCGGCGACGAGCCCCTGAACACGCTCTACGCGAAGCTGATGACGATGTCTCGAGACGAGGTCGATGCGGAGCTCGGGCCGATCGTCGAGAGCCTCGGTGACGGTGATTACGGGAAGGAGGATCGAGAATATTGGGTCCTCCGCTGTCACGCGGAATATTCCGAGAAAGGCCACTACGATCGTGGTCTTTTTTCGATCTATCTCTTGAATTTGATACACCTCGAGCCGGGCGAAGCCATTTATCTCGATGCAGGCACGCTCCACGCTTATCTGGAAGGATCGGGCGTCGAGATCATGGCCAACTCGAACAACGTGTTGCGCGGCGGACTGACGAGAAAGCACGTCGACATCCCCGAGCTTCTGAACAATGTCGTCTTTCACGGGGAGGCGGCGCAGATCCTGAGGGCGTCAAAGATTGGCCCGAGCGAGTGGGCCTATCGTGCTCCGGTGAAGGAGTTCGAGCTTCGCCGCATCGAAGGTGGTCACGTTGATACCGGCGACCATGGCCCCGAGATCCTATTCGTCACCGAAGGCGAAGGGACCGTCGAGGAGCATCTTGTTTCGAGAGGCCAAGCGCTCTTCGTGCCGGAAGGAGAGACGTATCACGTGCAAGGTTCGCTTACGCTCTACAAAGCAACGGTGCCGCGATGACGATGTTTCGGGGCCGCAAACCCGCGGCGCTCGCCTTTGGCACCAGCGGTCTGAGAGGTCTCGTGACCGACATCACCGACCTCGAAGCCTACATCAATACGCGAGGCTTTCTCGATTACGTGAAGGCGCGCGACGGCAAAGTTTCCGTGGCGGGGGACCTTCGGCCGAGCACGGACCGCATCCTATGCGCTGTCGCGACGGCGATCGAAGACGCGGGATGCGTCGTCGAATATCTCGGCAAGATCCCGACCCCGGCATTGGCTCTACATGGCATCGGGCACCGAAGGCCGCACGTCATGGTCACAGGAAGCCACATCCCTTTCGACCGCAACGGGATCAAGTTCGGAAAGCCTGCGGGAGAAGTTCTCAAAGATGACGAAGGCGGGATTTTGGATGTGGTCTCGAAAGTACGAGAGGTGGAATATGGGCGAAGTGCTGCTGCCTCTCGCTTTGCCGATGACGGCAGGCTGAAAGAGCCCATCGCGCTACCCGCCGTGAACGATCGAGGTGCCGCCGCCTACATAGAGCGCTATGTGAATTTTTTCCCCGCGAGTGGGCTTTCGGGAAAGCGTGTCGTCGTGTTCGAGCACTCCGCTGTAGGTCGGGCGCTGCTCGTAGAGATCCTCACCCGGCTGGGCGCCGCGGTCGTGCCGACGCGCCGCAGTGATGCGTTCATCCCCATCGACACGGAAGACATCACCGCCGAGCGCCTCGCCGAGCTACAAGAGATGGCGGATGACGAGCACGGCGCCGATGCGATCGTCTCTACCGACGGCGATAGCGATCGGCCGCTCGTCGCCGGCATCGACCCCGAAGGACGCGTGCGCTTTTTTTGCGGTGACCTTCTCGGCATCATCGTTGCGAAATATCTGGGCGCCGACACTTTTTGCGTGCCCGTAAGTACGAACGATGCTGTTGACCTCGAGCTCGGGAACGTCACGAAAACCCGCATCGGCTCGCCTTACGTGGTGCAAGCCATGATCGAAGCTCGCGGCGAGAACATCGTGGGCTGGGAAGCTAATGGCGGATTCCTGACCGGCTCGGAGATAGAGAAGAATGGGCGGCATCTGAGCCCGCTCCCGACGCGCGACGCTGTTTTGCCGATCCTGTGTGCGCTCTATGCCTCGGCCGAGCGCGGCCGTTCGCTCGTCGAGCTCTTCTCGGAGCTTCCACCTCGCTACAGTAAGGCCGGTCTCCTGGACGATTTCGCCCGAGACAAGAGTCTCGAGATCCTCCGCCGCTTTGAGCCGGGCGACTTCCCCGCCATCCGAAAAGAGCTCAGAAGCTACTTTACGCGCGAGCTCGGCTTCGACGATATCGTCAACATCGACACCACCGACGGCCTCAGGCTCTACTTTGCCAACGGCGACATCGCCCATATCCGGCCTTCGGGAAACGCGCCGCAGCTACGTATTTACGCGGTCGCCAATACAGAAGCCCGGGCAGAAGCGATCGTGAAGCATGCGCTGTCTGAGCCGAACGGGATTTTGCGACGGCTTTCGTGACGCTTTCAGATGATGCCTACTGTTCGCGATCGTAGGGATGGCGAAGATAGCCGGCCGCGGTTCCGTGTGTGCCGTCGTAATCCGGAAGCTCTTGGACGCGGCGATAATGCGCCGTGGCCTCCTCGCGGCGCCCCATGGTGTCGAGGATCTCGCCCGCGCGTAGATGTGAGAGGGCCCTCTCACGGCCGGGGGTCCCGGGGTCTTCCGCGGCGCCCTGAAACTGGTCGAGCGCCTCATCTTGGCTTCCAAGCGCGAGCAGTCGTTGTGCGAGAGGATAGCGAATCTTGTCGAGCGGAAGATTTTGATAGTTCGGGATCTTGTCGAGGGCCCGCCGCGCGACCGCCGCGTAGGTTTTCGCCGCATCGACGCGTCTTCCCATCCGCTCCAATATCTGGGCTTTGTTGATGTGCAGCAAGTAGTTTTCTGGATATTTGCCGTGCAGCTGCCTCGCCATCTCCAGAGCGTAAGCGTTCTCGTCCTCGCGGACATACATCACCATCAGCAGGAGCCGGGCATCATCTTTGACGAAATTGCCCTTCGTCGCGGCGCGGGTGAGATACTCGAAGCCCCGGACTTCACTGCCGTGATAGCCCGCAAGGGTCGCGATCCATTTGATGTACCAGGGCAGATTGCCGACGACATATTCATAGCTCCCGACCGTCATGTAGGCGTCATTGAAGTCGGGATTCTCGTCCACGATCTCGCGCTGGATACGATAGGACTTCTTGCCGTGTTTGAGCGCCTTGCGAAAGCTCCTTTCGATGGTGAAAGCGAAAACGCCGAGCGCGCTCTGGCATGCGCCGAGGTAGTAGCGCGCGTCGATGTCTCCCGGATGTTGCTCCAGGTAGCGCGTCGCCCTCTCCTGGCTTTGCCGGACGCCGTCGAAAAAAGCTTCTTTGTCCTCCTCGGACATGGCCTCGTTGGCCGGCCGGTTGAAATATCCCGGCGAGATGAAGCGATCGAGGTCGAGATCGTCGCGGGCGACGAGCTCACGAAACCAGATGGCAATCGATCGGGCTAGCGGTGGCCCCGGATGGTGGGGATATTCCTTCTCGAGCTCGGTGAAGAATGCGACGCTCTTGTCGTGCTCGAGGCGGTAGAGGTGGGTGTTCCCCTGGATGCTCGCAGCCTTGTATTCGGCACTCCTCAGCCTTTCGGCGCTCGCCGCCGAAGCTAGAGACGTCGCCAAAACGACTCCCAGCAGACTAGCGCTAAACCCAAATCGCATCCGGTAAACGGTCTCCAAATTTATAAGCGCGATGATACAACACTAGCATAAAAGAGCGAACACCGCCGGTCATGAAATTCACGTGAACGCCGTGGGCGGCCGCAGAAGATCAATATCAAGAAAAGCGTAACGCAAAGGCGCAACGAAAAGAAAGAAAAGACGCTCGCGCGGCGTCCAGGACTGTTCTCACCGCTCGAAGTCGCTGGCCAGGTAGTTTCTAAGTTAGGGCCCCAGATAACTTGCGACAAAAGCATCTGCTCTCAGCTTCCTTTTTTTCTTTGCGCCTTTGCGCCTTTGCGTTACGCTTTTTGAATATTGATCGAACCCGCCTCCGGCACCTCATATCGTTTCAGCAATTCTGGGCTGCGTAGGCGGGTATAATCAGCGTCGTTTTGGAATCTACATGAAGGCGCAACGGCCTCCCGAACTGATGTCCTCTCCGGCGATCCGCATCCAGGACTTGTCCTTCGGCTACGGCGAAGGGGATTTCGAGCTAAGAATTGGAAAGCTCGAAGTCGGCCGGGCATCCTCGGCGGCGTTCATCGGTCCGAGCGGATCCGGCAAGACGACGCTTCTACATCTCATCGCGGGGATCACGTTGCCGCAGTCTGGCAAGATCGAAACGAACGGAGTCGAGCTCACCGGTCTTTCCGAGAATGCGCGCCGCGCTTTCCGCATCAAAAATATAGGTCTCGTCTTTCAGGAGTTCGAGCTTCTGGAATATTTGACGGTGCTCGACAACGTGCTCTTGCCCTACCGCATCAACGCCGCGCTCGAGCTCACGGAAGCGGTGCGCGAGAGGGCGGCCAACGTGGCGGTGGAAGTGGGAATTGGAGACAAGCTCTCGCGCTATCCAAGCCAGCTATCGCAAGGCGAGCGGCAACGTGTGGCGGTGTGCCGTGCGGTCGTGACTGAGCCTGCCGTGCTGATGGCGGACGAGCCGACGGGCAATCTCGACCCGCGCAACAAAGGGCGCGTTCTCGACATCCTGTTCGATTATGTGGAGACGAGCGGCACGACGCTTCTCACCGTGACGCATGATCACGATTTGCTCGACCGTTTCGAGCGCATCGTCGACTTTAAAGAGCTCTTGTCGTGAAGCAGACGCTCTATCTAGCTTGGCGTTATCTGGCGTTTCACCGTCTGAAAACGTTCATCCTCCTCACGTCGATCACGTTGATCCTCTATCTTCCTGTAGGTTTGCGGGTCCTCGTGAACCAAAGCTCACAACAGCTGACGCGCCGCGCCGACGCGACCCCGCTCGTTGTAGGCTCGAAGGGGAGCCCGCTCGAGCTCGTGCTCAACACCCTCTACTTCCGCTCGGACTTCCCCGAGCCGATGCGCTATAGCGAGGCGCAGAAAGTTCGGGATTCCGGGCTAGCGCGGATCGTGCCGATGTATGTTCGCTACCACTCTCGAGGCCATCCGATCGTAGGGACGAGCGTTGACTATTTCGACCGTCGCGAGCTGGCGGTGCAGACGGGGCGCTTGTTCACTTTTGTCGGGGAGTGCGTTCTCGGGGCGCGCGTCGCCGAAGCGTTGGGGGTGCATGTCGGAGACGCGGTCATCTCTTCGCCTGAGAACCTCTTCGATCTAGCGGGCGAATATCCCCTCAAGATGACGATCGTGGGGATTTTGGCACAGGCCGACAGCCCTGATGACGACGCGATCTTCGTGGACATCAAGACGACGTGGATCATCGAAGGAATCGGGCACGGTCACCAGGATGTGGCCGATGGCGAAGCGGCGGGCGCCGTGTTGTCGCGCGACGGCAATCGGGTAGTCGCGAACGCTTCGATTGTGAAGTACAACGAAATCACGGAAGACAACCTCGACGAGTTTCACTTTCATGGCGATCTCTCCGACTATCCGATAACGGCGGTCGTGGCCTTTCCGCCGGATCAAAAATCGTCAGCGCTGCTTCAGGGTCGCTATGAAAACGCCGACGAGCGGGCTCAGATTGCGCGGCCCTCCGAAGTTATGGCGGAGCTACTCGATACGATTCTCACGATCGAGAGCTTCGTTCTTGCCGGCGCGGTCATCGTCGGGATCGCGACGCTCGCGTCGGCGTCGCTCGTCTTCATGCTGTCGCTCAGGCTGCGGCGGCGCGAGATGGAGACGCTGTTCAAAATCGGCGGCTCGCGCGCTAATGTGGGAGCGCTCATGGCGTCGGAGATGGTTTTCGTGCTCGTGACCGGTATCGTCCTGGCCGCCGGGCTCACTTTTCTAACGAGCCAGTTCGGTGCGGCTTTGGTTCGAGCACTCATTCGAATGTGAGGTTCGACATGCGTTTAGCGTTATTGATGATGGCGGCACTAATGGCAGCGTGTGGAAGCTCGGAAGAGGTCGCGGATGTAGCCCCGTCCGAACGCGCTAAAGCTCCTCTCCGTGTTTATACGGTGAGCTACCCGCTTGCCTATTTCGCGGAGCGTATCGGGGGCGCGGCTGTCGATGTGACCTTTCCCGCGCCGGCGGAGATCGACCCCGCGAGCTGGAGGCCCGGTGCAGAGACGATCGAGGCTTATCAAAAAGCCGACCTGATCCTTCTCAACGGCGCGAACTACGCCAAGTGGGTGGAGCGCGTTTCACTTCCAGCCTCGACGCTCGTCGATACGTCCGAGAGCTTTCAGGACGACTACATCATTATTGAAGACGCTGTCGTTCACAGCCATGGCCCCGAAGGTGAGCACAGCCATGGCCAGACCGCCGTCACGACGTGGCTCGATCCAAGGCAGGCCGTCACTCAAGCCCGTGCGATCCAGGGCGCGCTTCTCGCCGCGCGCCCCGAGCAAGGCACCGACTTTGAGGAAGGCTTGGCCGCTCTCGAAAAAGACCTAGAGGCTCTCGACGCCCGGATGGAGGAAGCGCTCGGGAGTGATGCCCCTTTCGTCGCCTCGCACCCCGTCTATCAATACCTCGCACGCCGTTACGGGCTGGACCTGCATGCCGTCGACTTCGACGGAGACGCATGGCACGACCTCGAACATTTGCTCGAAGACCATCCCGCCAAAGTCATGCTCTGGAAGTTGGACCCGCCCGCGGATACGGCCTCGAGATTGCGAGACATGGGCCTCGAGATCGTGATCTTCGATCCCTGCGCGAATCGCCCCGCCGCGGGCGACTACCTATCCGTGATGGAGGAGAACATGGCACGCCTTCAAAGCGCGCTCTCCCGATAGTCGGCGATCGAGCTCGATCAATATAAAAAAAGCGTAACGCAAAGGCGCAAAGAAAAAGCAAAGAGACGCTCCCGTCAAAGACCGTTTCGATCGCTTTGTTCACCTTCGTCTCTTTCCAAGTGCTTTCAGGCCGTGCCTGTCGTGCCTGTCCTGGCTCTGCAATTGTACCGCCCGTAAGCTATAATATGGATAGATCGTAATCACAAACCCAAAACTCTTTGAGGCGATCGCTTATGCCTGGCTCGGACCAGTGTAGGCCGGAACTGCCGCTACCGACCGTTAGGTTTGCGCCTAATGCGCCTCCCGCGTTGAATTTGTTAGCGCGTGGTCTACACTGGAAACAGGAAGCGGAAATCCACCGACAACCCCATGAGTCTGGAGGACAACGATGCTGACGGCGTTGAAAGAAATTCTCGAGAGCACCGGTGGTCCGGCTCCGGAGGAAGAAATTCTTTCCTTTTCCGACTATCTGGAGCTCGTCAAGACCGAACCTTGGATCACACGCAATACGTTTCAGCTGCTGCACGACATGTTGTTGTCGAGCGGCGTGGAGCGCACCATCGTTCCAGGCAAACCGATCAAGCATCGATACGAGTTCTTCGAGGACGCCGCTCTCGTGGGAATGTTCGTCGTCTTCGGCCAGCAAAAGGCGAAAGCGAACCTCGTCGAGAAGATCGACAACGCCTCGCGCGGTCTCGAGGCGTCGAAGCGCCTCTGGATTCTTCTCGGCCCGCCAGGCGCGGCGAAGTCACGTTCGATGGACGGCATCAAGACGGCTCTCAATACTTATTCGCGCTCGGACGAAGGAAAGACGTTTACGTTGCTCCTTCCTACGGTGGACGAGCGTCTCAGAGAAAAAGCGCTCTTCGAAGAAGACGGCATCCATTATCTGCAAGCGCCCATCTTCGAACGTCCGCTTCAGGTGGTTCCCCAGACCCTCCGGACCGCGTTCCTCGGCAAGCTGAACGGGCTCGTCGAGGGCGACAAGCTGCGCGAGTTCTTTGATAAACATCCGCATTACGACGGCACGTTTCGCATTAACGTGGATGGCCTCGTTTCACCTTTCGCCGATCAGGTGCTGCACGATTTCATGAAGGCGAAACGTCTTGACTTCGCCGCCGCCTTACCGTTCGTCAAAGTGAAGCGGATGATCTACGACGCGCGCACCAAGACTGGTATTGGCTCCTACACGCCACGCGACGAGAAGAGCCAGGAGGCCGGCTCGCTCGTAGGTAATATCGATTACAGCCTCTTGCCGCGCTTCGGTAGCGAATCGCACCCGCTTGTCCACGACTACAAGGGGGAGCTCTGCGCGGGCGCCAACGGGTTCGTCGAGATCCACGAAATTTTGAAGCTGACAGACCGTTTTCTGTACGAGCTTCTCTTCGCGACCCAGGACCGCTTCTTCAAGCCCGAAGGACAGCCGCCCGTGCCCTTCAACGGCGTCATCATCGGCCATACGAACTTCCACGAATACAACATGTTCATGGCCAATGAGACTTTCGAAGCGCTACGTTCTCGGACAACGTTCATCGAGATGCCGCTCTCCGTGAACTTCAAGGACGAAGAGAAAATATACGCTTTCACTTATGCCAACGAGCAGAGAGGTTGGTCTTCAGACAAAAAGCATCTCGCTCATGTCGCGCCGCACAGCCTCGAGTTCCTGAGCCTCGTTGCGGCCATGACGCGGCTCTACGAGTCGAAGCAGAACCCGAACCTCACGGTGCTTCAAAAAGCGCTCATCTATGCTGGCCGAGCCGATAGCGGCGTCGATAACAACATGGCGCGTACGATCCTGGAGGAGTTCGAGTTCGTGAAGCCGTCCGAAGGAACGTTCGGCCTCGATCCGCGTTTCATCCAGAACGTGGTCGAGAATACCGAACACTTCCAAATCAACGAATACGCGGCGAATATCAGCCGGCTCCAAGAATCCAATGGCGAGCCCGCGATGATCACTTCGATCGCTCTGCAGAACCCCTGCGTGAGTCCGATGGACCTCTACCTGCGCACGGAGAACTCACTGAAGGAGCTTTTTGCCACCAACAAAGCGAAGCTCGGCCACTTCGTCGAGAAGATTCTGCCGCAGGCGAAGCAATGGATCCTGAGCCAGATCGCGACCGACGTCTATGGCTCGGTGCTGCGGGACGAGTCGGTCGTCGAGACCACATGGAAGAAGTACACCGATCACGTCCGCGCTTATGTCCATAACACGAAGGTGAAACACGAAGTGACCCACGCGGACGTGCAGCCGGACGAGAAGTTCATGCAGTCGATCGAGCAATATCTCGGCATCGCGGAGAAGGATGTCTTCCGGAAGGAGCTCTCCGACGCCATTGCTAGCGTGAGCTACACGGTGCTGCTAGCGGACGAGCCGTCCTATCAAAGCGCTATCCGGCGCTACGTGTTCGAGAACGAGTTCAAATCGAGTGAGAACATCAAGCTCCTCGGCTGGATCAAGAGCGGCTCCAGTGCCGCAGGCGTCCACTCGAAAGAGCAGGAGCAGCTGAACGAAACGGTCAAATATCTGATGGAGAACCTGGGCTATTGCGGCAAGTGTGCGTTTCAGGCGCTCACGATCACCGCGAGCGCGACCAGCATCGTCGACTAGACACTGGCAGGCTGACAAGGGATTGCGTCTGCAGCCTGCGCGAGCGGAGCGAGCCCGGCCCGAATGGGCCGACGAAACGCCGGGCGAGCGAACGAAGAGAGAGCGAGCACTAAGCAGAAGAAAGAAGGCATCATGTCCGACGTCAAGATCTCCTCTGACGAGTCCGAGGGCATTTTCAACGAGTTCATCCAGGAGCAGCTCGATGAAATCGTGGACGACATCATTAATAGAGGAGATCTGGACCGCTTCGACGACCGCGGCAGTGACATCATCATCGAGATGGACGACATCCAGCCGCCGACCTTCATCTATGGCGACAATGAGGGTGGCCGCGGCTCCGGCGGACAGGGACCCGGCAACGAAAAAGGCAAGCTCCGCTTCCGCGTTCCGTTCCAAGCCTTCATGGAGCTTTTAGGCCAGAGGCTGCGGCTCCCGAATCTCGTCAAAGAAGGGGACGGACGGATCAAAGAGTTCTCTTATTCTTTCAAGACCTTTGGTCAGGTAGGGGTCATTCTCGACAAACGGCGCACCTTCAAGCGTGCCCTGCGCTCGAGCATAGGCACCGGCGTTTACAACCCGGCCAAGGGGCAGCTCGACGTCCACGTGCGCCGCCGGGACCGCCGCTTCAAGCTGCCGCAGCGCGAGGAGAAGCCGCGCTACAAGGCGGTCTGCTTCTACATGGGGGACATCTCCTACTCGACTTATGGCGAGCGATTGGAGATGGAAAAGCGCCTCGTAAACTTCATCCACCAATGGCTCGACTTCAACTACGGGGCGGGCAATGTCGAGCACCGCTTCTTCGTTCACGACATGGAAGCGCATGAGGTCTCTCCGTCTGATTTCTACAAAGTGAGCAATGCCGGTGGGACCCGGGCATCCGTCGTGTTCGACCTCGTTTCTCAAATCGCCTTCAACGAGTACGAGACCAAGTCGACGAACTTCTACGCGTTCTATTTCGGGGACGGCGAGGTCTTCGAGGACGACGCGAAGAAGATCATCGAGATCCTGCAAACGGAGATGAAGGCGAGCTTCAACCGCGTCGGGATCGTCGAAGTGAAGCCGAGCCAATTCAGCTATCTGAACCGCGAGATCAAGCGAGAGTTCGAAAAAGACGACATCATCCGTATGGGGACGCTCCGCCAGCGCACCGAGACGATCGAAGTTATCAAGAGCCTCTTCGGAGAGCGCCGTGCGTAGCGTGTACTCTGACCCGGAGCTCGCTGAGCTCCAAAACAGAGTGTTGCACCACGCGCGTGAGTTCGGGCGACAGATTCCCGAGATCCGTTTTTTCATCCTGGACCGGCTGGAATTCGCCTCCCTTCTCGAAAAAGACGTCTATCCCACGAGCCCCATCAATATCTGGGAAGGCAAGCGGATGGTGCATAAGAAACATGCCATCGAGACCGGGCTCGAATCCGCGCTGTATTACGAAGTCGTTCAGACGGGCAATCCGTCCTACGCTTATTTGAACGATTCGAACAACGCGGTGAGCCAGGCTTCCGTGATGGCGCATGTGGTTGGCCATTGCGAGTTCTCCGAGCGGAACGTATTGGGGGACTCGAGTCCCGACCGCACGGAATTTGTGATGTATCTGGTCAAGAGGGTGGACCGCGCGCGGCGCCAGATGGGGGAGCGGGCCTATCTCGAATATTGGAACGCGGCGGAATCGGCGACCGTGCTCATAGCACCCAACTCTCAGTACGACTTGGAGCGCTCCACCGAGACCGAGAGCATGTTTCGAGGAGAGACTTCATCCACGACGGACGAGATGGATCGCCCCGAAGCCCCCAAGCCCCTCCTTCCTGTCTTCGACACGATGACGACGCTTTTGAGGGGCACGGTCGGGAGCACCAGCTTCGAAGGCGAGCTTCGCAAGAAACGCCGCGACGAGACGATGAGCCGGCGTGGCTACATCCTCAAATCCCCTTGTCAGGACGTTCTGGATTTCCTCCGGCATTACGCACCGACGAGCCGGGCGGAGCATGCCATCCTCGACTACAAATATATAACCAAGGCCCCACAAGATTTCGTCGCGCGCACCCAGATCATGAACGAGGGCTGGGCGATGTATTGGGAAAAGAAGATCATGCACGCGCTTTTCGAGGAGAGGGCCGTCAAGGGGATCATCGATTACGCGCGCGTCTTCTCGAATGTCTGTAGCCCTCGGCCGTACTTTCAGAGAAACCCTTACCATCTCGGCTATAACCTCTGGTGCCATATCGAGCAGCTTTATCGCGACGGCAAGGTCAGCTTGGAGTACCACGAAGAAGTCGATCGGGACAAGAAAAATCGCTGGCGCGAGGACAGCGACGTCGAGCCGGTTGAAGCGCTTGGCCATCTCGTGGACACGGTGACGGATTACGAGTTCTTGAGACGCTTCTTGACGCCAGAGCTCGTGCACGAGCTCCACTTGAATCGTGTCGATCGCCAGACGGCGGAACGTCTCGGCATCAAAGACGGCGATATCGTCGAGCAGGACAAACGCTACGTCTGGTTGAATCCGGAGCCGATCAAAGATGAAATGCTCGGCTTTTATACCCATTTCTACCGGCCGCGCATCTACGTCATCGACTCCGACTACCAAGATGGCTGCCTCCTTTTGTACCACCGCGATGACGGCCATGCGCTGCGCAAGGATTGGATTCGGCCGACGCTCCGGAACTTGAACATGATTTGGAAAGCGCCGGTGGCGCTTCTGACGAAAGACCAGCTCTTCGCCGTGATGGGCAATCAGTACAAGAGCGAAGAAGTGAAACCGGTGTCCTTCGAGCAAATCATCGAGCGCATGCAAAAGGGGGAGCGACCTTTCCGCGGGAGCTAAGAGTCAGGCATGTGGACGCAAGTCGATAGGTGAACGAAGGAGCCATGGATCTTCGAAGCTTCCTAGGCGGCAGCAAGCCGCGCAGCCTCCGGTTCTCGGAATTCGTCGACGCCTTCGTCGAGGATCCGCTCGGCTATCTCAGAACGAGCTCGACTCTCATCTCCGAGGCGATACAGCATTTTGGCTTCGAGATCGTTGTGCGAAGCGGCGAGCCCGCCGTCAGCTACAACGTTTTCAAAGACCCGTTCTCGGCCGGCACGAACGCCGTTTTTGGCCAGGAATACTGCGTCAAGCAAATCGTCGACGTGATCGAGTCCGTTGGCAAAGAGTCGAGTCCTCAGCGAGGGATCGTTCTCGTGGGGCCGCCCGCCTCGGGCAAAACGAATATCGTAGACTTACTGAGCTTGGCGCTCGAGGAATATTCCAAACACAAGGAAGTAAAACTTTTTGGGTTCTATTTTCGCTTCGAGAATAACGGCCGGGTCGTCGAGTTTCGGCCGAGGTTCCGCCACAACCCCATCTTGCTGTTTCCGACGAGCTCGCAATATGAGGGCCGGACCACCCATCCGCGCCAGGAATTCTTCGAGCATATCAACAGTAGACTTCCTCCCGGCCGCCGGGTCGTGTTTCCTACGTTTTATCAAAACGCCACGATCGACAAGCGGAGCCTCGACATCATCGAAAAGGTCATGCACAACCCGAGAAACGCGGGCAAGACCTTGTTCGATATCCTCGAGGAATACATTCGGGTCGAGGAGATCGATTTCTCCAACGCGCAGGCGAAAGGCATCGCCAATATCGACGACATGAATCAGCTCCAGGTCGATGTCCGTCCTGTAAGTCTCGGCGACGATCACCGGGCCGTCGTGAACGAGCACCTTCCCGGCGCACATCTCTATCAATATGACGGCGCCATGGTGGCGTCCAACCGAGGCCTGCTTCATATCCATGATGCTTTCGGAGGCGAGGACGATGGCGGCCCCAGCGAGCACGCCTACAAGCCGCTCTTGATGCTCCTCGGAAGCGGTAAAGCCTCCATCGAAGCGACGCAGACGCCGATCGACACGACCGTCATCGCGACGACCAACCTCGAAGAGATGACGCGTCTCGAGCATCAGCTCACTTCGTCGAAGCTTCTCGACCGCATCGAAGAGATTCCGGTGAACTATCTTCTCGATGCCTATTCAGAAATGGACATCCTCCGAAGAGATATGTCCAACATCCGACAGAAATATGACGTCGATCCGAACTTGCTGCGCATCGCGACCTATTTCTCCGTCCTGACGCGTTTGTTGCCGCCGATGAAAGTTCCGCCTCTCGCGAGCTGGAGCGACGCGAAGAAGAGTCTCTATTACGGCATAACACCCGAGCAGAAACTTTTCATTTACACCGCGCAGCCAGGGGACCCTATTGCCACCATCGAAAAGCTGCCTCAGTGGCACCCTTTTCGGAGCGAGCTCATCCGCCTCGGCGTCGACATTCGACACCTCGATCGCCATGAGAAGCTCATCGCGCGACAAAGCGACCGAACGACACTCGAGCAAAGCGGCATGTTCACCATCGAGCAGCTGAAGCTCATCGACGATGATTTCATGAGGGCCCTTTGGATTGAGCATTACCCCTACGAGGGCAAGAACGGTATCTCCGTCCGTCAGCTCCAGAACTTGATGCGAGACACCATCGCGAACTCCAACGGTTTTCGCATACATGTGGGGACGTTCTTCAGCCGTTTGAAAAAAACCCTCGCCGAGGGCCCTGCGCTTCATCGTTGGCTCGGAATGGACGACAAGTACCGCAAAGATCGCAAGCCTTGTCCGAAGCGCGCGATCGGCGCGATGGAGCTAGGGGCTGGCGAAGGCGATTATGGCGACTTCGCTGGACTCGTCAAAGTCGTGAAAGGCATCTACAACGACACGATTCAACGCGAGATCACGGTCGCGACGGTGAACCGCGATCCGGATGAGATCGGTGGCGACTTGAGGAAGTACATCCAGCACGTTCTGCTGAAGAGCGCGCGTGAGAATCGCGCTTTCGCGCACATCATGATCAAGCGCTTCACCTATCTCGACCCAGGGACGGGACAGAAAGTGGACGAGGCCGACACCAAATACATGGCTTCGATCGAGCGCATCGTGTCGCCAGGGATTCTCCCCGAAGTCTATCGGCGCGAGATGGCGGAACGCTTCCTCGACATGAGTGATAGCGGTGAGCTTACGATCGAGGAAGGGAAGTCCATCGTCAGCTCCCGGAACGACAACTTTCTCAACTGCTTCGGCCAGGAATATCAGAAACTCATGTCCCACCGCCGCACGATCGGTGACATCAACCCCGAAAAGGTGCGCGACGCGCTCTTCCAGAGGCGCATCCAGCCCGAGAAATACGACACCTATGACGAGAAGGTGCGCCAGCACGCCGAAGACATCCTTCAAAACATGAAACGTCGATTCGGCTACTCCCAGGAAAGCGCCCTCGACACGGTCCTCTTCGCGTTGAGAAAACACATCATTGATTTCAACGAGATTATCAGCTGAGGGTAGGCGGCCGCCGCCAAGTCCAGGGCTCCGGGGCCCCCACGACGGGCCCACGTCAGCCGTAGAGATTGACGGGGCTTCTGGAGCGCAGGGGCCGGGCAAGAATAAGGCCCAGTTAGCCAGTCTCAACTCTTCCCGGGCAGAGTTCAAATGGCGGCACCGGTTCACCGACCCGGTCGGCTGAACGTCGGTGCCCATCCATTTCCTCTTTGCCAAAGTCCGGCTCAGCCATGTACAGGTTGTGGCATTTGATAGGAGTCGAGTCAAAAGGGCCGCTCGTGAATCTTCCTCCTGCATTTCAAAGATGGACGTCGCGCAGGCTCCGTGAACGTCAGACGTGATTCGTGGAACTCGATCCAAGTCCTGATTTCGTGGAGGAGTTCTTGCCTCGAGCTGGCGACTGCAGTTGCCGCTCGCCCTTTCGAAGTCCCATCGACGACGCCCCTGCCTAGGAGCGCTTCGATCTCGTTGACCGCCTCGACTTCGAGCGCCGGTCCGGAAGCCTGTTTTGGGCCCGCCTCTTGCGAGGCGGCCTCGGGTCTTCGAGTTGTGCGTCGGCAACAACCGTAAAGAGACATCCTCACTCCGTGTACGTGCGCCCCCTCACGACCCCGTAATTGCTGGAACTTGCCTTGTCCTGATAACGTCTATACCGCTATGGACACTCTGCTCGAGAACATTCGCTATGCTGGCCGGCGATTGGCGCAAACGCCCGGCTTTACTTCGGTTGCGATCCTGTCGCTCGCTCTCGGAAT
>Ga0114950_10000974_pt1 | contig 21045 bp, 16 predicted proteins | sample N075metaG_FD_83503 | JGI IMG/M metagenome (GOLD analysis project Ga0114950, IMG submission 83503) | Deep subsurface microbial communities from Kermadec Trench to uncover new lineages of life (NeLLi) - N075 metaG | ecosystem: Environmental > Aquatic > Marine > Ocean trench > Sediment | place... | reverse complement strand
GCGATTCATCAACCCTTTCCCTCTGAATCAACTTCGGGAGTTTCTCGGGACCTGGTTATGCACCGTTATGCACAGTCCTGCAGTTGGCAACGAACGGCCCTTGGCGATCATTAATTAAAATAATTACTTACAACTGAGCAGTCGCACTCATAATGCCGGGGTCGGTGGCGCAAGATGAGTTACTCGGAAAGAATCGGAATGAGCGCTGCTGTCCAGCGGCAAGCGGCTGCGAGGCCCGCAAGAACATGTCATACGCTTTCGCATATTCCACCTGTTGAACAAGAAAGACGGGCAGTTCCGCGCCTTTCGCAGTAAAAATATGCGACAAATTCCGGGACGGAAAGTCAAGTGGGGCAGCTACTTAGAGCATGTAGAAATCGGTGGTTCGTAGCCAGGCACTCTATCCAACTGAGCTACGGGCGCGTGTGTTTTCAATCAATGACGTCGTTTCAGAATCGACGCTTTCGCATATTCCACGGATTTTCGCATTTCGCCGGTACGGCCACACCCTGGCGGGTGCTTTGCTGTGGCGTTTCTCAGGCGTGTGCCGGGACGCGGGTGGCGATGATAAAGCGGCGGACGGGCGGCGGCAAGTCCTTCGCGCGATCGATCGTGCTTACGGCGGCGGGCGTCCGCTGGACCCGCAGGCAGGCCGGTATCCGGACTCCTGAACCGACCCGGGCCGCGATTCGCCGTTCGACAGATGGTCCATTGAGAGGCCCCGCAGCGGATAGGCGGGCGCTTATTTGAGTTCAGGCCGCTGTCTCCGGTAGAGTTTACGTCCCAAATCAAAGCGCTCGACCAGCGGGCTATATACGAAGGGGTGACTTCCATGGGCAAACTCACTTTTTCCGTTCGGCAAATCTTGACGGTTCTGGCGATCATGGCCAGTCCGATGGCAGTTTTTGCGGGTGCCCATACCTCGGCGCCTCCACCGGTGATGTTGGCGGATGTCGATCCCTACGTGCATCGATCCAACTTCATCGTCGCCGATTTGGAAAGGGCGTTTCGCGTCTATCGCGACATCATCGGTTTCAAGGTCGATGCCATGGCACCGGCCAGCACCTTCATGGACGATGTTCTGAATATTCCGGCCGAGGCCGATACCCGCATCGCCTTCTTGAGCAGTGGCGAGGGCGAATTCGGCAACATCGCCATGACCGAAATCAAGGGCGTCGAGCTGCCACGCGACAGCGGCATTCATTCGAATGTACTGATCGTCGAAGTGCAAAGAGACATGGAAACTCTGTTCGGGCAACTGAAAGCGGAAGGTTGCGAGGTCGACGGTATCTACGAACTGTCCAGACCCTCACGGAGGGAGATTGCGTTCACCGACCTTGACGGGCACCGCGTTATCCTCATGAGACTGCACGCGCCCGAGCGGTCGACGGACGGCAACGGCGCCGGGCTGGAATGATTTCAACATTGCTTTCCGACCTCGACGCCGGCCTGCCCGCGCGGGCAGTCGCAAGATTAGCCGTACTCATCGGTTTCGCGGCCATGCTGGTTTGCCAATCCATGGTTATCGCTCATGCGCAGAACGCTGCCGCGCCCCTGACGTCGTCGTATGAGACGGAAGATTTAGGGGACGGGCTGTATGCATTCAGGGCCGGCGTTGAGCGCAGCTTTTTCTTGGTGAGCGAGGAGGGGGTCGTCGTAATCGATCCGTTAAACGTCGAGGCGGCGCAGGCCTTGAGAGCGGAGATCACCAAGCGCACCGACCAGCCGGTGAAGTATGTGGTGTACTCGAACTCGTTCTTCGAGCGCAGTTCGGGCGGACAAATTTTCAAGGACGACGGGGCTCAATTTATCGCCCAGGAAAAATGCGCGGAGAACCTTCTGGAAACGCCGCGCACCGACGTGGTGATGCCCGACGTCACGTTTACCGATTCCCATGTAATCGTCCTCGGCGATCAGACGCTCGAGATGCGCTATTTCGGCCCGAGTTTTGGCAATTGCTTCACCGTAATGGTTGCGCGTCCGGCGAACGTCATGCTGTTTTCAAATATCGTCAGCCCTCCCAAGGCCAGTTTGCCCGCTGATCCGACGTTGGCCAATTACTCTCTTTACTCACTCATCGGCTTTTTCAAGGTGGTGGAAGCGTTCGCGGCGAAGGGCGAGATCGAAACAGTAGCCGGGGGTTACGCGACCATTGGGCGGGGCGAAGACGGCAATCCCGTTATTCTGCCCTCGACCGGGCCGATATCGCTCGTCGGCGAGCAACGCATTTTCTGGGAAACTCTCCTCGGCGCGGTCAAGGCCGCCTACGATCAGGGGATGCCGGCGCGAGTGATCCCGAAAAGGATCGATATGAGCCAGTTTTCCGAATACGCCGGATACGACGAGAGAAGTCTGCAGATCATGACGCGGCGAATCTATTCACTCTACCGGATCGGACGATGAGAATGCTTGCGCTCAGGGTCAGGATATTGTGCTGGGTGGCGTTACTCGCTGCTCTTGCGCCGTTGGCCACACCAACGCAGGCACAATTTATTCCGGGCCTTGCGCCTAACGAAACCGAAGATCTGGGCAACGGTCTTTATGCATTCCGCCACGGTGGTTACCGGAATATTTTTCTTGTGACGGATGAGGGCGTTATCGCGACGGATCCACTCGGCCCGAAAGAAGCCGAGGTTCTGCGTCAGGAGATCGCGAAGGTAACGGATAAACCGGTAAAGTTTGTCGCGTACTCTCATTCGCACTGGGATCATGTGTCGGGCGGAAAAATATTCAAAGACGAAGGCGCTCGATTCGTGGCTCAGGAAAAATGCGCCGAGAACATCAGCGAGACACCCCATCCGGACGTGATTCCGCCGGACGTGACTTTTGCCGATAATTATAAGATCGAACTCGGCGGACGGTCTCTCGAACTCTATTATTTCGGGCCGAGTCACGATGATTGCATGGTCGTCATGGTGGCGCGCCCGGCAAACATCCTGTTCGTCATCGATATCGGCAGCGCTCCGACGGGTTGGTTCATGGAATACAACCCCACCATGTCCGATACGCATCTCTACAACATGGTGCCCTACCTCAGAGCCGTGGAAGCGCTTATGGAACGAGAGGGCATCGAGACCATCGTGAGCGGTCATCTGTCAATCACTATCGGTGATGATGGGCAGTTCAAGCCGCTCGCCTCCACGGGTCCGGCGGTCGCGATCCGTGAAAAGCGTGAATTCTGGGAAATGCTTTACGGGTTTGTCAGGCAGGAAATGGCGGCGGGGGCCTCCGTCGATGACGTGCCGGCGAAGGTTATTGCAAACCCGGAGTTTCAGGACGAATTCGTCGAGCACATCAGACGCGGCTACGAAGAGGAAGAAATGTGGATCCTCGTGCGGCGTGTGGCGACTTACATCGCGTCGGGACGTTAGTACTCAGCATGGACCATAGGTTGTCGAAAGGGACCAAGACAGTGACGTATCGATTTATCCTGCAGCGTGTCCGCCGCGCGATACTGGCCAGGGCGGCAGGCGTCCTGATTGTTACCGTTCTTACCATGACTGCGTTGGGCGGCTGCGCCAGCGAAAGCAACGCGAGTCGCGGCGCCAAGGAAGGGGCGACGACCGGTGCCGTGGCCGGTGCGGTCGGCGGCATGGTCACGGCATTGGTGTTTGGCGGCAACGTCGCCGACGCGGCCGCGCGGGGTGCGGTTTACGGTGGTTCGACCGGCGCCGTCGTGGGCGGCATGGGCGGCTCGAAGCGCGACAAGGCGGAAGCGGCAGCGCAGGTTGACGCCAACGAGAAACGACTCGAAGATTTGCGCAAGAAGATCGGTGACGACGCCTTCGACGGCGTCGTGGCGCTCGCGAAATGCAAGCACGAGGTCGCGATTGCGAACGCCAAGGTCGCGATGCAATCGAGCAAGCGGGATTACCGCCTGGCCGGGCTCTGGGTCGAAGTCCTGACCAGCGCCGATCAGCGCCGGGAAGCCGAGGCACGTGCGCGTTTCCCCGAAATCATCAAGCTGGACAAGAAGGTGAAGACCGACGCGGACGCGGAAGCGGCCATGCGTCGCTCGATGGAAGAACTCGGCGATATTCGCGAGGCCTACGCATTGCCCCGCGTTTGCCCCGCCTGAGCCGCGCACGCATTATTCGGCGTTCGCGTATTCCCGAGCGGGCGTCCCGCGACCGGACGGGCGCCGACGCAGCGGTGCGGCGGCCGTGAGTGTCGACGTTGACCGGTTCGCCATGCTCGGACAGCCGCCGGTAGTGACCCAGGTCAGCGCAGTCGACAGCGAATTTTCCAGCGGATCGCCGACGGCGCGTTCCAGTTCGTCCTGTGCCGGGCAGTCGACCGGGAGCCCGTCGAAGTAGCGACCTTCCTCGTTGACGTTCAGCGTCTCGAACGTCACGAGCCGCAGCCGTTGTGCGCAGAAGTCGGTGGCCGTCTGGCCGACCGGCTTGCCGAACGTCCGTGCTCCGACCAGCGCGACATCGAGGTACGGCTCGAGTACGTTGATGACGAGTTCGCTTGCCGAGGCCGTCGATTCAGTCGTGATGAATACGATCGAGTCGAGATCGATCGTGTTTGGCTCACTCGAAAAGAGCGCCGTCTGGTTCTGAATGCTGTTCGACTGGTTGAAACGCGTAAACGCCATGATCGCACTCACGTTAGCCGGGCCGGCCAGCAAACTCGCGAAGAACTCGGCGATGGTGACGAGGCCGCCGCCGTTGTAACGCACATCGACGATAAGGTCGGTCACGCTGGCGGCCTGAAAGTGCGCGAACGCCTCGTTCAGGCTCGCGCTTGCCGTACTGACGAACGTACGGAATTCGAGGTAGCCGATCGTCTTGCCGCCGGCATGGAACGTCGTGAACTGCGGCACCGGATCGATCACGACCTCGGCCTTGGTCGCGGTCGTCAGGGTTGCAACGCCGTTTTCATCCAGCAATTCGAACGTCTGAGTGACGCCGATGTCGGATTCACCGAATGCGTCGTCGAGCTCGTCCGCCGCTATGATCTCGGTAACCGACCGTCCGTCGATTTTGTTGATGCGTAATCCGCGAGCAAAGCCTGCGTTATCGGCCGGGCTGCCGACGAAGACCTGCGTTATCCACAGCCAGTCTTCGTTGTCGTCCTGCCGATAACTGAATCCGTAGCCGACGAATACCCCGGCCCCGAAGAACTGCGAGTCTTCCTCGATCGTCGTGACGTACGTGAAGTTCCGGTCGAACTCATCGGGCCGGTAACGCAGGAAGTCCAGTAGCGCGTCGGTGTCCGCATAGGCGTCGGCGTTGAATCCGGCGTACTTGTCGAGTTGTTCGGGTTCGTCGTTCCAGAAGTAACGCTCCTCCAGCGCTGATTCGACCCGCAGCACCTGGCCGTCGGTACTGCACGAGTCGCCGCCGCGACCACCGCTGCCGCCACCACCGCTGCCACCACCCCCACCGCAGGCGGCCAGCAGCGTCAGCGCGAGGCTCAGCGACGCGGTACAGATTCCGGATCGGAGGCCTCGTGGTGGCATGCGGGGTTCCAGCGGTCGTCGACAACCGGCGCAGTGTGCCACAGACCGGGCGCGCCGTGCGTCGACGGCCCTGGCCGAAAGGGGCCGCAACGCCTGCGCCCGGCGAGCCAAGGCTGCCGGTCAGCGCCCATATTCCGTTTGCCTGTCACCGCTCGCGTGGCGTACATTGACAGCCTGACCGATCAATGCAATCCGGCGCGTGGCGTCGGGCCACGGTGAGGGAAACAAAATGACTGGTATGCGAATGCTCGGGCCGCTCGGCGGCGGACCGGCCGGACCGAAAGACCCGGAGCTCGATCTCGACGATCCGGAAACCAACTTCAACGCGATGCTGAAGATTCGCGGCGATATCTCCGGCAAGGATTTCATCTTTGCGTTTCCCGGCGTGGCCTGGGCCATGGTGCCGGGCGATGGCAATACCCGGGTGTTCAAGACCTTCGGCATCGGCGCCGGGCGCATCGAAGAGGTGCCCGAGGGTTGGCGCATCTATAGTCGCGAGGTCCTGTATTTCATGGATCCGGACACCGGCGCGATCCTCGAGGACTGGAGCAATCCGTTTCTTGGCGGCCGCAAGGTCGAGGTGTTTCACATCGCGAACGATCCGGTCAACGGCGTCTTCAGTCGCGAGGGCAGCTCGGTACTGTCGCCGCCGTACCCCTATATCGCCTACGGCGACGACATCGTCTTCCGCTGGGACTTTTTCATTCACCGCCCGGCCGCGATGAGCCGCAAGGACTATCCGGTATACTCGTCCGGCGACATGGACATGCATGCGGAACTGTGGGGTATTCGCGGCCGTCGCAGCGATGTGCTGAATCCCGACATTACGTCCGGCGCCTGCACGATGTCATGGGGGCGTGTCGCCCACTGGCTGCCGTTCATGGAGATGGGCAACAGTCCGGGCGAAATGGTCTTCCACAGTCAGTGCGTCAAGCTGCTCGGCGGCGTCACCGAGTTGCCGCGCTACGTGCTCGACTACACCGAGAAGCACTTCCCGAAATATCTCGAGGCGCCGACCGAGTGGAACGGCCCGCAGATGACGAGTCAGGCTGGAGAATTCAAGAGGATGATCGACGCCCGGGCGGGCAAGGCCGAGGATTAAACTGCGGGAGTCGGTCAACCCGAATTGTTTGACCATGTGACGTAGGAGCGGCTTCCAGCCGCGATTCCGCAGCGTTTCATAGCGGTCGATAAGGGCAATCGCGGCTGGAAGCCGCTCCTACGACGCGTTGGCCGCATCGGCTCCGTTGTCGGCCCCATTGTCGGCAACCCGGCGCAGCAGTTCGGCGGTTTGATCGGGTGCGGTAATCATGGCGTCGTGACCGACGAGCAGTTCTTCGAATTGCCAGCTCGGGTCGTCCCTGATCTTTAGGGTTCCCTCGCGCGCGAATGGCAGCAGTTGCTCGAGCGGCGTCGTCAGCACGAACGTCCGGTCCATCCCCGCGTGCCGCCGTTCGGCAGGTGAATGGGTTCCGTCAGTGTCTGCAGCGGGTGCGGCGTCATGCGGCGCTGTACCCAGGCAATGGTGTCGGCGTCCTGAGGATCGATGCCCAGCCGCAGCGGTTCCAGCGGCGGCAGCAGGTAACCGTCCAGCAGCGTGCCACCGGCGACGCGTTCCGCGAGTTCGCGCGTGAGTCCCGGAATCGTGGGCTGACCGTCGGCCGGGGCGTTCGCGTCGATAAACACCACCCGGGCGATCTTCTCGCGCATGCCGTCGCAGACGCCGGTCACGACCGTGCCGCCGTAGCTGTGTGCCACGAGGATCACGTCGTCGAGTTCCTCGTAACGGATGACGTTCGCTATATCCTCGATGTGTACGCTCAGTGTGATGTCAGGGCTGACGAGGTGCGCTCGTTCGCCGAGTCCGGTCAGCGTCGGCGTGTATACGCGGTAGCCCCGGTCGCGCAGACGCTCGGCCACCGGGCCCCAGCACCAGCCGCCGTGACTCGCACCGTGCACCAGCACGAACGGGCGGGCGCGCTCGGCCCGGACACCGCTCGCTGCCCCGTTGCCCGACAAGGCCGCCGCCGCGAGACCGGCACCGATGAGTTGTCGCCGCTGCATGGTGCGCATTCTACGCACAGTCTGTGTCCCGGCCTAACAATCGGGTAGACTTCCCGGCCCTGACGGGCCGTAAGCGGATAGGCCGCACGCGCCCGTCCCCGAGCATGCCAAAGAACCAGGGGCCCGGGTACCGGCCCCCGAGGAGAAACGAACATGATTCTGCTGACCGGCGCAACCGGCAAGACGGGAGGCGCGGCTGCCGACGCGCTGATCGAGATGGGTGTCCCGTTCCGGGCGCTCGTGCGCGACGCGGAGAAAGCCGCGGCGCTGAAAGAGGCCGGTGTGGATTTGATCGTCGGCGATGCGGCTGACCCGGAAGCTGTGCGCAAGGCCATGGAAGGCGTCGACCGTGTTGCGTTGATCCTGCCGAACAGCCAGGAGCAGGAAGCTTTGGAGATGCAGTTCGTCGATATCGCCACAGCTGCCGGCGTCAAGCATCTCGTCAAGTTATCGTCCCTCGAAGCGTTGCCGGAAGCCACGAGCCCGATCCCGGCCCTGCACTGGCGGGTTGAGGAACACATCCGTGCGTCGGGTCTCGACTGGACGATGATTCGCCCGAACTTCTTCATGGACAACCTGCTCGGTTACGGTTTTTCGATCAAGAACGAGGGCAGCTTCGCGCTGCCGATGGGCGATGGCGTGACGGTCATGATGGACTGCAAGGACATCGGTTTGGCCATCGCGACCGTATTGGCCGGCGCAGGACACGCAGGCCGGAGCTATAACCTCAGTGGCCCCGAGCTGCTGTCGTTCCACGACGTCGCGTCTCAGTTCGGCGAAGTACTCGGCAAGCCGATCGAGTACCTGAACGTCGACCCGACCGCCTATCGCGAGATCATCGCGCCGTTCCTGACGAGCGACTGGCACGCCGATGCCGTCATGCACCTGTTCTCGGAGGTGGTCGACGGGGTCGTGCCGCCGAAGGTTACGACGACGTTCAAGGAGTTGACCGGGCAGGATCCGACCAGCTTCAGGCAGTTCGTGCAGAATCACATCGAGCTGTACGGGTGAAACAGGCGCTCACGCCTCGGCGTGAATGCTGATCAGTTCTCCGTCGTCTGCGACATAGCGGATGCGAATCGGCCGGCAGCAGACGAAGCAATCCTCGATGTAATCCTGTCCCGGCACGGACAGGTCCACGACGATCGTGATCGACTCGCCGCAGAACGGGCAGTCGATATCGGTTTCGGTCGTCAGCGCACTCAGAAGCGGTCCTTGCGTTTGCGCGTCTCGGCAAACACGTCGACGACATCGGCGTCTTCCATGCCGAGCGTCTGCTGGAGATGAGCGCTGGTCGGCCGCATGAAGGGGTTCGTCGCCTTCTCCAGGCCAATCGTTGACGGGATCGTCGGCTCACCGGCGGCACGCAGCCGGTCGACCTCGGCTGCGCGTTCGATCAGGGCCCGGTTGTTCGGCTCGACCGTCAGGGCGAACCGCGCGTTGTTCTGAGTGTACTCGTGCCCGCAATAGATGCGCGTATCGTCGGGCCAGTTCATCAGCATTTGCATCGCTGTCCACATCTGCTGCGGGTCGCCTTCGAACAGCCGGCCGCAGCCCATCGAGAACAGCGTATCGCCGGTGAACGCGACCTGGTCGTCCGCGAAGTGATAGCAGATATGTCCACGCGTATGCCCGGGTGTGTCGAACACCCGCGCGCGGCGGCTGCCGAGCTCGAATATGTCGCCATCGCCGACCGCGATATCGATGCCGGGGATCCGGTCCTTATCCGCCTTCGGGCCGACGATCGTGCAGCCGGTCTTTTTTTTGAGCTCGAGATTGCCGCCTGCGTGGTCCCGATGGTGGTGCGTGTTGATGATGAAGTCGAGCGACCAGCCCGTCTCGGCCAGCGCGCGCTCGATCGCTGCGACCTCCGGGGTGTCGATGACGCCGGTCGTGCCGGTATCGGGGTCGCGCACGAGGTAGCAATAGTTGTCCTGCAACGCCTCGAACATGTGGATCTCGAGGCCGCCGTCGATGTGAAAGGTGTTGAGGTTGGTCATGGCAGGTTTACTCGTCGAGGCGCGGCAGCAACTCGACGAGATTGCAGGGTCTCGTTCGATAGTCGAGCTGATGCACGATGAGCTTGTCCCAGCCGTCGGCGCACGCGCCGCTCGACCCGGGCAGGCAGAAGAGGTAGGTCCGGTTGGCGACGCCGGCCATCGCGCGCGACTGCAGCGTCGAGGTGCCGATGTCCGCGAACGACAGCGTGCGGAACATCTCGCCGAAGCCCTCGATGACTTTGTCGAGCAGCGGCAGGATCGCCTCGGGTGTGCCGTCACGCCCGGTGATGCCGGTGCCGCCGGTCGTAATGACGACCTGCACTTGCGGGTCCGCGATCCAGCGCGACACCGTCGCGCGCAGCCGGTAGACGTCGTCCGGCTCGATCGCCCTCTCGGCGAGACGGTGGCCGGCGGCCTGGAGCCGGTCGACGAGTACCGGCCCGGACTTGTCAGTCTCCTCGGTGCGACTGTCGGACACCGTCAGCACCGCGATGTTCAGCGGGATAAATTCCCGATCGGTTGTGTTGTCGTGAGTCATGGCGATGATGAGTTTATGCGGCCGTGTCGCCGCCGGAACGTCTTACCTGTGCGCGCAGGAATTCGGCGAACTGACCACAGGCATCGATCTGCGTGAAGATGCCGACGAGCTTTCCCTTGCGTGTGACGACGACCGAGCGCAGGTGATGCTCGGCCATCCGGTGCAGCACGCTGTCCAGCCGTTCGGACAGATCAACCGTGTAGGTTTCCTCCGTCATGATGTCTTTTACCTGCAGGGCATCGACGCCGTCCGGCCGATTCTGCATGAGCTGGATATCGCGACTCGAGATCATGCCGGTCAGATCGCCTTCCTGAGACGTGACGGGCAGGTGATGAATGGCGTGTTCGCGCATTATGTCCAGTGCCTTGGCGATGGCGGCATCGGGATCGACCGAGTACGGGAACGGGGTCATGACGGTTTTGATGCTGGGTATGCGTTTCATGAGGGCGGCTGGCCTGGAGGGTGGGGTGGCGCAACTGATTAGATTAGCCGGGTTCGGGGGATGTGGCAATTCGTGGCGGGCGCCTTACCACGCGAAGAAGTTTGCCGCGTAGCCGGCGGGGAAGTCATCCTGGCCGCGGGGCAGTTCGACAAAACCGTCGCTGCCGGTCAGCGAGATGAAGTCGCCGGAGGTGTTGGTGGGTTTCGGCAGGGCCAGTACGGCGCCGGTTTCGGTATGGGTCAGCCGCACCGGCATGAAGCAGGTCAGATCGGGGGTAAAGTGCACGGGCTCGGCGAGCGGCAGCGCGTGCACTGGTTCGCGGGCACCCATTGCGCCCTGGATCGCCGGCAGCACGTAGCGGATCATGCAAACCAGTGTAGAGACCGGGTTGCCGGGCAGGGCGAAGACCGGTTTGCCCGCGGCGCTGACGCCGAACCACATCGGCAGGCCCGGCCGCTGCAGAATCTTGTGAAACACAAGTTCGACGCCGAGTTCGTCCATGATCTGCGGCACGTAGTCGTATTTACCCATCGATACGCCGCCGCTCAGAATCAGCACGTCGTGGTCGTCGTGCATGCGACCGATCGACTCGCGCAACTGGATCGGGTCGTCTAACAGATGCGCACGCCGGCTCGAACGGCAGCCGCGTTTCTCGAGCGCGGCTACGATCGCGCGGTCGTTGGACGAGCGAATCTGGAATGGCTCGAGAGACTCGCCTGCGTCGACGAGCTCATCGCCGGTCGAGATGACCGCAATATCGGGCCAGCGCGCCACCTCGACGTCGGCATGGCCGGTGAGGGTCAGCACGGCCATCTCGGGCGCGCCGATCACGCAGCCGGGTTGCAGCAGCGGCTGACCAGCCGCGTGGTCCGAGCCGGTGCGATGGATGAATTGCCCGGGGTCGGGGGTGTAGCCTGCCTCGAGTGTGACGATTCCATCGTCGTAGCGAATGCGCTCGACCGGGACGATCGTATCCGCGTCCGGCGGCAGTATCGCACCGGTCATGATTTCGACGCAGTGTCCGGCATCGCCGAGGGGCATCGCCGCGGCACCGGCGCCCTGGATGCCGCGCAGTTTGAACTGCCGCTGGTTGTTCGCCAGTGCGTCTGAGTGGATCGCGATGCCGTCCATCGTCACGCGGTCGAACGGCGGTTGATCACGTTCGGCCACCAGTCGTTCACGCAGAACCCGGCCCTGCGACCGCTCCAGCGGCACGCGCTCGGTTGCACAGGTCGGCATGCGGGCCTCGATCAGAGCGGCAGCTTCGTCAGCCTCAATGCGGAAGTGTCGGCTAGTCGTCACCGGCCGGTCTCCAACTGAATTTGGGCAAGGATAGCCAGTGCGATCGACTCCGGCGAGTCGGCACCGATATCGAGGCCCACCGGGCCGTGCAAGCGGCCACCGAGTGCGGTCGCGGCAGTCGCAAGGTCGCCGACCAGCCGCTCGCGGCGTGCGACTGGTCCGAGCAGGCCGATGTAGCCGATGCCGGTCGCGGCGAGTTGCTCAAGGTAGAGCCGATCGGTGGCCAAATGGTGGCTCATGACGACCGCGGCCGTGAAGCGCTCCAGGTCGCCGATCGCATTCAGCCGTTCGGGATCGACATGGCACTTGCGCTCGGCAGCGTCGAACGCGCGTTGTTCGAGGTACGCAGCGCGATGGTCGGCAAGCGTGATGCGCCAGCCCAGCTCGCCGGCCATGTTGACGAGTGGCGCGGCGTCGGGACCGGCGCCGAGAATCAGCAGTTGTGGCACCGGCCGGATCGGCGCGACCAGCAGCTTGATCGTGTCGTGCTGCACGATGTGCGTCCCGGCCGCACGAGCGTTTGCATGCGCCGCCTCTTGCCGCGCGACATCGGCCAGTCTGGCGGGCAGGCCGCAGCTGTGGTGGCCTATTTGCCAGTCGATCAGGGTGGCGCCGACCGGGCACGCATCGTCCTCACTGGCGACGACAACGACACAGATGCTGTTGTCGCGGTGCATTGCGCAGTTTGCGATGGTTGCGAATGGCTCGTAGTCCGCGTCCGGGTCGAGCCGCTGCAGCAGCACTTCGATGACGCCGTTGCAGCCGATGCCCATGCCCCAGATCTCATCGGCCTCGTCACGCAAATCGTAACGGATCGCCTGTGCCTGGCCGGTCTCGATGACGGTGCGCGCGTGTTCGGCGAGGTCGCCCTCGAGGCAGCCGCCGCTGACCAGGCCCTGGTAGTCGCCGTTGCCGGCAATCAGGATGCGGTGACCGGCCTTGCTGTAGGTCGAGCCCTCGGTCGCCACGACGGTCGCCAGGACGAGCGGCTCGCCATCCTGCCGCCATGCGTTGAACGTGTCGATGGTGTGTCGCGTGCTCATGCGTCCGTGCTCATGCTTGGGGGGCCGTCAATCCGCAACCTGCAGGACGAGCTTGCCTTGCGCCTGGTTCGCGTCGAGCAGTTCATGCGCGCGCCTGGCTTCGTGCAGCGGGAACGTCGCCTGGATGACCGGCGCGATCGTGCCGTCGGCGAGTTTCGGCCAGACATGTTCACGCAATGCCGCAGCGATTGCGCCCTTGAAATCCGCTTCGCGGCCGCGCAGCGTCGAGCCGGTGAGGGTGAGCCGCTTGATCAGGACGCGCGCGAGGTTAATCTCGGCCTGCGCACCGCCGAGCACGGCAATGATGATGAGTCGGCCGTCCGGCTTCAACAGCTTGATATTGTCGTCGAGATATTTGCCGCCGACGATGTCGAGGATCAGATCGACGCCGCCTGCCTCATCCTGCAGGATGTCGAGGAAACTCTCGGTGCGGTAGTTGATCGTGCGTTCGGCGCCGAGGCGTTCGCACAGCGCGCGCTTGGCGTCGTTGCCGACGGTTGCGAACACGCGCGCACCGTGCGCATGCGCGAGCTGGATGGCCGTCGTGCCGATGCCACTTGCGCCGCCGTGGATCAGGATGCTCTCGCCGGGGCCAAGTCGCCCGCGGTCGAAGACATTTGTCCAGACCGTGAAAAAGGTTTCCGGCACGGCCGCGGCCTGGGTGAAATCGAGTCCGGCCGGTATCGGCAGGCACTGCACGGCCGGTGCGGTGCAGTATTCGGCGTAGCCGCCGCCGGCCAGCAGGGCACAGACCCGGTCGCCGACGGCCCAGGCTTCGTCTGCCTGCCTGATTCCGGGGCCGAGCGCGGCAATCTGGCCGGCAACCTCGAGGCCGGGCAGGTCCGAGGCCCCCGGCGGGGGCGGGTAGAGCCCCTGGCGTTGCAGGCAGTCCGGCCGGTTGACGCCCGCGGCGGCCACCCGGATCAGAACTTCGCCGGCGGCGGGTTGTGGCACCGGGCGCCGTACGGCCCGCAGGACATCCGGCCCGCCGGGCTCGCGTATCTCGACCGCGGCCATGTCTGTCGGCAGGGGATTGCCGGATTCGCTGTCTGCCATCGGTTGGCTTCACTCGCTCAATGAGTCCGGCAGTATACCTCCATAATTAATGTCAATTTTTCGGCCACAGCAGTGTGTTACCGTCCGGATATGCCCGACAAGATCATCAACTTGCCGATCGATATCCCGCTGCAGCCGATGCTGCGAGACCGGCGCGAGCGCCCGTTGCGCGACTTGCGGATCTCGGTCATGGATCGGTGCAACTTTCGTTGCCCGTATTGCATGCCGGAGGACAAGTATCACAAGGACTTCCAATTCCTGAAGCGCAGCGAGCGATTGTCGTTCGACGAGATTCTGCGGCTCGCGAACATTTTTGCCGGGCTCGGTGTCGAAAAGCTGCGCATCACCGGCGGCGAGCCCCTGTTGCGCCCGGGTCTCGCGGATCTGATCGGTGACCTGACGCGCATCGAACACATCGACGACATCGCGCTGACGACCAACGGTATCCTGCTCGCGCAGCATGCCGCCGCGCTGAAGGCTGCCGGGCTCGATCGCGTCAGTGTTAGCCTCGATTCGCTGGACGACGCGATTTTTCAAGTCATGAGCGGCGGCCGCGGCAGCCGGGATCGGGTCCTCGAAGGGATTGCCGGGGCGGTCGAGGCGGGGCTGACGCCGATCAAGGTAAATGCCGTCATCAAGCGCGGCATCAACGATGACAGCGTGCTCGATCTGGTGCGGCATTTCCGCGGCACCGGCGTCATCGTGCGTTTCATCGAGTACATGGATGTCGGCACGATCAACCACTGGCGCGTGAGCGATACGGTGCCGTCGATGGAATTGATCGGACGCATTAACGAACGCTGGCCGATGCGCCCGGTCGAGCAGAATTACCACGGCGAGGTCGCGAGTCGCTATCAGTTCGATGACGGTCGCGGCGAGGTCGGCTTTATCTCATCGGTCAGCGTGCCCTTCTGTGGCGCCTGTACGCGCGCGCGGTTGTCGTCTGACGGCCGCCTGTTTACCTGCCTGTTCGCGGCCAGCGGCACCGATTTGAAAACCCCGCTCCGCGCCGGCGCCGGCGACGATGAATTGCGGCAGATCATCGAGCAGGTCTGGATGCGTCGCGAGGATCGCTACAGCGAGATCCGTACCGAACGCGGCCCCGTCACTGACAAGGTCGAGATGTATTACATCGGCGGGTGACGGGTGTCGGACACCGGGTTTCACCGCAGCGTGCCAGGCGCACATGACTGAATCGCAGCCGCTCTGGACGCCTGGCCCCGATCGCATCGCCGGCTCGCGGCTGCGCAGCTTCATGGGCCGGGTTGCGCAAAACTGCGGCATGCCCGGCGATGATTACGCGTCATTGCACCGTTGGTCGATCGAGCATCCCGAGCGCTTCTGGAGCGAGGTGGCCGCGTTTTGTGATCTGCGTTTCGACACGCGGGGCGAGGTCGTGCTTACCGACGCCGACCGGATGCCCGGCGCGCGCTGGTTCCCCGGGTCGACGCTGAACTTCGCCGCCAACCTGTTGAAATTCCGTGACGCACATCCGGCGATCGTGTTTCGCGACGAGGCCGGGCGTCGCACGGAACTCAGTTACGCGCAGCTGTATGCCGCGGTCGCGCAGCTGGCCGGCGCCCTGCGTGCTGTCGGCATCACGCGGGGTGATCGCGTGGCCGGGTGCGTGCCGAATTGCCCGGAGACGGTCATCGCGATGCTGGCCACGACCAGCATCGGCGCCATCTGGTCGAGCTGCTCGCCGGATTTTGGCGTCGCCGGCGTGCTCGATCGATTCGAGCAAATCCGGCCGCGGGTATTGTTCGCCGCGGATGGTTATCGGTACGACGGCAAGCGCCTGGATACGCGGCCAGCGCTGGTGCAGATTGCCGCGCGGCTCGACGGGCTCGAGCATATCGTCGTTTTCCCCTTCCTTGATTCCGAGCCCGATCTGTCGTCGATTCCGAACGCGCGGCACTGGGCCGAATTCATCGCGACTTCGCAGGCCACGGAGGTCGAGTTCGCCGAGCTGCCGTTCGCGCATCCCGTCTACATCCTGTATTCGTCCGGCACGACAGGCGTGCCGAAATGTATCGTACACGGCGCCGGCGGCACGCTGCTGCAGCATCTGAAAGAGCATATCCTGCACTGCGATCTGGGCCGCGACGACACGTTCTTTTTCTTTACGACCTGTGGCTGGATGATGTGGAACTGGCTCGTGTCGGGGCTCGCGTCCGGCGCGACGCTGGTGCTGTACGATGGCTCGCCGTTCAAACCCGATGCCGGTGCGCTGTGGCGAATCGCGGACGAGGAGGGCATCACGATCTTCGGCATCGGCGCACGCTATCTGGCAGCGGTCGAAAAGTCGACCTTTACGCCGGGTGCGTCGTGCGACCTGGCCTCAATGCGTACGATCCTGTCGACCGGTTCGCCGCTGGCACCGTCGAGTTTTAAATACGTGTATTCCTCTATAAAGAGTGACGTCGCGCTGCAGTCGATCTCCGGCGGGACGGATCTGCTCGGGTGTTTCGCGCTCGGCAGCCCCTTGCATCCGGTGTACGTCGGCGAATTGCAGTGTCTCGGGCTTGGCATGGACGTGCGGATCTTCGCGGGCGACGGCCAGGAACTGCCTGCCGGGCACAAGGGTGAGCTCGTGTGCACGCAGCCGTTCCCGTCGATGCCGGTCGGGTTCTGGGCCGACGAGAACGATGCGCAATACCGCGCCGCGTATTTCGAGCAGTTCGCCAACGTGTGGGCCCACGGCGATTATGCCGAGTTGACCGAACGCGGGGGCATGATCATCTCCGGCCGTTCGGATGCGACGCTGAACCCCGGCGGCGTGCGCATCGGCACGGCCGAGATCTACCGCCAGGTCGAACGGCTCGACGAGATCGTCGAGTGCGTCGCCGTCGGTCAGGACTGGAAGGGCGATACGCGCATCGTGTTGTTCGTCATCATGTGCGCGGGCGTCGCACTCGATCAGTCGATCAAGGATCGCATCAGGCGATCGATCCGAACGAATGCGAGTCCGCGGCATGTGCCGGCGAAGATCGTCGCGGTAACCGACATCCCGCGCACGAAGAGCGGCAAGATTGTCGAGCTGGCCGTCCGTTCGGCGGTGCACGGCGAACCCGTGCGCAACACGTCGGCGCTCGCGAACCCGGAAGCGCTCGAATTCTTTCGCAACCGGCCCGAGCTCGCCTGAGCGAGGCGGCGTCACAGGTCGACCATATTCGGTTCCCTGATGGGATGTTTTGACAAAATTTCGCCGCCGCGCGGAGTTTCGTTTACGCAGGCGCGGTTCAGGGTCACCGGATGAGCCCGCTCCGGTCTAGAATGGGGTCATGCCACGACAGTTATTTCATCCCGCCGTCGCGGCCTGGTTCGAGGCCGAGTTCCGTGCGCCGACCGAGGTGCAGCGTCTGGCGTGGCCGGCGATCCAGCGGCGCGAGAATGTGCTGCTCGCGGCGCCGACGGGCTCGGGCAAGACGCTGGCGGCGTTCCTCGCCGCGATCGATGCGCTGGTGCGCGAGGGCGAGGCATTCGGGTTGCCGGACGAGACGCGCGTCCTGTATATCTCGCCGCTGAAGGCGCTGTCGAACGACATTCACAAGAATCTCGAAGAACCGCTCGCGGGCATCAGGGAGCGGCTCGGCGTGCTGTCACCACTCGAGATTCGCGTGGCGGTGCGCACCGGCGATACGTCGGCGGCTGAGCGCGCCCGCATGCGCAAGGTGTCACCGCATATCCTCGTGACGACCCCGGAATCGCTCTACCTGTTGCTGACGTCCGTGTCGGGACGCGACATGCTGAGCACGGTCACCACGGTGATCGTCGATGAGTTGCACGCCGTCGCTTGCAACAAGCGCGGCGCCCACCTGATGCTGTCGCTCGAGCGACTGTCGGCCCTGTGTGTCAACCCGCCGAACCGCATCGGTATCTCCGCGACCCAAAAGCCCATCGAAAAGATGGCGGGTTTCCTGATCGGCAGCGACTGGGGCGACGGTCCGCAGCCGCCGGGCGGGCGGGGCAACTGGGCGCGATTGCGTGACCGCGCCGACCCGGGCGAGTTCGCGCCCCCGTATTGCACCATCGTCGACACCGGCTTCGTGCGTGAGCGCGATCTCGGCATCGAGCTGCCGCGCTCGCCGCTGACGCCGGTCATGGCGACCGAGGTCTGGGGCGAGATCTACGATCGCCTGGCCGAGCTGGTGCAGGCGCATCGTTCGACGTTGATTTTCGTCAACACTCGCCGGATGGCCGAACGCGTCGCCCGGCACCTGGCCGAGCGCATCGACGAGGAACGCATCACCGCACACCATGGCAGCCTGTCGAAGGAGCACCGGCTCGATGCCGAGCAACGCCTGAAAGCCGGCGAACTCAAGGCGCTGGTGGCGACCGCGTCGCTCGAGCTCGGCATCGACATCGGCGACATCGACCTGACCATCCAGCTCGGTTCCACGCGCGGGATTGCGACCTTCCTGCAGCGCGTCGGCCGCTCGGGCCACGGGGTCGATGCGCTGCCGAAGGGGCGGCTGTTTCCGCTGACCCGTGACGACCTCGTCGAGGCGACCGCATTGCTCGACGCCGTGCGGCGCGAGGAGCTCGACGCGGTGCGCCTGCAGGGGCCGGCGCTCGACGTGCTGGCGCAGCAGATCGTCGCCGAGGTCGCGGCGCAGGAATGGGATGTCGATGCGCTGTTCTACCAGTTCACGAGTGCATGGCCGTATCGCGCCTTGACGCGCACAGCATTCGACCAGGTCATCACGATGCTGGCCGACGGCTACACGACCCGGCGCGGCCGTCAGGCCACGCATGTCCATTTCGACGGGGTCAACGGCAAGCTGCGCGGCCGCCGCGGTGCCCGGCTGATGGCGCTGACCAACGGCGGCACGATTCCGGACCAGTTCGATTACGACGTCGTCATGCTGCCCGAGGAACTCTCGGTCGGCACGCTGAACGAGGATTTCGCGTTCGAGAGCCTGCCGGGCGATATTTTCCAACTCGGCAACATGTCGTACCGCGTGCTGAAAATCGATCCGGGCAAAGTCTTTGTCGAGGACGCGAAGGGCCAGCCGCCGAATATTCCGTTCTGGTTCGGCGAGGCGCCCGGACGCACGGACGAGTTGTCGTTCGCCGTCTCGCGCCTGCGCGAACAGGTGTCCTCGCGGCTCGACGACGGCATCGACGCGGCGAAGGCCTGGGCGGTGGCCGAGCTCGGCCTGCAGACAGCAGCGGCCGAGCAGCTCATCGACTACCTCGCGACGGCGAAAGCCTCGCTCGGCACGCTGCCGACCCAGCAGGAAATTGTCTTCGAGCGCTTCTTCGACGAGGTGGGCGACACGCACCTGGTGATTCACTCGGTGTATGGCTCGCGCCTGAACCGGGCGTGGGGACTGGCCATTCGCAAGCGGTTTTGCCGCAAGTTCAATTTCGAGCTGCAGGCCGCCGCGCTCGAGGACAGCATTGTCTTGTCGCTCGGGCCGACCCACAGCTTTCCGCTCGAGGAGGTGGCCGGCTACCTGAAACAGGCGACCGTCCGCAGCGTATTGACGCAGGCCGTGCTGGCCGCACCGATGTTCCCGACGCACTGGCGCTGGGCTTCCAGTATTGCATTGGCCGTGCGCCGCACCCGCAACGGCAAGAAAGTCCCGCCGATCTTCCAGCGCAACGACGGCGAGGACCTGATGGCCGTCGTGTTTCCCGACCAGCTCGCCTGTGCCGAGAACATCGCCGGCGATCGTGAGATTCCGGATCACCCGCTCGTCGTGCAGACGCTCGATGACTGCCTGAACAGCCTGATGGATATCGATGGCCTCGAGCGCCTGCTCGGCCGGATCGAGTCCGGGGACGTGCGCATCACGGCCCGCGACGTGCCGACGCCATCGGTGCTGGCGCAGGAGATCATCACGGCAAAACCCTTTGCCTTCCTCGACGATGCGCCGGCCGAGGAGCGCCGCACCCAGGCCATTTTTTCGCGACACCTGCTCGATCCGGCCGAAGCCGCCGAGTTTGCTCAGCTGAGCCCGGAGGCAATTACCCAGGTCTGCGAAGAGGTCTGGCCCGACGCCCGGAACCGGGACGAGCTGCACGATGCGCTCGTGCTCAGCGGCTTTATCACCGAGGCCGAGGCCGGTCGACGGGGCGAGGGCTGGACGGCATATCTCGACACGTTGATCGCCGAGCGACGGGTCACCGTGATGCACGCCGGGGCGCAGCCGGGGCAGCGACTCTGGGTCGCGGCCGAACGACTCGGCCAGATGCAACGGATTTTGCCGGACGCCGTGCTGGAACCGCCGATCGAGGCCGTGATGGCCGTGCGTGGCGGCGCGGCCGCGACACGTGACTCATCGCTGGTTGAGATCGTTCGCAGTCGCCTGGAGACGCTCGGCCCGGTCACCGCGGCGGCGCTGGCCCAGCCGCTGGGTCTGGATATATCCCACATAAATAATACGCTGCAAATCATTGAAGCAGAAGGTTTTGTAATGCGCGGTTATTTTCGGGGCGACGCCGATTCCGACGAGGAATGGTGCGCGCGCCGCCTGCTCGCCCGGATCAACCGGCATACCGTGAAGCGCCTGCGCAAGCAGGTCGAGCCGGTGTCGCCGGCCATTTACATGCGCTTCTTGTTCGACTGGCACGAGATCGGCATGGACGACACCGAGGGTCCGGACGCCGTGCGTCGCGCCGTCGATCGTCTGCAGGGTTTTGCCGCACCCGCCGGCGCGTGGGAAAGCAGCCTGCTGCCCTCCCGGGTCAACGGTTACTTCGGCAGCTATCTGGACGAATTACTCACATCCGGCCAGTACGTCTGGCTGCGCCCGGTCACGGACCCTGCGCCCGGTAGAAAATCAGGGCTGGTGCGCAATACCCGGATCATCATCCTCAATCGCACGGAACTCGGTGACTGGCTGCCGCTGTTCCAGCGCGGGTCGCCGCCCGAACTGTCGTCGCACGCGACGACAGTTCGTGACACCTTGCGCGAGCACCGGGCGACGTTCTTCGCCGATCTCGTACGGATTACCGGGCTGCTGCGAACCCACGTCGAGGCGGCGCTCGGCGAACTCGTCGTCAACGGGCTGGTGACATCCGACAGCTTCGCCGGTTTGCGCGCGCTGATCACCCCGTCGGCGAAGCGCGCGAGTTTCTCGAGACCGCGTCGCCGCGGCCGGGCCAGCGTCGATGCCGCCGGT
>Ga0114950_10000972_pt1 | contig 21056 bp, 25 predicted proteins | sample N075metaG_FD_83503 | JGI IMG/M metagenome (GOLD analysis project Ga0114950, IMG submission 83503) | Deep subsurface microbial communities from Kermadec Trench to uncover new lineages of life (NeLLi) - N075 metaG | ecosystem: Environmental > Aquatic > Marine > Ocean trench > Sediment | place... | reverse complement strand
TCGCGACTAGAGTCCCTCGCGCGGCCTCCCTCCGTTGTTCTGAGATATCATCCGCACATGACGAAGCCGGTTTTTGCGGCGAGACTAACGTAACGTGCTCATCGCAAGCATCGTAGCGGAAGTCACTTACCGCCGGCAGATGACCAGCTGAGTTTTTGCACCCTACGGGCTTGTAGCTTGCTGTGACGGCTGCTACTGTCTTGGCTCGTGGCCCTTGGCCTGGAAAGGACGTGGCGCGTGTCCAGAACCAGACGACAGTTTCTGAAGCTCGGAGCCATCAGCGGGATGTCTTACGTCTTCAAGGAGACGCAACCTTGTGACCGGAAACTCAGTGCTTCCGCGTGTGCCTTCATGATCGAGGAGTTCCACCAGAGCTCGGATAGTGCACGTGCTGTGCTCGGCAAGATTCGAGAGGCTGGATTCCACTACGTCGACATTTCGTTTCGAGAGACGCCGGGCGGTGAGACACCGTTCCGCCCGACGCTCGGCCCGTCGGACCTACAGGGCTTGAAAGTCGGATGTGTTGCGCTCCGTCTGGACGGCTTCAGGGACACGCCGAATTTCTCGGCGTACATGGAACGGGCGCGACGAGAGCCGATTGAGCAGAAGATTCGCGAGATCGGCGCGCTCGGTGCAAGCGCCGTGTACATGGTTCCACCCCAGCCGCCGCATGAAATGGATGCTTTCGCGGACTTCATGACGTTTCTTGCCGGAGCATTCCAGCAGGTCGGCGTCCGGTTTTGCATCGAGCCCATGCCCGGCACGCTGGTGCCCAACGACCGAGACAACCTCCGGTTCATTAGAGAAGCCTCTCATCCGAACCTATACGTGCTCGTCGACAACGGCCACAGCTTGCTTGCGGGAGACGATCCGGTCGAGTCGCTAAGAGCGGCCGGTAAACACCTGGGCTATGTGCAACTGGACGATACTAACGGCGAGACGCACAGCCACGTGCCACTCTTCTCGGGGGTCCTGACGCGGCAACGGCTTTCGCACTTCATGTCGAAGCTCGTCGAGATGGGTTACGAGGGCTCGGTCGGTATCGAGATCCCGGGCCTTCAGCCCATGAGCACCGCACGCGAAGAGCTCTCGACCTGGACGTGCTGAAGGCGCCCATGTGCGTCGACGGCCACTAACTCGGATAGACGAGCATGAAGAGCCACTCCGCCACCATCGCGGGCTTCTCCTCGCCCTCGATCTCGATCGTGTTCTGAAGCTTCACGAGAAAGCGCCCCGGTCCTCGCTCGGTAACGCCGACGCATTCGCGTGATTGCGGATGCGCTTTCCTACTCGCACCGGCGAGATCAGGCGCACGCGATCGAACCCATAGTTCAGCCCGTAGGCACACCTTCGGGGTAGTCGCCTCCGGTGTGTCGCACGAAATACGTCAGCATGGACATCGTCCAGAATCCGAACGCGATCGTGCCGCCGTAGGAGCTGTCCCGCTCCGCGCGCTCGGGGTCGACGTGCATCCAGTCCAGATCCATCGTAGCCTCGCCGAACTGGTCGATCCGTTTCTGATCGACCGTGAGCCAATCCGAGACTTTGGGCTCCTCGTACACTTTGCGAACGTCTTCCGCCGAGGTCGCCATGGCCACCACCACCTCCCGAATCCTAGCTCGATCGACCTTGCGGACGCGCGACGTCGGCAGTGTGAAGCTTGCCCTCCGATTCCCGCGAGCCGGCTTTTCTCCCAATTGTTCCGACCCCGAAGGGTCAACCTTGACATAATCGGGCGCGATGGCCAGCTCCACAAGGGCGTGTATCGGATTCATCGCCGCGATCCTCGCCGTCGGACTCGTCCGCTTCGCGCTTACGGCTTCCGGTGTTCCCAACACGCTCACGAAATACGCCAGCATGAGCGTCGTGATTTTGATGGGAGCGCTCTACTTCGGCGTCGTGGCACACTCGTGGAAAGAGCAATTGGTCCTCTCCTACCTTCTCATCCTGCCCTATATGGCCGTGGAGCTCGCGGGTATCGGATACACCTGGGCCACGGGCAAGGCGACGATTTTTCATGCTCCGGAGTACTCCTTCGGCCTCGAGATCGCGCCGCACTTTTGGGGACACCTCGTGGGTGGTCTCACGTGGGAGCCGCTTGCGGTGTTCGTTGCGATGGTGGTTGTGGGAGCCGCTTCGAAGCTTTTCAGGAGGTGATGATGCCTGAGAAGGTCGCTCGCTTGGGCGCGTCGGCGGGGATCGGTGTGCGCCGACGCGCGAACGTTCTCCGCACCGCTTCCGCGAGCGTCGCCCGATCGAAATCGAATTGTGTGGCCAGGTAGTGGAGATCGAAAAAGTCCTTGATGCGGCTGTTGCTATCGCCGTGCACGACGAGAGCCTCGAGCTTCTCGGCAACCACGGCTTCCCGCGGATAGGCGAGCACATCGGGGGCGGGAAGATCGAGAAGCGTTGGGTACGTTGCAGGCGCGCGCCTGCGGCCACACCGCGTCGCCGAGCCCCATGTCGATCTGGAGCGTCAGCCGCGCGCTGCCGCATCGGGCTGGGAGCTTTGCTCTCGTGCCGACGTAGTCGTCTTCCGCGCGAATGCTCTCGATGCGGATCGCAGCCGTGTCGAATTCTACGCCGTCCGGCTCGACGGGCGTGGTGATGATGGCGCGAATGTCGTCGAGGACCGCTTCGTTCGAGCTCTCACCTCGACGAAGGAGGTCGAGGTCGCGCGTCGCGCGGTAGGGATGCTCCGACCAGACGGCCAGAAGCATCGCGCCCTTGAGCACGAAGCGGTCGCGGAGGGTCGACGTTCCGAGACGATAGAGGAAACGCTCGAAGCAGTAACCGACTAGCAGTCTTTGAAATTCATCGCCGGTCGCCCTTGCGCGGTTGAGCAAACGCGCGGACACCGAGGCCGCCAGGTTCGTTTTGCCTTTCATACGATCGCGTCTAGGTAGGGTTGCATTACCCGAGTGACTCGGCAGACTTTAGCAAACCGGGCGAGGTCGGTCGCGCCGCCGCGATGGGCGCGACGGAAGTCGCGCAGCGCCTCGACCGCCACGTCGACTCCCACTTTGTTTCGATATTTGAAACAGTCCGCGACCGTCTTGGCGGCCGAGTAGACGCGGATGTCAACGCCTTCGACTTGGTGTGTCTCGATGCCGCTCGTCAGCGCGGCGCCCGAGAAACGCGCCACCCGCAGGCGGGGGTAGTTGACGCGAGGCTTGCGGGCTTTCTCCGAAAGCGCGATCCAGACTTCGGCGGGCGACTGGGTCGTCAGGCCGTGGAACTGTAGCGCGGTGAGCAGACAAAACATTCCCGCGGGCACCCGCTTGGCGACCTGCGCGAGCGTGTGCTCGACCGTGGGCGCGTGTCCCGCCACCACGTAAACGCCCCTCGCAATCCGCTCAACGAGGCCCCTTCGAACTAGTTGGTAGAGTCGCGCGCGCGGCACTCCGCGAGCTTCGGTCTCCGCCGTGCGAGCAATGCCGATCTCTCGCACGACTTCGAGCGCTTGTTCCTGGCGGGCAGAATTCATTCACGTGATAACACAAATCGTCGGGGGTTACACGCAAGCCCCGACATTTCGAACCCGACGATAGAGACAGAAAGCGGAAGCTCAGGTCGGCAGGCTCACGAAGTCGGAGAAACGGGATCTTGCCGAGACAAGATTCCCGGGGTTCAACCATCCCAGCCAGTTCAACACAAAATGTCGGCACTCATGTAGTCTGCGCCGACATTTTATGTCACACCGAGTTGGACCCTGTGACCTCCGCCAGCATTCGTACCCGCCCATTCTCCGCGGCCTGGACATGATCTGTCCAGCGGTCCGTGCGGGGGTGAAACAATCGCGTGAGCGCACCCGTATCGGGATCGAGTCCAGAAAGATTAGGCCCCTTCTTGCTGTTGCAGAGATGACACGACAGCGCCAGGTTGTCTAGTTCGTCTTCGCCGCCGTGCTGCCTCACGACGATGTGCTCGATGTGGAACGCGAAATCGGGATAGATGCGCTGATGAACCCCGCAATACTCGCAACGATGATTGGCGCGCGTGCGGACGAACTGTCTCGTCTCCCCGCATCCATTACGGAGCCGACGCGTCGGTGCGAGACCGTGCCTTGAGTCGCATGAGGGCGACGAAATCCATGTACTCGATGTACTTGTCGTATTCTTTCGCTTTCGTCGGGCGTGAGAGAACCCTCATTCGCCTTGGCGGCAAGCTCATCAAGGTGCGCCCGGAATTCCGGATTCGGTTTTGGGAGCTCGGCGAAGTGTTTTGCCAGCTCCGGCGTGAATCCGCGCGTGAGATGATCCACGAACCGTTCAAGGGTGTCGGTAGGGTCACTCATAAACTCAGCTTATGGCGCTAGGGACGCGGCGTCAACAGAGAGCGGCCGAACTACTGCGTGCCGACGCGAGATTCGGTTCAGCGCCTATAGCTTCGGTGCCTGGCTCGCGTTCCGGAGGGCGAAATCGAGCAGCGCCCGACCCCGATTCGTTCCGAAGCCGATACGCCCGGTCGACTTCGCTGGCGGTTTCATCAGCTCCCGGATAGCGTCAAAGACCAACCTTGAACTGCGCGTCGTATTTCTGTTCCACTGCCGTGATCGTGGCGGCGAGCGCCTCCTTCGATACCATCAGGCTCCTCAGACGAACGAACGCCCGCATGATGGCAATATTTACCAGAGCGGCCGGCTCACTGCGAAGAACGCTCGAAAGCATCGCGACTCCCTGCTCGGTGAACGCGTAGGGCAGCGTGCGTCGACCCCCGAGCCGCTTTGGTCTTGCAGAATGCAATCGCAAAGATTTCGCCTCGCTAGCGCTGACGTCTTCACCGCGCGGAATTCTTGAAGTCAGCGATGGGTGTTCGCTGAATCGTTATACCTACGAGCTCTAGTCCGGCACGCCTCGACACGCGTTTGGGGATCTCGTGCAACGGCGGATTGTGTCCTAGGTCGAGACGACGCAGTCGCTTCAGCCGGCCGAAAGAGGCCGGGATGGCTTCGAGCCGGTTGTGACTGAGGTTGACCACTTCGAGCTTCGGGAGCTCTGCGAGCACGCCGCAAGTGGAGAGCTCGTTTTCTGCCAGGTTCACATACCTCAGGTTCTGGAGCATGGCCAGAAAAGGAGGTAGCTCGCGAAGGCCGATCCGGGAAAGGTCGAGCGTCTCGAGGCGCGAGAGCTCGGTGATCCAAATCGGGATGCCTTGCAGTCGCAACGAGCCAATCGACAGAGCTCGCAAGCTGGTCAGCTCGCGAATGACGTCTGGTAGCGACCTGAGTTGGTTGTGCGCAAGAGCCAAGCTCTCCAAGCTTCGTAGTTCGCCGATCTCGGCCGGAACCGTTTCCAGGTAGTTGTCGCTCAGATCGAGCGTGTGAAGCGTTCGGAGTTCGTTCACCGAGCCGGGCCAATGTGTCAGGTCGTTGTGCTCGAGATGAAGCTCGCGCAGCTGCGTGAGCTCCCCGAGACTGTCGGGGAGCGCTCGTAGGCGGTTTCGTCCGAGGTGGAGTGTTTGGAGCTTCTCGAGTCTTCTCACCGCCGGCGGAAGCGTCGCGAGCTCGTTGCCCGACAAATCGATGGACTCGAAGCCAGTCATGGCTGCTATCAAAACTTCTGGGAGCCGGTCGAGCTGTCGATCGGCAAGAACGAGCTCGCGATGACCCCGCGCCTCTGCTCTCCGCGCTTCGTCGACCAGCATGGTGTCGAGGGCGGCCGGGCCGAGCGTCCGTTCGAGAAGGAATCTGAAATCGGTCAACCCGTTCTTCGCGGCTAACTCGCTCATCCGCGGCAGATCCGCGATTCGCCAGGAAATCGTCGCTCGCTCTTGAAGCGCGACGAGCATGCCCGCGCGAGTCGTGTCACAAAGCCTGTCCAGAGTTTCCAAGCAGACTTCTGTGCCTGCGTCGAGAAGAAGCTCGAACGCGCCCCACGCGTTCCGATCGATAGCAGCAACGAGTGGGGACTCGCTTCCGGCCGGCCGGGCGTTCGGATCCACACCCTCGTTAACGAGCCAAGACAGAAGGTAAGGATCTCCGGTGTGAACCGCGGGCGCCAACCAACGAGCCAAGGCCTCCGTGCTCGCTCCCGACTCACTTAGAAGCGCGGACAACGTGGTGGCGTAGCGCTTCGCTTTGCGCTGGGCGTCGGTTACACACGAGAAGACGCCGAAAGGATAGCGAAGCAGTTGGTCGACCAAGGGCTCCAGCGAAACCCCGCTCGGAACGTGCGGCAGCAGCAGCTCGACGGTCTCGACGCTGGTGGTGAACACGGCGGCGTTCAACGCCAGATAAATTTCGTCTTCATAGAGCGTCACTCCTTCGAGCAGGGTGCGGACGACCTCGACGTGTCCTCGCCAACTTGCGATGCGAAGCGCTTCGCCTCGGCCCTCGATATCGGTGTCCAGTAGATCGCGTACAACGTGCTCGTGTCCGGCAGCCGCAGCGACCTTGAGGGATTTGGTTCGCGACTGCTGTGAGAAGCCGGCGAGCTCGAGTAGGCGACGGACAACTTCGACGTGACCGGCCGCGGACGCCATCGCCAATGCATCGCGCCCGTGGTAACTCCTGAGCCTGTCGGCTCCGGAACCGAGTAGCACTTCGAGGGCGTCGACGTGACCTCGGCTGGCAGCGATCATCAAGCGAGTGACACCGTGATCCGCGGCGTTCGGGTCGGCGCCGGCTTCGAGCAAAGCTTGCAGTTGCTTGGTGTCGCCTCGTCCGGCGCCCGACCAAAGCGCTCGAACCTTCGCCGCATCCTCGGGAGGAACGCCCATGGTCTCGTCGAGCCCGACGGACGACGCTACATGGAACACGAAACGGCTAGAATTCCATGCGGATTTGGTGCAAACGGGAACGAACGATACTTCGAGATCGACCTGGCAGTCCGCGCCTCCAGACTCGAAACGTATCGCTAATGGACCGTGCTGAGGCCCCAAGCACGAGCCATCGAATCCCAAAATGCGGAACAAGCGGTTGGCAACGCTCTCGCAAAAGGATTGCCCGTACTTTTTTTGGAGCGCGACCCGTAGACCACCGAGGACGCGATATCGAACCCGAATGAAGGCGCCGTAGAGCTCGAGATGAATCTCGGTCGCCCCGAGTCGTGTGCCGTCGACGAGGATGCCAGCGACGAGATCGTTCACCGGATTCTGTTCGAGTCGGCGATCCGTTTGGCCTTTCTCCACAATCGTGAAGGAACGGATATCGGTACCCGACACGAAATCGAACTTGTGACGGAGTCGAGGAGACCTTGGAAGCTGTGGCGCGGATCGCGGCCTGGGGTGAAGCGCCTCGAGAATCCGATCCGCGAATGCGTAGACGGGCTCGATCACGAAACCGGTGCGGGCCCGTACTTCATCGACGGCGACGACGTCGGTGGGGTCCGCCATGGCGAGTGTGAGCGTATGGCTGTCCGCGGTCACCGGGCAGCAGCGGAGCTCCGCCGCTCGCGCCGGCGACAGTTTGCAGAACATTCCCGCGAGAAAGCCGGGCAGAGGGGGTGACGCGGACAGGTCCCAGAATCCGATGCCGTATTTCCGTCCCAGAAGCGAGGCAATCTTCGGCTCGTCGACGAAGCCCAAGCGTACGAGAATAGTGTCCACCGGGCCGTCGCCGGCCTCGTGCCGGTTGACTGCCATCGCAAGCTGCGCGCTCGTGATCGCGCCTTTTTCGAGGAGGAGATCCCCTATGTTCAAGAACGCCCCGCTTTTGTTTCGGGTTGTCGATTTGGTTGGTATTTCTAGCGTAGCGTATCAAAACGAGAGTGACAATGGGCACCGCTACACCTGAGCGCTTATTGTCTAGATCGGTGGGAATCGGCCCCAATTGGAAGGCTTCCGCCCTGACCGCGTCGACGAGCGAGCGCAAGTGGTCGCGATGCGCTCCCGCCCAGTAGATGCCTCGCAGTCTTCGCATCTGACTCGGGCCCGACTCGGAATCCGCATCCTCTCGCTCCGCCTCATTCAGATGCGTGGTCGCGAGGATGGCCTTGAGCGGTTTGGTGCTCTCGCCCGACTACGACGAGTGGGCTTCGTCGACGACCACGAAGAAGCGTTTGCCTGGCAGCTCGCCGATCTCCTTGGCAATCACGGGGAACTTCTGGATCATCGTAAACAATGATCGTCTTCCCCACTGGACCTTCGCCGTATGATGGAACTTGCGACGAACTTCAGGAAGGGCTACAAGGACGGCCGGTGGATCATCGATACGCGATTTCGAAGAAAAGCGTGGGAAGTGATCGTTGAGCCATTATTCGATGTCAGGAAGCTGGAAGTCATTACCGCTTATGAGGTATGGGACGATGACGGAGAGAAGACACGTTGATCTCGAAATAAGCTATCGGGACGGCCGCCCCAGGCTTGGATACCTATACCTCTCGGACCCCAGCGAGAAGAGCGCCCACTCGCGACGCATCTCCGCAGAGCTCGTCATCGACATGAACAAGGACGGTGCACTCATCGGTATCGAGCTTCTGGATCCTGAAAAAACGACCGTCGCAGCCATCAACGACGTCCTGACCCAACACGGGCTCGAAACCATTCAGGAGTCCGACCTGAAGCCAATCCTCGCTGCTTGAACTCGGATTTCGTCGCCAAAGATTCCTCGCGCTCGCGTCTAGACTGTCTTGAAGCAGCCGGTGCCGCACAGGAATCCCTGTGGTCCGCAAAAACGCGAACCGGCGGCATTTATCAGTGGGACCCAATGTCCCTGAGCCTGCCAGCGCTCTTCCCGTCGATTCTTCCTCGCCGAGGCACTCTATTCTTCGATTCTTTTTTGCGGCTACAACTGCCAGCGCGAAGCGCACAGCTACTACCTGGAGAGCGAAGGGCTAGGCCGAGGCCGAACTGGAAACTATGAAGCAACGAAGCCAGCGCGCAAAAGGGTCCATATTCATGTGACGAACTACTGATGCCTGGGACTTGTGTCTACGATTTGCCGCCCTTAAACCCGACGTGCGGTTTGGGATCGTCCGGAGGCGGCTCTATCAGCCTGCGGATGGCGTCGAAGACCACGTTGATCTTGGCATCGTGCTCGGCTTGGCCACGCTCGAGTGTTTCGAGTTTCCGCGCGAGCTTCGCGTGAGAGGTGAGGAATTGCCGAAGCCTGACGAAGGCCCGCATGATTTCAATATTGACCGCTACGGCACGCTTGCTCTTCAAGACGGTCGACAGCATGGCGACACCTTGCTCCGTGAAAGCATATGGCGAATAGCGGCGTTCACCCCACGTCGATCTTGAGATCACAATTTATGATCTCAAGTTTTGCCACTCATCCTTGTTGAGTTGGAACATGAAGTCGCCTGGAAAACGTTCGATGTTGCGTTTCATCGCTTGAATAAGGGCCCTGTTTTCAACGCGGTAGAGCTCGGCAAGTTCGGCATCTAGCATGACTTTCTGTCCTCGGATGAGGTAGATGCGCCGCTCGATGAGCTGGGGCGGGACCTTTTCTTTGTCATGCGTGATTGGCGGCAGAATTTAGCATGGCCTTAGTCCTTTACAACGAGGGGCACGGCGCGCGAAGCTAAGTATCGGTATCCTTGGCGCGCGTTCTCTTGCCATACGCCAGCTCGACGCGCGAGAGCTCAGCCTCCGTGACTTTCCGCTGTCGCAGACCGTCCCGCAGCGCTTCCATCGCCATAGCGGGCCCCACGAGACGCTCGAACCGGAAGCAGTCCACGATCGTCCGTGCGGGGCTCGTGATGCGCGCGGACATCTTCGATCTCGACATCCTTCACGCCGTAGGCGATTGGCTTTCCACTCTCGCATGTCGATCTCCTTTCTTTTGAACTTCCCCGTTCATTGAAAGGAGATCGTCTACCACACGACGGAACGGCAGAGCCTGACGCACGAACGTCCGCATGATGGCAATATTCACCAGCATGGCCCGCTCGCTGCGAAGAACGCTCGAAAGCATCCCGACTCCTTGCTCGATGAACGCGTAGGGCAGCGTGCTTCGCCCCCCGCGGCCTTTGGTCTTGCAGAATGCCATTGCAAAGATTTCGCCTCGCTAGCGCTGAGGCGAAACATGAAATCTTGCGGGAAGCGGGCTTTGTTGCGGTGCACAGCAAGGTTCAGGTTTCCTGTGGTGACTTGGTGGAGCTCGGCCAGATCTCTGTCGGTCATTACCTTCTGCCGTCGGACCACATAGCTCCTTCCATTGTTCTCGCTAGATATATGACGTAAAACCGCAAGCCCTTCCCTTTCTAGAAATCTCAATTCGCCCGGATCAGATAAATGCGATGCACCGCAGCGTTTGGGTGCGACCGCAAGGGCCGCGCTCTTTCTGGTGTTCGTCATATGCCCTTCCTTCCTCCATCTAGGACTTTCGTTAGTCATAGACGAAAAGTAGGTCCGAAGACCTCCCTCCCGATCGCTCTTTCCGACACCCTGCGCGGTATTTAGCGCAGGGATGTCCTGATCTCCCCCTGTGGGCAGCGTTTCTACTCCGCGATCGACTTGTTCCCGAAGACCAGGACGCTCGGTCAGGAATCAAATCACGCCCGCGGCAACGCCGATTCTTCTCACGACACTGAATCGTGAGGGGTCCGTCTGAAGAAGCATCGGATGGCTTCCCACGGTCGAGTTCCCCGAACTGGGTTTGGATGTACTCCTTCGCGCTCGCGACCCTCTGTGCCGGCGTCATAGGGATCACCTGGGCGGAACAGTCTCCTCGAGCTCTTCCCTGTAGCAATCAGCATCCGGTATCGACCCGGATTCGGAGGCCGATTCGCGACGCAGTGCTGGGAAGCGTGGACCCGCACACCCGGTCGAAGCTCCTCAGTCATCCCCTCTCGACGGGCTCTTTGCACGATCTCTTCAATAGTGAAGTCCTGGCGATCGGGGTGTTCTTTGTGAAGTAGCGCGGTCGCGACCCAGACCTCATCGGCGACCTTGACGGCTTGCTGACTGGCAACGCCCACCTAGAGTCTCCTATGACGTTTAGTTGGTAAAAACATTGAAAACAAGAATGCAGCGACTGAACCTCCGAGTCATGCAGAAAATCGCTCCATGCGATCGAGCTGTACTGGTTACGCAAGGCTTGATCTACGTTCACAATAATGCGACATATGGGGTGTTCGTGGAGGTCGTGTTCTATCAGGAGGACGTTGGAAGCGTTCCGGTTAAACTATGGCTGGCTGCATTGCCTGAAAGAGTGCGGCCCGGCTGGAAAGGAGGATGGAAATGCCGGCGCAAAAAAGAAAGTTCAAGTCCAAAGCGCTCCAGGGTGTTTACGACAAGTACATTGGAGATGATCCAGAGAAAATTCAGGAGTTCGAAGACGAGTACTCCAACGCGCAGGTCGCCAATGATATTTGCGTTTTGCGTGAACAGGAGGGTCTTACGCAGTGAGAGCTCGCGGAGAGAGTGGGTACCCAAGCGTCTGTGATCTGCCACTTGGAAGATGCAGACTATGACGGGCATTCACTTTCGATGCTTCGGCGCATCGCGACTGCGTTGGGCCAAAAAGTCGAGATCCGTTTCGTGCCTACCCGAAAGGAAGAACTCCGAGCTTGAGTTAGATCGCGTGAGTTCCCTACCGCGCACCCATTGCGGCTATAACTGCCAGCGCGAAGCGCACAGCTACTACCCGAAGCACGTCTGGCGAAACGAGGACCGTGTCGTCCTCGAGGAAGAACTTGAACGGCGAGCGCGGCGTCTGCAGTCACGACTTGATGAGCCATCTTTCGCGAGCGAGTTGTTCACTCGATGGCGATCAGCCAGAGCCCGAGACATTTAGGGAGCAAAGATGTCTTACTCACGTCCCCATCATCGCAGAGGTCGTTCACGGATCGAGCCGGATGTTCAGGGAGCCCTCGCCGCCATGAGTGCGGAGGAGCTTCGCTCGTTTGTCCAAGAGGCCCTCGAGCAACTCGATGACAGACCGCGGACCGCGCTCGTGGATGCCTTGATCGCGCGTGCGGCTAAAGGTAGCTCTGGCTGGAAGCCGTCCTCGCCAGGCAACGAGATCGTCCGCGAGGTCGAAACCTTCACCGCCGCCGTGCGCCGCATCGGGTACGCCGCGCCCGAACAAATCGATGACTACCTTCGCCAGGGTATGAAGGCGTTTCTCGGAGGCGATTACGCGACAGCGCGGGCGATCTACCAAGCCCTCTTACCGCCGATCGCCGAGGGCGAGATCGATCTAGGTCAGCATGAGTTGGTCGACGAGGTATTGAGCGTCCGCGTGTACGACTGCGCTGCCCAGTATCTGGTGACGGTTTACGCGGCCACGCCGCTCGAAGCCCGCCCGGAGGCGCTGCGTCAGGCCATCAGCGCAGTCGACGGCATCAGCACGTTCTGGGAGCCGCTCCGGGAAATGGAGCGTGTCGCGACCCAACCGCTGTCTGAGCTAGACGCCTTCCTTCCGCTTTGGTTGGCGCGCATCGAGCGAGAGCCTAGCTCCGAGAACGAGTGGGAAGACCATTGTGATCGTTGGCTGCGGGAAGCCGTCGAGCGCCTCGAAGGGGTGGCCGGTCTCGCACGGCTTGCACGCCAGACAGGAAGGCCTGAGGCACTTCGCGCTTGGTGCTCAGCGCTCGCCGACGGCGGAGAGTGGGCCGACGCGCTCGATGCTTACAAAGAGGCTGTAGAGGTTGTCGGGAAGTCGCACTCGCGAGGTGGCTTTCTCGACGGTGCCGCGCTGGCTGCGCAGCAGCTCGGGCGGCGCGACGCGACCAAGTGTCTCGAGGCGGCGTGGCTCGGCGCGCCGTCTATGGTTCGCCTCCTGCGTTGGCTCGGCGCCGGGACGCCGAGCGTTTCAACGCTTCTAAAGCGCGTCGTAGCAGCGACCCAGAGTTGCCCTGCTGAGTCTGCGCGACAACGCGGCCTGCTCTACATCCTGGTCGGCGATGTGAAGGCCGCGGCAAAGCTTCTTGCTAAAGCGCCGGGACTCGGATGGTCGAGTGAGGACCACCCGGGTCCTCTGCTCTTCCCGCTATTCGCTGGGATCCTTGCAGATGGAGCCGAAACGAAGCTCAGCAACGAGCTGTTCGACGGCCTGAAGGATACCCACGGCGACATTTTTTCCATGGCTCGGGACGACGGCGATGGCACATCCGCGAAACCCCAGCTGACAACGCCGACGGTTACGGAATTGATGGAGCTTGCTCGGCCAGGCGCGCGCATCGACCCAAACCACTTTGTCGTGATGCTCGAGGGCATGCAGAACGCAGCCACGCGACGAACCGAGGGCGTCATCGCAAACAAACGCCGTCGCCACTACAGCCACGCCGCCATACTCATTGCCTGCTGCTTCGAGCTCGCGCCAATCGTGGGCTGGAAAGAGGCCGTGTCCGAGTGGGTCGCCGAGCTCCGCCGGGAGTACAAGCGCTTTCCCGCGTTTCAACGCGAGCTCGAGGACGCTCTCGCGATGCGGAGCACGAGGCCGTGATCGCTACGAGAGGCTTGCTACCGGTGCGACGTCTTTTCTATGTCTTCGCGAAAGAACGCCGTTCAATGGTCAAGCCGTTGGAATCGAATAAGGCCACGACGTTGGCGAGACATGTAATGAATCGAACTCTGGCTAAGACCTGTCGCACAGCACTCGGTTGCGGTACTTTGACAGTAGAGCCTATCGACGGCCAGTGTAAAATCACTGAGCTCTAGCTTCTAGAGGAAGAGCGTTTTCGTGTTTTCGTCCTGCGTCGTCGTCAAGCCGATGCTCGTCTCGCCGCTGATCGCGCCCATGAACACAGGTGGCGCGCCTTGGACGATGGTCGGGCAGCGTCGTGGGCGACGGCACCAGACGAGCCCACAGATACCGCCCGAGCCGACCGCCTATTTCGTGAACGGGCAGGCATACGCGGGACGGCAGATGAACATCATCGCCCGACCCGTACTTCCTCTATAGCCTGCCTAGCGTCCGTGGCCGACGCAATCCGCACTGAAGTCTCTCGGTCGATCTGGATCGACCCGTCTATGCCGTCCGCCCGATGTCGGATATGGTTGAGGGTTCGGTCTCGATGCTGCGCTTCAGCACCGCGCTCGTCGTGAGCTTCGCGGGTGCTCGCGTCTTCATCTCGTGGCGGCGCTGTTTCTCGCGCAATCCTGGACTCTCTGCTGTTCGGCCTGACACCGTGGGATCCGGCGACGCTGGTCAGCGCGATTTCGCTGGTGGTGGTCACGAGCTTTTCTCGCGAGCGTCCTTCCCGCGAAGAGAGTGACTTCGCTGGAGCCCGGTCCCCTGCTACGCGAGTAGACGACTTGCCATCTGCCACGCCGCACGTTTAGCTGCTGTTGGGTTTGATGGTCGCGTCCAATCGTTGTTTTTCCTAAATTTAAGGCTTCAAAGAGCTCGCTCGCGATGGATTGACGGCAGGCGTTGTTCCCTTGCGCCTGTGACGCGCTTGACTCGCGATCCCGGGCTGACCTAAGGTCAGCGACGAGCACTGCAGTAGCTGAGCCGATGAGCGAGCCGAACGCTAACACCTCGGGGGTCCAAATCTTGCGAGCGCCGTTTTTTGCGCTCGCGCTGTTTGCGGTGACGGCCGGAGGCACGCTTGGGGACGACGGGACCCTCGTCCTTCGCACTTCGCGCGTGCTCGACGGCCGCGGCGGCGTCCTCGAGGACCGCGACATCCTTGTGCGAGGGAGTGAGATCGCGGAGATCGTGACGCGTGGGACCGCCACCGGGGACCGGGTCTACGACCTGACCGGCTTGACCGTGTTGCCGGGCTACATCGACACCCACGTGCACATCAGCCATCACTTCGACCCGAACGGCAAGCTGCATCCGCCGGACGATCGCGACGACACCGATCACGTAACGCTTTACGCGGTGGAGAACGCCTACCGGACGCTCTTGAGCGGTGTGACGACAGTGCAGAGCCTCGGTCGGGAAGAGGACGCGGCACTCAAGAAGTGGATCGCAAGAGGCGTCGTTCCCGGCCCCCGCGTCCTCTCGTCGCTCGGGACCGTCCGGGAAAACACCGGCTCACCGGAAGCGATTCGCGATTTCGTGCGCGCCAGGAAGGCCGCCGGCGCGGACGTCGTCAAGATCTTCGCGTCGACGAGCATCCGACTGGGCGGCGTGACGAACATGTCCGCCGAGCAGCTCGGCGCGGCATGCGGCGAGGCGCGCGCCCAAGGCCTGCGATCGATCGTTCACGCCCACCGGCCCGACGGTATCGAGCTAGCCGCGAACGCCGGCTGCTCGCAGATCGAGCACGCCTGGCTTGCGGATCGCGAAGCGCTCGAGGTGATCGCGAGAAGCGGCATGTACCTTGGGAACCAAATCGACCTCTTGTTTCGCAACTACGCGGAGTACGGCGAGCGCTTCGACGGCGTGGGCAGCTATACCTTGGAGGGCCTCGCCAATCTTCAAGAGGCGCGCGCCGGCGCGTTGCGCGTCTTTCAAGATTCACTCACCATTTCAGGGCTCGCGATCGTGTTCAACACCGATGCCAACGCGGGCGCCCATGGCCGAAATGCCGAGGAGATCGTGGCCTACGTGACGCAGGGCGGGCAATCCCCCATGAACGCGGTCGTAGCCGCCACGTCCCGAGCGGCCGAATCACTCGGTCTGGGCGATCGCATCGGCGCCATCGCTCCCGGTATGGATGCCGACGTCATCGCACTCGACGGGGATCCGCTGGTCGACCCCGAGGCGTTCGGGCGGGTGGTGTTCGTCATGCGGGCGGGAAAGGTGTACCGAAGCGAGTCCGGCACTCGTTAGAGCCGGCTCGCGAAAAAAGTCCGGGCATGTGATCGAAGCTGGAAGGGAGAGTTCGACGAGAGGCGGGGCCCTGACTTCCAGTATGAAGCGCTACTGGGAGACCAGCTGCCGGCCCTCGAGTACAGGAAATGAGCCGTATTCGCCTCTCTTAAGTTCAGGAGGCAACATGGGACTCAGACCCATCTACCAAAGCCTCACGATCGCCGCGATCGCGGCTTTGTTCGCGTGCGGCGGCGAGAACCACGCCGCCTCCGTCACCGGTGAGGCGGCGCGGACGTTCAAGAAGGGCGGTGACGATCGGTCCGGCCCGTACGAGGTCGTAGGGGGATTCTGGAAGGCTTCGCCCGACCATACCGACGAGTGGGAGTGGGGGTCCGTGTCGGCCGTGGCCGCGGACACCCCGGACAGGATCATCGTGGGCGTTTGGGGAGATCAGAACGCTCAGCGGGAGGACAGACCTGGCGGCTCGAACTTCCTGGTGGTGGTGGACGGTGACGGCAACATCATCGAGAACTGGAGCCAGTGGGATTCGATGTTCAATCGGGTCCACCAGGTCTACATCAACCCGTACGATCCCGAGCGCCACGTGTGGGTGGTGGAGCGAGGCGGCAACGGGGTCCACGAGCAGATCCTCAAATTCACGAACGACGGCAGCGAGCTTGTGATGCGGCTATTGGACCCTAACCCGGTACAGAGCTCGGAGGAGGCGCGAGCCAATCGGAACCCCGGACCCCTCGACTTCGGCCAGCCGGCGGTGTTGGCGTTCCTGCCGGATGGTCACTTCCTGCTGGGCGACGGCTACCAGAACGGCCGCATCGTCAAATACACGACCGATGGCGAGTACGTGTCCGAGTTCGGCTCGGTCGGAAGCGGGCCAGGACAGTTCGATCTCGTGCACGGCATCGCCGTGGACCGCAATCGCCGCATCTACGTGTCCGATCGGAGGAACCACCGAGTGCAGGTGTTCACCGCGGACGGCGATTTCATCGAGCAGTGGCCGGACATCTACGACCCCGTCGCCATCTTCATCGACGAGAACGACGCCGTCTGGGTGCTGGACGCGACCCTGAACCGGATGCTCAAGTACAGCTTGGAAGGCGAGCTACTCGACTACTTCGGCGCGTACGCGAAGGTATCGTCGCTAGGAAGGTCAGGGTGGACCGGCGGAATGTCTCTCCCTCACCAGATGGACGTGGACTCCGACGGCAATCTCTACGTAGCCCAGTTCAGCGGGCCGTGGCTCGACAAGTACGTGCCGAGAGCGGATGCCGACCCGAAGCGGTTGATCGGGCAGATGGTGCGGATTCCGCCGTAGGGGTCTGGACCAGTTGTGCACGTCTTCGCGGTTGGTGCGGCGACGCGCCGGGCCCGAATCGTCGAGGGATGGGAGGCGGTTCACAATCCTCTCGGGAAGAGTCATGGACGGGTCCATCGCATGATTCCGGCGCACACCGTGCCCGGCACCGAACCTGCCCGGTGGAGGCTGGCGCCGCTTTCCGTCGTTCGTTAGAGTGGATAGCCTGAACGAATACGGTATTGGCGTCGCATAGCGGTGACGAACCTATCTAGACGACAGATCGATCGACAAAACGCGTAACAAACGAGGCTATCAAATGGTTAGAGTTAGACGACTCTTCGTGATTGGGTTGAGCATGTTCATAGCGGGTGGGGCGCAAGCACAAATGGAACTGCCATTCGAGGTGGAGTCCATTACCTCATTCGACGAGCCCTGGGCCCTGGCCTTCCTGCCGGACGGGCGCATGCTGGTGACGGAGAAGAAGGGCAACTTGTTCATCGTCACCCAGGACGGTGAGAAGTCCCGGGGCATCCGCGGCATGCCGGACGTCGCTTACGGCGGTCAGGGCGGTCTGGGTGATGTCGCTCTTCACCCGAATTTTGCCGAGAACCACATGATTTACCTGTGCTACGCCGAGTCCGGTGTGGGCAATAGCCGGGGCGCGGCCGTCGCCCGGGCGGTGCTGAACGAGACCAGGCGCGGCGGAGAACTGTCCGACTTCGAAGTCATCTGGCGCCAGTATCCCAAGGTCGTCGGTTACGGCCACTACGGGCACAGGCTGTTGTTCGACGACGATGGTTATCTGTGGATCTCGTCTGGCGACCGCCAGAAATTCACGCCGGCCCAGGACATGCAAGCGAACTTGGGCAAGATCCTGCGCTTGCACGACGACGGTTCGGTTCCGGACGACAATCCTTTCGTCAACTACTTCGAAGAGAATCCGCTGGTCGATGATGAAGGGGTTTATGGGCAGGTCTGGTCGCTGGGCCACCGCAATGTGCTTGGGCTGGCATTCGATCTCGGCGGTCAGCTCTGGAATATTGAGATGGGGCCGCGGGGCGGTGACGAGCTGAACCGGATCCTGCGTGCAGCGAATTACGGCTATCCGACCGTCTCCAACGGCAACCATTACGACGGGCGTGAGATACCCGACCACGACACGCATCCGGAATTCGAGGAACCGGGAGTGTGGTGGTCACCCGTCATCTCGCCGGGTGACTTGATGATTTATCGCGGCGATCTGTTCTCCGACTGGCGCGGCGATGCTTTCGTCGCAGGCCTCTCGTCCAGGGCGATCATGCGCATCGAGCTCGACGGCGACCACGCCCGCGAGGTCGAGCGTTACGACATGGGTGCGCGGATTCGTAGCGTTGTGGAGGGGCCGGAGGGTGCCATCTGGGTTCTGGAGGACGACGACGACGACGACAGCACAGGGCGCATGCTCAAACTGACACCGAAGAACTGAAAACGATTCCTAGGTCTTACCTCCAATCTGGATGTACCGCGTCGACATTTGCTGCCTGAGACAATGTGGAGCGGCGCGGTTCCCTTCCAGATGGACGGGAGGATCGTTCGGGACGATGGTGTCGGACCAGCTGCGTTCAAAGAAGCGTGAGGTCGCTTCGGCCTTTCGTGAGTGGTCGTGAGTGGACCGGCTCGCAACCTCTGATCGTTCCAGACTTGGCATCCCCCTGATAGGATGCGTTTTCACGAAGGGACTATGTCAGAAGCTAGCATCGATTCCGGCGGAGCAGCGACCCCGATGTCACGGCGAAAGCTGCTGCGATACGGCGCGGCGCTCGCTGGAGTCGGATTCGCGTGCACGTCTGACAAAAACGGTGACGCCGAGAACGCGGCGCTTAGATTCGTGCAATTTTACGCGCCGGGCGGCGAGGTAGCGGCACAAGCCCAATGGTTCGTCGACATGGTCGACCAATGGAATGCATCGAACCGCCGCAAAATCGAGCTCGACTACGTGCCGGTCTTGGAGTACATGAACGGGATCAAACTGGCGGTTTCGTTTGCGTCGGGGCAGGCGCCCGACCTGTTCTTCATTCTTTCCCCGGGCGACTTTCTTCGCTACTACAACGGCGGCGCGCTCGCCGATCTCACGCCCTACATCTCGAGCGAGGCGCGTGCGGATTTCCCGGCAAGCGTCGTGGCGAGCCGCATGGTCGACGGGCGGATCTTCGCGGTGCCCATGGAAGTCGAGCCCATGGCTATTCTCTATTCGATCGAAGCGTTCGAAGAGGCGGGACTCGACGAAAGCGACATCCCGAAGACCTGGGACGAGCTGCTCGAGATCGCGGGAAAGCTCACCCATTCGAAGCGCTTTGGTGTCTTGTTCGAGACCACGCCAGGGTACTACCAGGATTTCACTTGGTATCCGTTCATGTGGCAGGGCGGTGGCGAGATTCAATCTCCGGACGGCAAGAGTGTGTTCGAATCGGACGCTACGATTCAAGCCCTTCGGTTTTGGCAGGACGCTGTCGCGATGGGGGTGGCGCCGAGCCGAGCGCTCGGCCGTGGCGCCGGTGACGTCATCGCGAATTTAGCAAGCGGCTATTGCGCTATGCAAAGTATTGGCGTTTGGGCGGTCGCACAGATGGCAATGGCTGCGCCGGAGTTTCCCTATGGTGTTTTCAGGCTGCCGGTACCAAAAGGTGGAAAGTATGTAACCGTTGGCGGCGGCTGGGCGTTCGTCGCGAACGCCCGGAGCGAACACCTCGACGAGGCAGGGAGCTTCATTGCCTGGGCGTTGGCGTCAATGACCGACGACTCCATCGGGCGGCTCGCGAACTGGTGCACCGTTGCCAAGACAAACATGCCGCCACGCCGCAGCGTGCTCGAGGCCGCGCGCCACGCGTATGACCAGGGCAAGATGGGTGTGTTCTCCCGGGATATCTATCCCGGCACGCGGGGCGAACCGCGACTCCCCCCTGCCGCGTACAAAATCATCTCCGATGCGATTCAGGCCACCCCTCTGTGCGGCGGTGCCGATCCCACTACCGCGGCGGCGTCGGCGTCGCGACAACTCGATGCTTTTTTTGCCGGGTATTCCGGCGCACCGATCTTGTGATTCGCCTGTCAGGCAAGCACCGTGAGTGGTTGGCGGGCTACCTCTTCGTGCTTCCCGACGCTTTCGGGCTGGCGCTTTTCATCGGGCTGCCCGCGGCGATGGCTCTCTTTGTCAGCGTCTATTCGTTCGACGCGTTCGGAAGCTTTACGTTTGTGGGCTCTGCGCACTATCGCCGAATGCTCCTCGACCCTCTGTTTTGGACCTCGCTCAGGGTGACGGTTGTTTTTGCCGTCATCCTTGTCCCGCTGCTCTATGTTGTTGGCCTGGGACTAGCGCTTCTCGTACAGCGGACCAACCTATACAACGCCGTGATGCGGTCCATGCTGTTCGCGCCACAGATGGTCAGCCTCGTGGTCATCGGGCTCGTCTGGTAGCTTCTCGTCGTCGACAAGATAGGAATCTTGCCGCAGATGCTGGTCGCGGTCGGCCTCGAACCGGTTTCATTCCTCGGGGATCCCAGGTTCGCTCTACTGACGGTGACGCTCGTGTGCATCTGGTTTCTCATGGGCTTCTACATGCTCGTATTTCTCGGAGGATTGCACGATATTCCCAACGAGTACTACGAGGCCGCGCAAATGGATGGCGCGGGACCTGTAACCAGATTTTGGTACATCACACTTCCCCTGCTTCGTCCCACCAGCTTTTTCGTGTTGCTGGTTTCGACCGTCTCGGCCGTTGCTGGTGCACACGCATTCGACCTGGTGTACGTGATGACGCGTGGCGGCCCCGCCAATGCGACGTCACTTTTGATTACGTATATCTACCAGCAGGCGTTTCAGTTTGGCGACTTTGGCTATGCATCTGCGATGTCTGCCGTTCTCGTCGCGATGCTCGGGGCATTGAGCGGATTGTTCTTTCTGCTCACCCGCGGGGGCAGGTTTCAATATGCGTAGACGTTCTGGCGTGAACCCCGTCCAAGTCATCTGGATGCTTGTGACGGGGGATGTCCCGGCCGCTGTTGAATTTGGTCGGGTAGCGGCGGCACCAGTGAATACTCTCACGCAGCAAACTCATTGCTGTCAAGAGATTTCTGTTTGCTTCTAAGGGCGTGAACGAGAGCG
>Ga0114950_10000968_pt1 | contig 21107 bp, 16 predicted proteins | sample N075metaG_FD_83503 | JGI IMG/M metagenome (GOLD analysis project Ga0114950, IMG submission 83503) | Deep subsurface microbial communities from Kermadec Trench to uncover new lineages of life (NeLLi) - N075 metaG | ecosystem: Environmental > Aquatic > Marine > Ocean trench > Sediment | place... | reverse complement strand
CTCCTTCTCGAACCAACGTGTTTCACCAACAACGGAAAGGATAGATTCGCCAAGCTGCCGGGATTCATCGTTTACTGATTTGGTTGCGAATAGCCCCGTCATTCCTTTTCGAATCAATGCCGGCGTGTTAGGCATGCATCGAATAATAGTAGGGCAACCCAGCCAGGATACGAGAGACCGGGTGGTAATACCGGCGGCAACACTGATAAATAATTTACCGGTTGCCATTGAGCTGATCTGCGTCGCGAGCGGTTCGACGACATCAGGTTTTACACTGATAATTATCACATCAGCCTGGGCAATGGCGATGAGATTGTCTGTCGTTGTGTTCACTTGCTTTTCCTTCACTTTAGCAAGTTGCATTTCAGTCAGGTCTGTCGCCCAGATGTCTCCGGGGTCGAAACCACCCTCAATCAGCCCCCCAATAATCGCCTGGGCAATATTGCCTGCACCCATAAAAGCAAGTTTAGTCATGGCGTTTCACGCTCTCCAAATATGTCTGTTCCAATTCTGACCCATGTCGCACCCTCTACAATAGCGGCCTCGAGATCTGCGCTCATGCCCATTGATAACTCGTTAAACAGGGGTAAGGCACATTGCTGTTGAACCTGCTTCTGAAGGCTGGCCAGGCGCGCGAAATGGGTTCTCTGCATGGTGTAATCATCCGTTTTCTGTGGGATTGCCATCAACCCTCGCAATTGTATGCGCTTGAAGGGCAAGAGAGATTTAACCAGTCCAAGCAGATCTTCTTCCCTGACACCCGCCTTACCTTGTTCCTTGTTTACATTTACCTGGAGCAGAACATTCAAGGGATCGACGTCATCGGACCGTTGGGCATCCAGTCGTCGCGCAACTTTCACACTGGAAACGGTATGCACCCAATCAAAATACGCCGCAATATCCCGGGTCTTGTTGGATTGGATTGCACCGATATAGTGCCAGGTCACGCCGGGGAAAGAGGGAATCTTTGTCAGCGCGTCCTGCAGGTAATTTTCACCAAAATCCAATTGCCCCGCTTCGATTGCCTGCTCGACCAACTGAGCCGGTTTAGTTTTGCTTACGGCCAGCAGTTTTACAGTCTCCGGGTCGCGGAAAGCCAGTTCACAAGCTCGCTTTATGCGTTCTTGAAGCCGATTAAGATTGATTCTGATACTGCTCATCGTAATGAAATTGTGGTTTATTCACGAATTCGATAATACTATTAACCTAATGACTCGCCTGGTCTGACATTAGCCACGCCTGGAGATGCGAGTTTTTACCAGAAAAATGGCTCATTGAACAGGTAACGAATAATGGATATTACTGAACTTCTGGCTTTTAGCGAAAAGCAAGGTGCATCGGATCTGCATTTATCCGCGGGTCTTCCGCCCATGATAAGGGTTGACGGAGACATACGCCGAATTAATCTCCCGGCTCTTGATCACAAAGAAGTGCATTCGCTGGTCTATGAGATCATGAATGACAAACAGCGCAAAGACTATGAAGAATTCTTTGAGACTGACTTTTCTTTCGAAATACCGGGGGTTGCTCGATTCCGTGTTAATGCATTCAATCATAATAGAGGTGCAGGCGGTGTGTTTCGGACCATTCCTTCCAAGGTGCTGACCATGGAAGAATTGGGGATGGGGGAAATATTCAGGAAAATAGCTGAGACCCCCCGTGGAATGATTACAGTAACGGGGCCGACAGGGTCTGGTAAAAGTACGACGCTCGCGGCCATGATGGATTATATTAACGATACCCGTTATCAACACATCCTGACGGTCGAAGACCCGATCGAATTTGTACACGAGAGCAAAAAATGTCTCATAAACCAGCGTGAAGTGCACCGGGATACACTTGGCTTCAATGAAGCGTTACGCTCGGCTTTACGGGAAGACCCGGATATTATTCTCGTCGGGGAAATGAGGGATCTGGAAACGATTCGCCTGGCTCTGGAGGCCGCGGAAACAGGACATATGGTATTCGGAACGCTGCACACCTCCTCGGCAGCGAAAACGATCGACAGGGTTATCGATGTCTTTCCGGGCACGGAGAAGTCCATGGTTCGATCCATGTTATCTGAATCATTGGCCGCGGTTATCTCGCAGACTTTGTTGAAGAAAATAGGTGGCGGCAGGGTGGCGGCTCATGAAATCATGATATGTACACCGGCGATACGTAATCTTATAAGGGAAGACAAAGTTGCCCAGATGTATTCAGCGATTCAAACCGGAGGCCAACTGGGCATGCAAACGCTCGATCAATGTTTACGGGAAATGCTTGATAAAAATATCATTACCAAGGAAGCGGCACAGGATAAGGCGAAGATACCCGATGATTTTCTGTAGCCGCTACAAGGGATAAGCTTATGATTGATTTCGATATATTATTAAAGGTCGTTGTCGACAAGGAAGCTTCTGATCTGTTTATTACAGCGGGATTACCGCCTTCGATCAAAGTTAATGGCCGCATGCTACCGCTGTCGAAAACAGCCTTAACGGCAGAACAGGCAAGAGAGATAGTGCACTCCACCATGACTGAGCCACAGATTCAGGAGTTTGAGACCGAGCGAGAGTGTAATTTTGCCATTCAATCTCAATTAGCCGGTCGGTTCAGGGTCAGTGCGTTTTATCAAAGAAATGCTGCAGGCATGGTATTGCGCAGGATCGAGTCCCGAATCCCGAGCCTGGAAGAGTTGGGGTTGCCAGAGGCGGTCAAGACGCTGGCCATGATCAAACGTGGATTGATTATCTTCGTTGGTGCGACCGGTACCGGGAAATCGACCTCTCTGGCAGCGATGATTGGTTACCGAAACCATAAGAGCAAAGGTCACATCATTACAATTGAAGACCCGATCGAATTTATTCATGACCATGCCGGATGTATGGTCACCCAGAGAGAAGTAGGAATAGATACACCCAGTTTTGAAGTGGCCCTGAAAAATACGCTCAGGCAGGCGCCTGATGTCATTGTGATCGGGGAGATTCGAACGGAGGAAACGATGAATCATGCTATCACCTTCGCTGAAACAGGCCACCTGTGCCTGGCTACTTTGCACGCAAACAATGCCAATCAGGCGATGGATCGCATTATCAACTTTTTCCCGATTGAACGACACAACCAGGTGTGGCTGGATTTATCCTTGAATTTAAGGGGCATGGTGGCGCAACAGCTGATACCACGGGCCGATGGCAAGGGACGATGTGCTGCAATTGAAATCCTGCTCAATACTCCGCTGATTTCGGACCTGATCAAAAAGGGAGATGTTCTATCGCTGAAAGAATTGATGTCGAAATCTAACGAGCAAGGAATGCAAACATTTGACCAGGCGTTGTATCAATTGTACCTGGATGAACAGATCACTTATGACGCTGCCCTGGCATCGGCTGATTCAGCCAATGACCTGCGGCTGATGATCAAGTTGTCAGGTGATGAACTTTCGGGGCCAGCTGCCCTCTCGACCCAGGGCCTGTCCCTTGAATCGAGCGAAGATAGCGTAGGAATTTAGCCATACACTGCATACGGATCTGGTGTGGATTGTGAGTATTGGATCGCGACAATCTGTTCCTGCAATCTATCACGACATTCTGAAGTAGGATTCGAGAATGATCTTTGCGGCAATATGGTCGAATGATCCGGAATTGAGCTTATCGTTGCCTGGCCTGGCTTCAAACGAAGTAAGCCGTTCATCCACCATCTCCACAGGAATATTGAATCTTCCGTTGAGTTTGCGGGCGAATTTCCTGGCAAGCCGGGACATGGTGCTTTCAGAATTATCCATATTCAGCGGTAAACCAATAACGAGTCGTACCGGTTGCCATTGCGCAATCAGGTGTTCGATTTTGTCCCAATCAGGTATGCCATCAGTCGCCTTGATAATGGTGATTGGCGTCGCTGTTGCGGTAATGGGTTGACCGACGGCGATGCCAATCTTGCGCATACCAAAATCAAATGCCATCACCAGACTATTGTTAGCCATGACCCGTGGTCGGTCCGATAAGATTGATGTCAATGCCCATTACTTTCGCGGCTTTGTACGGCTTTGTGTGATGATCGTTCGAAAATAGAATGTCGCGGTCAAAAGGGGTAACCAACCAGGCATCGGATACAATTTCTTCTTCTAATTGTTGTCCACGCCAGCCGGCATAACCGACAATGGCAATTACCTGTTGCGGTGGATCTTCCAGCAGCAGATCTGCAATCAGGTCTGGTGACGTGGACAGGGTAATCTCGGGATTGATCGGAAGTGAACTCTCATACTGTTTGTCCGGTGTGTGTAAAAAGAAGATACGATCCTGTTCGACCGGACCGCCTTCAAGAACCTCAACCTTACAGTGGGTATCTTTAAGTTCGGGGAAGATGGCCGCTAATTCAATCTTGATTGGTTTGTTGATCATCAGGCCAAATGCACCTTCTTGGTTGTGTTCGATCAGAAATGTAACACTATCTCGAAAGTAATCTCCCTTGAGTGCGGGCATAGACACCAGGAATTCTCCCTTGAGGGAATGGCTCACCATTTTAGAAACTTCTCATTGAACTGTTCTTACGAAATTGCCAGGTTCTAATAATTTCCAGCACATCGGTTGTTCGGCGTAGTTCGTCAGAAAATGGCGCAAAGGGAGCCGCCAGGCGAACGATACGGATGGCAGCATCATCCAACACTTTGTGACCTGAGGTTTCCAGCAACTGCACTTCTCGCAAGGCTCCATCCGGAAGAATTGCCACCATGAGGCGTAGGCTCCCATAAAGCTTTCTTCTGCGCGCCTCACTGGGATAGTTCAGGTTCCCGATACTCTCAATTTTTCGCCTCCAGGAGTTGAGATAGAAGGCATCTGAGCTTGAGGCCGTCGATAGGCTGGTAAGACGTTTGATTCGAGGACGGTTAGCGTAGATCTGGCGTTGCCGATCCAGCCTCGCCTCGAGACTGGCAATGTCAAGGCTCCGTTGACGCAGGGATTTTTTACCAGGATTCGTGCTCTCGCCCTGGTTTGGCGATTCCAGTTTGGCATCCGGCAAGGTTTTCTGTTCACTTTTACCCGACGTTGTCACCACGGGTTTTTGTTGTTGCTCCACTTGTGGAGCGGTTCTCTGGGTCTGCTGCGGAGAAGTTTTGCGAATAACGGTATCGTGAAAGTCAGCCTGGTTTGGCGATGTAATCAATGCTTTTTTGGAGAGGGTGCCACTTCCAGTCTGGCTGAATTGTGCAAGGAAATCAGCTGCTTTGGGACTATTTTTGTTACCGTGTTGTACCAGAGTCACTTCCATTGTGTGAGTAGAAGGCTTTTTGGCCACATAGGTAAATGTCACGCCAAGGATGATTGCCGCATGAACCGTAGCGGCAAGGAAAGTGGTGAAGGTTAACCTGTCTCCTGGCGTAATTGTCGGTGCGAGGGTCGTCATTAGTTGCCAGGGCTGAGGATTTCGGCTTCGATAAAGTTGATATAATCCCCGGCAATATCAAGGCCAAATGCTTTGTCCAGTTCACGAATGCAGGTGGGGCAAGTGACATTTATTTCAGTAAGAAAGTCTCCAATCACGTCGATTCCCACAAAATAGAGACCTTTTTCCCTGAGTGCCGGTGCCACCTGCTCGCATATCCAGAGATCCCGATCATTTAGTTCGCGACCGATTCCTTTTCCCCCGGCGGCAAGATTCCCCCTGGTTTCACCGGACGCGGGTACCCGCGCCAGACCAAAGGGAACCGGATCGCCATTAATCAGCAAGATTCTTGTATCCCCGTTCTTGATTTCAGGTATAAATTTTTGCGCCATAGTTTGTCGCTGACCATGGTCCGTCAGGGTTTCAATGATAACGCTGAGATTGCTGCCATCGGGCTTAACATGAAATATTGATGTACCGCCCATGCCATCCAGAGGCTTGTAGATCACATTCCGGTGGGTATCGTAAAAACTGCGAAGCAGAGCTGGGTCACGGCTGACGAGATGTGGCGGACAACATTGTGGAAATTGCAACGCAAAAAGTTTCTCATTGCAATCCCGAATGCTGCCTGGCTGGTTGAGTACTGGTGTTCCTGCTTTTTCTGCCATCTCAAGTAAATAGGTCGAGTAGATGAATTCCATATTAAATGGAGGTTCTTTTCGCATCAAAACGACATCAAGATCGGAAACAGGCAGGAATTCGGAGTCTAGGACCTCGAACCAATGCTCCAGGTCATCAAATAATTTAACGCGGAAACGGTGTGTATACACCTCTCCGTCTTGTATGTAGAGGCCATCTTGCCCGATCTTGTAAATGTCCCATCCTTTTGCCTGTGCCGCCAGCATCATTGCCAGTGTACTGTCCTTTTTGGGGTTAATGGTGGTAAGGGGATCCATTACGACCCCAAATTTAGTAACCAAATTCAAGATACCTCATGATTCAGCGAATATAATTGAACAGGAGTAAGCCTATAGAGTAAGACGTTGAGTGTGTAGGCATTGTAATCCAGAAACAGTACGCTGGTAGCAAAATATCCTTAATTGTCCGGTACTTATGGATTGATTCTAACAACTGTGTTAAAAAAAGCGCTGCAACTTACGTATAGTAATGGAATTTTGTTGAAATTAGTTGGTTTTGACGTAGATAAATCAGGGTAAAACCGATGGATGACAATTTTGAAGGCGTTAAGGTAATGGTTATTGATGATAGCAAAACCATTCGACGAACTGCCGAAACCCTTTTGTCAAAAGCGGGATGTGAAGTTACTACCGCAACAGACGGTTTTGATGCCCTTGCCAAGATAGCTGACACAAAACCCGCCATCATTTTTGTCGATATTATGATGCCTCGACTTGATGGCTATCAGACCTGCGCTCTTATCAAGAATAACAGTGCATACAAAAGTACACCTGTCATTATGTTATCCAGCAAAGACGGTCTGTTTGATCGTGCAAAAGGGCGGATAGTCGGTTCCGACCAGTATTTAACAAAACCGTTTAGCAAGGATGAATTGCTTAGCGCCATCCGTGATCACGTTAAAACACCATAGGTTTTGACAGGGAATCTGTTTATGTCGAAAGTATTAGTAGTTGATGATTCACCCACAGAACTATCTCAGTTCAAGGAAATGTTGGAAGGGCTGGGGCACGAAGTGATAACAGCGGAAAATGGAAGTGACGGGGTCGCCCTTACCAGGAAAGAACAACCTGATATCGTTCTCATGGATATCGTCATGCCGGGTATGAACGGTTTTCAGGCGACCAGGCAGATATGCAGAGGCGCTGACACGAAACATATTCCGGTCATCATCATTAGTAGCAAAAACCAGGAAACCGACAAGTTGTGGGGCCAGAGACAGGGTGCGAAGGGATACCTTACCAAGCCTATTGACACACAAGACCTGGTCAGAGCAATAGACGCGTTGCTAGAGGTGTAGTTCAAAACAGATGAGCGAAAGGTCGTTGTTTTCAATACTTGAATCGCTGGCTGAACGTAGCCAGAAGATCACGGCTGAGCTGCCGTCGAATGAAAACACCCATGTTCACTGGGTAGGACTTGGCTTTAACCTGCTGGGTCAGAGATTTGTTGTACCCCTGGAGGAAGTCGCTGAAACAATGAGTGTCCCACAGGCGACTCGTTTACCAGGTGTAAAAAACTTTGTTTCGGGTATTGGAAATGTGCGGGGTAAGCTGATGGTGTTGATAGATCTTGCCAGGTTTATTGGCGAGGAATCTAAGGTTGCCAAGGCTCAACGTCGCATTCTCGCAGTGGAGGATGAAGGACAATATTTTGGATTCATTATTGACGAGTCGCTCGGCATGCAGCATTTTCCCAGTGATTCCTTTGAAGAAGCGGTTCATGAGATTGAAGACAAGTTTAAACCATTTGTACGGGGTAGTTTTCGTGTTGCGGGGATAGATTGGCCAGTTGTAAGCCTCACTGCACTAGCTGAGCATCCAGAACTGAAAAAACTAGCGATAGCGTCATAGAACGATAAGTAATTGTATAAAGGTACTATTTATGGTTGATAAATCGAACGTAGTTGGAAGCGTGATTCGCAGTCCGTTGATTGTAACCATGGTTATTCTGTTAATTCTAATGATTACCGGGTTTGCGGGTAACTACTATTTTATCAATCAAGGTGCACAACGCATGGGCAACTATCTCGGCTACACTGGCCAACTTAAGGTGTTGTCACAAGAAATAGCGAAACAAGCGACAAGTGTCGCACACGGCAATATTGAAGGTTTATCAGTACTGACGAATGCCATAGGTCAGTTTGAAACCAATTTGGGATATCTTAGAAATGGGAGCCCGCTCGTCAATATGCCGCCTTCCGGACGGGAATCCCAGGTCCAGTTGAAGAAAGTTGTTAGTCTTTGGGCTGAAATGAAAGCTGATGTCGAACTGATATTGGGTAATCGGGAAGCGTTGGTATACTTGCAGGACAACTCCACTGATCTGGCCATTACAATGTCTGCTATCCAGGCAGAGAATGAGAAGGTGGTGGCTGCTTTGTTGCGCTTGTCCAGGCCCGCTAACGAAATCGCACTGGCGCAGCGCCAATCTTTGCTTATCGAGAGAATGTCACACAGTATGGACAAGATTCTTCAGTTGGGTAGCTCAAAAAGTCTTTCTGATAACTTCAGTCGTGATAGCCAGACTTTTACACGTGTGTTGAGTGGTATGACAAATGGAGACAAGAAACTACTGTTGGCGGCAGCGACTAATGCAGGGGTTCGAAGTAGTCTCACAAAAATTGCTGAACTTTTTCGGTCTGTATCTTCAGGGGTCAAAGGAATATCGATACAAACCGGGGGTCTGGCACAGACATTAAATTCTGCAGATGCGATCCATGCTGTCTCCAACGAATTCTTGACGCTGATGGATGCATTGAGTGAAACTTATGACAGGCAATATGGAATACAATTTGTGCCGGTCGTCCTGGAACTGGGATTTGTCGGCGGCTCACTCTTTTTGTTTCTCTTCATCAGCCTTCTCATTAACCGGGAAGGTCAGAAAAATGTTGAACATTCTGAACGCATCAACGAGGAAAACCAGGCCGCAGTCCTGCTGCTGTTAAACGAACTTGCCGATTTGGCAGATGGTGACCTGAGCGTTCAGGCCACAGTGACGGAAAGTTATACCGGGGCAATCGCCGACTCTATTAATTTCTCTTTTGACCAGATGCGCGGCCTTGTTAAAGGGATCAATGAAACCTCGGGGAAAGTGTCTGCGATTGCAGAAAAAACACAAAACTCAGTTGGCGAGCTCGCTGAAGCATCTCTGCGCCAGTCCAATGAAATAAGCGATGTATCTGATGCCGTGGACGAGATGGCAGTTTCCATCGACATGGTTTCGTACAACGCTGCAGAATCCTCATCGGTTGCAGAACGATCTGTTGACATCGCCAACAAGGGGGCAATTGTTGTTCAAAATACCATCGATGGAATGGATAAAATTCGAGGTCAGATACAGGAAACGGCGAAAAGAATAAAACGCCTTGGCGAAAGCTCTCAGGAGATTGGGGACATTGTATCTTTGATTAATGATATCGCCGACCAGACGAATATCTTGTCGTTGAATGCGGCCATCCAGGCATCCATGGCAGGCGATGCCGGAAAAGGCTTTGCGGTCGTTGCAGATGAGGTGCAAAGACTGGCGGAACGATCAGGAGCGGCAGCCAAGCAGATTTCAGCGCTGGTGAAAACCATTCAGAGCGACACAAATGAGGCGGTGAGTTCTATGGAACAAACGACTGCAGAGGTCGTCCATGGTACACAACTGGCTCAGGACGCCGGTGTGGCGCTGGGAGAGATCGAGGGCGTATCAAAATCTCTTGCTGAAATTATTGAAAATATTTCCGATGCTGCAAGGAAACAGGCTGCATCCGCAGGCAATATCTCGGCGACGATGAAGAGCATCCAGGAAATTTCTTCCCAGACCACCGAAGGAGTGCGAGCTACGGCCGAGGCAGTCGGCGGGTTGGCGGGAATGACAAACGAGCTGCGGTCATCGGTTACAAGATTCAAGATACCTGATTAGGTAAAACCTATGCAGATGTTGAAAATGAATATCGAAATGGAACAAATATGAGCGCAACCCAAGACTATGTCGCGCTGGACTGGATCAAAGGGGAAGTGACGAAAACCCTTGAACAAGCCCAGTTTGCATTAGAGTCTGTCGCAGAGTCCGAGGATGATGCGAGTAGCATGAGGTCCTGTCTAACGTCCTTGCATCAGGTGCACGGGACCATGAAGATGGTCGAGTTAACTGGCCCGGCACAAGTTGCAGATGAAATGGAGCAGCTGGCCCAGGCGCTTATGAACAAGAACGTACCCGATGTCTCCAAGGCGCAGGCGATACTGATGCAGACGATTCTGCAAATGCCGCCATACCTGGACCTGATACAACGGGAACAATCAGATTCAGAGAAAAATTACCTTCCCCTGGTCAACAACCTCAGGGTAGCGAGGGATGAGCCGCGAATTGGCCTACCGGGTAGTGGACCAGAGACGACTGCACTGGATCTGACACCAGCAACCCGGCCACCGACAGATGAAGTCATCGCGGCCTTTGTTGCGGCAAAGGGTGAGGTGACTGTACCGAAGATCAGGCAAAGATATCAGCAAGCCCTTGCGGCGCTTTTGCAAAAGAAGAAAGCAAGGGAAAACCTGAATTTGCTGGGTAAAGTCTTTGCGATGATATTGAAACTCTGTGGCGAGTCGCCTATGGGTAACCTGGCACAGTTAGGCATCGCGCTGATCGAAGGAATTGCAACGGGTGCTATTAAACTAACCGGCCCTGTCGTGAATTTTATGCGTGCAATAGATGCCGAGCTGGCAAGACTATCTGAAGGTGGCGTCTCGGCACTATCAGAACCAGTTTCGAAAAAACTGGTGGCTGGTGTGCTTAAAGCGATTGAGGGCGCCTCGACTGAAACAGAGAAAATGATCATTGCGAAAGAGATCTTCTCTTCCGCTGCCTCAAAATCTGAAGCCGGTGATATGGAAGAAGTAACAATCGGTCCAGATGATGAAACCCTTGCAGCGGTATCCAGGATACTCATTGAAGAATTGAAGGGAATAACCGATAAGTTAGATCTCTATGTTCTTTCAGCAGAACGCCAGGTGAGTGATCTTGTAGAGCTGATTCCGGGGCTTGAACAGATCGCCAGTACGCTTCTGGTGGTGAGTATGTCAAAACATCAAGAAGCTGTTTTAAAGCAGATTGGCATCATAAAGGAAATTGAAACAGGCGATATCGATCCAAATGATGAAGTATTGCTCGAATTGGCCAAAGACCTTCTTGAAATAGAATCCACCCTGGGATCAATCGTCGGCACCCTGGATGATGGTACGAGCCTGGACAATTTTGGCAATCTTGACGAGGCGCAAGCGGCGGTAGTCAAGGAGACCAGAAATGGGCTTGCTCTATGCCGGGATACACTCATCGAATTTGTATCTAATGATTTTGATCACAGCAAGATTCAAGATCTACCCGTGCAGCTTTCAACATTAAAAGGCGGCTTGTCGATTGTTAATCAGGAGCGGCCGGGTGATGTTCTGGATGCAGCATCCCGATATGTGCAACATGGCATATTGGCGAATAGTACCAGGCCGGGGTTATCCGAAATGGATGATCTGGCAGATACGATTACGAGTATCGACTATTATCTTGAGCGGTTGATAGAGAGCTCGAAGGAACCCTACTTACAAATGCTCGAAGTTGCAGAGGCAGCGATTGAAAAACTTGGCTACCCTGTAAGATCGGAGTTAGTGCCAGGGAAATCGGAGCCGCAGAAGTCCCAGGTTGCAGCCGAACACGCAGAATTGGAAGAACGTGTTGAAGTCTCTGCAGATACCGTTGAAGACGCCTTGTTAGAAGAGCCCGTTGAGGACTCTATAGAATCCATTGAAGATGTGGTTTCGGAAGAACTCGTAGAAGCCTCCATAGATTCCATCGAAGATGGTCTGTTGGAAGAATCCGCTGAAGAGCCGGTATCGGAACAGCCTGCTGAGACAGCAATCGATTCCACTGAAGATGTCCCGGTGGTGGAGGTCGCTGAAATCCCATCTGTTCCGGTCGAAGCACCTTCAGTCACTGGCGCTGCCAAAGATGAAGAAGATCTCATTGATGATGAAATCCTGGAAATTTTCGTCGAAGAGGTCGACGAAGTGTTAGAGACCATCAATGAATATCTGCCCCGGTGGAGAAATGATACCAGTAACCAGGAAGCATTGGTTGAAATACGGAGGGCATTTCACGGTTTGAAGGGTAGTGGGCGCATGGTTGGTGCGACGGTACTCGGTGAGTTGACCTGGTCCATCGAGGAGCTGTTAAACAGTGTTGTAGATAATACAATTTTGCCTAACGAAAATATCATGTCGTTAGTTGCCGAGGTGGTTAAGAAGATTCCGGAAGGGCTGGAATATTTCAAAAATCACGATCAGCACGGGTTTTTGATAGACGATTATGTTACTCGTGCTGAAAGTTTCGCAGCCGCCGCAGATGGGAGCGAGCCGGTAGAAGAAGAGTATGTCCTGGAACTAGATGATTCGGCCGAAGAAATAGAGCTGGAAGAACTCGAAGACTCTTTATCACAAACAGTTGAAGACTCTCACCCAACCACAGTGGAGCTGGTTGAAGCTGACGGTCTGGAACTGGTTGAAATTTTTGCCATTGAAGCCAACGAACGTTTGTTGATAATCAAGGCATACCTCGCATCCAAGGATGAAATTCCCAGCGATTTGGTAGCAGCGTTTCATACATTGAGAGGCAGTGCAGCTGTGGCTGAAGTACCGAGCATTGCTGGAATTGCAGGACCACTTGAAGATCTTGTTAATCACTATCTAACCAGAAATCTGGAACCGGATGCAATCTTTAAGTCACTTGTCGAGAGAGGGGTGGAATTAATTGGTACAGGATTAGGGAACCTGAAGAAATATCGTCAGGCCATTGATGGCATGGATTCTCTGGTGAAAGATTTAGAAGCTGTCCTGAGTACTCATGATCAAGATATAGCGCTATTTGAATTTGAAAATATCGTGCTGCTTAGTGAAGAAAATGTGGTTTCAAATGACTGGCATGCCAAATATGTTGATGCAGTTAAGGCGGAGCTTGAGCACGCAAGTGAACAGGCCGAAGTACTCGGCCTGATTGAACTGCAGGAATTAGTCACTAGTCTTTTACGTATCTATAACCAGGTTAGATCAGTACCTGATGAAACATTGATTAGTGTATTGAGGATGGGTCACGTCAGATTGGTCAGTATGTTTGATCACATTGCAACCGGACAGCTTGTCGAAGGCGCCGGAGATATCATCACCATACTTGACGCAATTACCGTCGAACAGATGGAAGATATTACTGCGGGGATAATCGATGGAGCGCTTGATGAAGCTCGTGATGAAGCTCTTGATGAAGTTGGCGAAGAAGACTCAACTGACAGCGAAGGCAAAGCAGCTAAACTTCCAGCGCAAGAACTACCCGAAGATCAAATTGATGAAGACATATTGCCAATTTTCCTGGAAGAAGCAGAAGAACTTCTGGAGAGCATTGACCAGAGCATTCTTGACTGGAGCGAAAATAGTGACTCAATGGAGAACCTCGATAACCTGCTTCGTCATTTGCACACCCTGAAAGGTGGCTCCCGGATGGCGGGCATGAATAGCCTTGGACAGTTAACGCATAATTTTGAGTCTTTCTTGATCGGTGTACAACAAAATCCGGTGCCTTTAGATGATCCATTCTTTGCGCTGTTGAACCGGGAACAAGATGAGATTACAAGAAGAATCGAAATTTACCGCAAACTGGAAGTTGGAGAAGCTAGCAGTAAGGAACTGGCATCCTTAAGAATATCTCGCCAGTTGGAGGAAGCACAACCGACCCCTGAACCCACAGCGACCACTGACGTAGAGACTGAGACACCAGGCACAGAGGCATCCTCGACGACGGCAGCAACCACAGCAGTAGCGCTTCCCGCGGATGAAATTATTGAAGATATTCTACCGATTTTTCTCGAAGAAGCTGAAGAGTTGCTGGAAGTACTTGAGGAAAGCATTCTGGACTGGAGTGAAAGCACAGAAGACACTTCGTTTTTGGAGAATCTGTTGCGCGTCCTGCATACATTTAAAGGTGGCGCGCGAACGGCAGGCATGAATAGTCTTGGTGAGTTTGCTCACAATTTTGAAACTTTTCTGATCGGTATACAGAAGAACCCCGTGGATCTGGGCACAGAATTTTTTGCTTTGCTCAATAAACGGCAAGATGAAATTGTCCGCAGGGTGGAAATATACAATAAATTGATGAAAGGCGAAGCGAGTGAAGAGGAATTGGAGTCACTAAAAAGTGACGCGATTGGAGAGAGTAAACCTGCTTCAACAGCCAGACTCGCTTCAACGGATGAACCCGACTCAGGTGACAACAAAGAGGAAGGCACAAGGGTAACTGCCGTCACACAGCCCCAGGAAATGGTACGGGTCTCCGCAGATTTGTTGGAAGAACTAATTGGTCTTTCTGGTGAATCCAGCATTACGCGCGGTAGAGTGGAGCAACAAATTTCCGACTTTTCTGAATCGTTAGATGAAATGGAGGAAACAATCAAGCGAATTCGTGATCAGGTTCGAAAGCTTGAAATTGAAGCTGAATCCCGGGAAACATTGATTAGATCAAAGTCAGCTGATGGTGAATCGGCATACGACGAATTGGAAATGGATCGCTACACGATGCTCCAGGAGATCTCACGCACCCTGAATGAGAGTACTTCAGATATGTTGGATCTAAGGGAAACGCTGGTTAATAGACGCCGTGATGCAGAAGCACTCCTACACCAGCAGGGTCGAATCGGCAGCGAGTTACAAGAGGGACTCACCCGTACAAGAATGGTGCCATTCGCAAGATTGATTCCACGGCTGAGAAGAATTGTTAGGCAAACCAGTGGAGAAATTGGTAAATCTGTTCGTTTTGATGCGTTTAATATTGAGGGGGAGTTAGATAGAAGCGTTTTAGAGAGAATCGTTGCCCCGCTTGAGCATATGTTGCGAAATGCCGTTGACCACGGCATTGAGTCGACTGAAAAAAGAATCGAATCCGGTAAACCCGAAGAAGGCCGCATTAGTCTCAGGTTATCCAGGGAAGGCGGCTACGTGATCCTCATCATAAGTGATGATGGTGGTGGAATCGATGTTGCCGCGGTGCGTGAAAAAGCAATCGAAAGAGGGTTGATCAACGAGGATGCAGTCATCTCCGATCAGGAAGTAATGCAGTTCATTATGCATGCAGGTTTTAGCACAGCGCAAAAGCTTACTCAAATATCCGGTCGCGGAGTTGGCATGGATGTGGTCACGAGTGAAATTAAAGCACTCGGCGGTAGCGTTACCATTGATTCTACTGTGGGAGTCGGCACTGAATTTACGATCCGCATTCCCTTTACAGTTTCTCTTAACCGCGCACTAATGGTCGTGGTTAAAGACGAAATCTACGCGGTGCCATTGAATACGATTGAAGGGATTGTCCGTGTCAGCCCTTATGAACTGGAAGCATATTATCAGCCTGATGCCCCCATGTTTGAATATGCCGGGCAACCTTATCGGCTCGATTATATGGGTAAGATGCTGGACGATTCAGATGTGCCAGATTTTGTTGGCCAGGTGGCCCCATTGCCTGTGATCCTGGCAAGAAGTGGTGATCGAGCAGCTGCATTACAAGTAGACGAGGTAATTGGTTCTCGAGAAGTCGTGGTGAAAACCCTTGGACCCCAGTTCAATGAGGTCGGAGGAGTGGCAGGTGCCACAGTGCTGGGTGATGGAAAAGTTGTCATCATTCTAGATGTTATGGCGCTAGTCCGAAGTCATGATCTGCAACTATCCGATCAAAAGAATCAAGTCAAGAAACCGGCTGTAAATAAGCGGGAGCCAGAGAAAAAAGTAAGAATGGTGATGATTGTTGATGACTCGGTGACTGTTCGCAAGGTGACGACTCGATTAATGGAACGGCAGGGATGGGAGGTGAAGACCGCAAAAGATGGTGTTGATGCCATGGAACAATTGCAAGATATCTTTCCTGATGTAGTGCTACTTGATATTGAAATGCCAAAAATGGATGGATTCGGCGTCTTGAAGGCGATCCGCCGCGATGAACGATTAAAAGATCTACCGATTATCATGATTACTTCCAGAACAGGGGAGAAACACAAACGGGAGGCATTGGAACTCGGCGTAAATCGATATCTGGGTAAACCCTTCCATGAAGCGAACTTACTTAGCACCATTGAAGAAGTTATCTCGGCAACCACTGCTAGTCAGGCACTTTAATGTCGTCATTACCTACTTTTGTTATTTCTATACAGAAACAGGGAGTGTTACTGCCCGAGTCCTCGGTAGCGGAAATTATTCCCTATGAGCCACTGCAGCGCCTCGAAGAATCTCCTGATTGGTTCCTTGGTTTGCTTAACTGGCGTGGCTTACAAGTTCCTGTCGTATCCTTTGAAATGTTATCGGTGGAACGAGCAAGCTTTTCGCTGGTGAGTGTCTCTTCCGCCAGCCTGGTCATCATCAAGGGGTTAGTTAACCAGGAGGATTTGCCGTACCATGCCATTGTCGCCCAGACATCTCCCCGTCTCGTGGAGCTCTCTGAAGAAATGTTGTCCGAAACTGAAGTGCCTGTTGCTAAAACAGAAGTAGCAAAGGCAGGATTTGAAGATGGTATTTTCTCGGTGCCGGACCTCGACTACCTGGAGCAAGAGATCCGCAAGGTCATCAATGCATAGCCTTTGCATCCAGTCAGAAGTCTCCCCATCGAAATTGGATGAGTGAAAGCAGTGCCGTGGGTACCGTCTCTGCCCGAAGCACGCGACTGCCAGCAGAGACAGGTTCAAATCCCTTATTGACTGCCGCTATTTCTTCCTCTTCACTGATCCCTCCCTCTGGACCGATGAGCAGGCAGACTAAATGTGGTGCAGTCTGGATTTCACTCAACTTCCGCGGAGAACGGAGGGATGCTAACAATTTCAATTCACCCTGAGCGGTGTCGATCCATCCGGCAAAGGAATGCACCTCATCAAGCGTCGGCAACCTTGTGCGCCCACATTGTTCGCATGCTGATCGGATGATCTGGTGCCAGTGTTCGTGGCGCTTTTCGAACTTTTTTCTGGATACCGAAGTATTGACGGTCTCCACGGGAACGATATGCGTCACACCGAGTTCCGTTGCCTTTTGAATGGCCGTGTTCATCGCGTCCCGTTTCAGGATACTGAGGCCAAGGGTAATTTCAAGAGGTGATTCTCGATCTACATCATGTGATTGAATGATGCTAATTTCGACTCGATTGCGGGTGATGGCGGATACGATTCCCCTGTACTCACCACCCAGACCATTAAAAAGAACGAGTTGGTCTTCTGATTTCTGACGGAGAACATGTAACACATGGTGCGATGTTATTTCCGGCAAAATGATAGTACCACCAATACCCAGCGCCTGGTTGATGTACAGCCTGGGCGCCCGTGTCTTGCAGATAGATGTTTTACTGGCCATGCTTGTGGGAAGTTCTACAGGCCAAGATTGCGCCAGATCCGAATGGTCGGCAAAGACTGGTTCAATGTATAGAAGTGGAGGCCCGGAGCGCCGCCGTCCAATAGTTTCTGGCAGAGGTTGGTCACAACTTCATCACCGAAGGACTTCAAGCTGACGGGATCATGTTCGTAGCTCTGCAGGTGCTTGAGAATCCATCTTGGCATATCTGCGCCGCAAATAGTTGAGAAGCGAACCAACCCACGGTAGTTGCTGATGGGCATGATACCCGGAACGATAGGGATATCGATGCCGAGTGAAGCACAGGAATCAACAAATTTGAAATAAGCCTCGGCGTTGTAGAAGTACTGGGTGATCGCGCTATCAGCACCGGCATCTACCTTCTGCTTGAAGTATTTTAGATCGGAACCGGGACTAACTGATTCCGGGTGAATCTCGGGATACGCGGCCACATCAATGTGGAAATGGCTCCCTGTGACCTCTCTGATCAGGGAAACCAGTTCATCTGCGTAAGCCATATTTGCACTGGAACCCATACCGGAAGGAATATCACCGCGTAGGGCAACCACACGTTTCACTCCGGCGGCTTTGTAGTCCAGAATGAGCTGCACGATCTTCTCCCGGCTATCGCCACCAAATGACAAATGCGGTGCGACTTCACTGCCTTTGCTGTTGATGTCCAGGACTGCCTGTTTAGTCCCTTCTTTGGTCGAGCCACCGGCACCATAGGTAACGGAAAAAAAATGTGGATTGAACTCACGAAGCCGCTCATGCACCTTCATCAGCTTTTTAATCGCATCCTCATTCTTAGGAGCAGAAAACTCAAAGCTAAAAAGCCTTTCAGCAATGGATGAGGAATTCATTGATTTTGCGACCTAAAGTGCCTTTGCGAGCAGATCAGCCTTGTCGGTCCTCTCCCAGGTAAAATCTGGCTCTTCCCTGCCAAAATGGCCGTAGGCTGCGGTTTGCAGGTAGATGGGACGTTTCAGGTCTAGCATGGCAATGAGTCCTTTGGGGCGAAGATCAAAGTGTTCGCTTATCAGGATTTCGATCTCGGCTTCCGGAATTTTACCTGTGCCAAATGTGTCGATACTAATGGAAGTTGGCTCGGCCACGCCAATGGCGTAGGAAATCTGGATTTCACATTTACTGGCGAGACCCGCTGCAACGATGTTCTTTGCCACGTAGCGAACGGCGTAAGCTGCACTTCGGTCTACCTTCGAAGGGTCCTTGCCGGAAAAAGCCCCGCCGCCATGCCTGGCCATACCACCGTACGTATCTACAATGATTTTTCTGCCCGTTAATCCACAATCACCGACAGGCCCACCAATGACGAAATTGCCCGTAGGGTTGATGAAGTATTTCGTATCCGCGTGTAACCAGTTTGCAGGCAGGACGGGTTTAATGATTTCTTCCATCACGGCTTCCCTGAGATCTTTAAGGGAAACATTGGGATCGTGTTGCGTTGAAACGACGACCGTCTCAATCCCGACGGGCATGCCATTTTCATCATACTTAAAGGAAATCTGGCTCTTGGCATCCGGCCTGAGAAAAGACAGCTTGCCGCTCTTTCGGACCTCTGCCTGTTTTTTAACCAGCAGGTGCGAATAAGTAATAGGGGCAGGCATCAAGACGTCTGTCTCATCGGATGCATAACCGAACATTAAACCCTGGTCTCCAGCACCCTGCTCGTGATCTTCTGCCTCATTGACACCCATGGCAATGTCCGGGCTCTGTTTTCCTATCGCGTTGATAATGGCACAGGACGCACCATCAAAGCCGACATCAGAACTGTTGTAGCCAATTTTCAGAATGACTTCACGACAGACCTCTTCCAGGTCAATCCATGCTTCTGTGGTGATCTCCCCGGCCACCATGACCATGCCGGTTTTTATCATGGTTTCACAGGCGACTCTGGCATTGGCATCTTCGCGAAGGATCGCGTCAAGAATGGCATCTGAAATCTGGTCCGCCATCTTGTCAGGATGACCCTCAGAAACGGATTCGGAAGTAAATGTTGTGCTGGTCGCCATGTAGGTTCACTTGAAGTCAGTAAAACCAGCAATTCTACCGAGAAGAGGTGAAATTGCCCAGCTGGAACCTTTGATATAACTTCAAGATGAAGATCAATACATTTCATGGGTTTAAAAAACCGGCGCATCATTTATTAATGAGACAGGCTTTATAAAGAGACAGGTTTCTCATTGATGAATGAGGGGAGCTAAGAGAGAATAGCGCCGCAATCTCCAACCACGGCAAGTAATTTATGAGTTCACGTCAAAAACGGGCTAGTGCTATTCGTGTGCTAACGATGGATGCAGTACAGAAAGCGAAATCCGGTCATCCAGGTGCACCGATGGGAATGGCAGATATTGCCGAGGTATTATGGACTGATGTCCTGAAGCATAATCCCAACAATCCGCATTGGAGTAACCGTGACAGGTTCGTACTGTCCAATGGACATGGTTCAATGCTGCTCTATTCTTTGCTTCACCTCACGGGCTATGATCTGGACATGTCAGATCTGGAGAACTTCCGGCAGCTTGGCTCCAGGACACCGGGTCATCCTGAATTCGGAGATACACCAGGTGTTGAAACCACCACAGGGCCTCTGGGTCAAGGGCTGGCAAATGCTGTGGGCCTCGCCCTGGCTGAAAAAGTACTCGCTGCCAGGTTTAACCAGACTGATGAAGCCGGAAATCAATATTCGATAGTGGATCACCATACCTATGTTTTTGTTGGTGATGGTTGTCTGATGGAAGGTATTTCACACGAGGTGTCATCACTGGCAGGCACGCTGAAATTAGGCAAATTGATTTGCTTGTATGACGATAACGGCATTTCAATTGATGGCCAGGTTGAAGGCTGGTTTACCGACGATACCGCAAAACGTTTTGATGCCTATGGCTGGCATGTCATAGATGGTGTAGATGGCCATGATGCAAAATCTGTTGCTGCAGCGCTCGCTTCAGCGAAGGCGGAAGGTGCACGACCGAGTATTATTTTTTGCAAGACCCAGATTGGTTATGGTGCTCCAAACAAAGCGGGTACGGCAGCAAGCCATGGTTCGCCGCTCGGTGAAGAAGAAATAGCAGGAACGCGGCAAGCGCTGGGCTGGGACCTTGGACCTTTTAAAATATCAGATGAAATCTACGAGGGTTGGGACTGCCGCGTAAAAGGCGTAGACTTTGAAAACGCCTGGCAGCAACAATTTTCGGAATATGCCCAGAAGTACCCGACACTGGCAACGGAATTTGAGCGCCGAATGCGGGGAGAATTGCCGGGGAACTGGCAAGAGAAGATGCAGGCATGCCTGAAATTAACAGATGAAAATGCAAAAACAATGGCGTCGAGAAATGCCTCTGCTGAGGTCATTCGTGAAATTGCCAGCATTCTGCCGGAACTGATTGGTGGTTCGGCAGATCTGTCCGGTTCAAATAATACCCGCTGGCCAGAAGCAAGGACGGTATCGGGCGATGATAGCGGAGGGAATTACATCAATTTCGGTGTTCGTGAATTCGGGATGACCGCCATATGTAATGGCTTGTCCCTGCATGGTGGCCTGGTGCCTTTTAGCGGTACTTTCCTGATATTTATGGAATATGCACGTAATGCGGCAAGAATGGCGGCATTAATGGGGATTCAACATATCCTGGT
>Ga0114950_10000965_pt1 | contig 21127 bp, 16 predicted proteins | sample N075metaG_FD_83503 | JGI IMG/M metagenome (GOLD analysis project Ga0114950, IMG submission 83503) | Deep subsurface microbial communities from Kermadec Trench to uncover new lineages of life (NeLLi) - N075 metaG | ecosystem: Environmental > Aquatic > Marine > Ocean trench > Sediment | place... | reverse complement strand
GTACTTTTAAAAATGGGGATTTACGGATTTCTGCGATTCTGCTTTCCGTTATTTCCCTCCGCAATCGAACAATTTACGCCACTGATTTTCATTCTCGCAGTCATTGGCATTATCTACGGCGCTTTGGTTGCGATGGTGCAGCCGGATTTGAAGAAGTTGGTTGCATACTCCAGCGTTAGCCACCTCGGGTTTGTCATGCTCGGCATCTTCGCCTTAAATAATCAAGGCGTGCAGGGCGGCTTGATCCAAATGGTCAACCATGGCTTGTCAACCGGTGCTTTGTTTTTAATTGTCGGGATGCTTTACGAACGGAGACACACTCGGCTCATCGCTGATTTTGGCGGTTTGGCCAAACAGCTTCCAGTTTTTACTACATTTTTTATGATTATAACCTTGTCTTCCATCGGCTTGCCCGGTCTGAATGGCTTTGTAGGCGAATACTTGATTTTGCTGGGGATTTTTTTAAATAATAAAGTTTATGCGGTGATTGCAGCAACGGGTGTGATCCTGGCAGCTGTCTACATGCTGCAGATGTTCCAGCGCACCATGTTTGGTAAATTAGACAAAAAAGAAAACCAAAACCTGAGAGATCTTTCGAAAAGAGAGATTGCAGTATTGCTTCCCATTCTGGCTTTCATCATATTTATCGGGGTTTATCCCAACGCCTTTTTAAAAAAAATGGAGCCCACGGTTGAGGCTTTGATCCAAACTGTCAAGGATAAGCAAATAGTTTCTTTGAACCCTGAAAAAGATTTAGCTTTTAAAAATATTTTGAATGATGAAGAGAATAAATAAGTTCGATTATGTCTTTTAATCTTTTCGCAATTTCACCAATTATCGCCTTAGCCCTCACGGGATTTCTCGTGATAGGTCTGAGCCTCGTTTTTTCCAGGATTAGCAAGAGTATGCTCTTAATCATATCTTTGTTGGGTCTGGCAGCGAGTGCTTATTTTTCTCTAAGCCTTTGGAATGAAAACGCCCTGGCGTTTGGGGGCATGGTTCGCGCTGATAATTTCTCTTTGGTATTCAATGTTATTTTTCTGATTGGCGCTGCACTCAGCATGATGCTCGCGTTTAGTCAGCATGAAGGCGGATATTTATTATATGCCGAGTTCTTTGCCATTACAGCATTTGCGACCGTTGGCATGATGCTCATGGTTGCAAGCAGTAATTTGCTGGTTATCTTCCTTGGCCTCGAAACTTTATCGATCTCGCTTTACATTCTTGTGGGCATTAAAAGGACCGAAGAGAAGTCCCTTGAAGCCGCTTTCAAATATTTCCTGCTCGGCGCTTTTGCCAGCGGATTTTTACTCTATGGCATTGCTTTTATTTATGGTTCTACCGGGAGTCTTGATTTGCAGGAAGTCGCTAATTTTATTTCAGGAACTTCCATTAAAGATAATCCATTGATGATTTTGGGAGGCCTTTTGATCATAGTCGGGCTTGGTTTTAAAGTAGCGATGTTCCCGTTCCACATGTGGGCCCCGGATGTTTATCAAGGTGCGCCAACGCCAATCACCGCCTTTATGTCGACCGGCTCAAAAGCGGCCGGTTTTGCTGCGATGCTTCGTGTACTGTTTTCCACAACGGACGGGACCGTTTCGGATTGGGTTACGGTTCTTTGGGTGATTTCCGTACTTACAATGTTTTTTGGCAACATAGTGGCGCTTGTGCAAAAAAATATCAAAAGAATGTTGGCCTACTCATCAATTGCGCATGCGGGTTACATCTTGATTGGCATCGTCTCCTGGAATCAAGCGGGCGCTTCAAGCATGATTTTTTACTTGCTGTCTTACACCTTTATGAATATCGGTGCGTTTGGGGTTATTGCATTTTTAAGTACGAAAGAGAAGGAATTTATCGAACTCGAAGATTTCAAAGGTTTGGGCTTTCAAAAACCGGTTATTGCAATTGTTATGGCAATATTTATGTTTTCACTTGCCGGCCTGCCGCCTACGGCCGGATTTATCGGCAAGTTTTATCTCTTTTCGGCCGCGGTAAAAGCCGGTCAAATTCCACTGGTTATATTGGGTGTCGTCAATTCGATGATTTCCGTGTACTATTATTTAGGCGTCGTGGTGGCTATGTTTATGAAACAATCCGACCAAAAATGGCCTGCGACAGGACTCATATCTGCTGTTTCACTGAGCTTACTGCTCGCGACCGCAGGTACTTTGGGTTTAGGGCTGTTCCCCTCGTATTGGATCGAGATATTTCAGAAGATCGTTGTCTCGATGATTTAACCGGTGGAAAAATCGATTATTTGATTGACGAAGGGGGTTTTAAACTCCTTTTCATGTTTTTAAAATGATTTTTTTGGGAGATGAATAAGTAATGAATCTTAGTTATAAAAATATTTTAGAAGATATCAAAAGCGACAACAAGTCCGGAGCTTCTGTGATCGCCCAGAAAACGGTCGATTGCCTGGAAGCCTTAACAAAAGAAAAATCAGATGTGCCGGCAAATAAATTGATTGCTGAAGTTGAGCGGGTCGCTGGCGAAATATTGAAAGCACAGGTCGGGATGGCCCAATTAACTAACTTATTTAACTCCATTTTTGTCACAATCGAAAAAGATACTTCGGGCGACTCATTGGTCTTGTCGAGAAAAATCTCTGGTGAGGCAAAACGTTTTGACGAATTTTCCAGGAACGCGGTTTCAAAGGTTGCTGAATTTGGCGCTGAGCTGATTTCTCAGGATGCGTTTGTCCTCGTTCACAGTAATAGCCGCACTATTTTTGAAATCATTAAAAAAGCACACGAGGAAGGAAAATCCTTTCAAGTCATCCAATCGGAATCACGACCCATCTGCGAAGGCCGGGCCGCTGCCGGAGAATTATCGAAGTTAGGGATACAATCAATTTATCTATTCGATGCAGCGATTGGGCGCGGCATTGAGCGGGCAGATGTTGTCCTTCTGGGGGCAGACAGTTTGTCCGAGAATTCCTTGGTCAACAAAACCGGCACCAAGGCTATCTGTTTGTTGGCAAAGGAGGCGGTAGTGCCGTGCTATGCCGCCTGCGAATCCAGTAAATTTATTCCGCAAAAACTTCGCCCTAAAAAGGAGCAATCCCGCGACCCAAATGAAGTTTGGGAAGACCCACCCCCTGAAACCACGATTGAAAATTACTACTTTGATTCGGTGCCTTTAGATCTTTTCACGGGTATCATTACCGAAGAAGGAGTTTTGACACCGTCTGATGCCGGTGGCAAAATTAGTTCAAAGAAAGTAAACTCAAAGTTAAGAGATCTGCTTAAATAGGGACAGTTGAAAAGAGTTTTAATGTAAAGTATTTGTTTCTAGAGCCAATGATGGTTTGACGCGTTGGTGTCAGATGTGGTAAAGTTGTTTTGGTCGGTTGTTCGGCCCTTCTTTTTACTTAAATAAATTCAAAAACATCTTGCATGTGGCTCGCTTTTTATCTACATTACTGCGCTAAACTCAATATTGGCGTAAATAAAATTAAGAATTTAGGTAAGTTCAAAAGAAACACAAAATCCTCTGTGGATTTTCTTATATTGAAGCAATGTTCCAGGATTTAACTGAAAAATTTGAAAGCGTTTTTAAGAACCTTCGTGGCCACGGTAAATTAACCGAGAAAAACATTGCGGACACCATGCGGGAAATCCGTCGGGTTTTGCTTGAGGCAGATGTAAATTTCAAGGTTGCAAAGGACTTTGTTACAAGTGTACAGGCAAGAGCATTGGGCCACGAAGTCCTCAAAAGTGTCACCCCGGCTCAACAGGTTATCAAAATTTTGCATGCTGAGTTGACCACTCTGATGGGTGGGTCGGAGGTGGGCATCAAGACCGCCAGCGCTCCCCCAACGGTAATTATGTTGGTGGGGTTGCAGGGTTCCGGGAAAACAACTCTAGCTGGTAAGTTGGCCAAGCACCTCAAAAATAGAGGTCGCAATCCTTTGTTGGTGGCGGCCGATCTTCAACGCCCCGCTGCTGTGGAACAATTGCGGATCGTCGCCGAACAGGTTGGAGTTAATGTGCTCGCCGAATTCGACAGCACACCTGTGAAAATCTGTTCACAGGGCCTACAACAGGCTCGGAGAGCATCAAATGACACCGTGATTTTTGATACTGCCGGTCGATTGCATATTGACGAGGCTTTGATGCAGGAACTTTCCGAAATCAAAAAAAGGACTCAGCCTCATGAAATATTTTTTGTGGCTGACGGCATGACCGGTCAAGATGCGGTAAATGCTGCGCAAGAATTCGTACGGCGCCTGGATTTCACCGGAATTGTTCTGACTAAATTGGATGGTGATGCCCGTGGCGGTGCAGCATTGTCAATTCGAGCCGTTACTGGAAAGCCGATCAAATTTATCAGCACCGGCGAGAAACTCGACACGTTAGAAAAATTTTATCCTGACCGGATGGCCTCTCGAATCCTTGGGATGGGAGATGTCGTGTCGCTGGTAGAACGAGCCCAGCACGCCGTTGACGAAGAAAAAGCAAGAAAAATAGAAAAGAAACTCCGCCGCCAGGAGTTTAGTCTTGAAGATTTTTACGATCAGCTTCAACAGATCAAAAATATGGGACCCATCGAAGAGCTCATGCAGATGATTCCCGGCATGGGTGGGAAAGCCATGAAAGGTTTAACAGTTGACGAACATGCTTTAGTTCGCATCGAAGCGATCATCAATTCAATGACTCCGGCGGAGAGAAGACGACCTACTATGATTGACGGTAGCCGCAGAAAGCGCGTTGCAAGAGGAAGCGGAACCAATGTTCAGGAAGTCAATAAGCTTTTGAAGCAATTTCAAATGATGCAAAAAATGGTTAAAAGAATGAGTAAATTCGGCATGAAGGGCTTGCCGATGGGATTCTAAAGATTATTTAGGAAGACTTAAACATTTTAAAAGGAGGTCTGGTTTGTCAGTAAGGTTACGTTTGCGAAGAATGGGCAAGAAAAAACAACCGTTCTACAGAATAGTTGTGATTGATTCCAGAGCTGCACGTGATGGCAGGTATATCGAGAAATTAGGAACATATAACCCGCTTACTCAGCCGATGGAAATCGAGCTTGTAGAGGATAGAGCATTATATTGGCTGGGCCAAGGGGCAATCCCAAGTTTCACCGTAAAAAGTTTTCTGAAAAAGAAGGGCGTTTTGCTTAAATGGCACCTTCTGAAAAGAGGTGCTGATGAAGCGACCATTGAAGAAGAGCTGAAAAAGTGGGGAGTTCTGCAGCTCGAAAAAGTGAAGCGCATGGAAGCGTTAAAGGAACAGAAAAAGCGTGAGAAGAAAGCTAACAAAGCCGAAGAAACGAAAGCTGAAGCTGAACCTGAAGTAATAGCGAAAGCTGAAGTTAAAGTGGAAGAGGCTGAAGCGAAAACCACACCCGAAGCGGAAGCTAAAGCTGAAGTAGAAACCGAAACCCCTCCGGCTGAGGTCAAGTCCACTGAGGAATCAGCAAAAGAAGCGGACGCAAAGCCCGAAGCCAAACCTGGACCGGAAGCAGCAAAAGCTGAGGCTGAAGTCAAACCGGCCGAAGAAGAAAAAACCGAAGACGCGAAGTCCGGAGAAGAAACAAAGCCAGAAGCTGAAGTTAAAGCTAAAGCTGAAGAAGTTGAAGTTGAGACTGAGACTGAGACTGAAACCACACCCGAAGCGGAAGCTAAACCTGAGGTAGAAACCGCAGCGGCTGAAGCTGCAGTCGAATTGGTAACAGAAGATAAGAAGAAAGACGAGCAAGAAGAAAAAAAAGCCGAAACAAAGACCAAAACAAAAAAGGCAGAAGAGAAACCTGCTGAGGAATCAGATGTAAAAGAAGATAGTAAAGAGAAAAAAGCGAAAGCATCTGAAACGTCAGAAGCAGGCCCCGAAGGCGATAAGAAGGCAGCCAAAAAAACTGAGACGAAAGAAAGCAAGGACGAAGAAAAATAACCGAAATTCAAGTAAAATTGAGGATCTAAGCGCCAAAGTTAAAATAAAGAACAAGCCGAACTCTGGGTTGAATGTCGAATAATAAGTCTAGTGAAAAAGAATTTAATTATCTATGAAGGCGCCGATGGTTATTCAAATGGAGGTGATTTATGAAAGAGTTCCTTGAATTCATCATTAAGCACTTAGTCGATAACCCTGATGAAGTACATGTTAACGAGATCGACGGGGAGCGCACAATTGTCTTTGAATTGCGGGTCAGTCAGGAGGATATGGGTAAAGTGATTGGACGAAGAGGGCAGACGGCTAAATCTTTAAGGACACTTTTAGCAGCAGCTTCAGCCAAAATTGGGAAAAGGTCTGTACTTGAAATTCTTGAATAAATAGAACATTTGGCAAAAAAGAGATTATCTGATTTTGTTGTTATCGGCATCATTGAAAAGCCACACGGAATCAAGGGGGATGTAAAAGTAAGAGCTGTTACAAATTACCCAGCAAGATTCAAATCTCTGCATAAAGTGATTGTTGAGCCTCCTGCCGGGGGGATAGAAGAGCTTGAAATCTCTAAGATCTGGGTACGTGGGAAAGTGGTATATCTTCACTTCAAAGGGGTTGACACTCGCGACAAGGCCAACGCGATAAAAGGGGCTTTTCTCAGTGTCAAACAAGAAGACGTTTTGCCTCTGGAAGAAGGGTGGTTTTATCATTTCAAGATTTTGGGTTTTGAGGTTAAAACGATATCGAACGAGATTTTAGGATATGTCCAAGAGGTTATGGATTTACCCGCAAACGCAGTTCTTGTCGTTAAAAATGAGAATCGGGAATATCTTATTCCAGTGATTCGGGATGTTGTAAAAAGTATGGACATGGATGGCAAAGAGATTATTATAGAACCGATGGAAGGCCTCTTAGAATAAAGAATAGGCATGCGAGTTTTTATTGTCACAGCATTTCCACAGTTATTGAGCAGTCCGCTGAATGAAAGTATTTTAAAGCGGGCGCAGAAAAAGAAACTCGTCGAGATTAAAATGGTCGATTTGCGGGATTTTACTGAGGACAGGCATAAGCAGATCGATGATTATCCTTACGGTGGCGGCCCGGGGATGATTTTAAAGCCTGAACCCTTTTTTAAAGCAGTTGAACATATTAAAACCACCGAGAATCTGACGGACCCGGCGATTATCTTAATGACACCGCAGGGCGAGACTTTCAATCAAGGAAAGGCAAAACAACTAGCGCAATCTACAGAAATCGTTTTTCTTTGCGGCCATTACAAAGGCGTGGATGAAAGAGTTCGCGAGAACCTGGCTACTGAGGAGATTTCCATTGGCGACTATATCTTGACCGGAGGAGAGTTGACCGCGATGGTTGTGGTGGATTCAGTCGTGCGGCTTCTTCCGGGTGTCATCGGTGACTTTGAGTCAGCAGAAACAGATTCTTTCCAGCAATCTGTGCTCGATTGGCCACATTACACCCGGCCGGAAAATTTTCAGGGGATGAGAGTTCCAGAAGTGCTTCTCTCTGGTCATCATGGTGAAATTGAAAAATGGCGGAGAAAGAAAGCACTTGAAAGAACCCAGGAACAGCGGGCAGATTTGTTAATAAAAAATTAAGGATCTTATTCCGGTTATCCTGAAGTGCAAAATTTTAGTTGGCAATAGTAGCATTAATTTTTCTTGAATATTTTAGTTGATACCAGGAGGTAAAAGATGAATAAAGTTGATGAGCTTGTAGCGGACACTCTGAAAACCGATATTCCGGATTTTGGGCCGGGTGACACCGTAATGGTTCACACGAAGGTCAAGGAGGGCGACAAGGAAAGGATCCAGATTTTTGAAGGCATTGTCATTAAAAGAAAAGGTGGCGGCATAAACGCAACGTTTACCGTGCGCAAAATTTCAAATGGCGTCGGAGTTGAGAGGATTTTCCCATTACATTCTCCCAATATTGCCAAGATTGAAAATAAACGGTTGGGAAAAGTCCGCCGGGCGAAATTATACTATCTTCGTGAATTAAAAGGTAAGGCTGCCCGAATTGCAGAAAAGCGCTAAACTTTCATTGTTTCTTGGACATTCAAGGCAGACTTAGTCTGCTTTTTTTGTCATGATTCCCTTCTAATCTTGGGCTCCTCCTAAAGGTCAACATTATTTATTGACATTTTAATCAACTTTTTGTAATATAAGTTATAAATTTCTTATTCATTCCGTTACTTTCTTAGAAAGTTCGATTGCAACCCAAAGAGCAGGGAGGCTTCCGCGTGCGGTTTCAAACCGTTAAGATAGAAAATCCCAGTGGTTCCAATATTATCATCGGCGAAGTTCATAACCTGAAAACGGTTCAAGAAATTCATCAACAGTTGCTTCAGGTACGGCCCGGAATTCAATTCGGTCTGACTTACATAGAGGCTGCAAGACCGAATGTTGTTAAATATTCTGGAACCGACGAGGCGCTCGTGCATTTAGCAAGAATAAATGCTTGCAAAATCGGCGCCAGCAGCGTCTTTATTTTATTTCTGGACAATGATTTTCCTATTCATGCGATGGAGGCCATTAAAGGTGTACCGAATGTTTCCGAAATTTACTGCGCTACACCTAATCCGGTAGAGGTGATCGTAAACCAGAGCGAAAAAGGCCGTAGTTTAATGGGGCTGGTGGACGATTACTCCTTTGTAGGTGAGAAGACAGCTGCGGTCGAAAAAATCTATTAAGCTATAAAAATCTTTTTTTAAAATGTCAGCCCTCTAACATTGTTGGGGGTTTTTTAGTTTATGAGCAATAAAATCTCTTTTTCCGAATTCGCAAACATGTGACAGGCTTGAAAGTCACTGTAAAAAGTTGGGAAAAGGGTGATCCTTATAAATCCAAAATTTCGTTTTGCTATTTGTCCACCTCAGGAGATCGGTGCGGAGAAGTCCTTGGAACAAGGCGGATACCATGAGGCAGCTCCGAGGCAAATACGAACAGCAATTTCAGCGAAAAGCAAGATGTTGAAAATCAAGATAATCTCAGTTGGCAGAATTAAACAAAAAGGTTGGCAGGCGGCAGAGTCTGAGTATTCACAGCGTATCATGCGCTATGCAAAGCTGGAACATGTTTTTGTGAAAGATGCCTTCCTCGAATCAATTAGAAACGCCAAAAAAGTTATGGCCCTTGAAGCAGATTCAATTTTGCGCAAGATCAAAAAAAATGAATTTACGGTCGCTTTAGACCGACAAGGCGAACAAATGTCCTCCCGGGAATTTGCTGGGTTTTTGAGCTTCAAGACGCTGCACGGTGTCAGTAAAATCACTTTTGTTGTTGGTGGACCTTTAGGGCTGGCTAAGGAATTTCTCAAAAAAGTTGATTTGATTCTTTCGCTTTCACAGATGACTTTGCCGCATGAGTTATCGAAGGTAATTTTACTCGAACAAATTTATCGGGCTTTTTCAATTTTAAAAAATGAGAAGTACCACAAGTGAGACAGACTCTAACACACAATTTTATTGAATCTTTGTTGCCTTTGATATTTAAGATTTGTTTCGAGAATAGTTTTCAGTAATGATTTGCTTTGACTTTATTTCTGCAATTACCTATATTGTTGTTATGAAAAACTATTTTGAAACCCCTTTGACCGCACCCAAGGAAGGAGAGTCCTTGAATACAGCACAAGCAACACAATCGTCGCAGTTTTACCAGCGAGGACTGGGCCTCAAGAAAGAAGTCCAGGGTATCCTCAAAAAGGAGTATTACAGTAATTTGGTGGAATACCTACGCGCCAATAATTTCAAACTTCGGGGCGGTGGTTTAACCATTCATTTAGCCAAGGAATTTGGATTTTGCTACGGTGTGGACCGCGCTGTGGATTATGCCTACCAAACCCGTGAGAAGTTTCCCGACCGCCGGATATTTCTGACCGGCGAGATTATTCACAACCCTCACGTCAACAATCGACTCATTGAAATGGGCTTGCTGTTTCTGAGCGGTCAATACTGCAATGGTACAACCATCGCAGATTTGAAACCGGCAGACGTTGTTATTTTGCCGGCGTTTGGTGTGTCAATTGTCGAATTTCAAAAACTTAAGCAGCTGGGTTGCATTTTAGTAGACACGACCTGCGGGTCTGTACTCAATGTCTGGAAGCGCGTCGATTTTTATGCCCAAAACGGCTATACGTCCATCATTCATGGCAAGTACCATCACGAAGAAACGATTGCGACAAGTTCTCAAGCGCTAAAATATTCCGACGGCAAGTACTTGATTATCCGCTCGATGGAAGAAGCTCAGAAAGTGTTGGATTATATCTTGAACGGCGGCGATCGCCAACACTTTATGGACACCTTTTCCAAGGCGTCGTCGCCGGGCTTTGATCCTGACCGAGATTTACAAAAAATCGGCATTGCGAATCAAACGACGATGCTCAGTACCGAATCTTTAGCAATAGCCGAAGAATTCAAAAAAGTGTTCCTTAAGAAGTTTGGGAAAATAAACCTGAACAAACATTTTGAGACCTTCGACACCATTTGCAGCGCGACTCAAGACCGGCAGGACGCGGCAATTGATCTCGTTAAGAAACGGAAATTGGACTTAATGATCGTGATTGGTGGATTCAATAGCAGCAACACGAATCATCTGGCCGAAATTACTTCTCAGTACACGACCACTTATCACATAGACGATCCCGAATCGATTCTAAATAAAAATCAAATAAGACACAAAGTAATCGGAAGCCAGGAAATTGAAACGACTGAAAATTGGTTTCCTGAGGGTGATTTGCAGATCGGCATGACGGCTGGCGCTTCGACACCGAATAATAAAATTGGCGAGGCTGTTAAAAAAATACTAACCTTTCGCCATGTCGACTTAGAGCACTTAATGAATGGTTAATTCCCTAAATCGTCGGTTGAAACACAGGTAGCAGGCAAGCAGAAAACTCTGCTTGCCTTTTCTTTTGGATTAAACATGCAAGATATCATCCATGAATTAAAGAAACGGATCCAAGGGGAAGTCCGTTTTGATAAAATCTCCCGCATTCTCTACAGCACCGACGCCAGCATCTATGAAATCGAACCTGTCGGCGTGGTCATCCCAAAGTCTTCTGAAGATATCCAGGCCACTGTAGAAATTGCAGCAAAGAACGAAATTCCAATAATTCCAAGAGGCGGGGGAACCAGTCTTGTCGGTCAGTCGATTGGCGCGGGAATCGTGCTGGATTGCTCGAAGTACCTGCATCGAATTCTGGAAGTGAACCAGGAGGAAAAATGGGCGCGCGTTCAACCCGGAGTGGTCCTGGATCAAATCAATGCTCACGTCAAGCAGTGGGGCCTTTGTTTCGGGCCGGATACTGCAACGAGCAACCGGGCTAATTTGGGCGGGCTCATCGGCAACAACTCCTCCGGTGCACGGTCAATTTTTTATGGCAAGACAATCGATCATGTGCTTGAGCTGAAAGTTCAGCTTGCTACCGGCAAGGAAGTAGTTTTAAAAACATTAAATACCAGCGAGCTGACCGGCAAGATTGAACGATCTGACTTTGAAGGGTCTATTTATAAAGCGGTTGTCGAGATTTCGCATGCAAATAAAGAAGAAATTGATAGACGTTTCCCCAAAATACTCCGGCGCGTCGGCGGGTACAATTTAGATGAATTTGTCAACGGGGAGGAGAAATTTAATTTAGCTAAAATGATCGTTGGCTCGGAGGGAACGCTGGGGGTAGTTACTGAAGCCAAAGTCAATTTAGTTTCATTACCTAAACACCGCGTTTTGGGAGTTCTGCATTTCTCCGACCTTTTTTCAGCATTGGATTCCGTCACACCCATTCTGGATTTTCAACCGTCGGCGATTGAACTGCTTGACCAGTTTATAATCAGGCAGACCAGGACGACTCTTGAATATGCCCGTCGGATGACTTTCGTCGAGGGCGACCCAGGAGCAATACTGCTTGTAGAATTTCAAGGAGATTCGAAGAAGCGGTTGATGGATTCTCTAAATAAACTCATTAATTTTCTGAAAAAGCATAAACTCGGTACTGCACATGTGGCTGTGATTAAACCGCACGAGCAGGAGAATGTCTGGTTCATTCGCAAAGCCGGCCTCGGTCTCATGATGGGAACCAAAGCGGCGAGAAAGCCGATCGGCTTTATTGAAGACACTGCCGTGCCCGCTGAGAAACTCGCAGCATACATCCGTGAGTTCGATGCAGTCATTCGCGAGCACGGCACAGAGGCGTGTTATTATGCCCACGCCAGCGTTGGCTGCTTACACGTCCGGCCGCTTTTAAATTTAAAATCCAAAGATGACCTCGCCAGAATGCAGTCGCTCGCCGATCATGTGAGTGATTTGGTACTGAAGTATGGTGGCGCTTTCAGCGGTGAACATGGGGATGGCCTGGCACGAAGCTGCTTCAACGAGAAGATGTTCGGCCCTAAACTATATCAAGCTTTTAAAGAGATCAAGAGAGCGTTCGACCCCAAAAACATTCTAAATCCGGGCAAGATAGTCGATGCGCAGTCTTTAACCGAGAACCTGAGAGTCATCCCGCAGGGCAAATCCCAATCTTTGCCGACCTTCCTGGATTTTTCGAAAGAAGGCGGCTTTGATGCGGCGATTGAAATTTGTAACGGCAATGGCGTCTGCCGGAAAAAAGATTCCGGAACCATGTGCCCTTCTTACATGGTAACCTCGGAAGAGGAACATTCCACCCGCGGCCGGGCGAACGCACTTCGGGCGGTTATTTCCGGTAAATTAGACAAAAAAGAATTTACAAGTAAAGCGCTGTATGACGTTTTGGATCTTTGTATTGCCTGCAAAGGGTGCAAAGGCGAGTGCCCGACTAACGTGGACATGGCAAAAATTAAATATGAGTTTCTGTATCACTATCACAAAGAGAACGGCCTGCCACTGCGTGATCGCCTGTTCGGCAACATTGAATCCCTGAATCGACTGGGATGTGCTTTGGCCCCGGTTTCAAACTGGTTTGTCGGGGCACCCCCTGTGCGCTGGCTGCTGGACATTTTTTTTGGAATTAGCAATTATCGGCAGCTGCCGCATTTTGCGCATCAAACTTTTACTGATTGGTTTCGCCAGCACAAGCGAAGTTCGAGCAAACGGGAAAACAAAGTGGTGCTCTTTAACGATTGTTTCATGACCTACAACACTCCGGAAGTTGGAATTGCCACTACAAAACTTCTGGAAGCTGCGGGCTATGAAGTGATCCTTCCCGAAAAAAGATGCTGCGGCCGGCCGTTTCTTTCCAAAGGCATGCTGGATGAGGCCAAAACCCGGGCGGAGTTTAACGTCGAAAAGCTGTTTCCGTTGGTGGAACAGGGATATAAAATTGTCGGGGTGGAACCGAGCTGTATTTTGACCTTCCGGGATGAATATCCGGATATGATAAATGATGCGCGTGTTCAAACAGTCGCCGAGAATACGTTGTTAGTGGATGAATTTATGCTCTCTGAAAACGAACAGAATAATCTCAACCTAAATCTTAAGTCCGCCAAGAGCAGATTTTTACTGCACGGCCATTGCCACATGAAAGCGCTGGTCGGCATGAACCCGACCTTGAGTCTGCTCAAAATGATCCCAAACGCAGAGATCGAAGTGGTGGATTCCGGTTGCTGCGGCATGGCCGGTTCGTTTGGCTTTGAAAAGGAACATTACGAGATTTCCATGGCAATGGGCCGTCGAAAACTTTTCAGAGCAGTGGAATCCAGGAATGATGATTGGCAGATTGTGGCGCCGGGAGTTTCGTGCCGGCAGCAAATCGAGCATGGGACGGCCAGGAAAGCAAAACATCCGGTTGAAGTTCTTGCTGAGCACCTGGAGTAACTGAGCCAGCCTTTTTCTCAAGACATTTTGTTTTCTTGTTTTTCCAACCGCTTGATATTATATTTTGTATCACTTCTCTATAAGGACACGGATCCATCGCTCAATTTAGGTAAAATTAAAGCCACGCCTCTGAGTTTCCATATTAGTTTTGCTTGCTTTTTAAGACAATCCTGTTATATTTTTTTAACAAAACAATTATGGTAGCAGGTTATGCCCTTATTCCCCCAAAAATATTTTTCTTTAATCTTTATATTTCTCATAAATTCCTATTCGTATGCCCAGCGAAGTGATATCAAGTTTGAACGAATTTCAATCAACGAAGGCCTTTCTCAAAATAATGTAACTTCTATTGTTCAGGACCGGCGTGGGTTTATGTGGTTTGGCACTTTGGATGGCCTGAATAAATTTGACGGATATACTTTTAAGATTTACAAGCATCTCCCTTCCGATCCAAATTCGCTTTCAGCCAATACCATATCAACTATTTTCGCAGATAAGAGTGACAACCTCTGGATTGGCACCATGGCAGCTGGTTTAAACAAATTAAACTTTCGAACTGAACAATTTACCCGCTACCAACACGAGCCTGACAATGAACAAAGTATAAGCGGTAACCGAATCCGGGCGATTTTGGAAGATCGTTCCGGTAATCTTTGGATTGGCACAAGAGACGGCGGCTTAAACGTATTAGAAGGCGTAACCGGGACATTTTACAATTTTAAAAATGATCCAGGTAATAGGTATAGCCTCAGCGATGATCATGTTAGAGCGCTCCTTGAAGATCGTGCCGGTAATCTATGGATTGGCACCCATGTCGGCGGTTTGAATTTAATCATTCGAAATCATGACCATAAAATTGATCCTGACGCCGTGAAGTTTTTTCGGTTTCAGCACAATCCGGAAAATTCGAAAAGCCTCAGCAATAATCATGTCGAAGCAATTTTCGAAGATAGCCAGGAGAACTTATGGATCGGGACCTACGGCGGGGGATTAGATAAACTTGTTAACTTTAAGTCGCACAAGCCGGCGAATTCACTAAATTCAAAAGCGACATTTTACGATGATGTGGAAGTTATTCATTTTGAACTCGATCCTCAAAACGTGTCTAGTCTCAACAATAATTTTGTTGAAGCTATTTTCGAAGATCATACCGGTACGCTCTGGGTCGGAACAGCTCAAGGAGGACTCAACCGCTTCGATCCTCAAACAGAGACATTTATTTCCTATCAATATGAACCCGGCAATCCGAATAGCCTTAGCTACGACAATATTGAAGCCATTGCGGAGGATCGGTCGGGTAATCTTTGGATTGGCACATGGGGTGGAGGTTTAAATAAAGTTGACCGGAAGGGCAAAAAATTTAGTTATTTTGGAAATGATCCGGATGACCCAAATAGTCTTTGTTATAATTATGTAAGAACCATTGCAGAAGACCCTTCGCGGTATTTGTGGGTCGGTACAACTGGCGGCGGTCTGGATAGATTCGACCGGACGTCGGGTAGAGTGCTGCATGTCAGGAAGGATCCCGAGCGGCCAAACAGTCTCAGCAGCGACGATGTCCGTGCCATCTGCTTTGACCGGCAGGGTTATTTATGGGTTGGTACTTATGGCGGCGGTTTAAACAAATCGGATGCGCCATTTTCAAGAAGTGCAAATTCTTTCTCGAATCGAATTCGTTTTAAACATTACCTCCATAATTCGGATGACCCGGGAAGTTTAAGCAATGATTTTGTTTGGAGCATTTACGAGGATAAGCATGGCAACATTTGGGTCGGGACGAATGAAGGCCTGAATAAATTTGACGCCATAACCAAATCTTTCAAACACTACCAGCATGATCCTGATAATAGCAACTCGATTAGTCACAATATTGCCAGAATAATGTACCAGGACAGCCAGGACAGGTTTTGGGTCGGAACGTATCATGGGTTAAACCGCTTTGATCCTTTAACTGAAACCTTCATTCGTTATACAAATGATCCGGCGAATCCTCAAAGCTTGAGTAACAACAGCGTGGTCACTATTTTTGAAGATGCTTCCGGCATAATATGGATTGGGACAATGGGCGGCGGTTTAAACCGCTTCGATCCCGAATCCAAGACGTTCACTCATTTTTTAGAAAAGGATGGCCTGCCAAACACATTTGTTCACTCAATTCTGGGCGACAACGACGGCAATCTTTGGCTGAGTAGCAACAAGGGATTGTCTAAATTCAACCCTCTTAATCCGGCGGGAAAACGGTTTCGAAATTATGACGTCAATGACGGCCTTCAGAGCAATGAATTCAATGTCGGTGCAGTTTATCAAAACTCCAGGGGAGAAATGTTTTTTGGCGGGATCAATGGTTTCAATAGTTTTTTTCCGGAACAGGTAATCGACAGCTCTTACCGTCCTGCTGTTGCTATCACCGGATTCAAAATCTTCAATGAAGAAATGAATTATGGCAAAATGCCCGACTATATTGAAGAAATTGAACTCTCTTATAAACAAAACTTTTTTTCTTTTGAATTTGCGGCATTGGACTTTACCAATTCTCAGAAAAATCAATACGCTTATATGATGGAAGGATTTGACCCTGATTGGATCTATTCGGGTGATCGCCGCTTCGCGAGTTATACGAATTTGGATCCGGGAGAGTATATTTTTCACGTCAAGGGATCGAACAATGATGGTCTATGGAACAATGAGGGAACTTCGGTTAAGCTTACGATTTCGCCACCTTTTTGGGGCACCTGGTGGTTTAGGGGTTTGGCAGTTATTTCCACAGTTGCATTCCTTTTGTTGATTTACCAAAACCGGGTTTCTTCTTTGAAAAAAGGGAAAGTTGCCCAGGAACGCTTTTCAAAGCGACTTATTGAAATGCAGGAGAAAGAAAGGAAACGCATTGCCTCCGAGTTGCATGATAGTTTAGGACAAAACTTGCTTGTCATGAAGAATTCTGTCGATCAATACATCAACACCCATCCTGAGGGAAACAAATTGGTTGAATTAACCGAACTCTCTTCAATGGCTTCCGAGTCTATTAATGAGGTCAGAGAAATATCCTACAATCTCCACCCGCACCAGATCGATCGCCTCGGATTGACGAAGGCAGTTAAATCGAGCATAAATAAAATCTCCAAGTCAACATCGATCCATTTCTCCTCCGACATTGATGAAATGAACAGCCTCTTTTCAAAAGAAAGCGATATTCACATTTTCAGGATAATTCAAGAAGGCATGAACAATTTGGTTAGACATGCCAATGCGACTGAAGCGGAAATTCTTGTTAAATCGAAAGGGGATTTACTGAATATTGTGATCAAAGATAATGGCAGCGGATTTGATTTTAAATCACACACCTCGCCCGATTCTAAAGACGAGGGCTTTGGTTTAACTGGGATCTCAGAAAGAGTGAAAATTCTTAAAGGGGAATTCGTGGTTGATTCTTCTGAAAACGGTACAACTCTGAATATAAAAATACCTGTATAGGTACAACGATTCCTAAATAACCGGCCAATATACAGTGTTATCGTGTTCGGGTGTTAAAGTGTTTGGCTATTTATCAAATTATGAAGTTGATTAACACCGAACACTCAAACACGATTACCCACAGCGCAACCTTATTTCGAAAATGCACTACTAAGTTGAACGGATTCTTAAAGAATAATCCATGTAAGGACGTTTAATGACTTGTACAGTATGCGGACAAACAAAACGCCTATTCATTTATAAACTCAATCGATGAAAATCTTTATTGCCGACGATCACCCAATATTCCGCCAGGGTCTTTTGAAAATAATGGAAGGAGACCCGGAACTTGAAATTGTCGGCGAATCCGGGGATGGCGAGGAAGCACTACAGTTGATAAGAAGCTTATGCCCGGACATCGCCGTTCTCGATATTTCCATGCCTGGTATGAGCGGCCTTGAAATTGTCAGCGAGGTTCAGAAAGAATCGTTGAAAGTTGAATTTATTATCCTGACTATGTTCGACGAAGAAGAATATTTCGATGAAGCAATGGATTCCGGTGTGAAGGGATATCTACTGAAGGAAAACGCAACTTCCGATTTATTAAGCTGTTTAAAGTCAGTGGCTCAAGGCAAATATTACGTCAGCCCAAGCATTTCTGAATATTTGCTCAACAGGAATACCAGAGTCAAAGAGCTTAACAAAAGCTCACCGGCTTTGAGCGGGCTGACCCAAATGGAAAAAAAGGTTTTAAGACTCATTGCCGATAATAAAACAAGTAAAGAAGTTGCGGCGGAATTGTTCATTAGTTACCGCACAGTCCAAAATCACCGCACCAACATTTGCAATAAACTAGACCTTAAAGGTCATCACAAACTTCTCCAGTTTGCTTTAGAAAACAAATCCCTCCTTTAAGTATTCATTACAACGTTTCTAACTAAACGCACATTTCTCATGAGTACGTCATTCTAAGCGCGAAGTGATGAATGTGTGCCGTTACAGCAACCGTGTTTGGCGCGAAGAATCTACGGAGGCGCAGCAGATTCTTCGCAAGCATAGCAGATTCTGCGCAAGCATAGTAGATTCTGCGCAGAGTTGATTTGTTGCAGAAAATAAACTGTGCATCTTGTTCTCAGACATGTCCTGAGAGTAGCCGGAGGAATGACACCTAAGTCGTTGTTAGATGATAGAGCGCAGAGGTTATTAACTAAGTAAAAGTACTCAGTCCTATGAGTACTCCTGCTTACCTTTATAGGTATATATTCTCATCTTAGATTGAGCACTCTGCTCTATTGTTATCTCGTGGTAATTTTTGTTTCTTGACTGTAATCAAAGTAGAGAAAATTCTAGTGAAAATAATGTTGGTGGAAGACAACGGTAAAACCCGCGAATTTATAAAACAGATGCTCCATAAGAATATTGGTGATATTGAGGAGATCATCGAATGCGATGATGGCAAAGAAGCTATGCAGTTATATGAAATGAACAAACCCGATTGGGTTTTGATGGACATCAATATCAAAACAATCGACGGGTTAACCGCGACCAAGGACATTCTTAGCAAGCATGCCGACGCCAAAATTATCATGGTCACTATGTATGATGAAGAGGAATACCGGCGCCTTGCTGAGGAGATGGGTGCCTGCGATTATGTCTTAAAAGATGATCTGGCTAAAATTCCTGAAATAATCAAACTGGGTGGAGAAAAAGATGAGACCTAGTTATTTCGGATTGACGGTTTTTTTACATCTCGCCTGCCTGTCCATCCCGGCGACAAGCCAAAGTTCCATAGACCCCTTTGTCGGCACATTCTCCGGCTCCGGCTTGACGCTGACCCTGACCGGCCAGAGTGGCCAATACTCCGGCAGCGCTCTCTTTGAAGGCCAGACCCTGCCGGTTTCCGCGCAAAAGGGCGGGCCGGGGTTGATTTCGGGCTTCTATGTCCTCCAGGGCGAGTCGCTGCCGTTTCAAGCGCGGCTGCAAGGAAATACCTTGACTCTGATGGCCGCAGGTGAAGTGTATTCTCTGACGCGGCAGGCCGACGGCCTGTCCAAGGGCGGCGCTGAAACCGGCCAGTCCGACCAAGTTAACAATGACGAATGGGGCCTGCGCTTTACCGTTCCCGCGGGCTGGCGCGCCCGGCTCACCGAGTCCGGCTATGTGCTCGGTTCAAAGACAGTGAGGGGCATCCTGTTGCTGCTGCCCAATGAAGCCTCGTCTCTAGAAGAAATACGCAGCGGCGCCCAGGAGGGGATCACCGAGGCTGGCGGTACCCAATTGCGCCTCGCCGGTGAACTCAAACCGTTTGGCCTGAACGGACTGGCGGCAAATTACGCCGGCACGCTGCAGGGGGAAAAAGCCAGGGCCTATGCCATCGGCTTGCTATCGCCGCACGGCGTCGGCGCCATTGTTATGGTTGCGGTCGAACCGCAAAGTTATACTTCTGAGCATACAAAAGCGGCCGAATCGCTGGCGCGCAGCATCCATTTCTTTAAACCGCCGATTTCCCCGATTGCTCTGGAATGGAAACAGAAGCTGAACGGCTGCCGCCTGAGTTATTTTAGCCGCTACAGCAGCGGCAGCTCAGGCGGGTACACCAGCGAAACCACCATCGATCTCTGTGTACAGGGTTTTTTCAGATATGGCCTGAATGACGAAACCGTTTGGAACGCCGGGTCCGGTACGATGACTGGTGGATATACCATGAAGTATGGCAAAGGCTCCGGTACCTGGCGGGTCATCGCCCAAAATGGCGCGCCCATTCTGCAACTCAATTATTACGATGGCAAAGTCGCTGCTTACACACTCAGCAGCAATGAAAAGGGCAGAACCTACCTCGACGGCGATCGCTATCTCAGGACCTGCGATGCCAATGACCAGGTTGTGGAGGCCCGGCCCAATTGCTGGTAATCGTATGGAGTGCCTGAAGCGTTCTGGCGGTCAAGCTTATATAAACCAGCGGAAAGGAGTATCAAAGATGCAACGATTTGTCTTAACGACCCTCTTTCTGGTAGTTCTCTCAAACGCAAATTACGCGCAAGTTGATGTTTCCGGCTTGACGCCAAAGCAGCAAAACCGCATCAAGCAAATCCTGGCTGCGAGACAGTGCCCGTGTGGATGTGACATGACAATCGCCACCTGCCTGGTGGATGACCCGACGTGCGAAACGTCACCGGAGCTGGCCAGGAAAATAATTGATGAAGTCATCAATGAAACACCCAAAATTGATCTTAAACGGATTGATATCTCTCATCTTTCTAAAGAGCAACAGCTGGAAATCTACAAAGTTCTTTCCAGTAACAATTGCACGTGCGAGTGTGGCATGACAATCGCCACCTGCCTGGTGGATGACCCGACGTGCGAAACGTCACCGGAGCTGGCCAGGAAAGTAGTTGATGAAATCATCAATGAAACACCTAAAATTGATCTGAAACGGGTTGATATCTTGCATCTTTCTAACGAGCAACAGGTGGAAGTTTACAAAGTTCTTTCCAGCAAGAATTGCACATGTGGGTGTGGTATGACCCTCGCGAAGTGCCTGGTTGACGACCCGACCTGCGATGTCTCGCCAAAACTGGCAATGGCGGAGATCAAGCGTAGCGCTCCAGAAAAATCTGGTCCTACGCCGGGCGCCAGCATCGCCAGGAGATTAAAGTCGGACCGGGGTAAGTGGTATAAGGAAGTCGTCGGCAAGCAATTGGTTTACATTTATGTTGGCAACGGCTACCGCAAAAAGGAGAAAATCTGGCTGTGCAGTGATGGCACCTTCCAGAGCAGCGGTTACGGCGGCAGCATTTCCAGCCTCGGCAGCGTCGCTTTTTCTGATGGCGGGCGTCATGGTAACTGGGCCGTCAATAGCGATATCCTGACATTGGCTTTTGGCAACGGCAGCTCGGCAAAATACAAGTTATCCCTGTACGATGGTTTTCTGTATCTGGATAATACCAGATACTTCCGGACGGCTAATGATGTGTG
>Ga0114950_10000963_pt1 | contig 21143 bp, 15 predicted proteins | sample N075metaG_FD_83503 | JGI IMG/M metagenome (GOLD analysis project Ga0114950, IMG submission 83503) | Deep subsurface microbial communities from Kermadec Trench to uncover new lineages of life (NeLLi) - N075 metaG | ecosystem: Environmental > Aquatic > Marine > Ocean trench > Sediment | place... | reverse complement strand
GGATCGAACGTCGCGACCAGGCGTCCGAGCCCCTCGACGATCGGCGGGATGATCGCCCGGCAGGCATCCTTGATCTGACGCGTGATGTCGAACTCCTGCGGCTTGCCCTGGACGGGGAGTGAGGCCCGGATCAGCTCCGTCGTCTCGTCGACGGTGGAGAAGCGCTCCTTGAGCTCCTTGATCATCTGCGTCGTGAACTGCGCGTCGGGGTATGCGGCGCCGATTCGTTCGGTGAGCTGCTGGTCGACGAAATCACCGCCGCAGGTGAGCGTGATCTGGTCCGAATCCTCGGGCATGGTGCCGTGCATCCGGCAGAGGTCCACGGTGCCCGCACCGATGTCGATCACGAGGACGTCCTCCAGCATGTCGAGCCCGTAGGCCACGGAGAACGGCTCCGAGCAGAGCATCACCGAATCGACGGTCTCGCGCGCGGCCTTGAGGATCGCGTCCTTGTTTTTGATCGAGGCTTGCGCGGGCACGCCGATCACCGCGTAGATCAGCTCGTCGCTGCGCGGTTTCGCCTGGCGGATGATCTCGCGGAGGAGGTCCTTCGCGGCCCTGAGGTTGCCCTCGTCTTCGGCCCCGTCCTGGTTGAACTTCAGCACACCGTGCTCGAGCGGACGGTAGAGATTGAGCGACAATCGGTGCTTGCGGGCATCCTCGCCGAACAGGACGTCCCGCTTCAGGAGCTTCATCGAGACCGCGTCCTTCGGGTAGCCGACGAACGACTCCACGGTGCTGCGTACGCCGTTGCTGGAGCACACCGACGTCCGGGAGGTCCCGAGGTCGATGCCGAGGTAGAGCACGCCGTGAGTCTGCTTGTCCTCGTCCCCTGTTGCCTTGGTTTCAGTATCCGTCATGAGGTTCTCCGAGCTCCGCCTGCCTGTCGGCCCCGGTCCGGCCCGGGGCGGCGGAACATGGTAGTGATCGCGCGTCCGATTGCGAGCCCGCGTGCGAGAACACGCCCCGGACTCGAGCCCCCGCGGAGAATGGAGCCGCCGCTCGATTCCGCCCCCGGCTTCGGAACCGTGGACACGGGGACGGTAGGCCGATCACGCGGAACGACCAGCCCGGATGGACGATTGCAGCGCGACGTTCTGTTCGAAAATCCGCTTCATCAGGTCGCGCTTGGCCTCGACCATCGGCGCGTCGGGCGCAAGCCCCTGGACGGTATCGAAGCACGAGGCGATCCCGGGCTCCACGAGATCCTGACGCTTGAACCGCTCGAGCTCGCCCTCGCGCAACTCGAGGAGGTTCACGAGCTTCTCCAGCCGGCGTTCGAGGATCTGAATCTGTCGCTGGTGGACGCCGTCGGGGCTACTGCGCGCCCCGGCCTCGGCGCGAATCCGAGCGACTGCGCGCTCCACGAGCTCCTTTTCCTCGCGGGCTTGGGCGAAGCGTCCGCTGGCAGTCGGCTCCCGCCCGGCGGACGCAGGCCCGCCCCCGACGTCCGCGGCCGCTGCCGACGCGCGACCGGGGGGCGGCGCCACCCTCCGGGCCGGGGCCGCACTGCGCGCGGGCAGGACGATGCGGTGGCACACGTGGGACGAGGCGCTGCTGCGTGGATTTCGGAATCGAGGCATCGGGAGCGCCGGAGACGAAGTCCGGCCACCCTATTCTGGATCGAGCACCCCTGTTCTGCACACCCCAATACTCCGGGGATCCCCTGCACCGGGAGGACCGCGGCAAACGGCGCAGCGGCAAGATCTTGTGTCGTGAGCCCGCCCGCAGGGGGCCGGCCGCAGGAGAACTCCGGTACCTATCGGGAGCTCCAGGCGCTAGCAGCCTGTCAGAGTCGTCGCCGTCGGCTCGCCCCGCCCGCCTGCCTCACCCCCTTTGCCCCGGTCGCTTCCGGGAAGAAATACCGCCGATGCCCGTCCACAGGACCGCGGGGGGGGAGTCCAGCCCTGGTCCGACCCGCCCGAGACTATCGATGCTCGCAACCTGGCCTCCGTCGCGGTCCACGCTCGCCGGACTCGCCCTCGCCCTGTCCGCCTCGTGCGCCGCCGCCCCGCGCGAGGTCGAGCGCGAGGTCGACGGCAACGTCGACCCGATCCTCGCGGAGACGGGCAGCGCCGTGCGCGCGGAACGTGCGGCGAATCTGCGCATGCCGCGGACCACCGCCGAGGTGCAGCTCGACGGGCAGGCCGGCGGATCGACGGTCGAACCGGACTCCCCGGCGCCCGAGACGCTCGCCCTGGGGCTCACCGATTCACTCGACATCGCCTATCGCACGAACCGGAGCATGATCGATCGGCGCGAGGACCTGTACCTCACGGCGGTCGGGCTCACCAGTGTGCGGCACGACTTCCAGCCCCAGATCGGCGCGCTCCTCGGCTACGCCTTGAACGGCTCCAGCGACGGCCCCAGGACCGAGAGTGCGACCGCGGCCTACGACATCTCCCAGATCCTCGGCACGGGCGGGTCACTGTCCCTCGGAGCCGGCACGGCGTGGAGTACGACGCAGGGCTCGGGCGGCGGCGATGCGTACAGCTCGGTGCTCTCCCTGCAGCTCGCGCAGCCGCTCTTGCGCGGGTCGGGCTACGCCGTCACGCACGAGTCCCTGGTTCAGGCCGAGCGCGACATGATCTACGCGATCCGCAGCTTCCTGCTCTTCCAGGAGGGCTTCTCGATCACCGTCGCCGACCGCTACTACGGGCTCGTCCGACAGCAGAAGACACTCGACGTCCAGCGCGAGAGCATGGACGTCTCGACGTTCGGCCGCCGCAAGGCGGAGGCCATGTTCAGCATCGGGCGCGCGAGCCAGATCGAAGTCCTCCGCGCGCGGCGCCAGGAGCTGGAGGACGAGAACCGCCTGATCGAAGCCGAGGAGGGCTACCAGATCACACTCGACGAGTTCAAGGTGTTCCTCGGCATCGACACGAGCACAGTGCTCGAGATCATCCCGATGGAACCGCCGTTCACCGAAGTCGATTGGGACGTCGAGTCCGCCATCGAGGCCGCCTTCGAGAACCGACTCGATTACCTCACGGTCAAGGACAGGCTCGAGGACTCGGCGCGGAACCTGCGCCTCGCCGCGGACACGCTCCGCTCCGATCTCGATTTCACGGCCGGCTACACGCTCGCGAGCGACGCCGAAGACAAGTTTGCGGACCAGGACCTGGACCGGAGCGCCTGGAGCGCGGGGCTCGTCTGGCGCCCGGCCCTCGACCGCGTGGACGAGAAGAACTCTTACCGTGCGGCCCAGATTCGACACCAAAGAACGGTGCGCGAGCTCGAGGAGTTCGAGGACAATATGATCATCGGCATCCGGAACGACTTCCGGCAGATCGTGCGTATCCGACAGAGCGTGGAGATCCAGCGCGAGCTCATCGCGGACCAGGAGAAGAACTTGCGCAAGGCGCAGATCGAGTTCGACCAGGGCACGGCCTCGAACCGTGACGTCGTCGATGCCCAGCAATCGCTCGTCGGCGCCCTGAACGACCTGATCGACGAGCGGGTCAACTACGAGATTACACGACTGCACCTGCTGCAGGACCTCGGGATCCTGTTCGTCGACGAGAACGGCGTGTGGACGGAACCTTGAAGAAGCTCCTCACCTTCCTGGCCTTCGTCGCCGTCGTCGGGTTCGCCGGATACTCCTTCAAGGCGGTCTCCAGCGCGGGCGGCAGCGGTCCCGACCCCGCGACGCTGTTCCCGGCCCGGCGCGGTGAGCTGGCGATCGTCGTGACCGAGAACGGCTACCTGAAGGCCAGGAAATCGGTGAAGATGAAGCCCGAGTTCCGCGGCGAGGGGCTCATCACGTGGCTCATCGACGAGGGCACGGTGGTCGAAGAGGGCGAGAAGCTGGTCGAGTTCGAGAAGAAGGAGATCCAGACCCAGACCGCCGACCTCCAGAGCCAGATCACCGAGTCGGAGGTGAAGCTCGAAGCTGCGATGGCGACGCTCGAGATCGAGCGCAGTGAAGCGGACGGTGTGATCGAGAAGGCGGAGCTCCAGCTCCAGATCGCCCAGCTCGAGCTCGAGCGGTACGAGCAGGGCGAGCTCCCGAACGAGCTCCGCAAGCTCAGGCTGGCGGAGGACAAGGCGGATTCCGAATGGAACCGCGCCGCCGAGAAGTTCAAGCTCATCCCAGCGCTCGCCGAGGAGGGCTTCTTCACCCCGGCGGAGGTCGAGGAGGAGGAGATCAAGGTGCGCGAAGCGAAGCTCGCGGCCGAGACCGCGAAGCTGGACCTCGAGCTCTACGAGGAATACTCGCAGAAGATCGAATTCAAGCAGAAGAACGCCGCCCTGCGCGACGCCACGCGCGGGCTCGCGAACGCGCGCAAGAAGACCCAGATCTCCATGCGGGAGAAGGAGGCGAACATCGCGCGGCAGGAGGGCCAGCTCGAAGCCAGCCGGAACAGGCTCGAGAAGCTGATGGCAGACATGGAGAAGATGACGATGAAGGCGCCGCAGGCCGGCATCGTCCACTACGGCGACGCGGGGAGTCCCTGGAGCCGCGACCGCATCAAGATCGGCAACCGCGTGTATCGCGGCTCGACCATCATCACCTTGCCCGATCTCTCCGAGATGGAGGTCCTCACGAAGATCCACGAGGCGGACATCGACAAGGTGAAGCCGGATCAGGAGGTCACCATCACGCTCGACACCTATCCCGGCCTGGTCTTCACCGGCAAGGTGACGCGCATCGCCTCGGTGGCGACTTCTTCGGGCTGGGACGAGAACACGAAGGCGTTCCGCATCACGATCACGATGGACCCCAGCGAGGTCGAGCTGCGCGCCGGCATCAGCGCCAAGGTCGAGATCGAAGTGACGCGGCTCGAGGACGTCCTGACCGTACCCATTCACTCCGTGTTCGCGGAGGAGGGTGAGCACTTCTGCTTCGTCGCGAACGGGGTAGTGCGGAAGCGGACGGTCACGGTCGGCCAGAACAACGCGCACTTCGTCGTGATCCTCGATGGGCTCGAGGAAGGCGAGAAGGTCCTGCTCTACGATCCGCGCGACAGGGAGGCGCCCGAGGACTCGGCCTCCACCGCGCTCGAAGCCGAGGATTCCGCCGTGGGAGGAACCCCGGGGACCGTCGCGGAATGAGGGCCACGGCCGACAGTCCGATTCTGCAGCTCGAGGGCGTCACGAAGGAGTACGGAGCGGGGAGCGCGCGCTTCCGAGCCCTCGATTCCATCGACCTCACGGTGATGCAGGGCGAGTTCTTCGCCATCGTCGGCGCCTCCGGCTCGGGCAAGACGACGCTGCTGAACCTGATCGGCTGCCTCGACCAGCCGACCGCGGGGCGCTACATGCTCGACGGAACCGACGTGTCGAAGCTCACCGACGACGAGCTCTCACGGGTTCGCAACCGCTCCATCGGGTTCATATTCCAGTCGTTCCACCTGATCCCGGAGCTGACCGTGCTGGAGAACGTCGAGGTGCCGCTCTTCTACGGGAAGGTGCCCCGCCGCGAACGCCACGGGCGCTGCAGGGAGCTCCTGGACGCGGTGGGCATGTCCCATCGGTCGAAGTACTACCCCGCGAAGCTCTCCGGTGGCGAACGCCAACGCACAGCCGTGGCACGGGCGATGGTGAACGAGCCGGCGCTGCTCCTGGCCGATGAGCCGACGGGCAACCTGGACTCGACGAATGGGGCGGAGGTGATGGCGCTCTTCCACGAGCTGCACCGCCAGGGTCGCACGATCGCGGTGGTGACCCACAACCCCGAGATCTCGGGCGCGCTGCCGCGCGAGGTCGAGCTCCGCGACGGCCGAATCGTCCGCCAGCGCGGCGCGCGAGCGAGCTGAAGAAGCCGCCGTGTTCGACCGCCTCGCCGAGATCCTCCTCCTGGGCCTCAGGAGCCTCCTGCGCAACAAGCTGCGCTCGTTCCTCACGATGCTCGGGCTCATCTTCGGGGTGGGCTCGGTGATCGCGATGCTGTCGGTCGGGGCCGGCGCGCGGCACGAGCTCCTCTCGCGGCTCGCGGAGTTGGGCGTCCGCAACGTGATCCTGAACTCCGTCCAGCCGCCGGAAGAGTCGCGGGCCGACATGGAGGAGGAGCAGTGGAAGAACACCTACGGCCTCACCTTCGCGGACGCCGAGCGGATCGAGCTCACCGTTCCGTCCGTCGAGCGCATCCTGCGCGTGAATCGGATCAAGCACCGCGTGTTCCGTGGCAGCAACCGGCTCGACGCGACGGTGCTCGGCGTCGAGCCCGCGTACCTCGATATGTTCCGGCTGAAGATGGCGCGCGGCCGGCCCTTCAACGATCTCGACTCGGCCAGCTACGCCAAGGTGTGCGTGGTCCGCAAGGGTCTCGTCGAGCAACTCGAGACGGTCGACGATCCCCTGGAGCTCTTCCTCCGGGTCGCGGGCGAGCACTTCCGCATCATCGGCATCCTCGAGGACGAGGCCTTCCGCTCTCATACGCGCAAGATCCTCGCCCTCGACGGACGCGCGCAGGAGGTCTACATCCCGTACACGACCGCGATGCGCGTGTTCGGCACGGTCACCTACATCCAGCGCTCGGGCAGCACGGAGTTCACGGAGGTGGAGCTCGACCAGGTCGTCGTCGTGGCCCGGTCGGCGAGCCTCGTCTACCCCACGGCGAAGATGATCACGCGGATCCTCCAGGCCGCGCACGAGAAGCGCGACTACGAGATCGTCGTGCCGCTCGAGCTGCTCGAACAGAGCGCGCAGACTCAGAAGGTCTTTCAGACGGTCATGGTCCTGATCGCGAGCATCTCGCTGCTGGTCGGCGGCATCGGTATCGCCAACATCATGCTGGCGACGATCACCGAGCGCACGAGTGAGATCGGAGTGCGGCGCGCCCTCGGCGCCCGCCGGCGCGACATCGCCGCCCAATTCCTCGTCGAGACCACGGTGATCGCGGCCGTTGGCGGGATCCTCGGATGCCTCCTGGGCATCGCCGGTGTGCGCGCGATCGTGCACTTCACCGACTGGCAGGCGATCGTCGCACCCCACTACATGCTCGTCTCGCTATCCATCTCGTGCGGCGTCGGGGTGCTCTCCGGCATCTGGCCGGCGCGGCGCGCGGCGCGTATGGATCCGATCGCGGCGCTGCGGCACGAATAGGAGCGCGCATCTCGACGAGCCCGAGCCCGATCCGGTTCCGGCTGCGTTACGTTTCCGGCCCCTCGAGACTGCACTGGGAGTTGGACTGCGGAACCGGAACGACTCGGGCTCGGGCTCGAGGGACGCGCGTCGAGTGCGCCGAGCGAACGGGACTTCGCTCAGCCTCGACGCTTGCCCCCCAGCACGAACGCGACCCCCACGAGGATCGCCGCCGTGCCCCCGATCGTGTTCGTGCCCACCGGTTCGCCCCCGACCGCGGCGCCCAGCGTGAGCGCGATCGCGGGGATGATGAACGCGATGAGGCTGAGCTGGTAGGCCGGGGCGAAGCGCATGAGCCAGAAGTAGATGCCGAACGTCACGACCGTACCGAAGACCGCGAGGTAGGCGACGCTGGCGATCGCCCGCGCCGTCCAGTGCACGTCCGCTCCACTCTCCATCAGGCCTGCGCACGCGAGGAGCATGACCGCACCGACGAGCATCCCGTTGCGGTTCAGGAGCACGGAGCTCACGCCTTCGCCGTACTTCTTGACGAGCGTCGTCCCGACCGTGGAAACGGCGGGCGAGAGCAGGAGCACGAGCCCCGCCGGAATCGCCGCGGGCCCCAGGGCGCGGATGTCCGTGGCGAACAAGAGGAGCACGCCCAGGAACGCGAAGACGAAACCGCCCCACTGCTTCGGGTGCAGCCGCTCGTTCGGGAGCGTGAAGTGTCCGCTCACCGCCATCATGAGCGGGAACACGGACCACAACACGCTGACGAGGCCCGACGGGAGGATCGTCTCGCTCCAGTACACGATCCCGTAGGACACGCCGAAGTTGAGCGTCCCCATCGCGAGCGTCAGCCCGAGGCCGGGCCGCCGCCCGCCCTCGCGGCGCGCGAGCCTCGGAGCGAGCGCGAGCATCACGAGGAAGGCGACGAGGAAGCGCACCCCCGCGGACGTGAAGGGTGGCAGGTCACGGAGGCCGCCCCGGATCACGAGCCACGTGCTGCCCCAGATCAGGCACAGGAGCCCCATCCATAGCCGGATCGCGCGCTCGCTCGGACCGCGCGCGGGCCTTGGATTCTGTTCCTCGGTCACTCGGGGCGGGAGGTCCGGCATGGGGCGCGTCACGGTAGGACCGCCGCCACGGCCCGGCAAGCTCGCACCGACGCGGCGCGGCGATCTACAATCCGGCGATGATCGCCCCCATCGCCCCCATGGCCGCGCTCGCACTCGCGCTCTCGCTCGCGCAGGACCCTTCGCCCGCGACCATCGGGCGCCCCGGCGAGGCGCGCCTCGCCGCGCTCGTCTCGGAGGCGGGCGCGCAGGCGAACGTGCGCACGCTCTGTGCCTTCGGTCCCCGGATGGGCGGCACCGCATCGGGCACGCGCGCGGCGGCCTGGCTGGCGAGAGCCTTCGAGCAGGGTGGCCTCGCGGCGGAGGTCGTGCTGGACGACGAGCACTGGTGTCACTCCGAGACGGCCTGGCGCGTCACCGCCAGCGTCACCGGGGACGGCAGCGAGGAGGCCCTGACGATCGAGCTCGCGAGCGCCTGGCCGTACGGGTTCTCGCCCACCGCGAAAGGGCGCGCGCTCCTCGCCACGAAGGATGGGGAGGACGCGGCGCTCCTGCTCGAGCGGTGGCGACGGGGCACGCGCGAGGCCCGCGTCGTGCTCGTCGACGGCGTGACCTCGAGCGACCCCGAGCGCAAGTACGCGAAGGTGCTGCATCTGTCGGAGCGCGCGGACAACCCCCAGCCCGTCTTCGGTCTATCGGCGGGCGACGGCGCGCGGCTGCGGGAGTGGCTCGGCGCCGGACGCGCGGTCGTGATCGAGTACGCGCTCGAGTCCGAGATCCGGCGCGCTCGCCCGCGCACGGTCGTGGCGACGCTGCCCGCGCGCACCGGCGCGCCCCCCGGCTTCCTGCTCTACTGCGCGCACGGCGACTCCGACGCCGGCGGCCCCGGCGCGGACGACAACGCGAGCGGCGCGGCGGTCGTGCTCGAGATCGCGTCGGCCTGGGCGCGCGCCATCCGCGAGGGGCTCACGCCGCCACCGGCGCGCGAGGTGCGCTTCGCGATCTGGGGCAGCGAGATCCACTCGACGCGCACGTTCCTGCGCGAGCGGATCCCGGAGGACGCGCCCATCCTCGGCGTGATCAACTACGACCAGGCCGGCTTCGGCTCGGGCGCCGACCAACTGAACATCGAACCCGATGACCTCCCCGCCAACCGCCGCCTCATCGCGGAGGTCCTCGGGGTGCTCGCCGACTTCGGCGGCACGGAGGGCTTCCCCGAGCGCTGGGCGACCAACAAGAGCCTCGGCGGTACCGATTCGTACGTCTTCAGCGGCTCGAAGGCGTTCAAGGCCGGCGGCCTGCCCGCGCTGACCCTGTTCACGAGCGCCTGGGACAAGCCCGACGAGCAGCCGCGCACGAAGGGCATGCCCGGCGAGTCGTGGAGCGACCGTGACGTCGTGAACGTCGACTACGACGTGTACTACCACTCCGCGGGCGACACGCCCGAGAACACGACGGACAAGGAGCCCTGGAACATGGGCTGGTGCGCGCGCGTGGGGCTGCTGGCCGGGCGCCGCTGGCTCGATACGCTCTGACCGCGAACCGGGTTCCGTCCTTCGCGTCACTACACGAACAGGAACACCATCGCCGCGAGCGCGAGCACGAGCACGATGACCCCCAGAATCTTGAACACGCTGAAGGGCGCCTTGCCCACGACCTTACCCGTCTGGCCGTGGACGAGCACCGTGTACGGCTTGCCGCCGAAGCGATAGGTCAAGGTCCACATCGGCAAGAGCACGTGCTTCCACCGCACGTCCGCGATCGTATTCCGGACGCTGAGTCGCCGGTGCGTATCGCCCGGGACGTCGCCCGCGCAGCGATCGCGCTGCATCGCGGTGATGCGGTCGCGGGCCTGGTCCCAGCCCTGCTCCAGATCGATCTGGTACTCCTCGGCCCGCCAGCCGGCGAGGTACTCCGGGCGGTAGGGCACGAGGTCGCGCGTATCGAACGGCCCGAGCTCGCGCGCGAGATCGGCCTTGATCCCGTGCGAGGCGAGGATCTGCAGGTCGTCGTAGGTGTCGCGCCGGTCGCCCCACGCGGGGCGCCAACGCACCTTGCGCACGCGCCGCGTGCGCATCTGCGTGCGACCGTTGACGCGCACGGCATGGCGCACCGTGACGTAGTAATAGGTGCCCGAGTCGGCCGACCACGCGGAAGCGACCTCGCAGTCGAAGGTCCACGCCGGGATGTAGACGCCGACGGCGTCGAAGCGTTTGGTGTTCTTGAGCGCGTTCGGGCGGAACCAGAGCCCGCGCACCCATGTCTTGAAGCGTTCCTCGACCTCGCCGGCGCTGACGTCGAGCGGGATCAGCGACTCGGGGCGGATCGCGTTGCGGTTCTCATCCTGGGCGAGCACGCTCGCCGAGCCGCAGAAGACGCACGCCTCGGACGTGCCGATCTCGCCCAGGGCCACGCGCGCGCCGCAGTTCTCGCAGCGCAGCACGCGCACGTCGGCCCCCAGGCCGCGGGCGGCCGCGCCGGCCTCGGCGAGCGGGCGCTCGAGGATCGTGCCCTCCCCCCGCTCGACCGTCCGGGAATACCCGCAGTAGGAGCACGAGAGCGCGTCCACCGCGGGGTCCCAGGTCAGGCGGGCCCCGCACTCATCGCACTCGAGGTCGACCTCGTGCGGCTCGGACTCCTCGACTTCGAAGAGCTCCTCGTCCTGCTGTGTCTTTTTCGCCATCGAATGAAGCCGTACATTGGGCGTAGTACCCGCTCCCGGGACTTCCTTCAACCGAATCATGTGGAGAACGCAGAGATGGGTGTGATCGATTGGTTCAAGCGCGGCGTCTCCGAGATGATGGTCGCGCGGCCGGACGACGCGAAGTCGCAGGTCGTCTGGAAGCACCCGGATCCGACGATTCCCATGAAGTCGCAGCTCACGGTCGAGGCCGACGAGCGCGCGGTGTTCTTCCGCGACGGCAAGGTGGTGAAGGTGTTCGAGCCGGGGCGCGTCACGCTCGACACCAAGAACCTGCCCTTCCTATCGAACCTCGTCGACAGCTTCACGGGCGGCAACGTCTTCATCGCCGAAGTCTTCTTCGTCAGCATCCGCGAGCACACCGGGCTGAAGTTCGGCGGGCGGATCGGTCACGTCGAGGACCCGAAGAGCGGCGTGCCCGTCGAGACCCTGGTGCACGGCAAGTTCTCCTTCCGCGTCACCGACCCCGAGCAACTCATCGTGGGCCTGGTCGGCATGGGCCGCGCGCAATCCTTCCAGGTGCGATCGTGGATGAAGGAGCAGGTGCTGAAAGTGCTCCGGGATCACATCGCCGAGCTGATCGTAAAGCGGAAGTGGCCCCTGCTCGACGTCACCTCCGGGGCCTACACCGAGGAGATCGAGACGGCGGTCCTGAAGGGGCTCACCCGGCACGTGGAATCGTACGGCCTCGAGATCGTCCGCTTCGGCAACTTCGTGATCGGCATCGACGACGCCGACGCCGAGAACCTGAAGCGCCTCTACACGGACACGGCCTACATCCGTGCCGTCGGCGGGATCGAAAAGTACCAGCAGTTCGCCGCGGGCAAGGCGATGATGGGCGCCGGCGAGGGCATGGCGAAGGGCGGCGGCGGCGGGGGCGGGGGCGGCGCGGGCGGCCTGCTCGCCGGGGCGGGGCTCGGCGTCGGCTTCGGCCTCGCGCAGATGCTCGTCCGCGATCGGAGCGGCGGCGAGACCCTCGCGCCGGCCACGGCCGGCATCACGTGCGGGGCCTGCGGCGCCGGCGTGCCGCCCGGTCGCTTCTGCAGTGCGTGCGGCAAGGACCTCGAGGCGAAGACCGTGGGCGGAGCGGCGTTCTGCACGGACTGTGGCACGCCGCGCGCGCCCGATGCCCGGTTCTGCGGGCAGTGCGGCAAGAAGCAGGGCGGCTGACACGCTCGCCACGCCGCAGGGGTAGACTCGTCTTCCCCGTCCAGGTCGAGCAGGAGAATCTTTCATGATCCGTGCCCGTCGCGCCCTTTTCGGCCGTACGTTTCCAGTCCCGCTCTTTGCGCTGTCCGTGCTCGGCGGTTGCACGAGCTCGACCATCGCGGTCGAGCCCACCCCCGTGCAGGTCGCGCCCCCCGAGGCGCCCTCGCCGTACCCCACCGCCCGGCGCGGCGACGTGGTCGACGACTATCACGGCACGCTGGTCGCCGATCCGTACCGCTGGCTCGAGGATCCCAACTCGCCCGAGACGCGGCGCTGGATCGAAGCCGAGAACGTCCACACGCACGCCTGGTTGGCCGAGGTGCCCGAGCGCGCGCTCATCCGGGCGCGGCTGGAGGAGCTCTCGAACAACGAGCGCTTCGGGCTGCCCGAGGCGCGCGCCGGCCGCTACTTCTTCACCTACAACGACGGCGTGATGGAGCAGTCCGTGCTGTGCCGCGCGCCAGACCTCGAATCAGAGCCCGAGGTCGTGCTCGACCCGAACGATTTCTCGGACGACGGCACCGTGTCGCTCGGCGGAAAGTCGTACTCCGAGGACGGCCGCTTCCTCGCCTATGGGCTGTCCGACGGCGGCTCGGACTGGCGGACGTACCGGATACGCGACCTGGAGACCGGTGAAGACCTCGAGGAGGTCCTCGAGTGGATCAAGTGGGGCACGCCGGCGTGGACGCACGACAACGCCGGCTTCTTCTACGCCAGATATCCCGAGACCGTGGATCGCATGCGGGCGACGGTCAAGAGCAACAAGCTCTACTACCACCGTCTCGGCACGCCGCAGTCGGAAGACGAGGTCGTGTACGAGGACCTCTTGAACACCTCCCGCACGTTCGCCCCGATGGTGACGGACGACGGTGCCTTCCTCGTGATCTACGCCTCGCAGGGGACCTCGCGCAACAACGGCCTCTACTTCAAGGACCTCCGCGATCCCGACGCGGTAGTGTTGCACCTGTTCGACTCGTTCGACGCTTCCTACGTCCCGATCGGCAACGAGGGCTGGACGTTCTGGATCCAGACGGACCTGAGCGCGCCCAAGGGCCGCGTGATCCGGTACGACCTGGCACCCTCTGGAGGACAGACCGAGGTCGTGCCCGAGCGCGATGAGGCGCTCGAGGACGTGTCGTTCGTCGGCGGCCGGCTCTTCGCGACCTACCTGTCGGACGCGAAGACCGTCGTCCGCATGTTCACCCCGGACGGCGAGGACCTGGGCGAGCTGGCGCTGCCCGGGATCGGCACGGCGTCGGGCTTCGGCGGGCGGCAGGACGACACCGAGACGTTCTACACGTTCAGCAGCTACACGACGCCGTCCACGATTTTCCGGTACGACATCGAGAGCGGCGAGAGCACGGAGGTCCGGAGCTCGAACGTCCCGTTCGATTCCAGCCAGTTCGTCACGAATCAGGTGTTCTATCGGAGCAAGGACGGGACGCGCATCCCGATGTTCGTCACCCGCGCGCGCGTTTCCGGCCCGTCCACCGGTCAGCCCACGCTGCTCTACGGCTACGGCGGCTTCAACATCTCGCAACGCCCGCGCTTCTCGGCCTCGATCGCGGCCTGGCTCGAGATGGGCGGGGTCTATGCCGTCGCGAACATTCGCGGCGGGGGCGAGTACGGACGGGCGTGGCACCTCGCCGGCACGCTGCAGAACAAGCAGAACGTCTTCGACGACTTCATCGCCGCGGCGGAGTTCCTCATCCTCTCCGGGGTCACGACGCGCGACCGCCTCGCGATCGCCGGTGGGAGCAACGGCGGACTGCTCGTCGCAGCGTGCCTCAACCAACGCCCCGACCTGTTCGGAGCCGCGCTGCCCGCGGTCGGCGTGCAGGACATGCTGCGCTACCACCTGTTCACGGTCGGCTGGGCGTGGGCCTCCGACTACGGCACGGCGGATGACCCGGAGATGTTCCCGACGCTCCTCGCGTACTCGCCCCTCCACAATACGAAGGCCGGCGCGTCCTATCCCCCGACGCTCATCACGACCGCCGACCACGACGACCGCGTCGTCCCCGCCCACAGCTTCAAGTACGCCGCCGCGCTCCAGTATGCACAGGGCGGCACCGATCCGATCCTGATCCGCATCGAGACGCGCGCGGGCCATGGCGCCGGGAAGTCACGGTCTCAGCGGCTCGAGGAGGCGACCGACAGGTGGGCGTTCCTCGTGCGCGCGCTCGACATGCAGCCGGCGTTCCAGCTTCAGTAGCGCAGCCGGAACCGGCGACTCACAGCCCCCAGACCTGGTCGAACCAGCCCGCGAAGCGCACTCCGCCGTCGCCCTCCTCGAGCACTGCGCCGTCGTACACCGCGTAGTCGGGGTAGCCGACACCGGACACGAAGGGCGCGAGCGTGTATCCGAGCCGTGTCCCGGGGATGCCCGTGTCGGCGAACACGCCGACGAGCGTCTCCGTCTCGTTCGCCCGCGGGTACAGGAACACCGCGGCGACGTCGGAGCCCTCGAGCTCCTCGGCGCCGAGCGTGAGCCGGCCCCGGCGCGCGTCCAACGGGCAGTCGGCGGGCAGGACCTCCGTCCAGGCGGCGTTCGTGTCGCGGTTGCCGTACAGGATCACGTTGCGACCCGCGAAGTCCCCGGCTAGGAACTGGGCGTCGGTGACGAGGTCGGCGCGGCCGTTGCCCCGGTACCACCAGACCCCCGCGTCGTAGGACGCGCGTGACAGGAGCTCGGCGCTCTCGTCTTCCGAACCCGCCGTTCCCGCGACCAGCACGAAGCGGCGGTCGAAGGCGCGCTTGAACGGTCCGCACAGGGTGGAGCGCTTGATCCGACCGAAAGCCGGGTCGGGCGCCGGCGCCCACTCCCCGCGCGCGCGCGCGAACCAGAAGACGCCCGCCTCGGAGGCCCTGAGCCCGACCTTCACCCCGTCGATCACGACCTCGTCGGCCGCGCGGGTGATCCCGATCCAGCCCGCGTTCTCGGTCGTGAGCGTGGCCGTGCGCGTCTCGGCGTCCCATTCGCCGCGGATCCGGATGGGTTCGCCGTAGCGGATCGGCTGCTCGACGCGGACCCAGTAGTGCGCGGCGTCGACACCGGGATCGACGGTGGTGAAGTCGATCTCCGCGGGATCATCGGCCAGGGCCTGGCCGCGGAAGAACTCGAAGATCGGTCCGAAGTCCATGCACTGGTTGCCCCACCAGTGTCCCGCGCCCCCCTGCATGTGCGCGCTGAACGTGCCGTTCGCCTCCGTGAGCGCCGCGATCATCGTCATCGCTTCGCTCACGGGCACGGTGTTGTCCTGGGTGCCGTGCAGCACGAACGCCGGCATCTGACGCAGGTTGTCGATGAGCGCCAGAGTCCGTGACGAAGCGTCCGCGGCGTGCCAGAGCTCGCGGCGCGCGCCCTCGGGCCGACCGCCGTAGGAATCGAAGCTCTCCCACGCCGCGCTCGGGCCGCACGCCGCGAAACCGTCGAGGTCGTTGGCCGCGAGGTGCCACGCCCCGTGGCCCCCCATCGAGTGCCCCGTCACGAAGACGCGTGAGCGCGCGACGCCGGTCCGCGCCAGGACCTCGGCCAGGACGTCGTACGCGTCGCGCCGGCCCCAGTCCTGCCAGTCGAAGCCGTACGGCCGGCGGTTGGTGGGACACACGATCCAGAAGTCGGGCTTGGGCGCGTAGCAGGCGGCCTGGCGCCAGGCCGTGACCCCGGCGCCGTGCAGGCTGAGGGCGATGGCGCGCTCGCCTTCGAACGGCTCGCCCGTGGCGGGCGGCACGACCGCGTACTCGAGCGCCGCGCCGTCCACCTCCGAGACGTAGGTCGCGAGGTGCTTGGCGCCCGGCGCGACGACGTCGAGCGTGAGCTCGAACGCGAGCAACTCGTCTCCGCCCTCGCTCCGCACGAGTACCGGGAGCGCAACCTGTTCGACGCCCGCGGGGACGGCGCGGCCCGCGAGACCGAGCGGCACCTTGAGCGACCCGAGCGCCGGGATCCCGTGCGCCAGCCGGATGGCGGCGCGCGTGATCGGGGCCTGGCCCCCGTACTCCACGACGAGCGGCCCCGTCGGCTCCGTGCTCGCGTTGAGCAACAGCACGCCCACGGCGCCCCGCGGCGGATAGTCCGTCAGAAGATGCGGGCGGGTCGTGTCCCAAGCGCCATGCACGAGGCCATCCTGCGTCGCGTGCAGCGTGAGCCGAAAGCCCCCCCGAATCCCCGTGACGAAGAGGTCGTTCACACCCGCGTCGAGCGCCACCGGCACGCCGCCGAACCCGAACCGGTAGCCGTCCCCGGCGAACGCCTGCCCGTTCACGAAGAGCGTCGACGCGCCGCGGAGATCCGCGAGCACGACGCGCGGCTCCTCGGACTCGATACGCGCGTAGGCGTACCCGTAGGGCCCGCGCGCGACCGTCCCATCCTCGGCCGCCTCACGCGCCTCCCACGTCGCGCGCCCCTTCGTCCCCGCGACGGAATCCCCGGCGGCGGGCCGGTCGAGCGGGCTCCAGAGGTAGCGATGGAAGACCGCATCCGGGCGGAACGGCCGCCGCCCCCGATCGTCGATCGGGTCGAGGACCAGCCAGTCCCGGACGACGATGTCCTCGGGTGTCTCCTGCTCGGGCACGGCCGCGATGGCCCGCGCGTCGAGAACGGCGAACGCAGCGAGTGCGAATGTGAAGAGCAGTTTCATGGATCGTCCTGGTTCGAGCGGCGCGGCCTCGTACAGCCGCGCATCCTACCGCCGCGCCGAGCCGCATCAGTAGTAGGGCTCCTCCGGTAGGGAGAGCACCACCGCTGCGGCGATCGGGAGCGCCGCGCCTACGAGCCGCGGGATCGCCGCCTTCCAACCGGAGTCCGGTCCCCAGGCGGGCAGGCGTGCCGCCTCCGGGGCCGCGAGCAGGAGCAGCGCGACCGGCCACGGGACTTCGGCGAACAGGATGCCGATCCAGAGCAGCCCGAGCAGCGCCGTCGCCAGCGGTGCCGTGGCGGACGTCAACGCGGCGAGGTCCGGACGCCACACCCCCAGGATCACGAGCCCGCCGAGGGCGGGGGCGAGCGCTCCGGCGAGGTGCGCGTAGTTCACGCTGCCGCTGAGACCGACGACGACGGCGATTCCGACGGTCGTCGCGAACAGGACGAGTGGGAGGCTGGGGCCGCCGGCGCGCCGCCGGGCGAGATCGCGCAGGGATGCCGTGTGCCAGAGCCACGCAGCGAGAGCGCCGCCGAGCCAGAGCGCCGTCGCCGGGTTGTCCCAGGTGTACTCGCGCTTGGGTCCCGTGGTCGTCCACAGGAACCACGCCGCGAGCGCGAGCGAGCTGAGCAGCAGCGGAACGCGCCCGCCTCTCGAACTGCGCTCGAGGGGCACGAGCGCCAGGGTGGCGAGGACGAGGAACCCGAGCCATTCCGAGCGGGCACTCGGAGGAACCTGCGGCAGGCCGTAGAGCGCGACCTGGGCCAATCCGAAACCCGCGGCGAACGCGAGCGCCGTCAAGACCGGGGCGTGCGTGCTCTCCGCCTCGCGCCGCCATGGATGCCACGCGAGGGCGAGGAGCGCGGCCGCCGCCGCGAACGCGTAGAGGATCGGCAGGGGGTGGAACACGCCTCCGTTACTGGAGCTTCGCCTCGACGCTGATGATCAGTGTCATCTCGTCCGACAGCATGTTCAGCATGCCGTCCATCCCGAAATCCGCGCGCTTGAACTCGAGCTCGCCGTGAAAACCAGCGACGGTGTTCCCGCGCATCTTGCCCATGCCGACGAGCTCCATGTCGAGCTTCACCTCCTTGGTGACCCCGTGCAGGGTGAAGTCGCCGGTGACGCGATAGACGTCGCCGTCCTGGATCACCTGCGTCGACTGGAAGGTAGCGACGGGAAACTCGCCAGCGTTCAGGAAGTCGGCGCTCCGAATATGCTTGTCTCGGCCATCGTTGCCCGTGTCCACGCTGCCCGTCTTCAGCTCGAACCTGACCGAGCTCTCGGCCGCGTCGGCCGCGAGCTCGATGCGGCCCTCGAACTCGTTGAAGCGGCCGTACGCCCGGCTCGCTCCGACATGGATGATGCTGAAGAGGATGAACGAGTGGACGGGGTCCACGACGTAGACGTCGGCCGCGGACGCGGTCAGCGAGGGCGCGGCGGGTGCCGAGGCCGGCTTCGCTCCGAGGAGGACCGCGCCGGTCACGGCGAGCGAGAGTGGGATGAGGACGTGGGTGAGGCGCATCGTTGAGCTCCTGTATGGGGTTCGGGTTCTCTGTCAGCGAGGCGTACGCGGCGGGGCCAGTCGTGTAATCCGGCGACGCTTCGACGGGAGGCGACAGTCTGCCAGCGGCCGTACCGGTCGTCGTCCCCTGAACGCAAAATTGACGAACACGACACCCGCCGGGGCGCTACCGGTCGGGGCCGAGGCGCCCTATGCTCTGCCGCGCGCATGGAGAGTACCGACCAGCTCCTCGTCGGCCTCGCGAGCATCATCGTCGTCGGCATCGCGGCGCAGTGGCTCGCCTGGCGCGCCCGCCTGCCCTCCATCCTGCTCCTGCTCGTGTGCGGGCTCCTGGCCGGGCCCGTCACGGGCTTCCTCGACCCGGACGAGTTCCTGGGCGAGCTCCTGTTCCCGCTCGTATCGCTGTCCGTGGCGGTCATCCTCTTCGAGGGCGGCCTCGGGCTGAACCTCGCCGAGCTGCGCTCGATCCGGCCCGTCCTCGTCCGCCTGATGACCGTGGGCGTGCTCGCGACGCTCGTGCTCTCCGCCCTGCTCGCGCACTGGGTCACGCAGCTCTCGTGGCCCGTCGCCATTCTCTTCGGGGCCATCATGACCGTCACGGGACCCACCGTGATCGGTCCCCTCCTGCGCCACGTACGGCCGCGGGGGCAGGTGGGTCCCGTGGCGAAATGGGAGGGCATCGTGGCCGACGTCATCGGCGCGACGCTCGCCGTGCTCGTCTTCCACGCGATCCTCGGGGAGCGCTCGATCCAGTCCACGACGACCGCGGCCTGGGGCCTCGTCCGCACCGTGCTCGTCGGGGGCGGGTTCGGTGTCCTGGGCACGGTCATGATCGCCCAGCCGCTGCGCCGGCACTGGATCCCCGACGCCCTTCACAGCCCTGCGACGCTGGCCGTCGTGCTCGCGATCTTCACCGTCGCGCAGAACCTCCAGCCCGAATCGGGCCTGCTCGCGGTCACGCTCATGGGCTTCCTGATCGCGAACCAGAAGGCGGTCCCGAAGCGCCACATCATCGAGTTCAAGGAGAACCTGCGCGTGCTCCTGATCTCGTCGCTGTTCATCGTCCTGCCCGCGCGCCTCACCGCCGAGGACATGCAGGTGCTCGACCTCCGCGGAGTGCTGTTCGTCATCGCGCTCATCCTCGTCGTCCGCCCTGTCGCCGTATTCCTGTCGACGGTGGGCTCGGAGCTCGAGTGGCGCGAGCGGCTGTTCCTCTGCTGGATGGCCCCGCGCGGCATCGTCGTGGCGGCGGTGTCCGCGCTGTTCGCGTACCGCCTCGAGGCAGCCGGATTCGAGGACGCGCGGCGGCTCGCACCGCTCGCCTTCCTCGTGATCATCGGCACCGTCGCCTTCTACGGCTTGAGCGCCGCCTTCGTCGCGCGGCGGCTCGGGCTCGCCGAGCCCAACCCACAGGGCGTCCTCCTGGTAGGCGCCGGACGGTTCGCGCGGGGGCTGGCGCAGATCCTCTCCGAAGCCGGCCTGCGCGTGGCGCTCGTCGACACGAACCACGCGAGCGTCAGCGAGGCGCGGCTCGCCGGCCTGACCGCGACCTACGGCAGCGCGCTCACCGAGAACGTGGACGAGCGGCTCGACCTGGGCGGGATCGGGCGCCTCCTGGCGATCACGCCGAACGAGGAGGTGAACGCCCTCGCGACGATGCGGTTCGCCGAGCTCTTCGGGCGCTCCGGCGTGTACCAACTCGTCCACCGCGACCTCGACGGCACCGGCCCGACGTCGAGCGAGCTGCGCGGCCGCGAGCTCTTCGCGCCGGGTGCGGACTACTGGACGATCGCGCGCAAGATGGAGGGCGGCGCGACGCTGAAGCGCACGAACATCACCGCGACCTTCGACTTCGAGGCGTTCAGGGAGCAATACGGCGAGCGCGCGCTGCCACTCGCAAAGCTCGACGAGAACGGCAAGCTCGAAGTCTTCACGGCGGACAGCGCACCCGAGGTGTCGCCCGGCGATGTGCTGATAAGTCTGCTGCAGGCCGAGGCGTGAGCCCGGCGGTACGGAGCCTGAGCAGTCTCCGCCGCCCATCGCCGCCGATTCCTTCGGAATCGGCGGCGATGGGCGGCGGAGACTGCTCAGGCTCCGTACCGTCGTAGAGGAGCGTGTCCTTCCATCATCCAGCTCCGACTTCGGCCCGGCGGGCGGAATTCCGGATTCGGGCGAAGGACCCTGCGTCGTAGCAGCACACAGGTACCCTGGCCCGCCCGCGCGAACGCGGGCCTGACCCGTGCAACCCGAACGCCTCCATCACGAGGACCTCGCGGTCCGCGACAAGATCCTTCGCGGTGACCGCTCCGTGGCGGAGGAGCTGTTCCAGCGCTCGGCGGACGCGCTGTACGAGTTCGTCTACTACCGCATCGGGCGGGACCGGGGGGCGGCCGAGGACGTCGTTCAGGACACCCTGCTCGTGGCGTACGACAAGCTCGCCGACTTCGACGGGCGCTCGAGCCTCTACACGTGGCTGTGCGGGATCGCGAAGAACAAGGTCCGGGCGGGGCGTCGCAAGCTGCGGCCGGTCCGCATGGAGGACCTGCTCGCGGACGCCGACCCCGAGATCGATGCGATCCTCGCTTCGATCGAGTCGGAGCCGCTGCCCGAGGCGGTGATCGAGGCGCGGGAGACGCGCGAGCTCGTCGGGGCGACGCTCTCCTCCCTGCCGCCCGAGTACCGCGACGCGCTGCTCGACAAGTACGTCGAGGGGCGCGCGGTCCCGGACATGGCGCGTGCGAGCGGGCGCGGCGTGAAGGCGATGGAGTCGCGGCTCCATCGCGCGCGCAAGGCCTTCGCGCGCGTGTTCCAGCTGCTCGCGAAGCGGCGCGGGGGTGTGGCGTGAGCTCCGTCCTCGAGCGCAACCTCGAAGCCCTGCTCCGGCGGGCCTACGAGCCCACGCGGATGAGCGCCCCGTTCCGGGAGTCCCTGCGCGAGCGGTGGCTCGCGCGCGTCGCCCCGCG
>Ga0114950_10000962_pt1 | contig 21169 bp, 21 predicted proteins | sample N075metaG_FD_83503 | JGI IMG/M metagenome (GOLD analysis project Ga0114950, IMG submission 83503) | Deep subsurface microbial communities from Kermadec Trench to uncover new lineages of life (NeLLi) - N075 metaG | ecosystem: Environmental > Aquatic > Marine > Ocean trench > Sediment | place... | reverse complement strand
TCACCGCGAGCAATGTATTGCTTGGCCGTTGCGACGGCCTCAAGAAACAACGATGGATCCTCTTCCTCAATAATTGGGCTTGCGTCAAGAGATTGTGATTCGCTCAATGCCTCGGAGGCGGCGACGTCTTCCAGTACAACCGCACAATCGATCCCGCCAGAGGACTCCGCAATAAGAAAGCAATTTCCATCCTTATGACTACGAATGATTGCCGCCGGACAGCGAACCGCAAATGCAGTTGGCATGATCGGATCCGGCTGCAGCTCCAGTCTGGGTTCGACTTCAGAGGCAAGTTCGTAGCCGAGATACAGAAACCATCCGCCCGTGAACGGCCAGTCGTCGCCCGTAGAATCCACTTGTTCTTGTTGCCACCATGCGTCGAGTGCCGGCAGGAATTCCGATTGATCATTGGAACCGTGACCGGACAATCGTCCCGGTTGCTCAAGGATGAGGGCATCACCGTTCGTTATAAACAGGACATCGAAGCCGCCCAAAGTCGCGCTGGTAGCAGTGCTTTGTAGCAGAAACGGATATCGCTCCGGCGCCAGCCGATGTAATGAGTGTAGGTCGACACCTGCGGGCAGTGGTGTCGTACTCACTCGTAGGCTCGGAAGATCAGACTTCCGTTCGTTCCTCCAAATCCGAACGAATTGGAAATGGCTGTCTTTACTTTCGCGTCACGCGCCTCGTTCGGGACGTAGTCGAGATCGCAGGCAGGATCCTGGTTGTCAAGATTGATGGTCGGCGGGATGACCTGACTATTGATCGCCTGCACGCAGAATATGCCTTCGGCGACGCCAGCGGCACCCAGCAGGTGCCCCGTCGTCGATTTGGTGGAACTGACCATTAATTTGTCGGCTGCGTGGCCGAACGCGCGACGAATGCCAACCGACTCACCGATATCGCCGGCCTTCGTCGACGTGCCATGTGCGTTCAGGTAATCGATGTCGCTTGGATCGATGCCGGCATCCTTGATTGCGGCGAGCATCGATTTACGCGCGCCTTCACCGTCCGCGGGCGGTAAGGTAATGTGATATGCATCGCCGCTCATGCCGAATCCAATGAGTTCTGCATAGATTCTTGCGCCCCTAGCTTTGGCGTGTTCCAACTCTTCCAAAACTACACAGCCGGCACCGTTACTGAGCACGAATCCATCGCGATCGATGTCATACGGCCGGCTTGCGGCCTTCGGATCATCGTTACGGGTCGACATGGCACGCGCCGAACAGAATCCGGCCATCGCGAGCGGCGTCGTTGCGTATTCGGATCCACCCGCGAGCATGACTTCGGCATCGCCATGCTCGATCATACGGCCGGCGAAACCGATGCAATGCGCTGACGTTGCACATGCGGTAACAATAGAAATATTCGGTCCGGTAATGTGCTGCAGGATACTCACGTATCCGGACGTAATATTGATAATGCTGCCGGGAATAAAAAACGGCGACACCTTTCGTGCGCCTCCGGCCAGCATCTTGTTGTGATTATCTTCGATCGTTTTGATGCCGCCGATTCCGGATCCCATGGCGACACCAATCGTATGGCCGTTCTCATCGGTAATTTCGAATCCGGAGTCTTTTATCGCCTCAATCGCCGCTGCGATGCCGTAATGAACGAACGGGTCCATCTTGCGGACGTCTTTGGGTTTGAGGTACTTGGTAACATCGAAATTTTTGACGGTACCGCCAATTCGGGTCGGTAAGGTGCTGGTATCGAAGTGATCTATAAGATGTATGCCGGACACGCCGTTACAGACATTGTGCCAGGCTTCATCCAGCCGAAGGCCTACCGGCGAGATGATACCCATCCCGGTAATGACGACACGTCGCTCTTTCAATGCGTATCCGTATTACGTGGCAGATCTGCCAGGGGATTATCTAGAAAGTCGGCGCGGCACAGAGGCACCGCGCCGCAATACTCAACTGTCGCTGGCGCGCGCAGTTACGAAGTCGATGGCCTGCTGGACCGTGGTGATCTTTTCGGCATCCTCATCAGGAATCTCGGTTTCGAATTCCTCCTCGAGTGCCATTACCAACTCGACCGTGTCAAGCGAATCTGCACCCAGGTCATCGACGAATGACGCACCGTTCGTTACCTCGTCTTCCTTAACGCCGAGTTGCTCGGCAACGATGGCCTTAACTTGTTCTTCGATACTGCTCATAGTGGTCTCTTCTCCTCGGAAGACTCATCAAAAATAGGGCACGGTGGTAGCTAAGTCCTTGATATTTCAAGGTGCTGACTCACAGTGGCACGGTATTGTAAGTGAATCGCCCATGGCAATCTACTGGCAATTCACCCAATTTCAGTCCATCAACATGCCGCCGTTTACATGCAATGTTTCGCCCGTAATATAGGCCCCTGCCGAAGATGCGAGAAACAGCACGGCGCTGGCAATATCGTCTCCCGCGCCCAGTCGACGCAGTGGAATCTGCGACAACATTGTGTCGCGCTGTGCTTCCGACAAGTTCCGGGTCATGTCGGTATCAATAAATCCTGGCGCAATGACATTGACGGTGATGTTGCGGGATCCGATCTCGCGAGCCAGTGATTTCGAGAAGCCGATGATACCGGCCTTGGCTGCTGCATAGTTGGACTGCCCAGCGTTACCCATTATCGCAATGACAGAGGCGATATTAATGATCCGTCCCCTCTTCGCCTTCATCATTCCGCGTAGACAGGCCTTGCTCACCCGATAGACGCCACTAAGATTCGTCGACAGAACGGCATCCCATTCGTCGGCTTTCATACGCACAAGAAGGTTGTCGCGAGTAATGCCTGCATTGTTGACGACGATAGTCGGACTGCCTTCCTGTGCCTGAATATCAGCCATCGCGTTATGCACTGATTCATCATCGGCGATATCGAGCACGATTCCCCGACCGTTGCCGTCGAGCGCGTCCGTAATTCCCTGCGCGCCGTTATCGGTGGTCGCGGTACCGATGACCGTCGCACCGGCTGCCGCGAGCGTCTGTGCAATCGCCGCACCAATACCACGCGATGCGCCCGTGACAAGGGTGACTTCACCACTAAGCGCATCGCTACAAAATGAACTGCTCATGTCGTGTCCTCTTAATCGAATTCTTGGCGCTCTATGGCTGCAGTGCTTTCTGCAGACCGCTCACGGAGTCGACAGCCGCAACTGGCGTGCCTCGATTGATGCGACGCATCAGCGCCGAGAGCACTTTGCCCGGGCCACACTCAACAAACGATGATGCGCCGGCTTGCAGCATTGCATCGATCGTCGCAACCCATTGCACCGGACTGAACACCTGGCGCGAAAGTCTTGTCCGTATGTCGTCAGGGTTCGTATACGGAGTCGCGTCTGTCGCACTAATGACGGTAATGTCAGGGGCGTTAAAATTGGTGGCAGCCAGCGTCTCGGCTAATTCTTTACCGGCCTCGACCATCAGCGACGAATGTGACGGTACGCTGATCGGTAACAGAATAGCTCGTCGCGCACCCAACTCCAGCGCCCGGGATATTGCGTCATCGATAGATTTCTTGTGTCCCGCAATCACAACTTGCCCGGGAGAATTGAAGTTGACTGCCTCTGCGATACCATTTCCGGAGGCATCGTTACACACTGAACGGACCGCGTCGTCATCGAGGCCGATAATCGCGGCCATGGCACCAACACCAACCGGAACGGCGGCCTGCATGAGTTCCGAGCGCCGCCGGACAACGGCAAGCGCATCGGCAAAACTCACGGCCCCGGCGCAGACCAGCGCCGTGTACTCGCCCAGGCTGTGGCCGGCCATTTGTCCCGGTGTAGCGCCATCGGCAGCCTGCCACACGCGCCACGCGGCATAGCCAGCGGTCAGCATTGCCGGCTGCGTCACCACCGTTTCACCAAGGCGTTCCGCGGGGCCGTCTTGCACAAGTTGCCACAGGTCGTAGCCAAGAATATCGGCCGCTTCGGCATAAACTTCGCGTATTTCCGAGTATTCGGCCGCAAGATCAGCTTGCATCCCCTGGGACTGTGAACCCTGGCCGGGAAATACCATTGCAATGCTCAATTCGGTCTCCGATGTGCCGTCGTTGCGGGGCTCCGCATTATAGTGACGCCTGCCGAAGTTTCCCAAGCGATAGTCCGAGCCCGGCCAGCGCACCCGCGATCGCGCCATACAGATGTGCTGCTACGACCACGTCACCGCCGGACGACCCTTCTGATCCAGGTATTGGACCGACGAGCTGCTCGTAGATGAGTTTTATGACCAGCAGTCCGCCAATGATCCACGAATCGGAATGCCCGTCCCGCATGCCGCTGGCAACACCGGCAGCGAGCAATCCGTGCAAGACTCCGGACAGCCCCACGTACCAGGCAAGTTGCGGCTCGAGAATCCAGAATCCCAGATCAATGCCCATGATGATCAAGAGCGAAATCAATAGCCACTGAATGGAGGAAAATCGGGCCGCAATGAGGTAACTGATAAGAACCAGGCCGACGGCATTGAGCGCAACATGGGACCAACCGAGATGTACGAAGTGGCCGCTGAGCAGGCGCCACAGCTCGCCGCCGCCGATCGCCAGCCTGTCGTAGCGTAATAATTCGCGGCCCCAGTCTCCTGTCAGTGCAAGCAATACGGCGATTGAGATGGCAAGACCGGGCAGCCACCACGCCCGCAGGCCGAGGATTTGCCGGTAGTTCTTATCAGCTTGGTTTAACCCCATGTTTGGTATACTGACGTTTATAGGATTAATGAGTCAATTCAGGCGCTTCGACGCCTTCGATGGAGTGACAAACGTGTTGCAAATCGCCCGACATAAGCGGCCGCCCGCAGGCCAACTCGGCTTTACGCTGATCGAAATAATGGTGGTCGTGGTCATTATCGGCATTCTTGCTGCGCTGGTTGGACCGCGCCTTTTTGGCCAGGTGGACCGGGCAAGAATTGAAGCCGCCAAAGCCGAGATATCCACGATCGAAAACGCGATGAAATTTTATCGCCTCGATAATTTCGCCTATCCCACGACCGAGCAGGGAATCGAGGCGCTCGTCAGCAGACCAAACGACCCCAATATCAAACATTATCCGGCCGGCGGCTACCTGGAGCGCATGCCGTCAGATCCCTGGGGAAATCCCTATCTGTATCTCAATCCCGGTAACCAGGGCGAAATCGACGTTTATACGCTGGGTGCTGACGGTGCGCCAGGCGGTGAAGAGAACAATGCCGACATCGGCAATTGGGATCTCAAATAGTCGCGATACTGTCGCCACGACGAATTTAATCAATGAGCAACCGTTGCCGTGCACCTGGCTTTTCACTCATTGAGCTGCTTGTGGTCGTCTCCGTCATTGGAATTATTACATCGATGGTTTTGTTGTCGCTTGGCGTTCTTGGCGACGATCGACAGCTCCGCGTGGAAGCTCGGCGTATCAGTTCGCTTCTCGAACTCGCTCAAGATGAAGCCGTGATGCAGGGGCGCGAGTTTGGCCTCGAAGTCATGCTGAGTTCGTATCGATTTGTCGAGTACGACGCGTTCCAGTCGCGCTGGGTGGAATTGATAGGCGACGACACGTTTCGACTTCGCCAACTTCCCGAGGACATCGAATTCGATCTGCTGCTTGAGGATCGGATCATCTTGCTTGACCCGGATCCGCATCAAATTGTGGACCCGGATTCCAACGAATTTCTCGGCTCTGCTGAGATATACGCTCCGCACATAATGGTTTTTTCGAGTGGTGAATCGACGCCGTTCGAGTTGCAGATTGTCAATCGGTCGCAACAGCAGACGGTGGTATTGCGTGGCGATCTTACCGGTGCCATCGAAGTAACGACCGAAACCGAGTGAGGCCATGATACGCAGCCAAAGAATCGCTGGATTTACGCTGCTGGAAGTCATGATTGCGCTGGTCATCGTTGGGCTCACACTGCTCGCAATGGCCGGGAAAATGGGCAGCATGCTGAATGCTGCGAATACGATGCGTGACTACACGTACGCCGGTTGGATCGCGCACAACAAGATCACCGAGATGCGTTTGGCAAACGTTGTCCCTGAAGTCAGCTCATCCAGCGGTGAGGTGAGGTACGCCGGCGTCGACTGGGCCTGGCGCGCTGTCGTTTCCGAGACCGGGGTCGAAAATCTCTATCGTGTGGATGTCACCATTTCGTTTCCGGGTGCGGATCCGATCATGCGACCCGTCACGGGATTCATCGGCGAACCCGTGCCACCCGGGCAAAGTAACCGCTCCTGGTCTCGCGGTCCTGAGAGTCCCGGAGTGCGCGAATGAGTCATCTCCGCGCGCACGGGTTTACGTTGATCGAAATTATGGTCGCGGTCGCAGTCTTTGGCATGATGTCCGTGATCGCGTGGGGTGCGCTTGGCAACGCGTTGTCGAATGTCGACCTGCTGACCGAGCGCATGAATCGTTTGCAGGCCATTCAACGCACAATTCGATTTCTCAGTTCCGACCTGATGCAAGCAACGCCGAGATCGATAAGGGATGAGCTTGGCGACTCTCGACTTCCGGCCATGATGAGCAGTGCGTCAGGTAACTTTGCCATCGAGTTTACTCATGGCGGCTGGCGAAATCCTGCAGGCCTTCCCAGAAGTACTTTGCAACGCACCGCGTATCGTCTCGAAGATGATGAGCTCATCCGCTACCACTGGAGAGTGCTGGACCGAACCTACGCAAACGAACCTGTCGCTACCGTGTTGCTGGATAATGTTGAGAGCCTATCGTTCCTGTTTTACACCGATACTGGAGATCCTACCGATGTTTGGCCACCACAAGGCGGACCCGCTAATCTTCGCATGCGGCCCAGGGCGGTCGAAATTCTTCTAACGTTGCCGGACGAAGGCGAAGTTACGCGACTGCTGGAGATCGCGCCATGACCTTGATCATCGTCAATCGAGGCGTTGCGTTGATCACTGCATTATTGATAATGGCGCTGATTGCGTCGCTGACGTATGCGCTGGAATGGAATAATGCGCTCGATTTGCGACGCACTGTCGTTATGCTAAATCGTGATCAGGCTATACAGGTGGCTCTCGGTGCCGAGAGTTGGATGCAGAGCATATTGCGGCAAGATCTTGAGGATTCAGATGCTGACCATCTTGGAGAAATCTGGGCAAGTGACCTTCCCGGTCTGCCGATTGATGGTGGTGAACTATTTGGCGCCATTGAGGATCTGCAAGGGCGGTTCAATATCAATAATCTGATCGGGAGCGACGGTGACATCGATAAGCCGTCGCTGGCGCAATTTCAGCGCCTGCTGGTCGCGTTAGACCTCGATCCGCGATACGCGGGACTCGCCGCCGATTGGATCGATGCCAACCAGGACGCCGGATTTCCAGACGGCGCCGAGGACCCGATCTATACCAGTATGACGCCGCCCTATCGCACCGCCAACCAGATGCTGTCCAGTGCCAGTGAGCTCGCGGCGATGGAGAACATCGACAAGGCCACCATGGACGTGTTGCTACCGCATATTGTTGCCTTGCCCGGCAGGACGCGGATTAATGTCAATACGGCCACGGGCCCGGTATTGCAATCCCTCGACGAAAACCTGACGGCGGCAGACGTCGAACGATTGCTCGCCGAACGCGAGCAAACGGGTTTTGGTGATATCGGCAGCACGTTCTCGTCACTGGTGACACCCGAGGTATTGAACCAGCTTGGTGACACAACCGACTTTTTTCAATTGAAGGTGATCGTGCGGATTGATACGGTGCGGATTACTTACTTCAGCGTCTTGGAGCGCGGACCCAGGGGTGATGTAACCCCAATCCTGCGATCCCTGGGGGCCACCTGACAATGGCAGAGTTTTTGGTCATCCGGTTCGGCGAAAATCCCGGGCGATCCGTCGACTGGATTGCGGTCGATGACAACGGGACACGCCGCAGCCCGCCCGTTACCGGCTCTCTCCCGGAGGCAGCCAGGGACGTGGGTGAGCGCGATGTCATCGTACTGGTGCCCGCAACAGCGGTGCTTACGACCACCGTAGACATTCCCGTCAGAGGCGGCGCGCGACTGCGCGCAGCGCTGCCATTCGCGCTTGAAGAAAACCTGGCCGACGATGTAGAGACCCTGCATTTCGCCGTAGGCAAACGGCTCGACAGTGGCCGCTTACCCGTGTCGGTCGTTGCGCGAACGCAGATGACCGAATGGCTGGACCTGCTCGATACTGCCGGTATCGTGGCGGCAAAAATGGTGTCCGAGAACCACGGCCTGGCACGGATTCCAGGAACATTAAGCCTGTTGGTTGCGGAAGATCAGGTGATGTTCAACGACGGCGCTGAAAGTGAATTCATCATGCAAGGCGTCAAACCGAGTGACGTACTTGCTGTTGCCGGTGTGCTTGACCCTGAGAGCGACGATGAAATCGATGACAGCCAGCCGCCAGGGCATTTGTTGGTTTATTGCGAACCCAGCGAAGAAAGCCGGTTTGAACACGACTGGAACGCGCTCAGGCATAAAATGGCCAGTGTGGATATCAATCTGTTGACCGATGGAGTTCTGCCGCGGCTCGCCGTTACGGTTGCGGCGGGTCACGGTGTCAACCTGTTACAGGGGTTGTTTGGCACCAAAGTGGAGTACGCAACCGTATTGCGGCCCTGGCGTTACGCGGCAGCGCTGCTACTGGCACTGGTCCTGGTTGGGTTCGGTGGCAAGGCGGCTGATTACTATCGGCTTGCACAGGAACAAACGGCCCTCAAGGATCAATTTACGCAGGAATACCGACAGATTCGACCCGGGGATAATCGCGAAATCGTGGATCCGGTCAGTATCGTCAACTCAATACGGCGCAGCCTCGGTACGCTATCGTCCAGCGACGTATTCCTGCCCTCGTTGCACCAGCTAAGCCTGGCATTGCAACAGAATTCGTCGGCGGAGCTTGAGGCTATCAGCTATCGCGCGGGTGTCATCGACGTGCGGCTTACCGCGCCGGATGTCGCAACATTGGATAGCATTCAGAAAATCGTCAGTAGCTCAGGTCGGTTCAATGCGTCAATTCAATCGACGGACCAGGTTGGCGATAAGATCAGCAGCCGTATCCAGATTCGGGAGGCCGGTGTATGAGAAATTGGTTCGAATCGCTGGCACAACGGGAACGCCTGTTCGTTTCGGCCGGAGGCGTTGTCCTGCTGGTGGCTTTAGTCTATGCGTTTGTCTGGTTGCCGCTCGACAAAGGGCAGCAGAGCATGTCCGCCAGTATCGCGACCTGGGAGCGTTCGCTCGCCGATCTTCAGCCACTGCGTGGATTGCACGCGGGCAATCCAAACACAGGCCCAGCTGCTGGCGTAAGTTCGCAGCAGACGCCGGTTGTTATCGTCGATCAGACTTTGCGCGCGCGGGGCCTGGGTAACTCGCTGAAACGCAGTCAACCGACAACAACTAATGGTATTCGAGTTGAATTCGACAATATCGCGTTTGACGACCTGGTACTGTGGCTGGGCGACCTGAGCACGCAATTTGGCATGCACGTAACGAGCGGCAGCATGTCAGCAAGCAGTCAGGCCGGTCCCGGACGTATCAACGCGACTTTCACCCTAGAGCGCAACTAACACACCGTGGCAGAGTACAAGATGCAATACCGATCGCGTCTGATCAAGATCGGGGTACTCACGTTCATCGTCGGCGCTATTCTGTTCTTCCCGGCACGCGTCGCTTATCAATGGTTTGCTCCCGCCGGGCTCAGCCTGAGTGGCATCAGCGGATCAATATGGAACGGTCGCGCCAGAGAAGGTGACGCCAACGGAGTCTATCTGCGTGATCTGCAATGGCACATTCGGCCGCTCGATTTTGCGACATTGAAACTCGGATTCGCGGTTAACACGATGCTCGCATCCGGATTCATTGAAGGGAATATTGCGTTCGGCGTCACAGGCTCAATTGTTGCTCGAGACATTAGCGCTGCGTTGCCATTAAGAACTTTGCAGGCCGCTATCGGAATGCCAGGCCTGCAGGGAAATCTTTCGGCGCAATTCAGCGTACTCAAACTGGAGGACGGCTTACTCGTAACAGCCGACGGCGTACTTGAAGTTGCAGACCTCATTGCACCGCTGATCGATCGAAATTCCATCCGTGGGTACAAAGCAGAGTTTTTTACTCAGGAATCCGGGGTATTCGCAAGTGTCGAGGACACTGACGGCGTTGTTGACCTGGCTGGCAGTTTGCAGATATCAACAGATCGAAGTTACGTGTTCATAGCACAGCTAAGCGCGAAGCCCGAGACACCACCCAACCTTCGGCAGCAGATGCAGTTCCTTGGATCGGTGAATGATCGCGGCCAGCATGAATTGCGTATTGAAGGCCAGCTATAGAGGAACTTCGACAAACTCCTGCAACAGCGGGAAGTAAAGCGCACACCGAACCTCGGCGTTTGAAAAATTTCGGTACAGGTCGACATACTTGTGCAATTGCGGCCTGTATCGATCCACCTCGGCGCGTAGAAAACCTCGCAGGTCCCCGCCCTCGTGCGAACTGGTCTTGTAATCGATAATCCAATGCGTGCCCTGCTCGTCGATGCGGACCCGATCCAGCACGACAGACGTGATCTGCCCCTCATACACGCCGGTTAACGGCAATTCGGCATGACCGTTGCCTGCGAGTAACCAGCGCCCTCGCTTATCATCGAGCACTCCATTCAGCGCCGCTTCAACACGCTCGATTATGGGTGGCAAGGATTCCGTGCCAATACCCATCCCGCGTAGCCAGCGTGCGGTAATGATCCGCATGTTTTCCATCTGCCCGGTCTTAAGCTGCACTCGATCGTCCGTGAGCATTTGCAACCAGCGATGAACGAGTGTGCCAGCCAGTCTGGCCACCGAACCCACCCAATAGAATTCGACTTCTGTGTCACTGTCGACATTGTCCGAATGCTCGTTCGCTTGATTCAAACCCTGGAAATCAGGCAATACCCAATCCGACTCAAATCGACGCAACTCAGGTGTTATCCAACTGTCGACCGACGATTTCCTGGATTGAATCGCACCCGGATCAAATGCGTTCTCAAAATCGTCAGCAACCGAGGCCCAGAGCAGGTTAAGGAGACTGCCGGCACGGGGTGGCTTGAACTCGCTTCCATCAGCAGAGACTTCGACATGACCGAGCAGATGCAACGAACGTCGCGTCCGGGTACATGCAACGTACAACAAGCGCCCAAGTTCGTGCCGAAATTTCGTCGCTTCAATACGTTCGATAAACCGATGCAAGGGATCGTTCTCGATCTCTGCGCGTGGTCCGACCGGGCTGATAACCTTCTCGTCGGCACCGTGCGCTCCGGGAACATCGAACCAGCTCAGCACGGTTCGTTCTTGCCTTCCGGGTGCCCGCCCAAGGCCGTACAACAACACATGATCGAACTGCAGCCCTTTGGCACGATGCATGGTCATTATCTGCAGACGCGCGGTGCTATCGGTCGATACGTGCTCAAGATCCAGCGCATCTTCAAGTTCGGCCACATCCGAAAGCGTACCGCCCTCCTCCAGTGTCTCAATGACATCCAGGAATCGATAGATATTTTCGACCGACTGTGCGTCGCCAAGGATGGCAGGCCCACCGAGCGCCAGCCAGGTACTTTCGACGGTATCGCGCAATGAATCAACGCGATTGGCCCGCATGGCAGTCGCTAATTTCTCACGCAGGCCTCGCACGGCATCGCGGCCGAACGAACTAAGCTGGGCGAGTTGCTGTTCAGCGTGCAGCAGCTCCCACACCGTTGCGTGTGACCTGCCGCTGACCAGCGCGTGCAGATCTCGCCAGTCGAGTCCGACCCATGGGGACCGCAATATCGCAAGCCAGGCGAGCCGGTCACCACGATGCACCAGTGCGCGGGTCAGCGCGAGAATGTCAATGATCTCGGGGAGGTCTGTTAGTCGGTCAATTTCGACGGCTCGATAGGGGACTCCATCGTTGCGCAATCGTGACAGCAAGCTGTGCAGGTGGTTGCGACCACGAACCAGGACTGCCATGTCATCCTCAGGATGCGCCGCAAGCGTGTCACGAATGACTCGGCAACCATGCTCTGCTTCGGTCGCTGCGTCACTGCCGAATACCGGGTGCACGACGCAGGCGCCTTGCCCTGCCAAGCCCGGAACAGACACCGCGTCCGAATAGGCGACTGCACCCTGCGTCGCATTGTCTGTCGCGGCAAGGACGTTCGGGAATACGGCATTGAACCAGTCGACCAGGTGTTGTCCTGATCTAAAATTTTGGCGTAACGTCAGCGACTCGAGCCGCAAACTGCCAACACCGGCCTTTTTTGCCAACAGAAACTGCCCAACTTCGGCATTTCGGAAGCGGTAAATCGATTGCATCGGATCTCCAACACAAAACAAGGTACGGCCGTCCTCCTCTTGCCAGCCTCCTGTCAATGCTTCGAGCATGCGGTACTGTGCACTTGATGTGTCCTGCATTTCATCCACGAGCAAGTGCCGAAGCTGGTAATCGAGCAACAACGCGACATCACCGGGATCATCGGCAGTACCCAGCGCGTTTGCCGCCGTCAGCGCGACTTCAACGTAATCGCTGATGCCGCGCTCACCAAACAATCGCTTAAGCTCCGTAACGGCGAGCGGTAGTAGCCGAAACAGCGCCAGCAACACGGACCATTGCTCGTCGCTGTACCGAACGGGCGGCAGATCGCGTGCCCCCTGCAGGAGGTCACGATACAGCGTGTTGGACTGCAGAGACTCCAGCAGGTCGAGCATCCGTTGTTTCTGCCCCTGGTCTCCGGTCGGGAACCCCTGGGCCTTGGTCACCGTTTTGCGCCATTCTCCCTTGCCCGTCAGCAATAGTTCGGCCAGCGCCTGCCATTGCGTGACGCACTCTACGGTCGCCTCCGGAAATTGATCGAGGGAATTCAACGACCGGACTGCAGGGTCGGGGTGACCATCTGCGATCAGTTGTTCGGCTGCGTAGCGTCCTGATTCGAGCATCGGCACTGTTAACACATCCGGCAAAGCCTCTCGTGTGCGCTGCAAGTAGCCGCGCACCGCGCCTTCCAGATTGTCTTCGAAACGAAGCCGAAGCCCGGCCTCTTCCGTCGCATCGACCAGCCCGCTACCGACAAATGGCAACCACTGGTCGCGCGTTGCCAGCATGTGCGAAACATAGTTGATGTACAACGACGTATTGTTGTCGACGTGTCGCAGAACCTGTTCAGTTGCGTCGTGCATGGCGCCCGTTTCTGCGAGCTGGTCAAGTGTCAGCATCGCGGCGCTGCGGTAAAGAGAGCGCATTTCCGCATCGACGACGATCGTATTGTTTGCCGCACCGCTGTTCGATGACATCGGTTGCATTCGGGCAATAGACGCGTTAAGCGCATCCAGCGTCAATATTCGCATCCGCCGGGCATTCGTTACGAGATTCCACTTCAGTTCTCGGTCTTTGACGAGTACTGCCTTCGCCGCTTCTGCCGTAACGCGTTGATGCGGTTCAATGGCCGGTTCACCGGCCGCCGCTTTTTGCAATGCCTGCAATATGCGTAGTTGCATCTCTGCCGCAGCTTTGCGAGTGAAGGTAATTGCGAGAACTTCCTCAGGGTTATCGACCGTCGCGAGAAGTTTCAAATAGCGCTGAATCAGGAGTTCTGTTTTTCCAGACCCTGCAGGCGCCTGCACGATGAACGAGCGCTCGACATCGAGGGCGGCTTGACGTGCTGCCTCATCTGTCACGGAGCAACTCCCGATATCGACTTAGAATGCTCAATGGCCTGGCGGCTTGCGCGTTCTGTAACGCGTTTACGCGTACATCCCCGCCCGCAATCGCATGGGCGGCCGCCGCAACTTTCTCCTTCCAGCGGGCGAGTGCATCGTCCCAGTCCAATTTTGGCGAAAGCTCTCTACCGACTCCGTCCAATGCAATCGAACGAGTATCGACGTTCAGCAGGCCGATTCCGGAAACCGGCCCGGTCAATGCGAATGCATAAACGACAAGTTGCAACTCTTTGGGATCGCCAGACCGATCGAGCAATCTTTTTGGGGTGCCGGTTTTGTAGTCGAGTATCAGTATTTCGCCATCCGCATCACAATCAACGCGATCAATGCGCAGGCGAATCCTGATACCGCCGATGCTCGCATCGACATTCTCTTCCACGCTCTTTATTTGAAATTGTTCACGCTCTGCATCCAGCGCGATAACGCCCTGAAGCAAGTGCTGTACTCGCTCCTTCTCGAAACTGAGCAGAATCTGCAAGACGGGATCGGCATTTCGTTCCTGCGGCATGAATGCCGCGCGCACGGCATTCGATGTACGTTCGCCGATTTCGTGCGTGCTCCAGCCACGAATGCCGTCACGGGACGGGCAGTCCGCGTACAAATACTGTAGAGCGCTGTGAATCAGGCTGCCACGCAGGCTTGCCGTCAAGCCACTCGCGATTGGCGACAGCATTTGTACGCCTAGTCGCCCGGTCACAAAAGCCGCAAACGGTTCCTGAAGCTGTCGCTGTAGGGTTGCCGCTCCACCGCCAATAAATTCCTTGTCGCTAACGTTTGGAACTGGATCCGTTTCCACCAGTGTGGTTGAAGCCGCGGCCTGCAATGCCCTGGCATTCCATCCTGGATCCGCAGTGGTTTCGACTTCAGTTAGTTTCAGCGCGGTCAATAATCCGCTGGCCGATTGTTCTACGTCTTTCTCTGTCTGCGGATAGCTGAAAATCGTGTGTGTGCCGCTACTTGCAAGCCGGCCAATGACGCGTTCCGAGTATTCGAGCGTATCGCCCGGGTCTGCATCGGGCATTCCGTAGTCACGCTGTAGTTCGCGGGATATCAGCGACAATGGTCTCCCTGGAGGGGGCCAATTATTGGCACTCAACCCCGTCACCCAGAGTTTGTCGAATTCCATGCCAGCTGCCTCCAGGGGTCCAATGACCTGAAGAACGGCGCCTTTCGCTTCTGGCTGAAAAACGACCTCGGCCGAGATGCTTGCGACGTGGCCAAGTGCTTCGGATGCTGTCATTGACGAACTCACCAGCGAAAGCCTGGCAACGTCGTTTAGCAGCTCGCGCCAGCGATTTATGAGCTGGAATTCGGAGCTATTCAAGGTTTCGTGGCCGGGCCAGTCGAGTTCCTGCAGAGTCTCGTGAAACGTTGAGACCCAGTCTTCGGGCGACTGACGCTTTGGCAATTCGGCGCGTCGCCTTGCAATCGTCGCGACGTAATCAAGGGCGTCGTGCGCGTCAGCCGATTTGCGCCATGCGCGTGTTTCGGCAAGCAATAGGGTCGGCGACCAGGACCGATCGGGCAGTTGTCGTAAACGCATCTCAAGACGTACGCGCTCGTCACCCGATTGCGGCGCGAGCAATGTTGAACGCAACAACAGGCAAACGTCTCGTGTGGACATATCACTGTGCAACCAGCGAAGCACGAGCAAGGCAGTAGATATGGCTGGGTAATTGGCGAGCTTGCGGCCGTAGGAAATATCGACAACGGCATTGTGCTTCTGACCGGCATTCTGCCAACCTGGAATCAGGCCCTCCTTAATTAGCCGAAGACTCCGTTGCGCGTCCTGCTCCAGATGCGTAACAACAACGGCCAGGCGCAAACCGGGATCGTGAGATAACTCGGCCTTGGCCCACGCACCGGCTGACCGGAGTTCCGTATCGCCGGTCTCGGTAGTGCAGAGTGCGACGTGCGTTGCCTGATCTCGCGTCGCAACCTGTTCGACCACACAATCCGCATCGCCCAATGCGGCCAGCAGGACCTCCAATTGTGGCGTCAGGCGGTCGAATCCTGCAACAGTGAGCCGGGCGGGTACGGTCACCTGCCCCTGGCGAATCAATTCCGTTGCAAGATTCGCACGACCCGCCTCGTCGACCCAGCCTTCGCGATCCAGTATCGATTGATAGCTGTTCGCGACGTTGGCGAACAAGTGTTGATCGCGATTTCGGGCCCGTTGTTGGCATTCGCGGAGCGGTACACGCCATTCCTGCAACCGCATCCACGAATCGCGTGATTGCCGGGCCAGAATTGCGATATTCATCAATGGGTCGCTGATCTTTCGTCGCAGGCACCGTTCCCACAAGCACCTGCTCTGGTAGGAATTGATCGGCGTTGGCAGCAATTCCTGATCTTCGGCGCTGGCAATCAGGGTGCCCAGCCAGTCCTGCCACGACTGGATCGATGGGCTGCGCCATGCGAGTTCACCGGCGGCGCGTTGCTGGTCCGAATATTTAATTTTAAGAACGCGAGCAAGTCGACGGCTGGCTGTGAGCACGTGCGACGAATCGCGCAGCGCAGCATCCAGCCAGTCGTACATCGCTCAGGCAGCTCGCTCGAGTAAGGGTTCGCTGGATTGTAACTGTTCGGGCATATCGGCTAAAAATTCGAGGCAACAAAATAAAACCCGGCCAGCCTTGCGGCTAGCCGGGCGGGTCCGCACGGAGATTGCGGATTGCGTGACCGGGTCGTCTCACCGGGAACCGGTCGACAACCTAGTCCAGCTCTTCAACCTCGGCACCGTCAACCTGTTCGGTCTGCCGGGGTTCTTCGTAATCCGGTTCTTTCCTGCCAAACCGAACCAACAAATCGTGTTCGTCCTCTGGAGTCAGCCGCCGCACCGACGTAATACGAATTCTATCGTGTCCAAAGCTACTATCGACGATCAAGTCACTGAAATTGCTGCAGATTCGACCGGTAGCCGAATGAAATCCAATGGCCCTGCTCGACCGCAAATTCATCGCTCTTCGGCTCAGCAGAACATGGTACTTTCTGCTGGCCCCGGCGGTGACAATCAAATTGGCGTCGTCCAGTACTTTGTAGTCTCGAACACTCGCCTGCGATATGCAATCCGAACCGGCGGGCTCATCCGCGTAGGACCCGCCTCCTGAGGGCTCTGAGGTACCCGCACAGGCTACTAAACCACTTGACAAAAACAATATAACACATTGTTTAATAAATGGTTTATAGATCATTTTTTATCTCCAAAGAGTAGTCCGACGGTCAGTCCGATCATCTTTCCTCTGCCGTAATCTGACTCCGCAAAACGGGATTAAGTTCATGCAGCTTCCGCGAACCTATCGCCCAAGAGCTCTTGTACACCGCCAAATCCTCGTGGACAATAACGGGCTGCGAGCATCACTCGCCTATTCAAAAAATTCAAGTACTGGGGAATCCATTCGTGGACAAGATATTGGTCGGCCTCAAGCGGGTCGTTGATTATAACGTGCGTGTTCGCGTCAAGAGCGACGGAACCGGCGTTGAAACGGACGGTGTCAAGATGAGCATCAACCCGTTCGATGAGATCGCCCTGGAGGAGGCCTTGCGCATCAAGGAGCGCGGCGAGGCAAGCGAGGTCATAGTCGTTTCCATCGGACGTGAAGATGCCCAACAGCAATTGCGGACCGGATTGGCGATGGGCGCCGACCGCGCCATCCTGGTTCAGACCGACCAGACCACCGACGCGCTGGGTCGTGCTCGTGCACTGCTTGAGATCGTTAATCGTGAGAGTCCTGGTCTCGTCATTCTTGGAAAACAGGCGATAGACGATGACAACAGTCAGACAGGGCCGATGCTTGCAGCCTTGTGGGAACGACCTCAGGCGACGTTTGCATCGAAGCTTGAATTGAATGGGGACACCGCGCGCGTGACGCGTGAGGTGGACGTCGGTCTCGAAACCATCGACATCGACCTGCCAGCAGTCATTACAACCGACCTGCGGTTAAATGAGCCGCGGTACGTCAAGCTTCCGGATATCATGAAAGCGAAGAAAAAACCATTGGACGTGATTCCGTTTGGTGATCTCGGCGTCGAAGCCAGCCCACCGCTGGTTGAGGCATCGTTCGAACCACCCGCCGAACGTGAGAAAGGCATCATGGTTGATGATGTTGCCGGGCTGATAACTGCGCTTAAGAACAAGGGACTACTGTAATGTCGAAAATACTCATCATCGCCGAGCATGATGGCCAAACACTGAATCCAAGTACGGCCAAGACCGTTGCCTGCGCCGCAGAAATCGACGGTGCGACGATCGACGTTGTCGTTCTTGCCGAGTCCCCTGGCGATGTTGCGGCGCAAGCCGCCAAGCTGGACTCGGTGGCGCGGGTCTTGGCCGTTGAAAACGTGGCGAACACAAACGCGTTGGCTGCTGTGATTGCTCCACAAGTCGTCGCGCTGGCCGACGAATACACGCATGTATTCGGCCCTTCAACGACTTTCGGCAAGGATTTGATGCCGCGGATTGCGGCATTGATTGGCGTAAACCAGATCAGCGATATCATGAGTGTCCATGGATCACACACTTTCAAACGCCCGATCTACGCGGGCAACGTTGTGTTAACGGTCGAGGCACCGGCAGATCTGCCGGTCATTGCAACCGTACGTATCGCTTCCTATCAGTCCGTTGGAAGTAGTAACTCCGCGGACATTGAAGGTGTCAGCTGTACGGCCGAGCTGCCGTCACACACACGCTACGTTGGTCTGCAGGCAGGCTCGTCAGATCGGCCTGATCTTCAGTCCGCCGCGAAAGTTGTTTCAGGCGGCCGTGCTTTGGGAAGCGCCGAGAATTTTGACATCATCTACGCGCTGGCCGACAAACTGGGCGCCGGGGTTGGCGCCTCACGCGCGGCCGTTGATGCCGGATATGTTCCCAATGAAATGCAGGTCGGCCAGACAGGCAAGATCATTGCACCAGATTTGTATTTGGCGATAGGCATTTCAGGCGCTATTCAACACCTGACGGGTATTAAAGACGCTGGCACAATTGTCGCGATCAACAAGGATAGTGAAGCACCGATCTTCGAGGTGGCTGATATCGGCCTGGTCGGAGATCTGTTCAAGCTTGTTCCGGAGCTTACAGAGTCGCTAGGATAGATTCGGCCTTACTGACGTCGAATTCGCCGGCTGCTTCGACGGCGACATGTGTAGCGACACCATCATCGACGACGATGGCGAAACGCTGACCGCGGACCCCCATTCCATGTTCTGAGGCGTCGAAATCCAGCCCTAGTGCCTTGGCGTAATCCGCATTCCCATCAGCAAGCATCATGACTTTGTCACCAACGTCGCGATCCTTGCCCCAGGCGCTCATGACGAACACGTCATTGACCGCCATGCACGCGATGGTATCGATGCCTTTTGACCTTAGGTCGTCAGCCAGATTGATATATCCAGGCAAGTGACCTCTTGAGCAAGTTGGTGTAAAAGCGCCCGGTACCGACACCAGCACGACCTTTTTTCCGGCAAACAGGTCGTCCGTGGACACCTGATCCGGACCCGATTCCGTCATCACACCGAAGCTACCGGATGGCATTTTCTGACCCGCTACAATCGTCATTTTTTTCTCCTCGAAAACTCTAGTATTCGTTGTCTGCTACGTGGATGACAAGACCATCAAGATCATCATTGACTTCGATCTGGCATGTGAGCCGACTATTATCCTTACGCTCGTATGCGGCGTCGAGCATGCTGTCTTCCATATCATCCATGGGTGGTAGCTTGTCGAGCCACGCCTCGTCGACGTAGCTGTGGCAGGTAGCACAGGCACAGGCGCCGCCGCACTCAGCAACAATACCGTCAATATCATTATTGATGGCGCCTTCCATGACGGAGTACCCGTTATCGACATTGATTTCGTGACGAGTTCCGGCGGGCGTTATGTAGATGATTTTAGGCATCGGTTGACCAATTCAGAAATTGACGGCGGGCACTATAAGGGCGTTGACGGTCCCCCGTCAACGCCCTTCTCGATTGGTATTATTATCCGTCGATACGGTTATTCAGGCTCTGCCGCTCAGTCGGCGACGTTCGTCGATTTCCCGGCGCATCTTACGGGCGGATTCTTCCGCAAGGCGAATCTGCTTGTTGCGCTCGATATCTGCACGGATAACGTTTATCCACTGATTCGAGACCCTTCTGGAACGCGCGGTGCGTGCAGCGGCCTGGAAGGACTTAATAGACGTCTGGTATTGGCGAAGATTGTACAGACACATGCCCAGCGAGATCTGTGCGTTATCGGGACTCTTGAGTCCACCCTTGCGAATTCCGGTACGAACAGACGCGACACACTCATCATATTTGCCGGTGTTCAGGAATGCATTTCCAAGCCGCACATCCAGTTCGCCGTCATCAGCCTGCCCGGCAGCTTCTTTCAATGCAGGAATCGCTTTCTCGTCCTCCATGGAAAGTTGCCACGCCTGCGACAGCAGCCGGTAATTCTTGCCCGACTTGCTGATCCGACCGGCTGCCATTTCTTTTTCAATCAGCGTTGCTGCTTTGTAGGGAACTTCGCGTTGCATAAAGAGCTGCGCCATCGTGACCAACTCCGATTCTTTCTCCAGCATTTTCTGGGTATGGGCAGAGGCGTAGGCCATAATTAGCTTGTCATCTTCGCCCAGCTCTGTGAACGCGCCAGCGAGAGCGAACCAGTATCGTTTTTTCGGCCAGTTCACGAGCAAGATTTTTTGAATGTCACGCACCTTGAGATAGTTTTCCTGGTTGAAGTACGCGAAATTGAGCAACACATACCAGTCTTCCTTAACCGGCTTGTTGCGTTTCTCAGCGACCTTCATGGCGTTTTCGATCGGCTCAATCATGTCGCCATAGCGGTCCAGCTGGTACAGAACTTGCGCTTTTAGAATGAAGGGTTCCGGGGCCGGATTTGTCTCTAGCATGAACCAGCGATCAAGCGTCGTCAGAGCTTTCGAGTATTGCTCCTCCATCATGTAAAGCTGTGCAAGCGTATAGGTGGTTTGCTTTCTCTGTTGCTCCTCCAGGCTTGGAATAGCGAGCATTTTTTCGTAGATACGCATCGCATTAACGATGTCGTCCATGTTGTAGTAGACGTAACCGATATAATTAAGGACGTTGGATTGCTCGTACTCTGTCAGCTTGTCAGGGTTGTACAGGTTGTTGAGCAGCTTCAGAGCGCCCGCATAGTCCTCCGCGTCAACGGCATCCTGCGCTTTCGTGATCTTGTCGTATACGGCCTTGCTGACCGCCTGTGCTTGTTTGGTCTGTTGCTGTTTCGAGCGACGTTCGGCCTCGGAATCGTCATCTTTGGCCAAAACGGCGTCCGTGGCCATCAGCATGCAGACCAAAGCTATGGCGAACATCAGGGATAAATGAATTCTGTTATGCATATCGAATGAGTTCCTGTTCGATCATATCAATCCCGCCAGGGAAACTATTCCTCAATTCTGAATGTGATGCGTGTTTTTACGCCTGATACATCAACCGGAATACCATCAACAACCCTGGGCTTGTACTTGAACTTAAGTACAGCGCGGGT
>Ga0114950_10000960_pt1 | contig 21172 bp, 17 predicted proteins | sample N075metaG_FD_83503 | JGI IMG/M metagenome (GOLD analysis project Ga0114950, IMG submission 83503) | Deep subsurface microbial communities from Kermadec Trench to uncover new lineages of life (NeLLi) - N075 metaG | ecosystem: Environmental > Aquatic > Marine > Ocean trench > Sediment | place... | reverse complement strand
GGTCGTACGCCCGTTGTCGCGGACGACGACGCGGTCTTTCTCGTCGCCGTAATCCGTTGCGCGGAACCAGATGGCGCCATCTTGCTCGTATGATTTTCCGTGCTCGGCGACCCGCGCCAGAGCGCGCTCGATGGCGCCCGATTCCATCAGGCTGCGTTCCGAGAACCATTCGTCCGGCACGGCGCCGAACTCGGCCATGTCGTCCTTGATGTCCACGATGATCGAGTCCAGCGCGAGGTCGTGTATCGCCAGAAACATATCCTCGCCGAGGACCTGCCGCGTGTGTTCGATCCACGCATCCAGGTATGCATCGGCGTCGCCGTCCGGGGCATCGGCCGGCAGGTCTCCGGTGACGAGCTTGCTGGCGTCGACGGCATCCGGGAATTGCCCGGCCGCATCCTGCGCGATATCGATGACGTACTGGCCCTGATAGCCGCCGCTCGGGAACGGCGCGTCGATGCCCTTGGCGGCGAACATGCGCAGCCAGACACTCAGGGCAAGGATATCCATCTGCCGTCCGGCGTCGTTGATGTAGTATTCCTCGTGAACGTCATGGCCGGTCGCGCGCAGCAAGTTCGCCATGCTGGCACCGTAAGCGGCGTGACGACCGTGGCCGACATGCAGCGGCCCGGTCGGGTTCGCCGAGACGTACTCGAGCAGTACCCGGTGGCCGGCACCGATCTTGCTCGTGCCGTAGTCGGCTCCGCGCTCCAGAATGTCGATCAACTCGTCGTGGAACGCCTGCGGGCTGAGCCGGAAGTTGATGAAGCCGGGGCCCGCGATCTCGATGGCCTCGATCGAGTCCGATTCCGGGATGCGTTCGATGATGCGGCCGGCGATGTCGCGCGGTTTGCTCCGCAGGGGCCTGGCCAGACGCATGGCGACGTTGCATGCGTAGTCACCGTGCGCCCGATCACGGGTGCGCTCGATCTCGATCGACACGCCGGCCGCATCCGGCAGGTCCGCCAGTTCAGGCAGATCCGCAACGGCGGCGGCGATCAGTTGTTCTATGTGTTCCTTCACTGGGGTGGGTTCGCTTCGGTGGAGCGGGTGTCGCGCTGGCGGGGGGAGCCCGAAATGCGCGCATTCTAACAGGCCGCTGGATGGCGCGGAAAAATGGCGTCTGTCGGCTTGTGTGCGGGGCTGCTCCCACCCACACGCCGCTGATCAGAACAGCTCGACCGGGTCGACGTCGATCGACCATCTTGTTTTGCGTCCCGCAGGCAACTGGTCCAGCCGCGTTCGCCAGTTGGCGATGAAGCGCTGCATCCGGCCCCGGTGATCTGCCTGGACCAGCAGTTGGCCGCGGTAGCGCCCGGCACGGCGCTCCATCGGCGCCGCAGCCGGACCGAGCATCCGGATTCCTCCCCCGTCGGTGCCGAGCAATTCACCGGATATCGCTCGCGCGGCGTCGAGAAAGTCGAAGACGGCGTCACGCCTCGGTGCTTCGGCGCGCAGCAGCGTCAGGTACGCGAACGGTGGCCAGCCGGCCAGGCGGCGCTCGGTCATCGCTTCGGTCGCGAAGTGTCCATAACCATTAGCGATCAGCACCTTCAGCAGGGGGTGATCGGGAAACAGCGTCTGGATATAGACCTCGCCCGGGCGTTCGCCGCGCCCCGCGCGCCCGGCGACCTGGATGAACGACTGTGCGAGTCGTTCGCCGGCGCGAAAGTCGGTGCCGAACAGACCCTGGTCGGCGTCGATGATGCCGACCAGCGTGACATTCGGGAAGTCGTGACCCTTGGTCAGCATCTGCGTGCCGAGCAGAATACGCGCCACGCCCGAGCGTACCTGCTCGAGCTTGCGACCGATCTCCCCGCGGCGGCGGGTTGTGTCCCGGTCGATGCGCACGATTGCGTGTTGCGGATAGAGGCGCTGCAGCGCGTCCTCGAGTCGCTCGGTGCCCTGGCCGACAGGTATGAGGTTCGGTTCGTCGCAGGCTTCGCAGACGGACGGCAGCGGGCGTTCTGCCCCACAGTGGTGGCAGATGAGGCGCTCGCGGCGCTGATGTACGACCATGCGCGCATCGCATCGTCGGCACTCGACGAGTTCGCCGCAGGCCGTACACAACAGGCTCGGTGCGAAGCCGCGGCGGTTCAAATAGAGCAGCACCTGTCCGTCTGCGGCCAGATGCCGGCCGATCGCGTCGCGCAGCGGCTCGGTCAGGCCATCCTTCGATGGCTGCTTGCGCAGGTCGACGAGGCGTATGTGCGGCTGCCGGGCCGAGCCTGGCCGGCGTGGCAGCACCAGTCGTGTGTAGCGCCCGGCCTGAACATTCTCGAGCGACTCGAACGAGGGTGTCGCCGAGCCGAGCACGATCGGCACGTCGAGCCGGTGTGCGCGCCAGACCGCAAGGTCCCGCGCCGAATAACGAAAGCCTTCCTGTTGTTTCAGCGAACTGTCGTGCTCTTCATCGACGACAATCAGACCGGGGCGGGCCAGCGGCACGAACACGGCAGACCGCGTGCCGATGACGACCCCGGCCGAGCCGTCGCGCGCCGCGCACCATGCCTGCAGGCGTTCGGTGTCATTCAGCCCGGAGTGCAGCACGGCGACCGGGGTGTCAAGGCGGGTTCGGAAGCGGGCGACGAGTTGTGGCGTCAGCCCGATCTCGGGAACCAGTACCAGCGACTGCCGGGACGCGTCGAGCTGGTGTTGAATGCAGCGCAGGTAGACCTCGGTTTTCCCGCTGCCGGTCACGCCTTCGAGCAGGAAAGCATCGAAGCTTTCGCTGGCCGTGATTGATGCGACAGCCTGGTGTTGCGCATCCGTCAGTTGCGGCGCGGTGGCCGAGGTACCGGTTCCGGTCTCGACCCGCGGCGCATCGCGCAAGAACGCTTCGACCAGGCCCTTTTCTTCGAGCGTGCTGCATGCGCGGCGCCAAGTCGATCCGGTGGTGTCGAGGTCGTCCTTCGACAATCCGGCGTCAGCGTTCCGAAGCAAGGTCAGAATTCGGGCCTGCACCCTGGCGCGCTTGCCGATTGCCTCAAGGTCGGCGGCACGTCCGTCCGGCGTCACCCGCCAGCATGCCACACCGGCGCGGTGCGTCTCACCGCCCTTGCGCAGCAGGGTGGGCAACGCCGTCGCGAAAACCTCGCCGGGCGGATGCTGGTAGTACGCGGCGGCCCATTCGAGCAATGCCATCAGGTGCGCGTCGAGCAGCGGCGCAGCATCGAGGACGCGGATCACGCACCGCAGCTTTGCCGCGGCGATGTCTGATTTGTCGCGTACGCCGACGATGACGCCGATGCGCTGCGTGCGCCCGAACGGAATCAGCACGCGTCTGCCACGCTGTGTTTCCGGGTGGTCGCCCGCCGTCGGCAGGTAGTCGAATAACTGCATCAATGGCGTCGCGACGGCGACCTGGAATACGAAGGGCGGGTTCACGCCGTGTACCGGGCAGGCAGCGCCAGCGACAGGTAACAGTTGTCCACAGAATCTGTGGATAACTCTGTGGACAACGGGGGTGAAACGATGCACATACCGCATTGCTGCGTCATCGTGTTCAAACTGATTAAAAATTGATCTATTTTAAATTGACCGTTTAAAAACATGGACTTGAGTGATCTTTATGAGTCGCTGCAACGCAAATGTCCGGTAAGGTCGTGCCGTTATTGGGCCTGTGTGAATAACTCTGCCCAATTGATCGGCTCTGGCGCAATGCTTGATCTGCCGAGCGCAGGTTCGGCGAGCCGAAACCGGGCGAGCGTCCCGGTATTTCTGCTTTTGTGCACGGGGCAAGCGCGTGGCAGGACATCCGGGGCAATGTGCTGCGAGAGATCGCTTGGCCAGAGGTCGTCGACGTCTGGGTCGGCTCGGTCTCCTTGGCCTGACTGTTGGCGTACAACATACGCGGGTTGTCGTGGAAAAACATACCGGCGCACCAGCTTGGCCGGTACTGGATTCACATGACATGGGCCGCAAACGTGCTAAATTTGATCTTTCACTGCGGAGTCTGGAGTATATAAAGGCATAGCAAGGTAATTCAGGCCATGTTATTGGAGACACAACACGCGAATTTCTCTCAGCAGGTTCTGCGCACGGACGTAGCGGGCATGCCGCTGGAGTGGATCGATTATCGGGATGCGGTGCGTCTGTACCACAACGAGCAGGTTGCCTACGCTTGCGGATCCATGCTCTACCTCGTCCACGGCGGGTACAGCGCGATGACCGGTGAACGCAGCGTGGTCGAGGTCAATTCGATTATTGCCACGGCCGGCAAGTCGCGGGGCGGTCACGCAGTGCCCCATCGCTATGTGCCGCCGCTGAACAACAAGACGCTATTCCGGCGCGACGGCAACCTGTGCCTGTATTGCGGCGCGCATTTCCTGTCCCGCGACCTGACGCGCGACCATATCCGTCCGCTGAGCCAGGGCGGCACCGACAGTTGGCAGAACGTCGTCACGGCCTGTCGGCGTTGCAACAACCACAAGGGCGGGCACACGCCCGAGCAGGCCGGCGTGCAACTCATCGCCGTGCCGTTCACGCCGACGTATGCCGAGTACATTTACCTGAAAGGCCGGCGCGTGCTGGCCGATCAGATGGAATTCCTGCTGGCGCACATCTCCCGTTCGAGTCCGTTACACGAGCGGTTGACCTTGACGTTGCGCGACGGTATCGGCAGGCACCGCGATCAGCATTCCTGACACAGGTGTCTGACACCCATTTCACGCCGGGTCACTGATCGATGACTTATCTGATCGACGCGAGCATTTTTATTTTTCGCGCGTGGTTCGGCATTCCGGATACGATGACCGATGACCGGGACAACCCGGTCAACGCCGTCTACGGCTATGCGCGCTTCCTGAGCGACTTCATCGAGTCCGTCCAGCCGGAGCACGTTGCAGCCGCGTTCGATGTCAGCCTGACGACCTCGCATCGCAACGAGATGTACCCGGAGTACAAGGCCAACCGCGAGCCGGCGCCGCCGGAACTGAAGCGTCAGTTCGACCAGTGCCGTGAAGTAACACGCAGCCTTGGCATTCGCGAATGCGCAAATACGTCCTTCGAGGCGGACGACCTGATCGGCACGCTCGCGGTGGGCATGCGCGAGGCCGGTCACTGCGTCACGATCGTCAGTCGCGACAAGGATCTGCTGCAGATTCTGCAGGCCGGCGATGCGATGTGGGACTACACCGGCGGCAAGAAGATCGCTTACGACGACGTCATCGACGAGTTCGGTGTGCGTGCCGAACAGATGGTCGATTACCTCGGGCTTGCGGGTGACAGCGTCGATAACATCCCGGGCGCACGGGGCGTCGGGCCGAAGACCGCGGTCGCCTTGCTGGCGCATTTCGATACGCTGGACAAACTCTATGCGAACCTCGACAGCGTCGAGAATGTCGCTGTCCGCGGGGCGAAAACTCTGGGTGCGAAGCTGGCGAAGCACCGGGACATGGTCATGCTGTCGCGCGAGCTCGCGCAGATTCGCTACGACGTGCCGATTGCGATGGACGAGACCGCGTTGTCGCGTCAGGTTCCCGACCTTGCAGCGTTGAACGCGCTGTATGACGATTTCGGCTTCGGGCAGGCACTGCGGCAGCAGGCGCGGCGTATCTCCGATTCCTACTGACTGGCCGCGGGCAGGTTGAATGAGTATCGACACTGTCCTTGAAAGTATCGGGGCGTCGTTCGGCCCGATCGATCCGGATTCAGTGCGTGCCGTCGGCGGCGGCAGCATTAACCGCTGTTACGAACTGACCTGCCGGGATGGTCGCCGCGCGTTCCTGAAGCTGAACGAGGCATCGGCGCTCGACATGTTCGAGGCCGAGAGCGCGGGCCTGGTGGAACTCGCGGCAGCGGGTGCGCTGCGGGTGCCGGCGCCGCTGGCGACCGGCGTGAGCGAGACCGCAGCGTACCTGTTGATGGAGCACCTCGAGTTCGGCGGCAAGACGGGTCAGGCCGCCGCCGAGCTCGGCACGCGACTCGCCCGTCAGCATCGGCAGCTTGGCAATGCGTTCGGTTGGCATCGGGATAATACGATCGGCAGTACGCCGCAGATCAACGGCGTGGCTGCGGACTGGCTCGAATTCTGGCGCGAGGCTCGACTCGGTTACCAGTTGCGGCTTGCACGTGCGAACGGACTCGGCGCGCGGGTCGTGCGGCGTGGGGAAGAGCTGCTCGATCGGCTTCCTGCGTTTTTCGACGACTACGATCCTGAGCCGTCCCTGTTACATGGCGATCTGTGGGGCGGGAACTGGGGAGCGACCGTCGACGGTGAACCTGTGATCTTCGATCCGGCCGTGTATTACGGCGATCGCGAGACGGATATTGCAATGACGATGCTGTTCGGCGGGTTCGGTACCGAGTTCCTCGACGCCTACGAACAAGCCTGGTCGCTGCATCCGGGGTTTCGGCGACGCGCCGATCTCTATAATCTGTATCACGTATTAAATCATTTCAATCTGTTCGGCGGCGGGTATCAGCAACAAGCGGCCGCGTTGCTGGACCGATTGCTGCATTGACCTGCCAGGTGACGCATGAACGACAAGACTATTTCATCCCTCCTGAAAGAGGAGCGCGTTTTTCCCCCGGGGCAGGCGTTCGCCGCACGGGCCCGCCTGCAGCCGGCGGACATCGAGGCGCTACGGCGCGAAGCCGCCGACGATCACGAGGCGTACTGGGCCCGGCTGGCGCGCGAGGAGATCGACTGGTCGACACCATTCGAGCAGGTGCTCGATGCTTCGAATGCGCCGAACTATCGCTGGTTCGCCGACGGCGTACTGAACGTCTCGCATAACTGCCTCGACGTGCACCTGGCCGAGCGTGGCGATAAAACGGCGATTATCTTCGAGGGGGAGGGGGGCGATCAACGCCGTCTGAGCTATCGTGAGCTGACCGCGCAGGTTTGCCGGTTTGCAAACGCGTTGCGGGCGCAGGGCATACGGAAAGGCGATCGCGTCGTCATCTATATGCCGATGGTGCCCGAAGCCGTGATTGCGATGCAGGCGTGCGCGCGCGTCGGCGCGATACATTCGGTCGTGTTCGGCGGCTTTTCCGCAAACTCACTGCGGGACCGCATCGATGATGCCGGTGCGAAGATGGTTATTACCGCGGATGGCGGCCACCGCGGCGGGCGCATCATCGACCTTAAAGGCGCCACGGACGAGGCGCTGGCCGGCGGCTGCGCGACGATCGAAACTGTCATCGTGCTGAAGCGAGCAAATTGCGGCGTGCCCATGCAGGTGGGCCGCGACATCTGGTGGGCCGACGCGATCGAGGGCCAGCCCGATACCTGCGAGCCCGAGCCGGTGGAAGCAGAGCACCCGTTGTTTCTGTTGTATACGTCCGGCTCCACCGGTAAGCCGAAGGGTATCCAGCATTCGTCCGGCGGGTTTTTGCTCAACGCGAAGCTGACCAGCAAGTGGGTTTTCGACTTGCGCGACGACGACATCTTCTGGTGTACGGCCGATGTCGGCTGGATCACGGGCCACACGTATGTGGCGTATGGTCCGCTCGCGGCGGGCGCAACGATTGTCATGTACGAGGGCGCGCCGACCTTTCCGGACGGCGGACGGTTCTGGAGTATCTGTCAGCGCCATGCGGTGACGATTTTCTATACGGCGCCGACGGCATTGCGCGCACTGATGAAATTCGGCGACGAGATTCCGGCGCAATTCGACTTGTCGAAGCTCCGCTTGCTCGGCACGGTGGGCGAGCCGATTAACCCCGAGGCGTGGATCTGGTATCACGAGGTCATCGGCAAGCAGCGTTGCCCGATCGTCGATACCTGGTGGCAGACCGAGACGGGCGCGATCATGATCACGCCGCTGCCGGGCGTGACAGCGACCAAGCCGGGCTCATGCGCGTTGCCGATTCCCGGCATCGACGTCGACATCGTGGATGAGGCGGGCAACTCGATCACATCGCCGCACGAGGGCGGCTACCTCGTTATCAAAAAACCGTGGCCGTCGATGCTGCGCACGATCTGGGGAGACAACGATCGCTACATCGAGACCTACTGGGCAAAATTTCAGAACCGTTACTACCTCGCCGGCGACAGTGCGCATCGCGATGAGGACGGCTATATCTGGATGATGGGTCGTATCGACGACGTGATCAACGTGTCGGGGCATCGCCTCGGCACGATGGAGGTCGAGTCCGCACTCGTTGCGCATCAGCGCGTCGTGGAATCCGCCGTCGTCGGGTTTCCGCACGCGATCAAGGGCGAGGGTATTTTCGCCTACGTGGTTCTGCGCGGCGACCGGCCGACCGGAGACGAAGCGAAGGCATTGGCGGCAGAGTTGCGCAACTGGGTCGGCACCGAGATCGGCGCCATTGCCAAGCCGGACGAGATTCGCTTTACCGATAACCTGCCGAAGACGCGTTCCGGGAAGATCATGCGCAGATTGCTGCGCACGATTGCGCGGGGTGACGAGATCACACAGGACACGTCGACACTGGAGAATGAGTCCATCCTGGAGCAGTTGCGCGGCCACGACTAAGCGTGCGTGCCCCGGGTGCCTGTTTATAACCGCCGGCACTTCCGCCGTTCGTGCGATTACAGGAGAATACTCAGAGTTGACCATCACTTGAGATGGAATCGATTTCACTCTGTATTCCGACGTCATCATAGCGTTTGGGATGAAGGTCGCAACGCCTACGGTTTATACGATATGGCGGGCAACGTATGGGAATGGACCAGTACCTGGTACGCGCCTTATCCGGATGCGGCGCCGACCGCGGAATCGGTAAACCCGGCGAGTTCAGTCGGGAGCTGGGTTTTCGAACTGCCATGGATGCTCCTGGTTATGCCGCGTATCGCGACGCATTGCAGACGATCGAGCTGGCGTGTGAGATTAACCAGGCCGCCGCTCTGGATATTACCGATTACGAAGAGCACGCAAGATCGCGGGACTTGATCGCGGCGGCAACGGGTGAGTTGTCGCAGGCCGAACAGGCTTTCACTCAGAAGCGGTTCATTGACAGCGGTCTCCTCGCCCAGGGTTCGATCCGCACCGCGAACCGGGCGCAGCGGCTCGCACTCGAGGTCAAACGAGCCTATCAGGCGAAACAGGACGCTGCGACGGCAGCGAATATCCCGTTGCTTCAACGCGTCGAGCGTTGCATCCATGTCGTCCGGCGCGAAGCGCAGGCCAAGCTCGACGAACGCCAGCTCGTGGCCCATGCTTGCGAGCACGTCGACCTGTTTCACGATATCCGGCAAAACAAATGACAAGGTCGGCTCATGCAACCCTCCGCATGGAGGCCGACGGCAATGCGACCGTCCGTAACGACCGCGTAGTAATGCGTACGTACGTCATTGACGTTGAGTTCGGTAAAATCGAGCCGCTGATAGAACTCGAGCGATGCCTGTATGTCGTCGGTCGGCACGCTATATTCCAGAAATCGTCCGATGCCACTTATATCAAAACCGTTTTCCGCAAAGAGATGTTCCGTGGATCCTGAGCGAATCTTACATATTACTGACAAAGCATGAGAGAACAATCTGCTATATAATTGCGTGAAAACCGGCACCAAAATCAAGAACACTCAGGCGGGAAGCGATGAATAATAATGGGGTGACATCGTTGCGTAAATTTCGTGCGCAAAGGTATTTTGAAGGCTACCTGTCGTTGCCGGCATCGCAACGGACCAACGCGCGTGCAGCGTTACTGATCGAGGCGATTTTCGAGTATGCCTATGATCATATTCCCAAGCATCAGGTCATGTCGACGAAACGAATCAGGGTCAGCCCGGACGATGCCCGGCGTATCTCGCAGCGTCTCGAGGAGTTTATGCCGCCGTCAGCTTGCCAGGATGGCGTACCGATCATGAACTGGTTGCACGAGAATCTCGTGCCGGAGGCCTGGGCTTACCCGGAAGATATGCGCGACCTGATGCGCGATATGCTGCGGTAGCGGTGGCCGGGATCGCGGCTAAAGCCGCTCCCACAAGACGACGCTGGTCCCATAACAGGCCCGTGTTGCATGAGCTTGTCTCGGCAGCGGGTCAGGAGGTCGGTTGCAGTGCCGGCTTCTGGTCTTCGAGTTTGTGCTTGAATACCGCCCGGAACCAGATGACACCGACGCTTCCGGCGACGAAGTTCGCGGTGCATGCGGCGGCGAATATACCGACCAGACCGAACCAGTGAGCGAACAGGAACGCGAGCGGCGCGTAGCACAGGATGGTTCGCGTCATCGATATGAACATGGCTGGCATCGGTTTGCCGATTGCGTTGAACGAACTGTTGGCCGTCATCGCGCAGCCGAGTGCGAGATAGCTGATTGGCACGATACGCATGTGCAGGGTGGTCGTATATATCGCCGTCGGATCGTCCGTGAATATTCCGGCGATGAATGGCGATAGCAGAGCCATAATGGCGGCGACGCTGAGACCGTAGACGATCGAAAATTTATAACACCAGGTTACACCGCTGGCGACACGGTCGTACTTTCCGGCACCGAAGTTCTGGCCGACGAACGGCGTGATGGCGGCGCTCAGCGCAATGATCGCCATCATCGCCAGGCCCTCGAAGCGTGCGGCGATGCCGAATCCGGCCACGGCCTCCTGGCCGAACTGCGCGACCTGATAGGTGATGAACGCGGTCGTGATCGGCGCGATCAGGCTGCTGGCCATCGACGGCAGGCCGACATGGAGGATGCGCTTCCACGAGTCGATGATCTGGTCGGCCCACAGGTGCTTGAAGTGGACCAGCTTCTCGCGATACCGGATGGCATAGATCGATGTGACCATCGTGCCCGCGTTCGCCACCACGGTCGCGATCGCCGCGCCCTCGACACCGAGGCGCGGGAATCCGAACCAGCCGAAGATCAGGATCGGGTCGAGGATGACGTTCGAGATCGCTGCAATCGTCATGATCATCGCCGGTGTCCTGGCGTTGCCCGACGCGCGCATCACCGAGTTCGAAATCATCGGCACGATGAGAAAGACGCCACCCCAGTAATAGATGCTGATGTAACGCCTGATGATCGGCAGCGTCGTTTCGTCGGCGCCGAGCAGCGTGAACAGCGGGTCGATCGTCGCGAGACCGATGCCGACCACCACGAGGCCGGCCACGCCGCCCAGCAGCATGGCGTGGACGGCGACGCGTTCCACGTCATCGAGCTGGTTCGCACCGAACATGCGCGAGACGACCGACGCGGTGCCGATGCCGAATGACATCGTGACGGCGCCGACGATGAAGCCAACCGGGAATGTGAAGCTGATCGCGGCCAGTTCCAGCGTGCCGATCTGGCCGACGAAATAGGTGTCCGCGACGTTGTATGAAATCAATGCAATCATGCCGACGAGCATCGGCAGCATCAGCGAGCGAATGGACTCGCCGATCGGCGCCTCGGTCAGTTTCAGTCGTTGTTTCTCGGTCTTCATACTGCGAAGTTTATTCCTGTCTGCGCGCCGTCTTTTCAGCTGTCATTGGTAGGGCGCCACCGCGACGTCCGCCGCCCAGCGGCGGCGTTCCATCGTCCGGTCATAATCTGGATTATCGACGGCGGGTGTGTATCAGTTCGCCGTCTGCTGCACTTCGGGCGACCGTTGCCAAGGGTGGCGGCACCGTGGCGATCGCGTCACTGCCGGTCGTTCGAGGACCGGCCCGGCCGGCTCACGAGCAACCTGCACGGGGAATGCTTCTCTATAATAGCCTATCGCCCGCGACCGGCCTGTATATTTCTCAGGTTAGGTCTCAATGCCGGTCATGCAACTGCAAGGCTTTCCTGTTCGATGAAATTTGTCAGCTATACCGACCAGGGTCAACCGGGCTACGGACTCGTGTCGGACGATACCGTGCATCCCGTCGACCCCGCGTTTCGCGAGCAATTCGGCGATTTGCGCAGCGTTCTGACGGGCAGCGCACTCCATCGGGCCGAGGCTGCCGCCACGGGCGAGCCGCTGGCGCTGGCGGACGTCAGCCTGCTCCCGGTGATCCCGAATCCCGGCAAGATCGTCGGTGTCGGCATGAATTATTCGGCTCATATCGCAGAGATGGGCCGCCAGCCGCCGGCATGGCCCGCCCTGTTCACGCGCTTTCCGGACAGCATCGTCGGCCATGGGCAGCCGATCATCCGGCCGCAGGTTTCCGACCACTACGATTTCGAGGGTGAGCTGGCCGTCATCATCGGGCGGCCCGCGCGACACGTCGCGGCCGCGGATGCACAGCGTTATATCGCCGGCTACAGTTGTTTCCTGGACGGCTCGATTCGCGACTACCAGCGACACACGTCGCAGTTCATCGCCGGCAAGAATTTCCGCCACAGCGGCGCATTCGGCCCCATGCTGGTGACTCCCGACGAGATTCCGGATCTCGATGCGGCTCGGCTTACGACGCGGGTCTCCGGCGAGCTCATGCAGCAGGGCCACATCGGTGACCTGTGCATCGGCATCGGCCGGATCATCGAGTATCTGTCGGGTATCTTTCGGCTCGAGCCCGGCGATGTCATTTTGACAGGCACGCCGAGTGGCGTCGGTGCGGCCCGCGAGCCACAGCGCTGGCTGGAGCCGGGCGACGTCGTCGAAGTGAGCATCGACGACCTCGGCACCTTGCGTAACGAGGTCGCAGATGAGCTGCGATGAGGCGCCGGTTCACTCGTCCAGAAACTCCACGACTCCCGTCTCCAGCGAATATTCCGCGCCCACGACGAGGAGCTTGTCCCGCTGGATAAGCTCCTCGAGGATCGGCGACCCGTGTTGCAGATGGTCTACGGACGTACGGATGTTCGCCCGAACGGCTTTCTGGATCAGAGCCTCAGGGTCTTGGCGAACGGCTGTATCGAGCCAGCGTTCCACGGATGGCCGGATGCGGTCGACGATCGAACGGAGATTCGGCGACCGGTTTGCCGTCGGGCGCTCGAGTTCTTCCAGGGTAGCCAGAACGGCGCCGCACATGGAGTGGCCCAGGACCACCACCAGCCGTGTGCCGAATCGCTCTGCCGCAAACTCGATGCTGCCGACCTGAGAAGGCGCCACGATATTGCCGGCCACGCGGATGACGAACAAGTCCCCCAGGCCCTGGTCGAAGATGATCTCTGCCGGCGCGCGCGAGTCGGCACAGCCAAGAATAATGGCGAATGGCTCCTGATTTGCCAGCAGCTCGCTGCGGCGGGTCCGGGCAATGAGCGTGTTGCGGCCTTCAAGATCCGACACGAAGCGACGATTTCCGTCGCGAAGGCGTTCGAGTGCTGCTGGTGCCGGGATCATCGGCGCTCGATTTTCTCTTTATTGGTCACAAATCCGCCAGTACGCGATCCAGGCTTTCCCGCGCGTCACCGAACAGCATCCGGGTGTTCTCCAGGAAGAACAATGGATTTTGTACGCCGGCATAACCGGTTGCCATGCTGCGCTTGAGGACGATCGTTGTGCCGCTTTTCCAGCATTCGAGTACCGGCATGCCGGCGATCGGGCTGTCCGGATCGGTCAGCGCGGACGGGTTGACGACATCGTTCGCACCGATGACAACCGTTACGTCGACCTTTGGAAAGTCGTCGTTGATTTCGTCCATTTCGAACACGATGTCGTAAGGCAGTTTTGCCTCGGCCAGCAGCACGTTCATGTGCCCGGGCATGCGGCCCGCGACCGGGTGGATGCCGAACCGTACGTTCACGCCGCTGTCGCGCAGCTTGCGGGTGATCTCGTGAACGATATGCTGCGCGTGGGCAACCGCCATGCCGTAACCCGGGATGATCATGACTTCCTTCGCGTTCTTGAGCAGTTCGGCCGTCTCGGCCGCATCGATGGGCATGACATCGCCCTGATCGACTTCAGCGCCGCCGCCGGAACCTGAACCGGAGGTCGTGCCGAAGCCGCCCGCGATCACGGCGATGAATTTACGGTTCATCGCGCGGCACATGATGAAACTCAGGATTGCGCCGCTGCTGCCGACCAGTGCGCCGGTCACGATCAGCAGATCATTGCCCAGCATGAATCCGGTAGCCGAAGCTGCCCAGCCCGAGTAGCTGTTCAGCATTGACACGACGACGGGCATGTCCGCGCCGCCGATTGCCATCACCATGTGCACTCCGTACGCCAGCGCGATCAGCGTCATGATCAACAACGGGAACAGGCCGTCGCCGGCTGCAGATTGCTCTACGAACACCCCGCAGATCCAGATCGTCATCAGCAAGAGGCCGAGATTCAGCCAGTGGCGGCCCGGCAGGAGCATCGGATTACCGCCGATTTTTCCACTCAGCTTGCCGAATGCGATGACCGACCCGGCAAACGTCACTGCGCCGATCAGGACGCCGAGATAAATCTCGATATCGTGAATGGTCTTTTCGACGCCGATGAAATGCACGTTCGGATCCGAGAAGCTGGCGAAGCCGACGAACACCGCCGCCATGCCGACCAGGCTGTGCAGGATCGCGACCAGCTCCGGCATCTGTGTCATCTGCACGCGTTTTGCCAGCACCAGGCCGATCGTGGCGCCGATTGCCAACGCGGCGAGTAACATCACATAATTATCGGTGACGACGCCGAACAGCGTCGCGAGCAGCGCGATGCCCATGCCGGTCATGCCGTACAGGTTGCCGCGCTGGGCGGTTTCCGGATGGCTCAGGCCCCCGAGGGCGAGAATGAATAATATAGTTGCGCCGATATAGGCGACTGTAACCAGACCTTGCGGCATGGTAGGTCTCCTACTTCCTGAACATGTTCAGCATGCGACGCGTGACCGCGAAGCCGCCGAAAATGTTGATGCTGGTGATGAGTACGGTGATGCCGGCCAGTAACGTGATCCAGGTTGAATCCGCACTGATTTGCAACAGCGCACCAATAATAATAATGCTGCTGATCGCATTTGTAACGCTCATCAGCGGTGTATGCAGCGCCGCGGTGACATTCCAGATCACCATGTAGCCGACGAAGCATGCGAGTACGAACACGGTGAAATGCGCCATGAATGACGCCGGCGCGACCAGCCCGAGCCCGATCAGCGCGAGCGCCCCCACGGCGAGCGTCATCAGCGGGCCGAGTACACCGGGCTTGGCTTGCTGCTGAGGCGGGGGCTGTGCCGGCGGCGGTAGCGGTGGCTTCGCCGCAACCTTCGGCGCCGGCGGTGGCCAGGTGATCTCACCGTCTTTGACGACGGTCGCGCCGCGTACGACCTCGTCTTCGAAATCGACGACCAGCTCGCCATCTTTCCCGGGGCACATGTCGGTCAACAGATGCCGCAGGTTGGTACCGTAGAGCTGGCTGGATTGCGCGGCCAGCCGGCTCGGCAGATCCGTGTAGCCGATTAACGTGACGCCGTGTTTCACGACAACCTTGCCGGGCTCGGTCAGCTTGCAGTTGCCGCCCTGTTCGGCCGCGAGATCCACGATGACGCTGCCGGGTTGCATCGACTCAACCATCTCGGCTGTGATGAGTTCCGGTGCCGGTTTGCCCGGTATCAGCGCGGTCGTGATGATGATGTCGACCTCCTTCGCCTGTTCGGCGAACAGGGCCATTTCCGCGGCGATGAACTCCTCGCTCATGACCTTCGCATAGCCGCCCGTGCCGGAACCGTCTTCCTCGAAGTCCAGCAGCAGAAATTCGCCGTCCAAGCTCTCGACCTGTTCCTTGACCTCGGGCCGGGTGTCAAATGCGCGCACGATCGCACCCATGCTTTTGGCCGCTGCGATCGCGGCGAGACCTGCGACGCCGGCGCCGATGACCAGTACCTTGGCCGGTGGCACCTTGCCGGCGGCGGTGATTTGACCGGTGAAGAAGCGCCCGAAATGCTGTGCAGCTTCGACGACCGCCCGGTAACCGGCGATATTTGCCATCGAACTCAGCGCGTCGAGTTTCTGTGCGCGCGAAATGCGCGGAATGCTGTCCATCGCGATTGCCGTGACCCCCTTGGCCGCCAGCGCGTCGAGCATGGACTGATTCTGTGCGGGCCACAGGAAACTGATCAGCGTCTGCTCCCGGTGCAGCAGATCCAGCTCGTCGATGTTCAGGGTCGGGTGCGGCTCCGGCCCGCGTACCTTCAGGACGATGTCGCAGCCGGACCACAGTGCGCGGGGGTCGGTGACGATTTCGACACCGGCCTCGGCGTAGGCCTGGTCGGAGAAGTTCGCGCCCGCGCCCGCGCCCACTTCGATTGCGACCGTAAACCCGAGCTTCTGCAGCTGGTTGGCGATCGCAGGGGTGGTTGCAACCCGCTTTTCACCGGGGTGAATTTCTTTGGGGATGCCGATTTTCATTATCTACTTCAACCTGGCCGGAGGAACCGGCGCCTGATACTGCCCTCGATAGCGTGCCCGGAGTGGAACATACCGGCATTGCTGGATATTTCCCACTGTTTTTCGGCATTTACTTAACGATTTTCGGTATGACCGGGGGCGGGGTCGGGGCCGGACCAAGCTCCGGCTTTTCGCTACGAGTTTCCGGCTACAGTTCCAGCACACTCATGCTAAGTGAGTTGATCGCCGAGGAATTCGAGCGTCCGCTGCAGCGCAAGCTGCGCATTCTCCGGCGAGAAGTCGTCGCGCTCGTCGCAGTTGAAACCGTGACCGGCACCTGCGTAGACGAATCTCGGCTGCCCTTGTCTGGCCGCCGAGATTTGCTCGATGAGCTCGGGCGGAATCAGCGCATCTTCGGCGCCGTAGTGATACAGGACCGGGCAGCGGGGCTGTTCATCCAGCCACTCGACGGTCATGCGCCCGTAATAGCTGACTGCCGCGTCGAGGTCCATGCGACAAGCGGCGAGGTCCGCTATCGCGCCGCCCCAGCAGTAGCCGATCGCCGCGACTTTGCCGGCCGGGCGTGCCGCCGCCACGGCGGCGGCCACATCTGCGATCACGCCGTTGCGATCCAGGCTCATCATGATTTCCCGGCCGCGGTCGATGTCCGAATAGTCCAGGACAATGCCTGCCTCGACCCGGTCGAACAGGTTCGGCGCGATCGCGAAATAGCCCAGGGCGGCGTACTGGTCGGTTACGCGACGGATGTGGCCGGTCACGCCGAAGATCTCCTGGATGATCACGATGCCGCCTTTCGCTGTGCCCTCGGGGGTGGCCCGCCAGGCGTCGAGCTGGTGTCCGTCGGTCGTTGTCAGTTTGATCCGGTCGCCCATTTTCATTACTCCGTTCTCATGGTCGTGGCGGGCCGGTAGCATAGCGGAACGGGCGGTTTTGGTGTCAGACACCATGACCCGCTACCCTGAGCGCGACAATCAGGACGCCATACGACGTGTACACACAACTTATTCCTATCATTGTCCCGGTTCTGATCTGTGCGTTGCTCGGCTACGGGTGGGCGCGCTCCGGGTTGCCGTTCGCGCGCGAGTTTCTGACGCGCATCATCATGAACATCGGTGCGCCATGCCTGATTCTGAACGGCATCGTGAACCTGGAATTCTCGCCGGTCGAATTTGCGACCATCCTCGGCACCTCCGTGACCGTACTCGTAACCTGCAGCCTGATCGGCGCCGCGGCGCTGAGGCTGGCCGGGCAGCCGCTGCGCAGCTTCCTGCCGCCGGTCATTTTCGGTAACACCGGTAACCTTGGCCTGCCGTTGTGTCTGTTCGCGTTCGGCGACGAGGGCCTCGGTCTGGCAGTCGCTGTTTATCTGGTCTACGCGGTTTCGCAATTCGTATTCGGCCCCCTGGTTCAGGGCCGTGAGCCGGCGTGGCGCACGCTGGTGGCGACGGACACGCCAATGCCGGAGACGCTGGCAAATACGGTCGGGTTGCTCGGCGGCCTTGCGATCCCGCTGATGCTGCTGGCGCTCGGTTATTCGCTGGCGAGTTTTCGCGTCACGCGGCCGGGCAAAGCGGCCGGGCTCGCCATCTTCCGGCTGTTGCTCGGTTTTGCGGTTGGTGTGGGTGTCGCGGAGTTATTCGGCCTGACGGGCACGATGCGCGGCGTCGTCATCATCGAAAGCTACGATGCCGCTGGCCGTGTTCAACTTCCTGCTGGCGGCCCGCTACGACCGTCATCCGGAAGATATTGCCGGTGCGATCCTGATCTCGACGCTGTTGTCGTTCCTGACGATGCCTGCGTTGTTGTTGTTTGTTTTGTGAAAAAGGTACTTTTTTACTCCACATCCCGACCGCTGATCAGGTCTTCCAGCTTCGGCGGCGGGTGCTCCGGCCCCATGCGGCCGGTCTTGAGGCGATTGATGTAGTCCTTGTAGGCCCGCATTGCCTGGCGCCCCATGAACCACATGATGGGAACGTTGACGAACAGCATGACGCCGGTTCCGACCCCGGTCAGGTTGTCGAGTTGCGCGTCGGTCTTCAGGAATCCGAGTGTCGCGATGATGGTCAGCATGCAGAAAATTAGCTTGTATGGCAGCACGGCGCGCTCGCCCACCAGATAAATGATGCTTTGTTCGCCGTAATAGCTCCAAGAGATACAGGTGGAGATCGCGAACAGCCAGACGGTCAGTGTGATGAGCCACTTGCCGAGACCGGGAATGACACTGTCGAAGGCCTTGGCCGTCATCGTTGCACCGACGTAGCTCACGTAGACTTCCGGCCCGTTCAGCACGGGTCGTGCCGATGAGTCGAGTGTGCTCCACTCGATGTGCATGGCGCCGGCCGCGTCGACGACGATCGACCCGTCGAGTCGGTGCAGGTTGTTGCCGCTTATCGGGTTTGGGTGGGCCTCAAGGATGACGAACAGGCCGTCGCCGCCGGCCCAGCTACCTTCGGTGCGTGCCGGCGGTGCGATCTCAGCGAGGCTCCAGTTACCGTCCGCCACCTGCACGACCCGGGTCATGGCGGGCAGCGTCGCTTCCGCGGGGCGATTCCAGACATTTGTGCTCAGAATCACGAGTGCCGTGACCGTGCAGACGACGACCGTATCGATGAACGGTTCGAGTCCCGCGACGATGCCCTCGCGCACCGGCTCGTTGGTCTTCGCGGCCGAGTGGGCGATCGGAGAGGTGCCCTGGCCCGCCTCATTCGAAAAGGTTGCGCGCTTCATACCGAACAGAAATGCATAGCCCATCGTGCCGCCGATGAACGCTCCACTCGCCTCCAGCGGCGAGAATGCCGCGCGGAAGATCAGTGCAAACATGGCCGGCAGCTGTGCGTAGTTGACGATCAGCACATAGATACCCGCCAGCATATACAGGGCGAGCATGATCGGCACGAGCCGGCCGGCCACCGCACCGATGCGCTTGATGCCGCCGATGATGACCGAGCCGACGATGATCGCGAGCACGATCCCGGTCGCGACGCTCGGAATGCCGAAATATTCTTCGGTGATCATGCCGACATTCCATGCCTGGAACATGTTGCCGCCGGTGGCGGTCGATATCAGTACGGTCAGACAAAAAATAACGCCGAGCGTCTTGCCGAGCCCGGCGAGCTTCGGGCTCTTCGCGGCGAGCGCTTTGCTTACGACCCACATCGGCCCGCCGTGCGGGTTGTCCGGGTCGTCCGTGTTCCGATAAAGCATCGACAGGGTGACCTCGGTCAGCTTGATGGCCATGCCTAAGAAGCCGACGATCCACATCCAGAACACCGCGCCGGGACCGCCGAGCGCAATCGCGATAGCAACTCCGCCGATGTTGCCGAGCCCGACTGTTGCGGACAGCGCGGCCGACAGCGCCTGAAAATGATTAATTGCCCCCGGGTCGTCCGGCTGGTCGTAGACGCCGCGGATGACACGCACGCCGTGCGTCAACGCGCGGTACTGACAGAAGCCGCTCCAGACGGTGAACAGAATGCCGGTGCCAAGGAGCAGGAACAGCACGGAGTCGTGCCAAAGGATCGCGTTCAGTGTGGTCAGGAAGTGATCGAAGCTGCTCATATCATCCTTTCAATGCCGGTTTGACCGCAGTTCTTTCTATTTCTCGAGGATAGCTGTCACACCCATGCCGCCGGCGGTACAGACCGAGATCAGGCCGCGGCCCGACCCACGTTCGTCGAGCATTTTCGCCAGGCTGGCAACCAGGCGCGCACCGGTGGCTGCGAACGGATGTCCGATCGCGAGGCTGCCGCCCTTGATGTTCAGCTTGTCGCGATCGATCGGCCCGAGCGGCGCGTCGCGCTGGAGTTTCCCGGCGCAGAATTGCGCCGATTCCCAGGCCTTCATCGTCGCCAGTGTTTGTGCGGCGAATGCCTCGTGAATCTCGAACAGGTCAAAATCGCCGAATCCAAGCCCCGCGTCCCGCAGCATCGCCGACACGCCATAGGCCGGCGCCATCAGCAGGCCTTCTTCGCTTACGAAGTCCACGGCCGCGACCTTGCCGTAGCGGAGATACGCCTGCACGGGCAGATTGCGCGCGGCCGCCCAGTCTTCCGAGGCCAGCAGCACGCCTGCCGCGCCATCGGTCAGTGGTGTGCTGTTGCCGGCCGTCATCGTGCCCTTGGGGCTGCGGTCGAAGACCGGCTTGAGTGTTGCCAGTTTCTCGCGCGTGGTATCGCGCCTGAGGTTATTGTCTTCGGACACATCCTCGAACGGCATGATCAGGTCTGCGTAGAAACCCTCGTCATAAGCCGCAGCCGCACGGCGATGACTCTCATAAGCGAGCTCGTCCTGGGCCTCGCGCGTAATGTCCCACTGCTTGGCCGTCAGTTCCGTGCTCTGACCCATGCTGAGCCCGGTGCGGGGTTCCGTGACGCCCGGCAGTTCGGGTTTGAAATGACGTGGCCGCAGGCCGAGCCACGGCTTGATGCGCGCACCCGGCGAGCGGCCGCGGAAGCTGCCAAGCAGAATCTGTCGATACTCATCGGGATAGACGATCGGCGCATCGCTGATGCTGTCGGTGCCGGCCGCGATGCCGGCATCGATCTGGCCGAGCGCGATCTTGTTGCCGATCTGAATGGCCGCCTCGAGGCTCGTGCCGCACGCGCGCTGCAGATCGAAAGCTGGCGTCTCGGGCGCCAGGCCGCTGCCCAGCACCGATTCGCGGGCCAGGTTCCAGTCGCGCGAGTGCTTGATGACGGCGCCGAGCGATACGTCGCCGAGTGCAACGCCCTTGAGAGCGAACCGGTCGACCAGTCCGCGCAGGACCGCGGTCATCATGTCCTGATTGGAACAGCGGGCGTACGCGGTGTGCGAACGGCAAAACGGAATGCGCAAGCCGCCAATGATCGCGACGCGTCGCGGGGCCTCATAATGCATGTTGGGTGTTGTCCTGAGGTTATTGACCGAAAGATGAAGTGTCGGCCGCCAGGTATTCTGATTCGGCCTTGGAGTTCTTGCGGCCGAGGATCGGGTTGCGATGCGGGAAGCGACCGAACTCGGCGACAATATCCCGGTGCAGCTCGGCGAAATGCGCAGTC
>Ga0114950_10000958_pt1 | contig 21185 bp, 19 predicted proteins | sample N075metaG_FD_83503 | JGI IMG/M metagenome (GOLD analysis project Ga0114950, IMG submission 83503) | Deep subsurface microbial communities from Kermadec Trench to uncover new lineages of life (NeLLi) - N075 metaG | ecosystem: Environmental > Aquatic > Marine > Ocean trench > Sediment | place... | reverse complement strand
TATTTACACCTGAGAGTTGCCAGCTACCATCTTCTGTCTGTTGAGCACTGATATCCAAACCTTCTACGACGAAATCTTCCAGTACTATCTGACGTTGCCAAATAGACCGGGCCACATTAAGAACGATTGTTGCGCTGTCAAATTCCAATGCGCGGTCCTGACCCTGAGGACTCCCATCTGCCTCCAAAACCTGTATACGTAGCCCTTGAATTCCGATAACAGGATTAAAACCTTCGAAATAACCGGTCACCGAATCGATAGTGACAGGGACACCCGCCGCTTCGGTGATCTGCTGTTCAATAGTGGATTTGTACCTAGAAATGGCAGGCATGAACTGGCGCCCGATGCTCAAATAAGCGGCAAACAAGATCAGCATGATCGAAATGACCATAACTAGCTGTTTTGCAACAGTTCTGACTATTGAGAATGACATTGCGATGAATAGACCAATACGTCGACAAATACTAACGTTATAACCCGAATATCCTTAACCGGAACTTAAGATGGAACCAGGGTGTTGTTTCCACTGAGACTTTAGGCAAGTGTTTGATTACATTAAAACAACACTACATCAAATTGTTCTTGAGTATACATAGGTTCCACGTCAAATTTGACCGTCTTTTCAATTATTTCTTCTAGATCAGCAAGGGCGCCGGACTCCTCGCCCAGCAGGCGGTCAACTACAACTTGCGAGGCCATCAATATCAAACATTGCCATGCGGTTTCTTTGAGGGCTACATCCTGTTTATATCTCTTCGCTCACTGTTGATAGGCTTTCCCAGCTGCTACACTCATTGTTCTCTTCCCAGTTCCTCTGCCGGCCCCTGCCAACAGCGAATCCCGAACCGGTTCAACAGTAATGCTGTCTCATAAAGCGGCAATCCAACTACACCGGAATAACAACCTTTGATTCGTTTAACAAAAACACCACCTAGACCCTGGATCGCGTAAGCGCCGGCTTTATCCTTGGGCTCACCGGTTTCCCAGTATTGTCTAATTTGTTCTTCTTCAATTTCACTGAACTCGACAATTGTTTCAGACCGCAATACGGCTAAGTCCGGGCCGCGGGCAATGGCAATGGCGGAAAAGACTTGATGTTCCCTACCTGAAAGCGCGCGCAACATACCCAGGGCATCTTCGCGATTCCGCGGTTTCCCCATGATCTGTTGATCACACACCACAATAGTATCGGCGCCAAGAATAACCGGCTGACGATCGAAAAGTACTCCTTCTTGTACATTACGAATTTTCTCCTGAGCCATACGAATGACAAAAACATCGGGGATTTCCCCCTCCAGGGGTATCTCATCAATAGTATGGTCGACACAGCGGAATTGCACACCTATCTGACGCAAAAGCGCCTGCCGTTGAGGTGACCTGGAAGCCAGAAGTATTTCCCCCGGCGGGGAAGTTATTGCTGAGTGATTGGTCGACATGAATTCCAGAACCGGGCTTTAATCTCGTAACACAGCTATTTTACGCGAAAACTGCGGCGTAATTGACGCAATATCGAAAACAAAAAAGGCCACATAAAAGCACTGGTAATAGCTGCTGAGAGAAACAGCAAACTGGCGGAAACGGTTTGACTAGTAGCCAGTTGCAACCAATGACAAATCATCAGGTTTAATCCGACCAGGGCGATGATCAGGCCACTTTGCTGAAAGGTGGAGAACATCCGTAATCGTTTATGCAGGCTGAGGGTAATATAGGCCAGCGCCACCAACGCAAGCGCATTAAGTCCGAGTATTGACCCTTCAAGGATATCCAGAATCAAGCCCACTACCCAGGCACTACCAATTCCGATCCGATAGGGTAAAGCCATTACCCAATAGATGAGAACCAATGGCACCCATTCAGGTCGGTAACTCATAGCCCATTCTGGAAAAGGCACAATAGCCAATAAATAGGCGATAAAAAAAGTCAGAAGAATGACCCAATATCCTTGCGCTCGTGGTTGCATCAATAGTTACCGTTGGGTAATACCGGGGTCAGTGTCAGATTGTGGTGGCTCAACCGGCGGCGATACCCGGTCCTGGTCTGTTGCATCGTAGGTCTGGGGTTCGACTTCAGCCGGGTCAGTTACCTCAGGCTGAACATCGAGTACTGCCGGTGCATTCTCTGTGCTTACATTTCCATCACCTTGCGCATTCAGGTTCAGCACGGGTTGACTGGAAATTTCTTCTTCGGGGTCATCAAACACCAGCATCACATTACGCGTGCTATCAATTTGAGCAACGGGGTTTGCCCTGATCCGAACATAGGGTTGTCCCGGATCGACAAAGACACTAATTACAATTGCTACCGGGTAGCCTTTGGGATATACCTGACCCATTCCAGAACTGACCAGTAAATCGCCGGCAATTATATCCTGAGTCTGAGTAACAAATTCCAGCTCCAGCTCTGAAGTGGTGGTCCGGCTACCCCTGGCTAAGGCCCGTTCACCGTTACGATTTACTTGAACTGGTGTGACATGATGTGAATCCGTAATCAGTAACACCCAGCTGGTAAACGGAAGTACTTCTTCAACCTGTCCCATCAGACCATTAGCATCCAGCAATGCCTGGCCGACAAAGACTCCATCTCTGGCACCTTTATTAATAAGAATACGTTTGGAAAAAGGGTCAGGTGATATGTTGATGATCTCTGCAGGAAGCACTTCTCCCTTAATGGACGCGGAAGAATCCTGTAATGCTCGCAGTCGATTATTTTCCGACGCCAAGCTCTCCAGCAATTGTAATTGACGCTGTGATAATAATAACTCTTCACGCAAAGATTCATTTTCGCCAATCAGATCCGCACGTGAAACAAACACGTCGTCAATCCAGAATGAGATGCGCGCTGGTGTATCAGCGACCCAATAGACCGGCGCGGTGATGAAGCCCAGTCCAAAACGTACCTTGTCCAGATAACCAAAACGGTTGTCTGCAAACATCAGACATACGGATAGGAGTACAAAAGCAATGGCTCGGTACTCTAGAGAAACGCCTTTGATAAAGAGTGTTTTATCGATGGCCGTAGCGCCTCATGTTCAAATTGGGGTCATAGAAACTAGTTCAGAATAAGAATTCACACCGACTTGTTCTTTTGGCAGGCTATAAACGCAGCGTGTTCTTATCGCCTATTTGTTATTCCCATGTCAGCATGTCGATATCTTTGGAATCCATCAACTCCATAGCTTTACCCCCGCCGCGTGCAACACAGGTTAACGGGTCGTCTGCAACGATGACTGGTAGCCCAGTTTCTTCAGACACCAGTTTGTCGAATTCTCGCAGTAATGCCCCGCCTCCGGTCAGCACCAAACCACTTTCGGCTATATCAGATGCCAATTCAGGAGGTGATTGTTCCAGTGCGCTTTTAACGGCTTGCACAATTGCCGATAGAGTTTCCTGAAAAGCTTCCAGAATTTCGTCGCTGTTAAGGGTAAATCCGCGCGGCACCCCTTCTGCCAGGTTTCGACCTTTGACATCAATTTCCCGTACTTCATTGCCTACTCCAGCATGGGCACAACCGATTTCTTGCTTTATTCTCTCCGCGGTGGCGTCACCAATCAAGCTGCCATAATTACGCCTTACGTGGGTGATAATCGCTTCATCAAAGCGATCGCCACCGACCCGCACAGACTCAGAATAAACAACCCCATTCAATGACATGATAGCAATCTCAGTTGTACCACCACCTATATCCACTACCATGGAACCGCTGGCCTGCTCTACCGGTAGTCCGGCACCAATTGCTGCCGCCATGGGTTCTTCAATCAGGCGTACATCGCGAGCACCGGCACTCATTACCGATTCACGGATCGCCCGACGCTCAACCTGGGTTGACTTGCACGGAACACAAACCAGCACTCGAGGACTGGGTGGGAAAAAACTGTTTTCATGTACCTTATTGATGAAATGCTGCAGCATTTTTTCAGTAACTTGAAAGTCAGCTATCACGCCATCTTTTAAAGGACGAATCGCGGTAATGTTACCCGGCGTTCTTCCCAGCATTCGTTTGGCGTCAGCGCCGACAGCGGTTACAGTTTTTTGGCCATTGTGGGTACGAATAGCGACAACTGAAGGCTCATTGAGCACGATACCTTCGTCGCGAACATAAATAAGCGTATTGGCGGTGCCTAAATCTATAGCCAGATCATTGGAGAACATTCCCCTGATTTTCTTAAACATCGATATTTGAATTCCTTAAAATTAGGATAGCAACCTTAGCATGCATCTTTATATCTACGGCATGTCAGCTTAATCATTTAGCTGAAATCGCCTCTATTTTAATAGGTATTTCATGACGATAAGCTTTTGTATAGATTGGATTAAGACCGGTTGCGAGTTAGCAGGAGTCTCCTAGAACTGTTGCCCTGTTTCTATCATCGGAGAGAACATGGTATTCGCAAAATTTTTGGTCTAAACCTGTGAAATTCCAGTATAATCTCGCCCTTTGTGACAGTTACGCACTCTAACAATGGCCAGGACTTTGAGCAAGAGCCAACAACTATTTATTTGATTTACTGCAACAATACAGATGTAAACGCATCCGCTGGAAAAATTCTGGAGAATATAAATGGCACTGGATAAATCTGAAGTTGAAAAAATTGCCCAGCTGGCTCGCCTCCACGTTAGCGACAGTGAAGCCGACGAAGTGGCCAGCAGAATCTCCGAAATCCTGGCCCTTATAGATAAAATGCAGGCAGTTGATACGCAGAATGTGGAGCCACTATCTCACCCACTGGATAGCGTGCAACGTTTACGTCCGGATGAGGTTAACGAAACTGACCGACGTGATGAGTTACAGGAAAACTCACCAAACACGGAAGCCGGTTTGTACCTGGTCCCGAAAGTAATCGATTGAGCATTAAACCCAAGGTAATTATTCGACTCGCTGCCATTAGCAGACACCACCGATAGAAAGCTTTTGACTATTCAGGAATCCACCCCATCATGATCGGTAAATCAATCACTGAGTTATCCAAGGCGCTTGCGGCTCGCGAGATCTCCAGTGTGGAACTCACCCAGGCCTACTTGAAACGAATTAACGAGGTGGATGAATCTCTAAATTCATTTATTACAGTCTGTGAAGACCAGGCATTGGCGCAGGCCAAAGCCGCCGATACCAAACTCGCGGCGGGCGAAGCCAATAGCCTATGCGGTATTCCCATGGCACATAAAGATATTTTCTGCACCAAGGGTATCACTACTACCTGCGGGTCAAGAATGCTGAGTAATTTTGTCTCGCCCTATGACGCCACGGTAGTCGAGAAATTTAAGGCCGCCGGGGCAGTTACCCTGGGTAAAACCAATATGGATGAATTCGCCATGGGCTCATCCAACGAGACTAGCTATTTTGGCCCAGTGAATAACCCTTGGGATATAACTCGAGTACCAGGCGGTTCATCTGGAGGGTCTGCCACGGCTGTTGCGGCTGATCTGTGTGCCATGGCAACTGGCACAGATACTGGTGGTTCAATTCGCCAACCTGCTTCATTTTGCGGTGTCACAGGCTTCAAACCCAGTTATGGCAGGGTATCTCGCTGGGGCATGATTGCCTTTGCTTCCAGCCTCGACCAGGCAGGACCGATTTGCAAAAGCGCCGAAGATGCCGCCATGATGCTCAATGTAATGGCGGGTCTTGATATAAAAGATTCAACCAGCATTGATCTGGCTGTTCCTGACTACCGTGCGACTCTTAACGATTCCTTGGACGGCTTACGTATCGGTATCCCCAGGCAGCACTTTGCTGAAGGACTGAAGGCTGAGGTCGAACAAGCGGTAAGGGAGGCATTAAGCGAATATGAAAAACTCGGTGCCACCCTGGTGGATATTGATCTGCCTAATAACCATCTTTCGGTATCCGCCTATTATGTGGTAGCCCCAGCCGAGGCATCCGCCAATCTATCACGTTATGATGGTGTGCGTTATGGCTACCGTTGTGATAATCCGGTAGACCTGGAAGACATGTACAAACGCACCCGTAGTGAAGGTTTTGGTGATGAAGTTAAGCGTCGCATACTGGTTGGAACCTATGCACTATCGGCTGGTTATTACGATGCTTATTATCTCAAGGCTCAACGCATACGGCGTCTGATCAAGCAGGATTTTCTCGACGCATTCAAGGATGTAGACGTTATTGTCGGACCTACCTCACCACATACGGCATTTCTACTGGGAGCCAAGACTGACCCGGTAGCAATGTACCTGGAAGATATCTATACCATCGCTGTCAATCTGGCTGGGTTGCCTGGCGTTTCTATTCCTGCGGGAATAAGCGACGATCTTCCCATTGGCCTGCAAATTGTTGCGGGGGATTTTGCCGAAGCGAAACTGCTTAACGTGGCACATCAGTTCCAACTTCATACGGATTGGCATACCAGAAAACCTAACTTGTCTGGCCCAGGGTTTGCAGCCCCAAGTTCTAAAGAAGTGGAGGGTTAATGTCATGACATGGGAAACTGTCATCGGCCTGGAAGTTCATGTTCAACTCTCAACCAAGAGCAAGTTGTTTTCTGGCACATCTACCCAATTTGGCGCCGAACCAAATACCCAGGCCAATATCTACGACCTTGCGTTACCTGGGACACTTCCGGTATTAAATGAAAAAGCATTGGAAATGGCAGTACGATTCGGCCTGGCAATTGGCGCGCAAATTGGTAAGCGCTCGGTATTCGATCGCAAAAATTATTTTTACCCGGATTTACCAAAAGGTTACCAGGTCAGCCAATTGGATTTTCCGATTGTGGGAAAAGGGTCACTCACCATTACATTGGATGACGGTATTGAAAAAGTAATCGGTGTGACTCGAGCACACATGGAGGAAGACGCGGGTAAATCACTGCACGATGAATTTCAAGGTAATTCCGCTATCGACCTGAACCGGGCCGGGACTCCTTTACTGGAGATCGTTTCAGAACCGGACCTGCGTACGGCCACGGAAGCAGTGGCTTATTTGAAGAAACTTCATTCCATAATTCGTTACCTGGATATATCCGATGGCAACATGGCCCAGGGCTCCATGCGATGCGATGCCAATGTCTCCATACGAAAACAGGGTGATACGGAACTCGGAACCCGCACTGAAATTAAAAACATCAACTCATTCCGTTTCGTAGAAAAAGCCATCAACTATGAAGTGATGAGACAACGGGAGGTGCTGGAAGATGGCGGCCGTATCGTTCAGGAGACTCGGCTGTATGACAGTGACAAAAATGAAACTCGAACCATGCGCAGCAAGGAAGTAGCCAACGACTATCGGTATTTTCCTGAGCCCGATTTGCTACCTGTTGTAATTGATGACGCTTATATCACGGCGTTAGAAAAGACTTTACCAGAGCTGCCGGATCAAAAGTCTCAGCGATTCGTTACTGATTATGACCTGAGCCATTATGATGCGGGAGTACTGGTTAGTAACCGGGAAATGGCGGAGTTTTATGAGCAGGTGGTTGAAATTTGTGCCGACCCCAAACTGTCGGCTAACTGGGTCACCGGTGAATTACTGGGGTTGCTCAATAAAAACAACCGGGAATTCAGTGATTCACCTATCAGCGCGAAACGGCTCGGCGCTCTAATTTCCCGTATCAAAGACGGTACGATTTCTGGCAAAATAGCCAAAACAGTTTTTGCGGCCATGACCGAAGACAGTAGCAATGTCGATCAGATAATCGAAAGCAGGGGTCTCAAACAAGTAACAGATAGCGGTGAAATTGAACAGTTGATCGAGGAAGTTATTGCCAACAATCCTGATCAAGTACAACAATACCGCGGCGGCAAGGAACAGGTGTTCGCCTTCTTGATTGGCCAGGCAATGCGCCTGTCAAAAGGCAAGGCTAATCCTGCTCAGGTAAATACATTACTCAGGGAAAAATTAAAGTGAAAGAAGCTAAGAAAGTCGGCAAGGAGCGCACCCAGCAGGCGACAAGAGATGAAACCTGGAGTGATGAACGGCTTGCAGGATTCCTCAAATTGGAGCCTCCTGCCGGCATGCCAACAGATTATTCAATTCTGTTAAAAGCCTATCGCGGAATGACCGCTGAACTGTTCACGCGGTTTATTGACATCTTTGTTAAAGCCGATCGTGATCTCAACACTAAGCTGGATGATGGCACTACTATTCTCGACCATATATCTGAGCACCGCCTTAGTGGGGACTATATAGCCGTACTCGAAAAGGCCGGTGCTACCAGAAGTAAGTAAATGGGGGTCAGAACACAATTCTTGTAGGAACTATGTAATCAGAGGTAAATCAGGAATTGTGTTCTGACCCCCATCTACCGCCTTTTCTGGTAACTGCCGCTTCTTGTTGGTTCCTTGAACTTGGAAGCACGGGTAAAGCTGGGAGGATTTTTCAACAGCCTCAGTTCAGGATGAATACAAGGCAGCTTGTAACCCAGTTTGTCTTCAATTGCCGGCAATAAAAATGAATCCTCTTCACAGGCAAAGCTGATGGAAGTACCAAAGGCTCCAGCCCTGCCAGTTCTACCGATTCGGTGAACATAGTCTTCCGGTTCTTCCGGTAAAGAATAGTTAATTACATGGGTCACATCGTCTATATGCAACCCTCTTCCAGCTACATCCGTGGCAACCAGAACTTGGAATTTGCCCGTCTTGAATGATTCAAGTGTGCGAATCCTTTTATTCTGTGCTACCTCGCCGGATAGCATTCCGCAATTAATACCATTACGGTACAAATTGTCAGCCAGTTTTCTGACCTGGTCTCGGCGATTATTAAAAACAATGACCTTGTCAGCCCCAGGCTCCGAAATCAGGTTAAACAGCAACCCGTACTTTTCATCGGTTGTTACCAGGTATACCATTTGTTCAACCAGGTCGGCAGCTACTACTCCTGGTTCGATCTCAATTAGAATCGGGTCCATGGCCCAGCGCGAACCCAGTTCAAGAACTTCCGGTGTAAACGTTGCGCTAAACAACAAAGTTTGTCGACAGTCTTTTTTCGGAGTTTGGGCAACGACCCTGCGCACCTGGGGAATAAACCCCATATCAAGCATTCTATCCGCTTCATCTATAACCAGTACTTCCACCAAACCAAGATACAAATTATCATTCTGAACAAAGTCCAATAGACGACCTGGTGTGGCGACTACAATATCCACTGGCTGTTTGTCTAAAGCTCTGTTTTGTTTTGCATAATCTTCTCCACCCACCAGGCATACCGTGTGAGTGCCAGCATATTTACCAAGTTTGTCAGCGTCGTCGGCTATTTGAATTGCAAGTTCACGAGTGGGGGCAATAATTAGCGCTCTCGGCTCAGCAATGAAGCGCTCTTCCTCGACTGGATTGCTTAACTGATCATTGATGATGGTGATAAGGAATGCGGCTGTCTTACCCGTACCGGTTTGAGCCTTGCCTATTACATCATTACCTTGCAATGTGTATTGTAGACTCTGAGCCTGAATCGGTGTGCAATATTCGAAACCTAGATCCTCAACTGCTTTGTGGATAGGGGTCTTAATATCAAAACTGTCGAATGATATTTGTTGAGTACTACTGTCAGATTCCATAGGAGATTCTTTATTCGGTGAGAAAAGATCGAACACGGGTTCAAAACGCGGATGGATAATAACTGAGTTAAGGATCAGAGTAAAAGCTAGCAGGTTGTATTTGTCTCTATCTGAATTTTTCGTCAGCCTCCGAGGCAATCTAGATTACCCCCGGAGTCAATAATTGCACTGTGTACAATCGTTCCTAGATCACTACACTCAAGATGACGATTAGCCGTTTTCAGCATATTGCTCGCTCGTTAGCGGGGCTCCCCCCTTGATGAATGTCTAGTTCTTTCGGAGTCACAGGCTCGTTACGGAAGATAGACCCTGCGGGGTGATACTTAATACATTGCCTTGCTTTATCCAGGAAAGTCCAGCCGTTATTGCCTGATTGCGACGTTAGCACAGGCTGGACATTTGGAATCACGTGGAAGTCTTAGCTCTCGCCACTGCATTGTCTTTGCGTCCAATAACAATAAGCGCCCGACCAGGGACTCGCCAATCCCGGTAATTACTTTGATCGTCTCCATCGCTTGGACCGAGCCGATAATGCCAACAATTGGGGACATAACACCGTTTTGAGAACAGCTGGCTTCCTCGTCATCACCTTCACGATACAGGCATTGATAACAGGGACTGTCGTTATGATTGCTGTCGAATACTGCCACTTGACCTTCCATTCTGATGGCAGCGCCGGACACCAGCGGCACCTTGAATTTAAGGCACGCGTTATTGATTGCAAAACGAGTTTTAAAATTATCGGTCGCATCCACTACGACCGTGACATTATTTACAGCCCGTTCCAGATCTTCGCCTTCCATCCTCGCATTTAAAAGTGTTAGTTCAACGTCAGAATTCAAACCGATCAAAGTATCGCGGGCTGACTCTACCTTTGAAGAACCGATGTCAGCCTGACTGTGAGCAATCTGCCGTTGCAAGTTAGTGAGCTCAACGGTATCGTCGTCGGCCAGGATCAAGCGACCTATGCCAGCGGCAGCGAGATACATGGCAACTGGACAACCAAGTCCTCCCATCCCTATAACCAGGACCGAGGCATCCAACAGCTTTTGCTGACCGCCAATATCCATCTCCGGCAACATGATCTGGCGGCTGTAACGTAATAGTTGCTGATCATCCATGGGTATTCTCAATTATCACTGAGCTTTTGTGCACTAGTAACTCTATCCAATCCCGCCAGATCCTGCCAGCACGAGATTTCTACAAAACCATTTTGTTCAAGCAATGCGGCAACCGATTGCGCCTGCTGAAAGCCATGCTCCAAAAGTAACCAGGCGTCTTTTTTTAAGTTGAGCGGAGACTGTTGAGCTATTTTTGATAACTCCGCTAGCCCGTTGCCCTCTGCTTCCAAGGCTAGTTTAGGCTCAAACCTCAGTCCATCTTGTTGCAAATGGGGATCTGAAAGAGCCACATAAGGCGGGTTACTGACAATAATATCGAATTGCTTATCGTCTAGTTGTTCACACCAGGTCGATTTTAAGAATTGTATATTGGTAAGGTTTAACGATTTAGCATTGGACCTGGCTAAGTCCAGAGCATCTGTACTTATATCCGTTGCAGTCACATGCCATTTGTCACTGTGCTTTGCCAACGCTATGGCGATGGCACCACTGCCGGTACCCAGATCCACCAGTTCAAGCTCCTCTTCTTCCCTTCCCGCCAGACAAATTAAGGCCCGTTCCACCAATAACTCTGTTTCGGGTCGCGGTATCAAGGCTCGATGATCAACCGACAACTCGAAATCCCAAAACTCCTTTTTGCCTAATATATAAGCAATGGGTTCGCCCTGCTGTCTTCGCTCTAATGCCTGTTCGAATAGGTCGCCTTGATCCGGAGTCAATGTCTGTTCCGGTCTGGCCAGCAAAGTGGCACGATTGCAGCCCATCGCCTCCGCCAATAGCAGTTCACCATCAAGTTTCCAGCTATCACTGAATTCACGAAGTACACGGGCCCGTTCGAGCATATCGTTTACGGATTGGCTCATGTTGACTTAGTCTTCGGTGGCAAGGCTGGCCAACATATCAGCCTGGTATTCGTTAATGAGCGGCTGAATTATCGAGCTCAAATCACCCTCCACCACTTCCTGTAGATTATACAAAGTCAGTTTTATGCGGTGATCAGTCACCCGCCCCTGGGGATAATTATAAGTGCGTATTTTCTCCGACCGATCGCCACTTCCCACTAGTTTACGTCGGGTATCGGATTCTTCCTGTGTCTGGGCCTGTTGCGCCTCATCGAGTAACTTTGCCTGAAGATACGACATGGCACGGGCTCGGTTTTTGTGCTGTGAACGCTCATCCTGACATTCAACTACAATACCGCTAGGGATGTGGGTAATTCGAATGGCTGAGTCTGTCTTATTCACGTGCTGACCACCCGCACCACTGGCTCTGAATGTGTCAATTCGAAGATCGCTTTTGTTTATTTCAATTTCACCCACATCTTCTACTTCAGGCATGATGGCAACGGTACAGGCCGAAGTGTGTATTCTGCCTTGGGTTTCGGTTTCCGGAACTCTTTGCACCCGATGCGCGCCGGATTCAAATTTCAGTTTCTCGTAAACATCTTTGCCTTCGATGCGCATAATAATTTCTTTGTAGCCGCCGTGCTCACCTTCCTTTTCTGTAATCACTTCGGTTTTCCAGCCGTTTTTCTCAGCAAAGCGTGAATACATGCGAAATAAGTCGCCAGAAAATATCGCTGCCTCATCACCACCCGTGCCAGCACGAATTTCGAGAAACACATTACAGCTATCCTTTGAATCTTTCGGTAATAGTAGTTTTTGTAAATCCCGTTCCAGTTTCTCCAATTCGGTTTCACTGGCGCTGATTTCCTCTTCGGCCATAGCCCTGATTTCGGTATCCGAATCCTTTCGCATTTCTTTTGCTTCATTCAAGTTTTCGCCGACGAGTAGAAACTTGTTGTAACTATTTACAACAGGTTCGATCTCGGCATATTCCTTGGACAATTCTCGAAATTGATTTTGATCGGTAATTATTTCGGCATCACTCAGCAGTGCTTGCAGTTCATCAAACCGATCTTTAAGTGTCTCTAATTTATTGCGAATGGAGTCTTTCATCATCTACTAATTATTGTCATCTTTTAGATCAAAGAATTCCTGTATGAGTTCTATCAATTCATCACGCCCATCGGCACTAGCCTGTTTCATTTTCACCGTGGGCGCATGTATTAGTTTATTGGTTATACCCCGTGCCATATTTTTCAGGACCGTTTCGGCCGACTCGCCTTTTTCCATAGCGCGAAGCGCCTTATCCACTTCTGTGGTACGAATGTCTTCTGCCTTGTTTCTAAACGCCCGCAAAGTAGCTACAGCATTGAGTGAACGCACATGTCTTTGATATTCATCGACGCCACGTTCAATAATCAATTGTGCCTGAGAGGCTGCTTCTGTTCTGCTCTTTACGCTGTCGTCAATGACCCCGCGAATGTCATCGATAGAATAAAGGTATGCATCAGGAACTTCCCCAACTTCTGCCTCGATATCTCTTGGCACGGCCAGATCAATTAACAGCATTGGCTTGTGTCGCCGTTGTTTGGATGCTTTTTCAACCGCACCCTTGCCCAGTATCGGTAGTTGAGAATTGGTCGACGATACAACTATATCCGCCGCCGGTAGTTGTTCCGGTATGTCGGACAACAATACACCGCGGCCAGCAAATTTGTCGCCAAGTTCTACCGCTCTCTCCAGGGTTCGATTTGCCACGACGATTTTCGTCAAACCTTTTTCACTGAAATGTCTGGCAACCAGTTCGATTGTTCGACCGGCACCAATAAGCAAAACCGAAAGACTAGGCAGGTCGGAAAATATCCGTTCCGCCAGAGTTACCGCCGCGTAGGCAACGGACACTGGATTCTCACCAATCGCGGTATCAGTTCTCACTTCTTTAGCAATAGAAAAAGCTGCCTGAAATACCTTGCTTAGATTTACACCAATGACATCCAACTCTTTGGAAACGGCGAAAGAAGATTTGATTTGTCCAAGAATCTGTGGCTCAACTAGAATCATGGAATCCAGACCACAGCAAACGTTCATCAAATGCCTAACTACGTTTTCCTGCCAGTGAAAATAGCTGCAACTTTGAATTTCATCTGCCTCCAACTGGTGAAAATGACCGAGCCAGTTGATGATTATTGATTTCACTTCGTCCAGGTTTGTACTTTGTTCCAACTCGTCGGCTAAAGGTACATCAACGCTTTGTGAGTCATCTCCCAGATCCAGGGACAAATACAATTCTGTACGATTGCAGGTTGAAACTATGACCACTTCTTCCACGTTTTTCAGTGCATTAAGCTGTTTGATCGCATTAGCTACAATCTCCGGAGGAAATGCTACTTTTTCACGTAAGGCAACATTTGCTGTGTTGTGATTTATGCCTGCAATAACCAGCGCCATGTGTAACCTGGGAAGATTTTGAACGAAACTGTGATCATATCGAAAAAAAGGGCGCTATGTTACAAGTTAGACTAGCTAAAAGTCCATTAAACAACTGTTGTCAGACCTTTTAATAACGTTATATCAGATAGATAGCCGGCCGCTTTATGGGCTGAAAATACGTGTTGGCCGGCTTTCAAGCTGCTACAATCATGATCTTTTAGGAAACGTAGTAAATTCGTCAGTAATTTTGAGGTGTTGATCCTTAAGCCATGTATTATTTACCTAAACTTATCACCGTAGCCATATTGAGCGTAATTCTTGCCAATTGCGCTGTAACTACGCCCGTTCCTCAGGACTCAGACGACGCTAGCAACGAAATTGTTAAATCGGCGAACCAGGCAGCGGAAGTAGCCGTTGAAACAGAAATCGAATACGGCTCGTTCTCCGAAGAACAGTTATACGAAACCATTATCAGTGAAATAAATGCCCAGCAAGGTAACATCCGTGAAGCCAGCGATAGTTATTTCGACCTGGCTTTTGAAACCCGGGATCTGGGGATAATTCGAAGAGCCAGTCAGTTTGCTTCGGCCAGTGGTGACATCAACGCCCTGGTACAGTTAGGCCTGCTTTGGACAGAAATAGCACCCGATGAGGTTGAGCCTCATCTCATGCTCAGCCTTCAACTACTTGATGCGGGCCGTTTCGAAGATGCCGTTAACCACATGGCCAGCGTTATCGATTTAGGCGGGCAAATTGATTTTGGAGCCGTCTTGGCTCGAACTCAACGCATGCCATCAAGTCGTCGGGAACGCCTCATCGAAAACCTGCGCCAGTTGCATAATCTCTATCCTGATGAGCAATCAATTCAGTACGCGATAGTGGAGTTGCTGCAACAGAATCAGCAACCAGAGGACGCCCTGGCGGAGTTGCAGCTACTAAAGCAAAACCAAGGTAATAGCCCTGCTGCGCTGCTTATCGAGGCCCAGCTATTACAAAGGCTTGAACAACCACAAAGAGCACTGCGCGTACTGAAAAACGGTGTGCGCAGCTTTCCTGAAGACAAACCACTACGCTTCAACTATGCCCGGCTACTGATGCAGGATGAGGAATACGATGATGCCAGGCGTCAATTTGAAATACTGGTTGAACAGGATCCGGATGATTATGAAACTCTTTTCTCCATCGCCCTGCTGGATATTGAGATGGAAGATTATGATGAAGCGGCCAGGTTGCTTACCGATCTTATTTATGCGGAATATCGATCCAATGATAGCCATTTTTATCTCGGTTACATTGCCGAACAACGAGAGCAACTTGAGCAGGCAATCAGTCATTACCGATCAGTACAGATTGGCGCCCAAAACTTCGTAGCAGCACAACAACAAGCCACCAGGTTTGCCATACAACTTGAGCAATACGATGAGGCCCACACATGGCTGGTTGATCTATCAAGGGGGCAGCCACGCCTCGAAGTTTTATTCAGTAATATCGAAGCATCCTTTTTGCTCCAAGAACAGAAATATGATCGGGCCGGGCTGGTATTAAACGAAATGCTGCAACGCTACCCCAACGACACCGACCTGCTGTTTACCCGGGTTTTGTTACACGATGGTCTTAATGATATGGCCAGCTCAGAGCAGGATTTACAGCGTATTATTACGCTACTACCCGATGACTCCAGAGCATTAAATCACCTGGGATACATGCTTGCCGACCGTACTACCCGGTTTGAAGAAGCGCTGGAACTGATTGAAAGGGCAATCTCCATTTCACCGGATGAACCCGCGATCATCGACAGCCTCGCTTGGGCCCAATATAAACTAGGGCGTTATGAAGAGGCATTGAGCAACCTCCGCCGCGCCTTCGCCGCTTTTCCTGACCATGAAGTTGCATCCCATCTTGGAGAAGTTCTCTGGGTATCCGGGCAGGAGAATGAAGCCATTGAAATATGGAATGATGCCTTAGAGGAAGCACCTGACAGTGACTTGATAAAAGAAGCCATGCAGCGGCTGAATCCCTGACCCTGGTTCATTGTGACTAAGCAATCAGCTCTAATTAAACCTGTTTCCATTATTGCACTATCCGTGTTGTTACTGTCCTGTAATACATCGCCAAGGTTGAGCCAATCCACCGACTGGTCCGTCAGGGAGGCAGATTTGCTGGCGTTGGGAACCTGGCAACTGCAGGGACGAGTCAACGCCCGTTATAAAAATGAATCCCATACTCCGCGCATCCGCTGGCAACAAAATGACATGGAGTACACCATCCGCCTTTGGGGCACGTTGAATGTAGGTGCTACCTTAATAACCGGGCAACCTGGATTTGTAACCTTCGAACAAGGCCGTGAAACCAGCACGGCCAGTACACCTGAAGAATTGATCCTCGAACACCTTGGCTATGAACTACCGGTGTCTCAACTTAATTACTGGATCAAAGGACTGCCTACACCGGATGAAGAACATCGAATGGTATTGGGGGAATTTAACCAGTTGGTCAGCCTGGAACAAGCCGGCTGGCGCATGAGTTATGAGGACTACCGGTTGTATGGCTCTTATAGCCTGCCCCGACGAATCGAAATGAGCCGGGATGAAAATAATATTCGCCTGGTATTTTTCGGTTTAAACTGGACCATTGATGAATCGGTTAACTAAGGAACTCTGATCAGTAGTTTCAGATGAATGCCACCAGCCTGACTTATAAGTCTCCCGCTAAACTAAACCTGTTCCTACACATAATCAGGCGTAGGCCCGACGGCTATCATGAACTTCAAACTGTGTTTCAACTGGTGGACTTGTATGACACATTGGAGTTTAGCAATCCGCGGGCTGCCCCACCGGGTTTACTTAGTTTACGCTGCGATCAACCAGGCTTACCCCTGGACAATAACCTGATTTTACAGGCGGCTAAATACCTGCGGGAATACAGTAACCATCCGCAGTACTGCGCCACTATTAAACTGGATAAACTCATTCCAACGGGAGCCGGGCTCGGCGGTGGCAGTTCAAACGCCGCCATAACACTGATGGCATTAAACGAATTATGGAGTACCGGATTAAGCCTTGAGCAACTTTGTGAAATCGGGCTGGAGCTGGGGGCTGATGTCCCGTTGTTTATCAGAGGTAAATCAGCCTGGGCCACCGGTGTCGGAGAGTTCCTCGAGCCAATTGAATTACCCGAGAGCTATTACTTGATTATATGGCCGGGGGTGGCAGTTTCCACCGCGGAAATATTTTCACAGGAAAATTTGACACGGGACTCGTCAACCATCAAAATTGCCGACTTTCTCGCTGGCAGGGTCCATAATGATTGCGAATCGGTGGTTCGTAAGCTGTATCCTGCAGTCGATGAAGCGTTCAATTGGCTGGATCAGTTCTCTCAGGCACGGTTAACTGGAACGGGCTCCTGCGTATTTGCCAGTTTCAAGGATTATTCCGCCGCATCAGTGGTTTTGGCAGAGGTACCCGGCAAATTTAAAGGGTTTTTGGTCAAAGGTTTGAACCAGTTACTGACGCCGTAGCGGGAATGAATTCGGGAATTTTTTTACCTAAAATAAACAGTTCTATTGGGGTGTAGCCAAGTGGTAAGGCACAAGGTTTTGATCCTTGCATGCGTTGGTTCGAATCCAGCCACCCCAGCCAAATACCAGGTAACTAGAAGAAACAACAGAACAAGATCATCAACCCCACCCTATAAAGGTAATAGATAGTGGTAAATAACTTAATGGTGTTTACCGGAAATGCTAATCCGGTGCTGGCAGAAAAAATTGCCAAGATTATTGGTGTTTCTTTGGGTGATGCCAATATCGGTAAGTTCAGTGATGGAGAAATATCAGTCCAACTGAATGAAAATGTGCGTGGCAAGGATGTTTTTATTATTCAGCCAACCTGCGCGCCAACCAATGACAGCATAATTGAATTGTTATTGATAGCCGATGCCCTGCACCGCGCCTCGGCTAACAGAATTACCGCTGTCATACCTTATTTTGGTTATGCCCGACAGGATCGCCGAGTTCGTTCTGCCCGTGTCGCCATCAGTTCCAAGGTGATTGCTGACATGGTAGGAATCGTAGGTGTAAACCGAGTGCTGACAGTTGATTTACATGCGGAACAAATTCAGGGGTTCTTCAGTATTCCGGTGGATAACGTCTATGGCTCTTCGGTATTAACCGACGATATAGAGCGCCAACGTTACGAAAATCTGATTGTGGTGTCGCCCGATGTAGGAGGCGTAGTACGGGCCAGGGCTGTCGCTAAGCAACTCAATGTGGACCTGGCTATTATCGATAAACGACGACCTCAGGCAAACGAAGCCCAGGTAATGAATATTATCGGTGATGTGAACGGTAGAACCTGTTTAATTGTCGACGATATCGTTGATACTGCCGGCACCCTTTGTAAAGCCGCCGATGCCTTAAAGGAACAAGGTGCGGCGCAAGTGGTTGCCTACTGTACTCACCCTGTATTGTCTGGCCCGGCTATTTCGAATATAGAAAAATCCAGTATCGACTCACTGGTAGTAACTGACACCATCCCATTGTCCGAAGAGGGCGCTAACTGCCAAAAGATTCGGCAGTTGAGCATGGCTAAGTTGCTGGCGGAATCTATCCGAAGAGTCAGTAATGAAGAATCCATCAGCGCGATGTTTGATAACACCTGAATAAGGTTAAACGGTCGCTGGTTAAGTGAGACAGGTCAATACGATCTGTCTTTTTTTAAACCCTGCAATCAAGTTGGTCGCAAACTGGTTGCAGAATAAAGGTCATCGTTTGTGTAACACACAAATGAGAGGCTAGGAAATATCGGAGAACAACATGTCTGATGAATTTGTACTAAACGCTACTGTTCGAACCGACCTGGGGAAAGGTGCGAGCCGCCGCCTGCGTCGATTGAACAATGAAATACCTGCCATTGTTTATGGCGGTAACAAAGAGTCGGTTTCGATCACGATAGCTCATAAGGATATTGCTCATGCTATCGAGAACGAGGCTTTTTTCTCCCACATCATTAAGCTCAATGTGGGCAAGAAATCTGAGCAGGTAATTATCAAGGCGTTGCAACGACATCCTGCCAAGCCGATTGTCCTTCATGCTGACTTTTTACGTATTAGGGCCGATGAAGAAATTACAGTAAACGTGCCTATTCACTTTCTTAATGAAGAACAGTGTAAGGGAGTCAAGCTTGGCGGCGGCAGCATAATCCATACCCTGACGGAAATTGAAATTTCCTGCCTGCCAAAAAACCTTCCTGAGTTTCTGGAAATTGATATGGAGGATATTGATGTGGGCGAATCGGTCCATATCTCCGATGCTGTTTTTCCAGAAGGTGTGACCAGCGTTGCACTCAGCCATGGCGATGAGGCTGATCAATCTGTAGCGACGGTACTGCCACCTAGGGCTGAGGAGGAATTTGAAGAGGAAGAAATTGTCGAAGGTGAAGAAGCTGCAACCGATGAGGAAGGTGAAGCTCCTGCTACCAGCGAAGAAGAGAAACCCGAAGAAGGCGAGTAATTTTCACCAACCTACCTGCGCAGGGAATCCCTATGCAAGGCAATCCTATCGAACTGATCGTGGGCCTGGGAAATCCAGGTCCACAGTATCAGTCCAACCGCCACAACGCCGGTGCGATTTTTCTAAACGAACTCTGCCGTGTTTATAACGGGCAATTGCGTCACGAAACCAAATTCGGCGGAGAATTCGGCACCTTAACTATCAACGGCAAGGATATCAAACTGCTTCGTCCTACTACGTTTATGAATCACAGTGGTAGATCCGTCGCTGCAGTATGCCATTTCTTCAAGATTGAACCAGAAAATATACTCGTTGCTTATGACGAAATCGATTTCGATGTAGGTGTTACCCGATTAAAAGCAGGCGGTGGTCATGGCGGACACAATGGTATGCGCGACATTATCAATGCTCTTGGTGGTCGCAATGAATTTTACCGCTTGAGGATTGGCGTTGGACATCCCGGACATAAATCCATGGTGGCGAACTATGTTCTGTCTGATCCGTCGAAATCTGAGGCAGAAGTATTAATGGCGAAAATTGATGATGCAACCAGGGTAATGCCCAAGGCAGTGGCCGGTGATTGGGAAGAAGCCATGCGACTATTACATACCCAAGAGTAATTCCCTGTATTACTTAACCAGCAAATCTGGCAAAATTTTGGAATAAGTTTTATGAGTGTAAAGTGCGGCATAGTCGGCTTGCCCAACGTGGGCAAATCAACCCTATTCAATGCCCTGACAAAAGCAGAAATCCCTGCAGAGAATTTTCCATTCTGTACCATTGAGCCAAATTCAGGTGTGGTGCCGATCCCTGATGAACGCCTGGAAAAACTAGCTGCAATTGTCAATCCACAGAAAGTAATTCCCACTATGATGGAATTCACCGACATCGCAGGATTAGTGGCTGGTGCCTCCAAGGGTGAAGGCCTGGGAAACCAGTTTCTAGCGACTATCAGGGAAACTGACGCCATAGCCCATGTTGTACGCTGTTTTGAAGATGAAAACGTTGTCCATGTCTCTGATCAGATTAATCCGGCAGCAGATATTGAGACCATTAACACAGAACTGGCACTTGCTGACCTTGAGACTGTAGAAAAATCCTCTATTCGGATCTCAAGGGTGGCGAAAAGTGGTGACAAGGAGGCGCAACAACAGGTACATCTGCTGGACCGAGTCAAAGCACATCTTGACCAGGCCGAACCAGTTCGCACCATGGCGCTCAGCAAGGAAGAGAGTGCGGCTCTTTATGATTTGCATCTGCTTACAGTAAAACCGGTAGTGTATATCGCCAATGTCGATGAAGAGGGGTTTAAAGACAATCCTCACCTGAGTACAGTTACCGAAATCGCTAAGATAGAAGGCGCTGAGGTAGTCGCTATATGCAATAAGCTGGAGGCTGAAATAGCCGAATTGCAGGAAGATGAAAAACTGGAGTTTTTGCAAGACCTGGGTATGGCAGAACCAGGCTTGGATCGAGTCATCCGCGCAGGTTACAAGCTATTGGGATTGCAGACGTTTTTTACCGCGGGAATCAAGGAGGTTCGCGCCTGGACCGTACTCATTGGTGCTACGGCGCCCAATGCGGCAGGCGTTATCCACACAGACTTTGAAAAAGGCTTTATTCGCGCCGAAGTCGTCGGTTTCGATGATTTCATCGCCAATAATGGCGAAACAGGCGCCAGGGAAATCGGCAAATGGCGCCTTGAAGGTAAAGAGTACATCGTTCAGAATGGTGACGTTATCCATTTCAGGTTTAATGTGTAACTTGACAATTCGGCC
>Ga0114950_10000954_pt1 | contig 21220 bp, 20 predicted proteins | sample N075metaG_FD_83503 | JGI IMG/M metagenome (GOLD analysis project Ga0114950, IMG submission 83503) | Deep subsurface microbial communities from Kermadec Trench to uncover new lineages of life (NeLLi) - N075 metaG | ecosystem: Environmental > Aquatic > Marine > Ocean trench > Sediment | place... | reverse complement strand
CTATGTAGCAACGCTAGTTTGGCATCTCTATATTATTTTTTTGGCGTTTGTTCTTCTCCTGTACCAATTGAGAAAGAATACTTAGTGCTTTGGAATTGAGCGGCTGCTTCTGGCCGTTAGCTGCCCTTGAGATCATACGGTTTACCCGGAATTGAACGACCGCTAACAGAAAAAGCAGACGTTCAGAATCTTGCTGTCAGTTTTTGTACTCTGAGGGATCGCTATGCCCTCCAAAGCGGACATTAAGCTAGAATCATGAAAAGAGGCCGCTACTGACCCAAACCGGTCATCCGACAAGTCAGCCTAACGACGCGTCACTACTAGGTGGATATTCATGAATAGAGCGACGAAGACACTATTGATTGTGTATCTCGGCTCGCTGACCTACGTATCTTCCAGCGTGTCGGCCCAGAGCCAGTTGGCCGAGGAAATATCTGTTCCTGAACCGACTCAACTACACACTGCCGCCGAAGCAGACGGTTCGGTACTTGTTTGGTCGGAGTTGCTTGGCGAGATCAATAGTGCCGATTCAACCGCTACCGTCTTAGCGATTGAGGTAGAAGGACCGGATGGAGAACGGGTCCGTGGCGTGAAGATATCACTCGGAAACTCAACGTCATCAGACCAGATTTACATTACGGAGAGCCTGCTCTCCAACTTTCAAGACGAACTTCGGGAACTCGAATTCACGCGTCATCGCTATGGCAAATGCCAAGCCAAGTATCGCTGCGTACACGGTATCGCGAGGTGCAGGCCCTCAGAAACGGAAAGACAAGCCTATTGTCCGGGCCGCTTCTCGACCCCGAATTCTGAAGGAGGATTCGTCCTGTCCACACCGCGTAATACCTTCTCGTTCCCGTCCGTTGAACCTACCCAGCTCGACGCCCTGATTAGCGATGCCGTTCAGGCCTTTGAATAGAGGTTGACTGACCGGTTCTGGCCGTTAGCAGCCGTTGATTTTGCCTCGTTTCACCGGGCCTGAACGACCGCTATCGGTGGAAGCGGCCACTCACAACTAGCGCGGAAGAAAAAGATTTCCCACCGCCAAATCCCAATCCATCCGCTCGCCCGCATACCAACGTGTAGTATCGGATGATCTCGAGGACTCACAAAGGCCAGATGTGAAGACCAGACTGCTAATGTCACTCAGCGCTGTTTTTCTTGGCGTGCTTGGCCTGCTGGCCGCTTACTTGCCGGACAAAGTGCTGGGCCAGCACGGCACGATTCCGGACAACGCGACACTCTTGCTGGTTCAGATGATGGGTGCGCTGTACCTGGGCTTTGCCGTTTTAAACTGGATGGCGCGAGGCACCATGATCGGCGGAATTTATGCTCGCCCACTCGCGCTTGGGAATTTTCTGCACTTCGGCATGGTGGCGGTGATGCTTAGCAGGGAGGCGATCGAGCACCGTGTCGTCCCGTTGACGATCAGCGCACTGGTGTTTTCGATTTTCGCCATCTGGTTCGCCGCAGTAGCTTTCACGAACCCGTTGCGCGCGCCCGAAAAACCAGACTAGGCGATATCGAACAGAAGTAACTCTACCTCGGCTGTTGCACTCAGGTGCAGCGAGGCTTCGTCGGTAATCATTGCCCCATCGCCAGCGACCAACGACTCTCCGTTAGCCTCGACCGACCCGTGCACGATTTGCAAAAAACCGCTTCGACCATCGCTGAATTGGTGGTCGAGCGTCGTCCCGGCCTCGATGACCGATGCGTGCAGATCCAAATCCTGATGTATCCGCATCGAAGTATCGCGAGCATCGCGTGATGCGATGAGTCGCCACTGGTTCAGCTTCGACTCGCGGGAAAAATGCTGCTCCTCGTAGCCCGGTGGCAATGAATTTTCTTCGGGAATTATCCAGATCTGCAACAGGTGCACCTGAGCTTCGCTGGAGTGATTGAATTCGCTGTGCCGCACGCCCGTCCCGGCCGTCATACGCTGCACGTCGCCGGCTCGAATGACCGAACCATTGCCCATGCTGTCCTTATGCTCGAGTGCCCCGTCGATAATATACGTGACGATTTCCATATCCTGGTGAGCGTGCGTGCCGAATCCTTTGCCCGGCTCGATGCGATCTTCGTTGATCACGCGCAGGCTGCCGAATTCCATCATCGCCGGGTTGTAGTAATCAGCGAAAGAGAATGTGTGACGCGCTTTGAGCCAGCCGTGATCGACTGTGCCGCGGTCGTCCGAGCGTACGATTTTGATCACGCTGGCTTCCTCGCGCTGACAGCCAGGCAAAGCTGGCCGGCGTAATACAGTGGCAGGCCCCAAATAATCGTCGGGAACGAAACGTGAACGAGTCTCGTCGCCGCGACCGAAAGGTCGGACACGAAAAACATCAGTGCGCCCGCAACGACCAGACTGGATGCGCCTGCGCCCCTGGCGCCAAATGCTGCGATCACCATAAGGCCGATTACTATCGAATAGACGCGCACCGGAATGAGCAGGTCGGTAGGAATACTCGGCGTGAGCCAGATCGCCACGATCACGGTGATTGCGGTGATGGGGACAGCCGCTGCAATCGCCCATTTTCGGTCAGTTCCGAAAGTCACAAAAGCAACGATGTAGGCAATATGTGCCAGCAAGAAAAAACCGAGCCCCAGGACGAATGCCTGCTCCGATATTCCGATCAGGAAAAGGTCCCCGAACAATGACAGCAGGAGGCCCGCGAATATCGTCTGGCCGAAACGATGGGACAGTGCACCAACACTGATTGCGGTCGCAAGAAAACCCGTGGACGCGATTATCTTGGCGCCCGCCGCGAGCAACGGCCATTCAACGCGTAGAAAATAGACGAGCGCCATGCAGGCGATCGCCGTTAGTACGACGAATATTATGGTTGGCAGGCGAGTCACAAAGCGATGTTACACACAAACGCAGATCTGAGCGTCGAATTGCGGCGCTGACTATGCCGGACTATAGTCTGACAAGGCAGAAGTTAAGGAGACCGGCGGTGAGCAACATAGGGTTAGTCACAATAGCGATTGTTGCGAGCTTGTCTTTGACGGCCTGCGAACGGCAGGCCGAACCCGTGCGTGACGTTCAGCCATCCGATTTTCAAAAGCAGTTGCAGCTGCAGCTGATCACGGCGAAGCCAGGCGACGTCATCATTATTCCTGCGGGCGTTCACGCGATCAATCGCAGCCTGTCGCTGAATGTGTCGGGAGTGACGATACGCGGGGAAGGCATGAACAAGTCGATTTTATCTTTCAAGAACCAAGTGCAAGGAGCTGAAGGACTGCTCGTGCATGCGAGCGACTTCACGATCGAAGATCTTGCGATCGAAGACACCGCTGGCGACGGACTCAAGATCAATGAGGGTCGCAACATCATCATTCGTCGCGTCCGTACTGAATGGACCAACGGTCCCGACGAAAAAAACGGTGCGTACGGTATCTATCCGGTGCAAACGGAAAATGTCTTGCTGGAAGAATGCGTCGCAATCGGTGCCTCGGATGCGGGCATCTACGTCGGCCAGTCGCGCAATGTCATTATTCGCAATAACCGCGCCGAACGAAACGTAGCGGGCATCGAAATCGAAAATACGTTTTCGGCCGACGTCTACGGTAATGTCACGATCGAAAACACGGGCGGCATCCTGATCTTTAACATGCCGGATCTGCCACAGCCCGGCCACAGTACGCGCGTCTACCAGAACACGGTTATCGGCAACAACACCGAAAACTTTGGGGCCGCAGGTACCCCTGTTGCGAGCGTACCGGCAGGATCGGGCATCGTGATCAATTCCAACGACCGGGTTGAGATATTTGATAACGACATCGCCGACAACGACACGGCGAATATCATCGTCAGCAGCTACTATGCGACCGGCATGCAGGGCACGGGAGAAATGGCCGCCGACTACGATCCGTATCCCGAGACTATCTACATCTACGACAACCGTTTCTCCGGTGGTGGCGAATCTCCGGATGGCCTCGATCTAAAAGTGTTAAAGGTTGCGATGTTCGGACTCACCGGCCATTTTCCCGACATCCTGTGGGACGGTTACGTGAACCCGGACAAAGTAGATGCCGACGGCAATCTCCTGCCGGAGTTCGCGATCTGTGTCGATAATGGCGATGCAGAAGTATTGAATGCCGACCTCGGTAACGGCAGCGCCAACATCGTCGTCGGCGCCCAACAGCACAATTGCCAGCACGACAAGCTGCCGGCCGTCGTGCTGGATCCGCCGCTCGAGTAGTCGTGCGTAATTTTTTCCTGATAGTTGTTGTTTGCGCGTTGCTATCAGCGTGCGAGCAAACGCTGCGCCCGGTGACAGTTCACGGTGAAGCGGCAATACCGGAGCGTCTAAGTGAGTGGGGTGTCGTATTCGCTGACGGCAAGAATTTCCACCTCAACGACGGGGTGATTCCGTACGATCTCAACACGCCGCTCTTCAGCGACTATGCGTTCAAACTGCGCACCGTCTGGATGCCTGACGGTACCGCCGCACAATACAACGACGATAGGGATTTCGACTTTCCGGTCGGCACGATCATCAGCAAGACGTTTCACTATGAGAAGGCGAGCGGATCGCGTGCGGGCGCGCTCAAAGTCGTCAAAGTCGATCGTGAAGCAACACTGGACGACCGGGGGCAACTGGACCTTGAGAACTACTTGCTCGTCGAAACTCGATTGTTGATTCACTATGAAACCGGTTGGAAAGCACTGCCGTACGTGTGGAACACAGCGCAGAACGAAGCTTTCCTGGAGTTGGCCGGTGACTATCGCAATATTGAAATAACTGGCGACGGAAATAGCGAACATTTTGTCTACATCGTGCCGGATGCGAACCAGTGCGGCGGCTGTCACACGCCGAATCACAGCGCCAGGCAGTTGCGACCCATTGGCCCAAGAGCGTGGCAGCTCAATCGCGAATACAGCTACGACGGCGAGGTGCAAAATCAACTCGAGTACTGGTCGAGGGCCGGCATGCTTGAGGGTCAAACGGCCGCGGCACCGAACGGCATAAGCTGGTTCCATCCCGGTGAGGCCACGCTGGAACAACGCGCCAAAGCTTATCTGGATGTCAATTGCGCGCATTGTCACAATGCGACAGGTGCAGCTGACACGTCAGGTTTGCACCTCAATATCGAGGCCCCGGTCGATCGTGCGTATGGAATTTGCAAAGCGCCCGTAGCCGTCGGGCGAGGCAGCGGCGATCGGCCGTACGATATTTATCCGGGCCGTCCCGAGGAGTCGATTCTCCTGTACCGTATGCAACACTCGGACCCGGCGATCGTCATGCCCGAGCTTGGCAGGAGTCTGGTGCACACTGGAGGCGTTCAATTAATCGAAGATTGGATCGCCGCCATGAACGGCGACTGCTAATTGCAGTCCTATCGTAGGAGTGACTGAATGAAAAAAGTTTTCCTGGTAATGCTGCTGTTGGCCGCGACGCTGGCATCAGCAAAAGAAACGGTTAAGGAATTTTCGGCCACTGGCAATACGACAACTGCCATTTTCACGGTCGAGTCGCCCTGGTTGCTGGACTGGCGCCTCGACGGTGACTATGACGCAATGATCGCGCTTGATATCGCACTCATCGATGCGATAACCGGGCACCACATAGGGCGCGTACTGCACACAATGCACAGGGGCAACGGCGTAAAATTATTTCAGGACGGTGGTAGGTATCGGCTGCGAATTAGCTCAACATTCGCTCAGTGGCGAATCAAGATCCAGCAGATCACGCCAGAAGAAGCCAAACTTTACACACCGCGTCGCGATAACTAGCCGACAAACCCCGGTTCATTACCGGGTTTCCATTTGATGCCGCAGCCGACACTCGGTATTTGCTCTATCTTGACGGCGCGTCCGGCGAGCACAGCATCCAGCGCGGCGCGGAGATCCTGGCCATCGACCGGTACGTCATTGGATGGGCGACTGCCGTCCAGTTGGCCGCGATAGACCAGGGATAAATTCGCATCGAAGACGAAAAAGTCCGGCGTGCACGCCGCGCGGTAGGCTTTGGCGACAGACTGGTCCGCGTCAATCAGGTACGGAAACGTGTATCCCCAAGTGCTCGCCTCCTGTTTCATATTTTCGGGGCTGTCGGCCGGATACGCTTCGAAATTGTTGCTGTTAATCGCGAAGATCGCCGTATTTTTCTCGCCGTAATCACGACCTAGTTTAGCCAGCTCTGCACGTACGTGTTTGACGTATGGGCAATGGTTGCAAATGAACATGACGAGGTATGCATCTGCACCATGTTGCAGCGAATGTAACTGGCCCTCCGGGTCGGGCAGGGAAAAATCGGGCGCCGTTGTCCCAATCGCGAGCATCCGTGATTCCATCGCGGCCATGCCTAATTGTCTCTCTTGTCCAGCAGAGCCTCCATTTCATCCATGATCGCATTCATCTTCGCGACAATGGCCTGATACGGTTCGGGCGTTGCCAGATCGACGCCAGCCTTAACGAGCAGCAGGTACGGGTAATTCGATCCGCCAGCTCTCAGGAGATCTTTGAAGTTCTCGACGCCGGCCTCACCTTCTTTGACGATCTTGTCATAGAGGGCGGTGCCTGCTGTTTTCGATGTCGCGTACTGAAACACATACATGTTTCTGTAGAAGTGCGGGACGAACATCCATTCGTTCGTGTACAGGTCGTCAATAATTACAACGCCATCGTCGTGACCGTGATAGCGCTTGAGAATTTCGCCGTAGATTGTTGAGATGCGCTCGCCGGACAATGCTTCGCCGCGTTCGGCCGCCTCATAGAGAGCCAGTTCGAATTCCGCGAACATCGTTTGACGAAAGAATGTGCCGCGCATGCCCTCAAGTGCATGTCCGAGATAGTAGAGCTGTTCATTGATCGTCTCGGCGCGCTTGCTCATGTAGTCCTGCAGGATCAACTCAAGCGACGTCGACGGAATTTCGGCTATAAAGGTCGCGTATCCGGCGGTTTCGAAAGGCTGCTCCTGGCGCGCGTACAGGGTATGCATCACGTGTCCCCATTCATGCGCAAAAGTTGACAGCCCCGAGTACCTGTCGTCGTGGTTAAGCAACACGTACGGGTGTACGTCGTAGGCGAACCCCTGCATATACGCGCCGGGCCGTTTGCCACGCTGTGGGTAGACATGCATCCAGCGCTCATCCATCGCGTCTCTTTGCATGTTCACCCAGTCGTCTCCAAGCACCGACATCGCTTCGAGCGTAATTTTCTTGCTCGTCTCGACGTCGAATGTTCTGTTAAGGGATACGAGTGGCGGATAGATATCGTAGTAGTACATCTGCTCGATACCCAGCATACGGGCACGCAGTTTGAAATAGCGATGCAGCGTTGGCAGTTCCTTATTCACTTCCTCAACGAGCGTGTGATACACCGCAGGTGGGATATTGTCCTGGCTTAACTCGCGCTGCAGCACGCTGTCGTAATTACGTGCTTTGGCCAGGGCTACCTGGGTTTGCACGTGCGAATTGAGGATCATGCCAACGGAGTTGCGGTACTCGAGCCATTTATTCCAGAAGGTATCGAATACCAACTTGCGATCGTCGCGATTCTCGCTGCCGCGGGTACGGCCGTAGCCCTGAGAGTCGATGCGCACTTCTTCACCGTTTGACAAGGTAATTGTTGGCCACGGAATGTCCGAGTTAGAAAGCAGGCTGTAAATATTGCTCGGCGACCCGAAAGACTGCGAGAAGTAAGACAACGCTTGTTCTGCCTCGGCCCCAAGCGTATGCGGGGCGTTTCTGAGGCTATCGTCGAGATGGAACGCAAAAGGCGCGAGGCGTTCATCTTCGTGAATATACGACTCGATGACCTCGCGTCCAATTTCCATCAGTTCGGGTTCCATCCAGGCTGTTGCTTCGCCGAAGCGGGCGAACACCATTGACCCGAGCTGGTCTCGTTCCTGAGTTTCGGTGACGCGAAGATCTTCGTCGCTGTTCAGTGATGCGTAAACAGCCACGCGGCCTGCTTTCCTAAGCGTGTCCGAAACGTGCCGGTAGGTTCGGTAAAGAGAATCGGCGCTGTCCCCGAGAGTGCCACGATGCTCCTCAATTTTATCAAATTCAGCCAGAACTTCTTCGCGTGCCGTATTCCAGGCTTCCACGCTTGGATACAGGTCGGTCAGGTCCCAGGTGTATTGTAGGTCCGGTGCGGCAGCTTCGATCCAGGCATCGATCGATGTGCCGAGCATCGGTAGCGTGACACCACCATTGGCAAGAATCCGATCGTGAAATTCGCGTATGTCGAAAGCGTCGCCAAACGCTTCTTCGGCTTTCCTGCGCAGGCGCTGGATCTCGAGGCTGCCGATCAGGTAGGACGTCGCCTGACCCGGCACCGCAGCGTATCGATTCACCTCGGAGTTCAGTGAATCAATTCCTTGGGCGGTATTCTCCAACATGTATTCGATGGCCTCGTCGCGGCTCCAACCCATGACGTGCATGCCCGGATCAACCACCAGCCTGGCCGCGCGGTATGCCTCGTTGGACAGCATGCCGAGCCTTGCGATATCACTGGAGTAAATGCCCATTTCATCAGCCAGGCGCTCGGTGTACAGGGCCCAGCCTTCGACGAATCCTGACACACCCATGTAGCGCAATATCGGATGCAGCGACTCATTCATGAGCGCCAGCGAAACCTGCATATGGTGGCCGGGATAGCTCTCGTGAAAGGCGGTCGATTCCGGCCCGGCCTTGCTGATGCCCTGAGGATTGTAGGTGCCGACCTGGTAGGTCCCCGGTCTGCTGCCGTCCGCAGCGCCTGCTGAATAAAATCCGCCGCCTGAATCTTTCTCGTAGGCCGGGGAAGGGATGATGATTAATTTCGCGTCGGGAACATTGCCGAACCATTCGGGGACAGCTTCCTTACCGCGCTGTACGGCGGCCTTAATGTAATCAAGCAATTCTTGCTCATCGCCGAACGTGTATTTCGGGTTTGTTCGCAGTTCTGCGAGCAGACCCTTGACGTCGTCGGTGCCAAATGAATTCTGCGCGATCTCGAGCATCTCGCTCTGGATGCGTGCCATTTCGGAGAGTCCGAGGCGCTGAATATCGGCGGCGCTGACCGACATCGATGACCAATAGCTGACTGACGCGGTGTAGCAGGCATCCCCGTTCGGATTATGGCCGACGCCAATGACAGGCCGTCCGCGGTAGTCGTTCACGAGAAAGTCCCGATAAGCGATTAGCGCCGGCTTGAACGTCGACTCATAGGCATTTCGATAGTCGCTCGCAAAGGAGGCATCGTCGGATCGTACAGTCGGGCTTAAGAATGGTGACTCGTCGTTCGGCGTGTCGATGAGTGAGCTTATCTGGTCAATCACGGCAATGACGTTGTTTTGTGGCGCCGCGTATCCCAGCTCAATGCCGTGACGAAGATTACTGATATCCGTCTCTATATATCGCGCGCCGTCTACGATCCGGTCGATCGCCGCCTGACGCTCGCCGGCAGTGCTGATCGGTTGCACTGCCAGGGTAGAGGCGAACATATACTGCCACCCGGTCCAGGTTGGGCTGACGTTCCACAGGTCGGTTTGACAAATACGCCGATCGACCATCGTTTGAAGTCGTCCGCGAGCAAATTCATAGGTGATCGCGTCAGCGCCCGCGAGTTCAGCGACGTCAATCTCGTCCAAGGTCGCAAGCCACTCATCGACCCGGTTATCCCATTTGGCCGTTGATGCCTCGCTGTGATCGCCGAAGCGGTCCATCGGCGCGTCGCCATAGCCGACTTCGTAGACCTCTTCGGGAAATTGCTCATAGAAAGCGTGCACGAAACTTGAGGCAATCTGGTTGACGCGCTCGGCGGGCACGTCCGCGGGTTCTTGAGAGCACGCAGCTACAGTCAGCGCGATCAGACCCGGAATCAGGCGTCGTAAAAACACGGCCGGCTCCATTAACTTTAATTCGGTAGGGCATCACACCATATTCGACGGCCGATTACAGCCGGGCCTAGCTAATCGACCGGCTCACATGCAGAATAGCAGGCTGTCTTGCGACACGTTGAGCACGCATTTTGGGCGTACTTCGTTACACGATTCCGAACAGTTTCACGGCACTGAGCTTGTTGCTTGGTCTGGCGTCGATTGTTACGTCGCAAGTTGGTGATCTGGAGTTCGCAGCGTGGCTGATCGTCTGGTGCGGGCTGCTTGACACCTTGGACGGACTGGCGGCTCGACTCTTGAAGGCAACCTCCAGTTTTGGTGCTGAATTCGATTCGATGGCCGACCTGGTTTCCTTCGGCGTCGCACCGGCCATTCTGGTATTCAATGCGGGCTTGCAGATTGCAGGCGTCGAACTTGAATCCGGCCAGTTTTGGGTTCTGCTCGTTGCCTGCGGTGTGTTTGTGCTGGCCGGTGCGATGCGGCTGGCAAGATTCAATCTGTCCACGAGCCAGCCTCGGACAGGGTGGTTCACCGGCGTGCCAATCACGGTGGCTGGCGGCGGACTCATCTCATCGATAATCATCGTGTTAATAAGGCACGAAGATATTTCCAGCGTGCTGCCGTTGCACTTGTATTTTCCGGTGCTGATGTTCGTGCTGGGAATCACGATGGTCTCGCGCCTGCGCTTCCCCAAGGCCGTCGTTCGCAAGAGCAACATTATCAACGTGTTTCAGTTCACCAATATTGCGGCGATTTTCTACTGCGGCATATTCCGGGTTTATCCTGAGTACCTGGTCAGTATCGGTGTGTTCTTGCTGATCGCAGGAATTATCGCAGGTCGAATTACTCGCGACGACTAAAGGTGGGGCGCCAATGACCGAGATCGTTTCTGTCCTGATCATTTATCTTGGCATGCTCGCTGCGTTCGCGATCTGGAGCCGCCACGAAACCAGCACCCTGAGCGGTTTCTATCTCGCGGGGAAAAAACTCCCCTACTGGGTTGTCGCTTTCAGCACTAATGCAACCGGCGAAAGCGGGTGGTTGCTGCTCGGTCTCACGGGCATGGGTTATGCCATTGGCGCGCAGGCTTACTGGGTCGTCGTCGGCGAAATACTTGGTATATCGCTGTCCTGGATCTTTGTCTCGCGGCGGCTGAAGCGGCTAAGCGATGACGTGGACGCGATTACCGTACCCGACGTGCTGGCGGCGAAGTTTGACGATTCCTGGCATCTCATTCGCGTAATCGCCGTCGTCATTATCTTAACGATGGTGACGGCGTACATGACCGCGCAAATGGTTGCGTCCGGCAAGGCGCTCAGCAGCTTCTTGGGGATGGACTACGCGACCGGTGTAGCGATCGGCGGGGTCATCATCATCGGCTATACGTTTGTTGGCGGCTACAAGGCCGTGTCCTACACCGACGTGCTGCAGGGAGTATTGATGCTCGTCGGCCTGATTCTGGTACCTGCGGCCGCGATCTACGCGGCGGGCGGCTGGGATAGCGTGACCTCGAATCTCATCGCACAGGACCCGAAGCTCGTCAGCATGTTCTCGCTGGCAGATGGCGGCATCAGAGGCTGGGTTGCCATAGTGAGTTTTGTGGCGATCGGTTTGCCGTTTCTGGGTGTGCCGCAACTGCTGGTTCGCTACATGTCCGCACGCGATGACGGTGAACTCAAAAAGGCCCGCGTCGTTTCGATCAGCGTGGGTCTGATCTTCGGAATTGGCGCTGTGACAGCCGGCATCGCGGGGCGCGCGCTGTTCCCGGGTCTCGAGGACCCGGAGACGATATTCCCGACAATATCCAGCCAGCTGTTTCCGCCGCTGGTATCCGGGGTGCTGCTGGTGATCGTGCTGGCGGCCATCATGTCAACGGCGGACTCTTTATTGCTGTTGGCCTCCTCGGCAATCGTGCGCGATACGCTGCAAATAATAATTGGCAGCAAGAAAAGCGATCACGAGTTAGCGGGTTACGGCAAGATCGTGACGATTCTGGTCGGCATTATCGCGATCGCCGTTGCGATACCGGAGGCCAAGTTCATCTTCTGGTTCGTATTGTTCGCCTGGTCAGGGCTGGGCGCTGCGTTTGGGCCCGTCATCATTTGTCTGCTGTATTACAAGAAGACCAGCCGGCAAGGCGTTATTGCCGGGATGCTCAGCGGGTTCCTGACGAGCATTATCTGGGTCTTCGCATTCAAGGATCTCAGCTACGAACTCTACGAAGCTGTGCCCGGCTTCATCGTTGGCATGATAGTCACGCTGGTCGTCAGCCGGATGACTCACGAACCCGCGGCGTCAAATCTGTAACCTTTTTCGTTTCCCGGCACTATAAACAGGTAACAGAAACGAAACAGAGGGCACTTTCATGCGCGTTCTTCGATACACCGTAATCTTTCTTCTTTTTCTTGCGCCCGTATTCACGCTGGCAGGCGTGAGCGCAGTTGATCTCCCGAACACGTCGAAATGGTACTTCCATGCTGATTTTGAGCAGATGCGATCGACCGAGGCGGGCAAGCACCTGTATGGCTGGTTGCAAGAAGAGGTGTTCGAGGAAATTCGCGAAGATGTCGGATTCGATCTCGACAAGGAGGCTGATCGGTTTACTGCATTTTCGACGCCAAACGAGGGCATTGTTGTTTTGATCGAGGGTGACATCAGCCAGAAAACCGAGGATATGGTACTGGCGATGGGAGCGGCTAGCGGCGCGCTCGACAAACTTGAATCGGGCGGCAAGACGTACTACCACATCAAAGATGACGGTGAGGCAGGTGACAGTGACTCCAAAATCAACATCGATTTTGATTCATTCGACCATGGCGCGTACTTCAGTTTTGCGCTGCAGAACATGATCGTCGTGACATCCACACTGGATGCAATGGATTCACTGCTCGCTAACGGCGGCAAAATCGCGCGAGTTGATAATGCAGGGGAAGCGCTTTTCGTGCTTAGTGCAGAGCGGAGTCTGGTGCAGGCAGGAGTGAAAACCGGAGATCTGGGCGAGGAACTGGGCTGGGACTCGAATATCCTGAGCAACACCATGGAGGCAGCGCTGCTGATTGCCGACGAAGCAGGCAAGTTCGCGATTGAAGCGAAGCTGGTTACGAAGGAAAGCGATATGGCGAATTCACTGGCGAGCATTATTCGCGGCTTAATCAGCTTGCAGGCGTTTAACGATGATCTCGACCCGGAGATAGTCGATTTCCTGCAAAACACATCAGTTTCGGTGAAAGACAATACATTAACCCTGAAGATTCTCCTTGACCCCGAAGTCGTAATCGAAGCCATCAACTAACGGGGCAATGCGAAAGTGAGCCGGGCATGAGCAATGAAAACTCGCTGATCGAGGCGGCCAAGCGAGGCTCGGCGACGGCCTTTACGGACCTGGTGGGCGGATACCGTGAGGGCTTGTTGCGATTTCTGCTGACGCGCTCATCGAGTTATGCGGACGCAGAAGATGCGTTGCAGGATACGCTGATTAACGCCTATCGCTATCTGCACAGTTACGACCGTCGCTGGCGTTTTAGTACATGGCTATACCGTATCGCCATCAACAATGTGGTCAGGTTGAAATCGGTGGACACCGTTGAGATCGGGGACATTCACGATGAGGGAAACGACCCGCTGGCGCACTGCATTGCCGCCTCTGACCGGGAAAATCTCTGGCAATGCGCGCGCCGCGAGCTCACGGACGAAGTTTACTCGGCTATGTGGCTGCGTTACGTCGAAGACATGTCCGTCAAAGACATTTCGACCGTTCTCGATCGATCCGCGTCATGGACCAAGGTAAACCTGATGAGAGGGCGCAAGACCCTCGATGCAGAATTCAACAAAAGCACAGCTGAAGACAAGAGTAAGGCTTATGGATAATCTCGCCAAAAAACTTCGCACTGACGCGCAGGCAATCGATTGCGCCGTCTCCGAAGACCTCGACGATCGAATTCGGGCATCGTTGCAAGGCATCACCCCTGAACCGCTTGCGTCAAGCAAACCGAAATCGTTCTCATTCTGGTTCGCAAGCAGCCTGACCGGTGTGGCAGCGGCGGCCGCGTTCATTGCGATCGCTAACCTACGGACGCCTGAAACCGTCGTTACGCCACCAATGCCAACGCCGACGGCGTTCGTGCTGCCAATGATCGAGTTGAAAGCAAAGACTGCTGTCCTGACCGCCCCGCTGGAGCAGGAAATCAAGGATTTGCAGTCTGATATCAAGAAAGCGGAAGAGGCCGTCAAGCAAGACATCGACCGCCTGTTTTAGTATCCTTCGGTTTATACGTAGTGGTTCCAGCGTATATTAAGACTTGCAGCGGTCGCGCCGCTGTCGGCAAAACAAATTCGTGTTGATCACCCAAAGGATGCATGCAGTATGCCTTTAGCCGTTGTTTTGATCCTGCTCGTTGTGGGTTCCCTCGTTTTTCACGTAATGAGTCCCTGGACTTTTACGCCGCTGGCGTCGAACTGGGTGATGATCGATCTGACGATGGACATCACGTTTTGGGTAACCGGCGTCGTGTTCGTTGCGGTCAATTTCTTCATGGCCTATTGCATCATCAAGTTCCGGTACAGAAAAGATGCCCGAGCGACCTATGAGCCCGAAAACAAGAAACTTGAAGCCTGGCTGACCGCACTGACGGCAGTGGGTGTGGCGGCCATGCTGACACCGGGCCTTTTTGTTTGGGCAGATTTTGTCAACGTACCTGAGGACGCACACGAAGTTGAGGCCGTGGGGCAGCAATGGCACTGGAGCTTTCGCTACCCGGGCGACGATGGCAGATTTGGTGAGGTTGACGCCGAACGCATCAGCGCCGACAACCCGTTTGGCATGGATCCGGACGATCCGAATGGTCAGGACGATGTCCTCGTCATGCACCCTGAGGCGCACCTGCCAATCGACAGGCCTGTAAAATTTCTGCTGCGCTCGAAAGACGTACTGCATGATTTCGCCGTGGCCGAGTTTCGCGTCAAGATGGATCTCGTGCCGGGCATGGAAACGTTTCTCTGGCTGACGCCAACCAAGATCGGTCGATTCGAGATCTTGTGTGAGGAGCTTTGCGGCATCGCCCACTTTGCCATGCGCGGGGCGGTCGTTGTTGATGAGCCCGACGATTTCGATGCCTGGCTCGCACAGCAACCGACTTACCGTGAAATTTCAGCGCGGACCGCCGGAAATGCGGCGATCGGCGCGGCGCAATACGCCGTGTGTGCAGCCTGCCATGGCCAGCAAGGCGAAGGATTAGCGGCACTCAATGCGCCCAAGATCGCAGGTCAGAGCGACTGGTATCTGCGGCGACAACTCAATAATTACAAGAACGGAGTACGCGGCGCACATCAGGACGACCTGTACGGCAGGCAAATGGCGCCGATGGCTGCGACCCTTTTCAACCAGAAGGCGGTCGACAATGTCGTCGCTTACATCCAGACATTTCCGGACGAGCCCGCGCCTGCGACGATCGAGGGCGATGTTGCGAAAGGGCAAAAACTCTACAGGACCTGCGCTTATTGTCACGGCGACTCTGGACAGGGTATTTGGGCGATGAATGCGCCGCGAACGGCGGGTATGTCGGACTGGTACCTCGCACGACAAATTCAGAATTTCAAAGACGGAATCCGCGGTTCGCATCCAACGGACTATTACGGATTTCAGATGGGTCTGCTGGCCAGGGTTTTGCGCGACGAGAAGTCAATCAACGACGTCGTCGCATACATCAACACGCTCTAATAGGATAGCCGCATGGGATACGTTGCAATCGCAGATCGCGATCACGAGATTGAGCACCACGATCCGCAAACGTTCATAACTAAGTACATCTGGAGCCAGGACCACAAGGTCATCGCGATCCAGTACGGCATTACGGCGATTTTCGTCGGCCTCATTGCGCTGGGATTGTCGGCGATGATGCGACTGCAGTTGGGTTTTCCCGATTCATTCTCGTTCATCACCCCTGAGAATTATTACCAGTTCATCACGATGCACGGCATGATCATGGTGATCTACCTGCTGACCGCTCTGTTTCTCGGCGGTTTTGGAAATTACCTGATCCCGCTCATGTGTGGCTCGCGGGATATGGTGTTCCCGTACCTGAACATGGTCAGTTACTGGGTGTACCTGCTGTCGGTGATCATCCTGCTCGCCAGTTTCTTCGTCACAGGCGGCCCGACGGGCGCCGGCTGGACACTGTATCCGCCGCAGTCGATCATGCCGGGTACGCCAGGCGTCGATATGGGAATTATTCTCATGCTCGTTTCGCTGGCAGTCTTCATCGTCGCGTTCACCATGGGCGGTCTGAACTACGTCACTACGGTGTTGCAAGCACGTTGCCGCGGTATGACGTTAATGCGTTTGCCGCTGTCAGTGTGGGGCATCTTTATTGCGACGGTCCTGGGCTTGCTCGCTTTTCCCGCATTGCTGGTCAGCGCGATCATGATGCTGCTCGACAAGACTCTGGCTACAAGCTTCTTCATGCCCGCCATCAGCTCAATGGGAGTGGATTCAGGGCACACCGGTGGCAGCCCGATTCTGTTCCAGCACTTGTTCTGGTTCTTCGGTCATCCCGAGGTTTATATCGTGGCGCTGCCGGCATTCGGCATCGTTTCGGACCTGTTAAGCACGCATGCCCGTAAGAATATTTTCGGCTATCGCATGATGGTGTGGGCGATTATCGCGATCGGCGGTTTGAGTTTCGTTGTCTGGGCACATCATATGTACGTCAGCGGCATGAACCCGTACTTCGGATTCTTCTTCGCGACAACGACGCTGATTATCGCGGTGCCAACGGCTCTCAAGGTCTATAACTGGGTATTGACGCTCTGGCAGGGCAACATTCATCTCCGGGTGCCGATGCTGTTTGCAATCGGTTTCATATTTACGTTTCTCCATGGCGGCCTGACCGGGCTGTTCCTGGGTAACGTTACGCTCGACTTGCCGCTGTCTGACACTTATTTTGTGGTCGCTCATTTCCACATGGTGATGGGCGTGTCGCCGGTCCTCGTCGTCTTTGGCGCGATCTATCACTGGTGGCCGAAGATCACCGGCAAGATGTATAACGAGAAGCTCGGCAAGTGGCATTTCTGGACGACGTTCCTCGGCACCTACGCGATTTACCTGCCGATGCATTACCTGGGCTTTCAGGGCTTACCGCGACGCTACTTCGCGATGGGCAACACGGATTTCATGCCCGCGTCGGCACAAGACCTTAACGCTGCCATCACGATTTCGGCATTATTCGTCGCCGCTGCGCAGATTCTTTTCTTCATCAATATTATCTGGAGTCTTAAGAAGGGCCCGAAAGCAGACCCGAATCCATGGGACGCCACGACGCTCGAGTGGCAAACACCGGATACGCCGCCAAAGCATGGCAACTGGGGCGACGAATTGCCGGTGGTCCATCGTTGGGCCTACGACTACAGCGTGCCGGGCTACAAGGACGACTTTATTCCGCAAAACGTGCCGGCTGAAGTGGCGCCGGCAGGCCGCGACCACGGTGTTGAGGAACACTAGTGGAAATCGGACTGATAGTTCTGGCAACTATGTTGATCGCCCTGCTGGGGTGGCTGCTGAAGAGTTCGTTCAATACGCAACCCTGGATTGCCGGGGCCGTCGAAGAGTCAGCTCACCAGGCACCGTTTAACGCAGGCTCGAAGCTCGTCGGGCTGACAGCGTTTATGGCCGTCGTGACCTCGTTTTTTGCGTTGACCCTGAGTGCCTATTCCTTGCGGATGGATTTTGGTGACTGGGTCCCGTTGACCGAGCCGCAATTACTGTGGGCAAACACTGGAATGCTGGTATTAGCCAGCATGGTGTTTCAGTGGACACGCAATGCCGCGGTGAGTGGCAGGACGCAGCAACTAAAACCGGGTTTGTTATTGGCAGGATTGCTGACCGCCGCATTCCTGGTCGGCCAGTTAGTTGCGTGGCAACAACTCAATGCGTCAGGGCATTACATTACGAGCAACCCGGCGAACTCGTTTTTCTATCTCCTGACCGGCCTGCACGGCCTGCACATTCTCGGTGGGATGTTCGTGTGGGCAAGCGCCACGATCAGAGCTTTTAGCGGCGGTGATGTGAAGGCAATTGGCCGTAGTGTCGAGCTATGTACGATTTACTGGCATTTCCTGTTGCTGGTCTGGATCGTATTGTTTGGATTGTTGTTATCGACCTGAGTGTCATTGACTTGATTTGGGGTTCTCTATGTCAGAAGCAGTAATGGATTCGACAGCGGCAAGTATGCCGGCCGGCGGTAAAGGCGTCGTACACGACTTCTCCCAGGACAAGCAAGTGTTTGGTGTGCCCTGGGGCAAGGCGATGATGTGGATCTTCCTCCTCAGCGATACCTTCATCTTCAGCTGCTTTCTCGTCGGTTACATGTCTGTTCGTATTGCGACCACAGATCCGTGGCCGATCCCGAGTGAAGTATTTGCACTGTCTTTCGGTGGTGATCCTATTCCGCTGATTCTGATTGCGATCATGACATTTATCCTGATCACGTCATCAGGCACGATGGCCATGGCGGTCAACATGGGCTACCGCAAGAATCGCAAGGCGACTTTTTGGCTGATGATAGCGACAGCGGCGCTCGGCGCGTCGTTTGTCGGCATGCAGGCGTTCGAGTGGACCAAACTGATCGTCGATGAGGGCGTTCGACCCTGGGTCAACCCGATGGGCGCGGTGCAGTTCGGAGCGACCTTCTTTATGATTACCGGCTTTCACGGCTTGCACGTGTCCGCCGGCGTGATCTACCTGGTCGTCATCGCTAATCGTGTCCGCAATGGTTTCTACGAAAGACGTGGCGGCAATTACGAGATTGTCGAGATCACTGGCCTTTATTGGCACTTCGTCGATCTCGTTTGGGTATTCATCTTCGCATTTTTCTATCTCTGGTAAGTAGCAGGATTTTAGGAGCCGTACGCATGGCAAGTGAACAAGGACAACAACACCCTCTCAGCGTCTATTTCTGGATCTGGGGTCTGCTGTTTGTACTCAGCTTCTTTTCCTACATGGTGGATTACCTGAATTTTCAGGGAGCGCTCCGGTGGACGTTAATCCTGACCTTCATGTTCCTCAAGGCCGGCTTGATCATCGCGATATTCATGCACATGAAGTGGGAGCGGCTGGCCCTCAAGTGCGTAATACTCGGACCGCCCGTCGCGATATTGGTGCTTATCTGGTTGATGTCGTTGGAAGGCATGTATATCGAAGATACCCGCGTCGAATTTTACGGCGAAAGCACCTTCGAGCCAGCAGTTCCAGAACACCACTGACCTCTGCTAGAGTACGTTTATGGCTAGAGCAATCATTCTCGTACTCGATTCGCTGGGCATCGGCGCGACCGCGGATGCCGATCGCTTCGGCGATGTGGGTGCCGACACACTGGGTCATATAGCGAGCACACGCGCGGCATCACCCGAAGGTCCTCTGAAACTTCCTAACCTGGCGCGCCTGGGTCTTTTCCATGCGTGTCGGGATAGCACAGGAACCTTGCCGGCAGGGGCGACCGCCGATATCGAGGTGATTGGTGCTTACGGCTATGCGGAGGAACTCTCGACTGGTAAGGATACGCCCAGCGGTCACTGGGAAATCGCAGGCGTGCCGGTGCTGTTTGACTGGGGTTACTTCAGCAAGAAGACCGATACGTTTCCTCCTGAGTTGCTCGAGAAGCTGGTCGAGCGGGCCGGGTTACCAGGTTTTCTGGGCAACTGCCATGCATCGGGTACGACGATCATTGCCGAGCTAGGCGACGAGCACGTTAAAACCGGCAAGCCGATCTTTTATACATCAGCGGACAGCGTGTTCCAGATCGCTTGTCACGAAGAATCTTTCGGCCTCGATCGCTTGTACGAGTTGTGCGAGATTGCGAGAGAGCTGGTGGACGACTACAACATTGGTCGGATAATCGCCCGTCCGTTCGTTGGCGACGGCCCTGATACTTACGAGCGAACAGGGAATCGCCGCGATCTGACCACACCGCCGCACGCCGAAACCTTGCTCGACAAAATGGTCGCCAGCGGCGGCGAAGTCATTAGTATCGGCAAGATCGCCGATATCTATGCGCATCGCGGAATAACGAAAAAAATAAAGGCAACGGGCAATGCGGCGCTATTCGATGCGACGCTCGCGGCAATGGCCGAAGCGGGTGATCGTTCGATCGTGTTCACGAATTTCGTCGACTTCGACATGCTGTACGGGCATCGTCGCGACGTCGCGGGTTATGCCACTGCGCTGGAGTATTTCGACCAGCGCCTTCCGGAACTGATGGAGCTGATGCAAGACGACGATATTTTGATGCTTTGTGCCGATCATGGCTGCGACCCCACCTGGGAGGGTTCGGATCATACGCGCGAGCATATTCCGGTCATCAGCTACGGCGCGCGAATCACCGCCGGGCCATTGGGCAAGCGCGAGACCTTCGCCGATATCGGTCAGAGCCTCGCAAGTTTTTTTGGCCTTGAGCCGATGGACTACGGCACCAGTTTTCTAAGTGAGTAATCTCTTTGCAGAGCTAAGACGTCGCAACGTCTTTCGCGTTGCAGGCGTCTATGCCGTTGTTGGCTGGGTGCTCGCGCAAATTTCGACGACGCTGGAGGAAGCGCTCGGCCTTCCGGTCTGGTTTGACGGCCTTATCGTTGCGCTCCTGATGTTGGGGCTCCCGATAGCGATCCTGTTCGCGTGGGCATTCGAGATGACGCCGAACGGCGTCGTGCGAACGGAAAAGGTACCCGAAGGTCAGAGCATCACGGCCGACACCGGTCACAAACTCGATTATGCGATCGTCACAGGATTCGTTTTAGTGGCGACGATGATCATCTGGCAACAGTTCGGGCCCGCGACGACCGATGAATTAGGGAGCGACACTGCGGAGGAGGTGGCCGGTATGACGACCGACGACGCGTCCATCGCGGTATTGCCGTTCGCCGACCTGTCTCCCGCAGGTGATCAGGAATATTTCTCGGACGGTATAGCTGAGGAGATCCTCAATGTGCTGGTCGGTGTCGACGGACTGGATATCGTGTCGCGCACATCGTCCTTCCAGTTCAAGGGACGCGGCCTTGGGATTCCGGAGATTGCAAGGGAACTCAAGGTCCGCCATATCGTCGAAGGCAGCGTGCGCAAATCGGGCAATGCGATTCGTGTCACGGCTCAGCTGATCGATGCCAGGGAGGACAAGCACCTGTGGTCGCAGACCTACGATCGACCGCTGACTGCCGAGAATATTTTTGAGATTCAGGACGAGATTGCTAACGCGATTGTTAGCGCATTGAGCGATGCGCTCGGCATCGGCAACCTCGAGCCAGTTCAGGTTACGGCGACGACCAGAAACCTGACGGCTTACGAATTGTTTTTGCAGGCACGTCCGCTATTTCAAGCGCGACTGGATCTCGATGTCGCCGATGAT
>Ga0114950_10000953_pt1 | contig 21225 bp, 22 predicted proteins | sample N075metaG_FD_83503 | JGI IMG/M metagenome (GOLD analysis project Ga0114950, IMG submission 83503) | Deep subsurface microbial communities from Kermadec Trench to uncover new lineages of life (NeLLi) - N075 metaG | ecosystem: Environmental > Aquatic > Marine > Ocean trench > Sediment | place... | reverse complement strand
CACCGTGTCCTTGGCCTCGCCTTGCGCGTCAAAGGTTCGTAGCACCGCAGTATTCCCGGCCTGGGGTTGAAAGTAGCCGATCGCCGCATCGATGCTGAGCCCCAGCATCACGTAGATGCCCAAGGCTATGGCAATGATTCGTACGAATCGCATAGGTCTCTCCTCTTATCAGTGCTGAAATCCGATGGCGCGCTGCATCAGGCTACGTGTCGCTTCCAGATCCGTATTGTTGGCGTCAATCACGATTTCGTGTACGCCCGCTGCGGTGAATGCTGCGATGGTTGCAGCTATCTCTTCTTCGGTGCCTTTCAGCGTTTTACGTTGCTCCACCGGTCGATCCCACGGTTCATCGACTATATCGATAACGCAGCGAACGCTGATGTGAAGGTGCGCGATGTCGCGCCCGGCGCGTGCACATTCCTCGGCGAGTCCGCTCATTGCTGCCCGCAGCGTTTCCGGGCTCTGTCCCAGGGCGTGCCAACCATCGCCAAACCGCGCAACGCGCCGAATAGCAGCCGGCGTGCTGCCGCCGATCAATATCGGCGGATGCGGTTTCTGCCGCGGCTTGGGTTCGAAACGCAATCCCGAGAAACGGTAGAATTCTCCGTTAAACTCGGGAACGTCCTGCGTCCACAGCGCTTTGATGGCCGCAAGCGCTTCGTCCGTGCGCCGACCACGCGTATGGAAATCGACGCCCAGATTGGCGAACTCGTCTTCGGTGATCGCAACCCCGATACCCAGATCCACCCGACCGTCCGCCAGGTCATCGAGCGAGGCAATCGTCTTGGCCAGGCGAACCGGATGGTGCCAGGGTAGCACCAGCACCGAAGTGCCCAGACGTATTGAGCTGGTGGCCACCGCAGCAGCGGTTAGAACGGTCAACGGATCGTGATAGGGGCGCGAGCCAAGACGTCTAGCCACGTATGTCGAATGCCAGAGGTGCTCACTCACCCAGACCGAGTGATAGCCCAACTGTTCGGCCTCGACGGCGAGCCGCGTGAGATCTGCGACCCGCTCGGTGCCCTGGTTGTTTGGCAGGCTGAATCCTAAACGCATATCAGCCCGACAAAGCCAGCTCTGTCGCCGCCTCTCCGGCGATGCACGTGTGCCTCAAAACTCCCGGCTCCCTATGATCGCAAGGGCGTCCGCGATGTGGCAAACAACGATTGTCCCAGATCACAATGTCGCCAGCCCGACAGGCGAAGGCGGTTTGCGCGTCTGTCGATTCCAGGGAGAATTTCATTGCATGCCCGCCATTTTTCCCGAATGCTCCATGCACAGTAACTCGCCGATACTATCGCTTAAGGAGCCGAGTTGAAATTCGTCATCGTGCATCACAGCGCTTGTGACGCCAGATTGTTCCACTACCGCATTGATCGCGCCGGCGCCACCACCTGTGTGTTGCCTGAGACCGAGCCCGGTGAACACCGAAAATCCGTCGGCATCGTACTGGAAGGCAATCTCGACGAGGAGCCACCAACGGCAGAACAGGTTTGCGCGCTGCACGTGTTGCTGCTTCAACTCAAGATGCATTATCCGGACATCGAGATAGGCGGCCACAGCCAGGTACGAAGCGAGAACACCACCTGCCCGGGCAAGCGATTCGGGCTGGCTAAATTTCGCCAGTGGGCAAAATCCGAATTGATTGCGCAACGCGATGCCAGCATGCGCGACGAAGTAGATCGGCAGTATTACCGTGGCTGAATTAGTGCTACAACACGGCTTCATGCGGGCGTTTTAGAGGAAGGGCCATGGGCGATGGCATCGACGCATCCGCGTCAAAGTATCTACGTGGCAAGTACGCCATCGTGGGCGTGGGCGAAACCGGCTATGTCCGCGGCTCCGGGTGCACCACCCGAACGCTTGGGACACGTGCGGTACGAGCCGCGATTCATGATGCGGGCCTGACCTCGGCCGACATCGACGGAATGCTGTCCTACAGCAACAACGACTCGACGTTCTCAACGTTCGTCGCGGGCGATCTCGGCGTCCGCCTTAACTTCTTCATGGATGTGTACGGTGGTGGCTCCAGCACCGAAGCGCTGATCGGCATCGCTATGGGGGTCATCGAAGCCGGCATGTGCAGGACCGTGGCCATTTTTCGCGCCATGAACGGGTTCAGCCAGGTGCGCATCGGTGGCACCGGCGGCAGAGGCACCAAGGCGCCGCTGTCCGGATCCGGCCTGTTCAGCCGGGCGTACGGATTGATGAGCGCGGGTCAGATGTTCAGCCAGACGTTCATGCGCCACATGTATGACTACGGCACCACGCCCGAGCAGGTGGCGATGGTGAAGGTCGTCCATTCCGAACACGCCTCGAACAATCCCAAGGCGTACTACCAACAGCGTGTCAGCGTAGACGACGTGCTTTCGAGTCGCATGATCGTAAAGCCTCTGCACCTGCTGGATTGCTGCGTGGAAACCGACAACGGTACCGCCATCATCGTCACCAGCATCGATCGCGCCCGAGATTGCCAACACACGCCCGCGGTCATTCAGTCGGTGGTGGGACGCTGCAGCAAGCCACGCTCCGACATGCACTACCAGTCCGGTCCCATCTCCACGGTGGCCGGCCACTACGCCAAAGACATTTTGTGGCCCAACGCTGGGTTAGGACCCGAAGACGTCGACATCACCGGCTCCTACGATGCCTTCACGTTCACGACCATGTTACAACTGGAGGACTACGGTTTCTGCAAGAAGGGCGAGGGTGGCGATTACGTAAGCTCGGGCATCACGCGCCTGGGCGGTGCCCGGCCGAACAACACCAGCGGCGGCCATCTCTGCGAGGGTTACACCCACGGCATTAATATGGTGATCGAAAATGTTCGCCAGCTACGCCATGACGTCGATGATTCCTGCCCCATCGATGCCGACGGCCGGCGCCAGCACAGTTACGACTACTCCGAAGGTGGCTGCCGCCAGGTGAAGGATTGTGAGGTCTCGGCGAACCTGGGTTGGGCTCACCCCGGCACAGGCTCAGCCATGGTCATGGCCAGAGGAGGCTGAACGTGGCGCTCGAAGGTGAATACCTTGGCATGCCGGTGCACGTCGATGACCTCGATCACGAAAACCTCACGTTCTACAGCTACTGCGGCAACGGTGAGCTGCGCCTGCAGCAGTGCAGCAGCTGCGGCTTGAAACGCTACCCACCCACGACCGCGTGCCCCTGGTGTGCGAATCCCGACAGTACCTGGGAAGCGGTGGCTGGCAAGGGCACGCTCTACTCTTACGGCGAAGTGCACCATGCGATTCAACCCGCATTTCGTGAGTTTGCCCCTTACCTGCTGTTGCTTGTGGAGCTCGACGAACAGCGGGACCACCCCGCGCCGTACGACGGATTGCGAATTACCGGCAACCTCGCCAATGCCGATGGCGAGCTGGCGCCCCCGACGCTAGTCAGCCAGGTCGGCATCGGCAGCCGTCTTAAAGTGGTGTTCAAACGCATCGGCAACGGCATTGCATTGCCTTTATGGTGCCTGGACGACGACGCCGAACAGCCGGAAAAACCCTGGCGCTACCCCGATGCCTGATCCGCAGGCGGTGAATCGATGATCCTGCACAACAGCTTTCGCGAGAAGCTGACCGACGGTCGTCCCACCATAGGAACTCACGTGCTTTTTGCCGACCCCGATATTCCCGAGATCATCGGCGACACGGGGCTGTTCGACTACGCGGAGTTCGCCGCCGAGTATTCGATTCTGGATATGGGGCTGCTCTACCACTTGGCGCGCGCAGCCCAGTGCGGAAATCTACCGCTAATGATCAAGCTCGACCAGGAAGCTCAAGGCTTCTGGGCCCAGGCCGCCCTCGGTGCCGGCTTCAAGGCGGTTTTGTTTACCGACATCCGCACCCCCGCTGACGTGGATGCCTGCCATCGCTGCATCGCGCCCGACACCCCGAATGCCGGGGGCAGCATGGGCGTGAAGCTGCGCCGACCGGCACTGTCGAGTTACGACACCGAAAGCTATCTCGCAGATCTCGAGTCTGTGGTATTCACGATCATGATCGAGAAGAACGTCGCGGTGGAAAACATCGACGAAATTCTTATCCGCGCCCGTGAAAAGGGCGTCGACATGACCCAATGGGGACCGGCCGATTTCGGTTTCTCGCGCGGGCAACCGGGCTTGATGGCGACGCCCGAGATCAGGCCGTTCGAAGAACTGGTGATCAAAAAATCCTTGGAGTACGGCATTCACCCGCGCATAGAAATCGGCGCGGTCGAGCAGGCGAAACGCTACATCGATCTTGGAGTCCGGCACTTCTGTATCGGTTGGGACCGCTTCATCTACCGCGCGGGAATCGCCAAGCTGGGTGAAGGAATGAAGAAACTCACAGAGTTACTTTGAGAGCTGTATATGCAAGACGCTACAACGATCACACTGTTTTGCTTAATACTGCTCCCGCTCATGCTGCTGATCGCGATCGGTGCGCACCGCTCAATGATCACACTCACCAGCCCGAAGCCCGTGAACTCGTTCGCCCCGACAGGCGAAGACGTGTCGGCTTTTGCGGTGCGTTTGGCCAGGGTCCACGCCAACTGTTACGAGTTTCTTCCGTTTGCGTTTGCCGCCTTGCTTTACGCCATTGCGACCGACAACACCAACCTGACAGACGGCCTGGCGTTCTACTTCCTCGGCGCGCGCCTGGGGCAATCGAGCGTGCATCTGCTGTCAACCAGCAATGCGGCTGTGATGCTACGCTTCGGATTGTTCGTCGTGCAGATCGTGATCCTGGCTTATTGGAGCCTGACGTTCCTGGGCATCTGAGTTGGATAGCTGTACGTCAACCACCGGACAGCGCCTGCACAATGACTACCTCCTCAGCGTCGGCGAGCGTGAGTCTAGGGATCCTGGCGTAGCATGAGCTTCAGAATCTTAGCCGCGTTTTCGAGATCCGGCGTCGCCCCTGTAATGAGATCTGCGTACAGAAACGATTCGACAATTCGGGTGAGCGCGTAAGCCATCGTAGCGGTATCAACCGGCAACGCCATGTGACCGCGGGCGATTTCTTCATCCAGCAATTGTTGAATATTCGCGATCGTACGCTCCTGCACCAGGCTATGTTTGGAAGCTAAAATTTTCAATCCCAGTTGGGCATCTCTGCCAAGGAACTGTTGTAGCGGTTGAAATCTGCGCGCGTAGTACATGCCGCGCTGCAACACTTCGAGCACTCGCTCGCTTCCGGTGCCGGTTGTGCGTCGCACGATTTGTTGAAACGTATCGTCGACAAGCGACGCGAGCACGTGGCCGACAAGTTGCTCGGCACTACCGGCCCAGCGATAAGCTGTCGCCCGTGATATGCCAAGCTCAACGGCAAGCTTCTGCAGCTCGATCCTTCTGGCGCCGATGAACCACTGCCGAGCAAGGCTATGCAAATCCAGGGGTTGGCAAGAGTGCCAGCCTTTTCTGACCATGGAATCGCCTACGCGCCCGCCGTTCGTTGCCCAGGTGCATCGCCGTCGTATTCGCGCTCCAGCTGAGCCAGGCCATAAACCAGGCGCTTCCATCCTATGCGCTGGAAGGGTCGCCATTCATCGGGGTGGTTCGAAAGCCGATCGGCCAGGGCATACAACACCGCAGGATTGAATCCGAGCCCAAGATGACTTGCATAAACTTCGATGTTATCTGCGATCCTTGATGGCCGCTGTGAGGCAATCTGCCAGGGCACGATGCCGTCGCTTTTGCTGAAGATTGCCGTGCTTGGAGTGTTCGCCAGGGGCTCCCCGGCAAGCAGGCGTAGATGATTGGTAGGCCGCTGTTCCAGGGGCACCTTGCTCGTGCCTGCGACCATGGGGTGTGTGGCGGTGGATCGCGGGCCGACCGCGAAGGGGCTGCCGAGCGTGATGACCTGGCGGACCAGGTCGGGATACCGATGGGCCAACGCCCGAGCGTAAACGCCACCCAGGCTCCAGCCAATGAGACTGACCTTGGACTCATCGTTTTCGACATGGACTTCGCCCAGCCGCGAGCGCAACGCAGCCATCAGGTCTGGCATCCGGGGGCCCAGATTAGTACCGAGGTTCCACGGGTACGCCTGGTAGCCGATGCAGCTCAAGAACCCTCGCAACAGCATGGTCGATCTGTCGCTCGCGCCGAACCCGGGCATCACCAGAACGGCATGGCCGTCGCCCCGGGGCGACCAAGCGAGAAACGGCGCGACGGATATCAGCGCGGCGATTTCCGAAATCACCCGGGGCCCTTCGGCAAATCCCAAGCGGATATCTGGTCGCCGATATACGCGATCTCGCATGGTCAAAAGTCTATCTAGAATGAAACAGATTGAGACTTTGTCTCATGTACGAGACAGAATCAAGTTTTATCTCGTTCCGGCAATCTCCACGCCTCCCAGGGGCGCCTGGGCGTCATTCGTCCGCTTATGGGTGTCGAAGGACTTACCGATCTGCATGGTTTGCGCGCGCATCTGCCAGTCGCGCACGCTCACATCGTTGCCGCAGCAGAAACCGGCAATCACCTCCGCGCCCCTCACGTGGCACGTGCTTGCAGCGTTTGTCAATGACTCAGCTTCATAGTCGAGAAGTTTTGACACCGACGGCAGCGCAATATCCGCGTAAGGGTCGTTGATACAGTTGCGTTGTTTGTTGAACCAAACCTGGTGTTTAGGTCTATCCATTGCGCTCTCCTCGATGTGATCGCCGTAGTTCAATCCAATGGCCAGAACCTTGCCGGGGTTGGGTATCGGCGCATGCAGGATCAAGCGCTCCAGGTCGACGACATCCGAATCAAGAACCACTCCCACACGCGGTCTTGTTGATAGTTGTCGAGAACACAGCGAGTTTCATACTTTTGGAGCGCCGCAAAGGGACAGTCAACGATGGTAAGCCGGTTTGCGTAGATGACCCAGTAGATATGCCTTGCACCGCGACCGGCACTTACGCTCCAATATCGTCGACCAGGAGCAGAGCATGCAAGAGTTACGTGTTGGCGTTTGTTATGACGTTCGCAATCCACCAAATTCGGGGGTTCGCGATCAGTTCCTTTATGGAGAAATCCTGGAACAGGTGCAGTGGCTCGACAGCATCGGCGCCGATCTCGTGTGGTTTACCGAACATCATTTCGTCGACGACGGCTATCTGCCGAGCTGGGTTCCGATAGCCGGCGCCATGGCCGCCGTCACAAAGCGTGTGCGATTCGGTACCGACGTTTGCCTGATGCCTTTCAACCATCCCATTCGACTCGCCGAGGATCTGGCCGTGCTCGACAACCTTTCGGGCGGACGCGTGGAACTCGGCGTAGGCATGGGTTATGCACCACACGAGTTTCGTGGTTTTGGTTTACCGGTAAGCCGGCGCTTATCGCTCATGAACGAAGGCATCGAAGTGTTACAACGTTGCTTTACGGGAGAGCGGTTCAGCTATCAGGGCAAGCGCTACCAACTCGATGACGTCATCATTACCCCCGGTTACGTCCAGGACGGAGGGCCGCCTTTGTGGGTCGCCGCGATGTCCGAAGCCGGTGCGCTGCGCGCCGTGCACTACAAGACTCACTTCCTGCCCCAGGGTCTGAAACGACGCGCGTTTGATCCGTGGCTGCAGGCGCTCAGCACCGAGGGTCGCAATCCCGCGGATTACCGGGTCGGCATTATTCGCAGCATTCTGGTGACAGACGATAGCGCCACGGATTGGCCCATCGTGCGGGCAGCCGAACGCTATCGCATGGCCCTGTATCGGCGATTCTTCGAAGAAAGCGGTGAAGGTTTCGGCGCGGGCGGCGAGCCCATACCGCAAACCTGGATCGTCGGCGATGTAGATCACTGCGTGCAAGAATTGCAAGGATTCATCGCGACGTTCGGCATCACCGACATCGTCACGATGGCGCTGCCACCGGGACTGCGGTCGGATCAGATGGCGCCCAGCCTGGAACGGTTGTTTACCCAGGTAGTGCCGAGACTAAAGAGCGCCGTGACTGAGCGGAGCCACGGCTAAGATCCAGGGTGAAGAGTAACGCTACTCTCGGGATCGAGCACGGCTCAATCGTAGCGCTCGATGCCGTCGCGGAATTCTTGGAACAGTTCATAGTTGTGTTTAACGGCATCGCTGATGTCGCGTTGCACACGGGCGACTTCAATCTGATTTCTTACCCACAGATGTTCGGCCCAGTTTTCGCCCGCGGTTTTGACGACCTCCATCTCCGCAGTTGAAATTCGTACGACGTCGTTGACACCGCCAAAGAGATCGGCGAACGAAACATTGTCCTCATCGATATCTTCGAATCGCGTGGTCAGGCGTTCGCGCAGCAAACCCGTCTTCTTCAAAACCTCGGTATACCGTTCTACCTGATGTTCGCTGAGTTTCCCATCAGACGGGGGATCGTACGTGTCGCCTGCCGCCTGTTCGGCGAACCCGACCTGCCGCTCGAGACCCCCGAGATCGGTCGTCGTATCTCCAAGGCGGTCGGAATAGCTGTTGAGGATCGCCGGCGCAAACGACGATCCCAATGAGACCGTAACAACAATGTTCACTAATAAGGCAGCAACGATCGAAATGGCAAAGTGTTTGACACGCGCATCCGTAGGCACTTCGAGAAACACCGGAATGAACCGATAGGCGAGCATCAGGCTGTAGATACTCGCAGCCAGGCTTATCACCCAGCCGATCCAAGGCAGCGGCCCGAGTCCCGTACCAAGCGCGGCCGGAATGATCGCAAGCGCTACGATTGCATAGGCCGCATCAAAGTTGCGGCGACCGTCGAACATACCGGCGAGGTAGTCGAAGATGAAGGCGATAACAAACGTCCAGCCCAGCGACCAGAGCAGGTTGAACAGCAACAAGCCGAGACCAACGCCACTGGACAGGAACGACCCACCGGAGATGAGCGCGAGTATGTAGCCGAACACGGAGCCAGCGACATACACGGGCAAGGTGATCTGCACGAAGGACTGTTTCCAAGGTGGCGCACTCTGCTTGTAGTCGCTCGCGGCGCTGCCCGGGTCCTTGAGAACGTCTGTGACCCACTTGATGGTGACTTGAATATCAAACATGGCTCCCCCTCAAATTTCCCCGAATCCGCATTGTGCTTCAAATTTGGAAGGGGCGGTAGCCGCCGCCGGATCGAACGCGAATTCGAGGTTGTGGCAAAATGCGCGAGGTTAGCGTTCAGATCGGAGCCTTGTCAGTGAAAATCCTCGTGGTGGGCGCAGGCATCGGCGGTTCTGCGCTGGCGTTGTCGTTGCAGAATCTCGGCATCGATCACCTGTTATTGGAGCAGGCGTCAGCCTTTGCTGAGGTAGGCGCCGGTATTCAATTGAGTCCGAACGGGGTGCGCGTGCTCGAGACGTTGGGACTGAAAAATGCACTGGCAAGTTTCTGTACCGAGCCTGATTTTCACAAATACAGCGTATGGGACACGGGCGAGACGATCCTGCGCACGCCGCTCATGCCAGACGTCCGTGACACGTATGGGTATGCCTATTATCACGGTTACCGGCCCGACCTGATCCAGGCGCTGACCGGCGCCCTGGATTCCGATCGGCTGCGGCTCGGTACCAGGGTGATTGGCGTAGGCCAGGACGCCAACGTCGCATGGGCCCAGTGCGAAGACGGATCCCGTATTGAAGGTGATGCATTGATCGGCGCCGATGGGATTCACTCCCTGGTACGCGAACAGATCTTCCGACCGGATCCGCCAAGAGCCTCCGGCTACGTTACCTGGCGCGGTGTGCTAGACAGTGCCGCGGTTGCGGATCTCGAGATCCCGGTCTCCGCCTACGTCGACATGGGCCCGAGACTATCTTTCGTCTACTACTATGTTTCCGGTGGGCGGCGCCTGAACTGGATTGCACTAGGCCGGGCGAACGATCCCAAACGTGAATCGTGGTCCCAGACTGCCAGCAAAAGCGAGGTGATCGCGGCCTTCGATGGTTGGCACGAACGCCCCAGGCGCCTGATCGAAGCGACCGATCAACCTTTCGTTACCGCATTGTTTGACCGCGACCCATTAGATACCTGGGTGTCGGGGCGAATTGCCGTATTGGGTGACGCCGCTCATGCCATGCTGCCCTACCACGCCCAGGGCGCTGTTCAATCCATAGAGGACGCATGGGTGCTGGCTCGAACTCTCGAGCGGAGCGGCGACAACATTATCGCGGCGCTCGCGCACTTCGAATCTTTACGCTACGAACGCGCCAACCTCCTGGTTCGACAGTCACGCAACGCGGAGCGCTGGTACCACGTGGAGGATGCCGATGAGGTGGCCGCTCGCAACCAACGATTTCGTCGCACCAACGAGCGTTTGGATGGGGGCTATTCTCCACAACAGCACTGGCTATACAGTTACAATGCGGATGAAGCGGCGCTGGGCACAGACCATGAGTGGCGCGCTCTGCCGGCGTGGTCCTGACGTGTGGCGAGCAACAGCTGGAGTATGTCGATGATCGATCTCTCACAGGCCGACAACGAAAACGAGAAATTGGCCCTCATGATTCTAAAGGCCATGGAAGACGGGGACCTCGTAGAACAAATGGAGGCCCTGTGCAGCGACGACTTCGTGTGGGCGAACAGCGGTCTGCCCACGCTGAACGGCAAAGCCGACATCTTGGCCAGCATGCACAGCGGTGGCTTCGCTCAACATATACCTATACTGAAAGAGATGACTTCGTTCAGCGCTGACCTGCTGCACATCGCCAGCAGTGGCAACGTGGTGTTCACCGAACGAGTCGATCACCACTGGGACGCGGACGGGCGCGATCTGATGACTCCCCACATTGCCGGCGTGATCCAGATTGAGAACGGAAAGATTACCGCGCTGCGGGATTTCTACGACACCGCCTGTTATCAGCAGAAACCAACCGAGCCGAACCCCGCACACGCGCGTCGAGCCCCGTCAAAATGATGTTCAGCCAAATGCCCCGAAAACCGAGATCACCAGACCTGCCGGCGGAACTACGTAGCGTTTAAGGAAGTGCCAGGTTTCAAAGAGCATACCAGAGCTGATCGCGAGTTCTTTCTGCGCGGACGCATCGTTAACAAACCACCCGACAAACAGCGCGATCGGGAATCCTCCTAACGGCAGCATGACCTGGTTGGATAGATAATCGAACGCGTCGTCGAGATCCTGTCTGGGGACTCGCTGATCGGTGCGCACGTTGTACGACAGGATGCTCAACATACTGAGCACCGCAACGGCGCCAACCGCCGTCAAGGTGCTCTTGTGCCTCGGTTTTCCTCGAGCCACGCCGTCAGCGGCTCGATCAACCCAACCATCGAAGTGACTGCGGCACCAGTGAGCGCCGTTGGTCAAGCTTGGGAAATTGGTTGAGATGCTACCGAGTCAGGCACTAGACTCGATCGGCTACGAATCCGAAGAGAGAAATCATGGTATCCGCGCCGACCGGGCTCAGCCCTGCCATTCGCGAATTCAACCTCGAAAGGTATGTTCTGGAGTTGGAGGTCGACGGTCTGACCGTTGTACCACCCGAAGTTCACGGTGTGCCAATGGAGCGTTTCGACGCGATGGTCAACCTGCTGCTCAAGCGTGCAGAAGAGTTGGTCGGCTGTGCGTTCAACCTCGATAAGGGCCCATGCTCAGAAGTCGAGTTTCCGCCCGACCCGAACACCCTCGCCGCGATGTCGGGCGAGCACGGCCCCGCGAGCCAGTTTCTAATCCAACGCCTGGCAAGCTACCACCGGGTGTTCCGCGACCTTGCGGTAAACCCCGTCGCCGTGGCGCTCATACGGCACATGGTTGGCGAGCGTGCGACCCGCTTCAGCAGCCATAACTCCTTCGTGAAGTGGCAAGGGGATTTCGGCTACGGCAAGGGCCTGGGCCTGCACGCAGACCAGACGGCGATGCCGCTGCCCTGGGGCCCCCGAGCGCTGACCGCGAACGCCAACTGGTGCCTGACCGACTACACAAAGGAAGGTGGTGCGTTTGCCTGGGTACCGGGCTCGCACAGAAAAGGAACGCGCCCGGTACAATCGCGTGCTGCACAGAAGGCAATATCGGTGGAAGCGCGAAAAGGCTCGCTGTTGGTGTTTCACGGCGCCACCTGGCATGGCGCGTATCCGCGTCTCATTCCAGGCATGCGCTTGTCGATTGCGAACTACTACCGCCACGCCATGGTGACGTCCCAGGAAGACATTCAGGGATCGTTTGACCAAGCCTTGGCAGACGACTGCGACGACCCGGATCTGTTCCGGGCGCTGGCAGGCTTTGGCGACGAATTTCCGTATGTCGAGCCCAATCAACCCATACCCAGCGCGCTCGGATAATAGCTGAGTGGTACGCCGCTCCTATGCGCTGGACGCCTGCGCGTGCCTTTCTGCCAGCTCCGCCTTGATGGCCAATATCCGTGTCTGATTCAACCGGTAACCGAGAAACAACAACAGGCCAAAAAACGTAAAGAAAGACGTCAGCGGACCCGCGACCAAGCCAAGATTGAAAATCACCTCCGAATCCACCGTACCCGGCAGCGCCCGGCGCGGAAACGCGATGAGATCTAGCGCGATGCCACCGAAAACCCCGCCCAGCGCACCGGTTGCTTTCAACGCAAAGGATCGCGCGGAATAAATGATGCCTTCCTGGCGGTCACCCGTTATCAACTCCTGTTCATCTGCTATATCGGCAAACATCGAGTTGATCATGATGAACACGATCGGCGCCGTCACTCCACCGACGAACCCCGTGCTCATCACACACCAGAAAATCAATGGATCGCCATTCGCCGGCAGGACATCCGTAAACAGCCGCAGACAGATGAATACGTTGCCATTGAGGATTGCGACCGCCGCGCACGCTATGAGTGTCATTCGTTTGTCGATCAGGCGGGTGAGTATCGGCGCGAGCACAAACGCAAACGGCAGACCGAGGAGGACGGCAACCGCCAACCAACGCAGATCTTCGGTGGCCAGCTCCCAGAAATGCACACCCATGAAGGCGTTGAATACTGCCTCGATAGCAACAACCATGGTGAGGAAAATCAGGCCGATGATGAGGCGAATATACGACTGGTTCCTGATGACCGAGATCATCTGTACGAAAAAATCCCCAATCGATCCCGCGCTGTCCGAATCTGCGGCGTATAGATACGGGATCTCCTTCCAGGTCATCCGCGCGCATATCAGGATTGTCAATACCACGACAAATGCTGCGGCCAGACTGAACGGCGAGTATTGATCAGCCTGGTACATTCCGTGACTACCATCTTCGGGCGTGGCAAAAAAGAAGGACATGGAAAAGAACCAGAAGCCAAAGCCACCGATGTAGCTGAATACGGTGCCGTAGCCGAACACCCGGGTGCGATCGACATAGTCGTGGGCCATTTCCGCCCCGAGTGCCAGATGCGGCACGTGATACAGCGTTAAAAACAACCGCACGGCAATGCTCGCCGCAAGCAACCAGGTGAAATAGAAATAGTCCCCCATGCCATCGGGCGGATTAAACAGCAGCGCCAACGACAATCCAAAGGGGAGCGCAGAAGCAACGATCCAGGGATGCCGACGCCCCCAACGGCTGCGCGTACGGTCAGACAGATACCCCGCCACCGGATCCGACAGCGCATCGAAGAATACTGCAAACCCGAGCGCAAGCGCGGTGAGGGTCGCTGAAATTCCAATGATCTGGTTGTAGTAGAACAGCACGAAGGTATTGAATACGGTGGTCTTGACGCCTTCGGCCATCTGGCCCACGCCAAATCCGAGCTTCGAGCTCAAGGGCAGCTTGCGTACCCTGGGGCTGCTTGATGTCGCGTCGTTTGCCATTTGCTTTGAGGAGTCAGGCAGTATCCGGCCCCATCATAACTTCCTCACGGAAACAGCCGCGAATCTGATGCGCCGGGTGGTACTTTAGCGTCGATACCATTCATTCCCCACAGGATCAAACATGACCGATCGACAAGATAGAGCAATCGACACCTGTCGCGATCCAAAGGTTACGCTCGTTCTCGACGAGCTGCATCGCAACGCGCGCGGCGATATATGGCGCTTTGCCGGCATCCTGCCAAAGCTGGTCGCCGGCAGGCTGAAAGGCCACAAGATGCTCGATACCTTGACCCCCGCCATGGCGCGTGAGGTCTATATGCCCGTTTCTCGGGAAGAAGGTCGGTTTCTGTACCAGATCGCGCGCCTGATCGGAGCCAGAAACATTGTGGAATTTGGAACATCGTTCGGCATCTCAACGATTTATCTTGCAGCCGCGATCAAGGACAACGGCGGTGGAAAGGTGGTCGGAACCGAGATCGAACCATCCAAGCACGAAACCGCCACGGCCAACCTCGCACGCGCTGGTCTCGCCGATTGTGCCGACGTCCGCCTGGGCGATGCGCTGGAAACGCTTCGCGAATCCCCACACAGCATCGACATGATTTTCCTCGACGGCTGGAAGGATCTATACCTGCCCGTGCTCGAGCTTCTCAAGCCTCGGATGCGCGCCGGCGGGGTGGTGCTTGCCGACAACATTCACACGTTCAAAACGGCACTACGGCCGTTCGTCGATTACCTGCAGTCGGGTGAAAACGGATTCATATCCACAACGCTATCGATCTCCGACGGCTTGGAGTTTTCCATTCGCGCCTGAGGGCTACCACGTATCGACGTTCGGCCGCTTCTTGTGTGTTCGGGTTGGCACCGGTGGTACCGAACGTAGCGCCGCGCTGATCCACATGCGGGATTCTGCCGGATCGATCACCTCATCGAGTTCGTAATGTGAAGCCATGTTTATCGCTTTGCCGCGTAGATACATATCGGCCACCATCTTCTCGTAGGTGTTCTTGCGCTCTTCGGGGTCTTCGATCGCCTGTAGCTCCTTGCGGTAGCCGAGCTTTACCGCACCCTCCAGACCCATGCCACCAAATTCACCCGTTGGCCAGGTGACGGTAAACAGCGGCGCCTTGAAGCTGCCGCCCGCCATTGCCTGCGCGCCAAGGCCGTAGCCTTTGCGGATCACGATGGTCATCAACGGCACATCGATGTTGGCGCCGATCACGAACATGCGCCCGGCATGGCGCACCACGGCGGTTTTCTCGATTTCCGGGCCGACCATGATCCCGGGACAATCGCACAAGCTTAAGATCGGTATGTCGAATGCGTCGCACAGCTGCATGAAGCGGGCACCCTTGTCGGCGCCATCCGAATCGATAGCACCGGAGAGGTGGCCAGGATTGTTGGCGATCACCCCCATGGGCACGCCTTCCACCCGTATGAACGCGGTGATGATCCCCGGACCCCAGTGCTCGCGTATTTCCAACACCGAATCTATATCCGCGATGCCGTTGACGACCTCGCGCATATCGTAGTAACGCAAGCGGTTTTCCGGGACGATGAAGCGCAGCTTGCGTTGATCCGGAGCCTCCCACTGATCGATGCGGCCCTGGAAGTAGGAAAGGTACTTCCTGGCCACCGCCACCGCTTCTGCTTCGTCGTGCACGGCTATGTCGACCACGCCGTTGGACACCTGCACATCCATGGGACCGATCTCTTCGGGTTTGAAGATACCCAAACCCCCGCCTTCGATCATGGCCGGGCCGCCGATGCCGATGTTGGATCCTTCTGTGGCGATGATCACGTCGCAACAAGCCAGCAACACGGCATTGCCGGCGAAGCAGCGGCCGGTGGTGATGCCGACAATCGGGACGAGGCCCGACAAGCGCGCAAAGTAAGTGAACGCCCAGCAATCCAACCCAGCCACGCCGGAGCCGTCGGTGTCGCCGGGCCGGCCGCCGCCGCCTTCGGCGAACAGAACCGTCGGCAGCCGATACTGCGCGGCGATCTCAAACAGCCGGTCCTTCTTGGCGTGATTCTTCATGCCCTGAGTGCCGGCCAGCACCATGTAGTCGTAGGACATGATCATGGTTCTGGCACGCTCGGCGCCGAACAACTCTCCGTTCACCTGACCCAGGCCGCACACCATACCGTCGCCGGTGGTGTTCTTGATCAGATCCTCCATGCTGCGGCGCCGGCGCTGGGCCGCTACCACAACAGACCCGTACTCAACAAAAGTACCCTCGTCGCAGAGATCCGCAACATTTTCCCGCGCCGTGCGATGGCCGGTCTTGCGCCTCTTCGCGACCGCCTCAGGGCGATTCTCGTCATATCCGGCGGCCCTGCGGTCATATACTTCGCGCAGATCCGGCCTCACATAATCAAGATCGAACTCTTCGTCATCGCCCACCTGCGCAGCGGCGACGTCTACCTCGGCGAGGTAAATTAAGGGGTGGCCTTCAAAAACCGTGTCCCCTTCGGCCACGCCCAGCCGGTCTACGATGCCGCTGACGTCGGCTTTTACCACGTGCTCCATCTTCATGGCTTCCATGACGAGCACCTGCTTGCCGATGAACACCTCGGCTCCGGGCGCCACCTCGAAACTCACGATCGTACCCTGCATGGGCGCTTTGATGGACGTTATCCCTTCCGCCAGCGTCTCGTCGACCAAAGCAAGCATCTGGGGCGCGCCCGCGACGGCGGTGGCGCCCGATTTGCCGTGATCCAGAACCGCCAGCGGGTCTAGCGCATCGAGCTTCACGCCGGCAAGGGCCGGCGACACATCGGGCACCTCCTTTCTACCAACATGGAACTCCCGATGCTCTGCATCGGCGACAAGCTGGTCAACGTGTTCGTCGATAAAACCAGTGTGAACGTCGTTGTCCAAAAACTGAGAATCACAGAAGAGATTGCGGAGCAACTGAAGGTTGGTCGCCACGCCCTCGATGCGCGTCTCGCAGAGGGCCCTATAGGTTTTCCGCACGGCATCTGCATAACTTCCCGAGCCGGAATGCACGATCAGCTTTGCAAGCAGCGAGTCGAACGCAGGGCTCGTCGCGTAGCCCGTATATCCGTACGTATCGACCCGCAAACCTGGTCCCGTAGGCACGTCGAACACTGTCAGCGTACCGGAGGCGGGCCTGGTGCTGCCATCGCTGAGCATGGTCTCCATGTTGATGCGCGCCTGGATCGCATATCCGCGCGGGGTCGGCACGTTCGCTTGTTCCAGACCCAACTCTGCCAGACTCATGCCGGACGCCACCTGCAGTTGTGCCACCACGAGGTCAACGCCGGTCACTTCTTCGGTCACCGTGTGTTCCACCTGTATGCGGGCGTTGGCCTCGATGAACGCAAAGCGCTCACCGGCCACCATGAATTCGATGGTACCGAGCCCCCGATAGTTGAGCGCTTCGGCCAACCTGACCGCAGCGGCGGTCAACGCGTCACGGACCTCGTGGCTCACACTCGGACTCGGGGCCATCTCGACAATCTTCTGGTGCCGGCGTTGAATCGTGCACTCACGTTCCCACAGGTGGCTCACGGCACCCGTACCGTCACCGAGAATCTGCACCTCAATGTGGCGTGCCTTTGCCAGGTACTCCTCTACGTAAACTCGTGGGTCGGCATATGCGAGTTGGGCCTCCGAGGTGCACCGTTTGTACGCTTCTTCAAGGTCGGCAGCACTTCCAACCACGCGCATGCCGCGCCCGCCACCACCGGAAACCGCCTTGATGAGCATGTCGGTACCACCGGCCAGCGAGGCGAAAAACGCTCGTGCATCCTCCAGCGAAACCGCTTGGGAGCTTCCCGCCAGCAACGCAACGTCGCATTCAGCGGCCAGCTGCCGCGCCCTGACTTTGTCGCCAAGCAGCGCAAGCGTCTCGGGCGTGGGGCCAACAAAGGTGATGTCAGCCTCCTCCAGCCTCGTCGCGAACTCCGCATTCTCGCTGAGGAATCCATAGCCGGGATGCAGCGCATCGCAGCGATTGTCTGAAGCGAGCCCAACCAACTGTTCAATGTCCAGATATGCCCGCGCACCACGACCTTGCAGCGGGACCGCTTCATCAGCTTTGCTGCGATGCAGCGAGTTCGCGTCTTCGGAGGAATATACCGCAACTGTCGTGATGCCCAGCTCAGCGGCCGCCCGGGCAACGCGAATAGCAATCTCGCCTCGATTGGCGATCAGTAATCTGTCCACGGTTACGTTCCTTTAGCGAATCAGCTTGGACAAGGCCTTGAATTCAACGTTGCCGGCAACGCCCAACCAATCGAAGACGATCGATTCGGTGGTCGTACGCACCGCGCCGGCCGCCACGCACAGATCGATCCCGACATCGCGATGATCGTCGCGCCGCGAGCACACACCGTCGATGGGCACGTGCACCTCTATCCCCGCCTCCACCAGGTCACGCACGGTCTGGTACACGCACACGTGCGCTTCCATACCGATTACGACGGCTGCGTTGGCGTTGCAGGCCTTGAACTCATCGGCAAAACCCGCGCTATCCCAGGCGCTGAAGCTCAGCTTCTCTCGCGGTGAAACCTGCATCGCTTTGAGCTGTTTTGAGATCTCGGCCACCGTGGGCCCCAACCCGCCCGGATACTGCTCTGTGGCCAACACCGGCGAAGAAAACAGCCGGGCAGCCTCAAGCAGTATCCGACTGCTTCGCAGCAACTCCTGATAACGATGTTCGGGCATGGCCGGCGCCAGGCGTTCCTGAACATCGATGACGATAACCGCGGTGGTTTCGGGTTGGAGTCGTTGCATAGCCATTCTTGGTCCCGTGCCGCGCAGGATTACCTGCTCAGAGCAAGACTAACGAGCATCCAAGCCCCGCTTGGCGCGCTCTTTGTCCATGCGTTCGGCGTCGCTGCTCAAGCGTTCGCCGAGATCTTCTTCCGAGATGGTTCCGGCCATGTGTGCACCAGCCGTCTTGCCGTTGTACATGATCTTTTTCACCGGCGTGATCACCACAACGGTCCGCAGAGGTGAGTCGAGCAGGTCGTAGAAGAACTTCTCACCGTCGGCGTTGCCGGGGTTCAGCTTCTGCGCCAATGCGGTGTAAAACCAATTCTTGGTTTCATCGTCGTCGAAGAACTCGGCCGTCCCCTTGAACGTAATGGCTCCCCCAGGCAACTCCTCGGATGCGCCGGCGGGGTACCCTGCGCTGCTCACGTTGACCGAAACCCGGTTGTCGCGCTTGATTGCCACCGTGCGGTGACGGTGAACTGCAAACGTGAGCCAGATTTTGCCTTCGTGCCAGACGAAGGCATGGGTCACGCCCACCGGCCAGCCATCTTTCGTGGCCCACATAAGCACGCATTCCACGGAGTTGTTCATTAACGCGTCGACTTCTTCGTCGGTAAACGGAAAGATCGAGACCATTTCATGGTCAACCCTCTGTGCCATTGATTTCCCCCTTCCTGGGTGTTATCGGTATCAGCGACTGCGCCTAGCATAGAGTAAGCGGTCCGCGTTGCGAACTCGTATCTGCGCGTATTAGATGGTGCGATAGGCGCTCAGGCAAAACCAACGACCGACGCGGGTGCGCGCCCCACAGCTGCGGCTGAGGGACTGATTTCCGCCTTCCGCCGACGCGCCGACAAGGCCGATTGCGACGATACCCTGTGTGTCGAAAACTATCAGGACGGGGTGGACTATTGCGCTCTGACGGATCCACCAACGACCACGCGACACCCTCGGCTTGTGTCCACGATGGCTCGCGACACCTCGTCGTCGCGCAGCAGGTGTTCGAGCATGCGTCGCCTGTCCACGTTGTTCACCATCACAACTCGCTGGCCTATCTCCCTAACGGTCATCTGCTTTAGCGAAACATCCACGCGCACGGGATGATTGAGGATTTCACAAGCGAGGTATTCGACCTCGCTCGGCACAGTGGCAGAAAACCCGGCGACCGGCCCCGAAGTCAAGAATTCGCTTCGCAATATCTAGTCGCCCGCCCCGGGAAACTCCTTGATGTAGAGATCCTGTTTTGTGTAGGGAATCTCGATCCCTTCAGCCATCAGGGTTTTGTATATCTGCATATAAAGTTCATGAGAGATCCGTCCCCGATACTCTGGGTGCTCGATCCATGCCAGCAGATCGAAGTCGAGACTGGACGCGCCGAAGCCCCGCATGCGCACCCTCGGCGCGGGATCGGTACATACTTCTTCATGCTCAGCGGCAATTTTCTGCAAAAGCTCGCAGACCTGATCTACATCGGATCCGTACGCTACCCCCACGCTGATGCGCGTTCGTATCTTCAGATAAGGGCCGCCACTTTCATTGACGATCTTCGCGTTCGCGATCACCCCATTGGGAATGGTGATCTCCACATCATCGCGGGTCAGCAGCCGGGTGCTGCGCAGGCCGATAGTAGACACTTTACCCCGCTCCCCGGTATCGAGCGTGATGTAGTCGCCGATCTTGTAGGGTGCATCGGCAACAATGAAGAACCCGGAAAACAGGTTCGCCAACGTATCTTTCGCTGCAAATCCGATCGCAATGCCAATGATGCCAGCAGACGCGAGCCACCCCACTGGATTGACGCCCCAGATGAGCAACAACACGTAGCTGCCCACGAGGATCGTTGTCAGCTTGATGGAAAGATCGAACAGCGGGACGGTACGCGGCTCGACCAGGCTGAACTGGCTCTGATCTCTCAACGTATCAAGCAGAGTCGATGAAATGCGTAGTGCCGCACGCATCCAGCTCGCAACGATTACCGAGAGCAGCACGTTGATGATGAGCTGAGTCCCCGCGTACAACTGGGCTGAGTTCACCGCTAGCGTGAGCCCAAAATACAGCACGGTGGTAAAAACCGGTTTGCGTAGATGTTCGAGAATGTAGTCATCGACCAGCGAGGCCGTCATTGCTGCCAGCCGGCCAAGGCTGCGGAAGACCACAAAACGCACGGCGAGCGCGATCAGGTAGAAGACACTGGCGATGATCAACGCCCCGAGGATGGGGAACTGCGTGATGACTTCCCAGAACGGGAGGACAGCGTCGGGCAGCCAGTCGACCACACTCGGAAGCTGTGCCGCTATCGGTTCGATGTCGATCTGTGGGACCTCATCGGGTCCCGTCGTCGTTGTTTGCGCCATAACCTGCCTAAAACCGTTGACGAGATTCTCAACCAGCGCCGTCCCAACCCAGGCCAGCGGGGGAATAATGACATACGCAAACACGCGGGTAACCGTCTGCAGATCTATCGACCAATTGGGCGTCGTACCCACTCAATCGACGTGCGCCGCCAGCGACTCCAGATGCGAGACATTCTGACCAGCGACGCCGCCAGGGCAGCCGGCCGTTTGGCCGCATCGCGCAGCTCAGCGACCTCGTCATGCGCAAGCACGGCCTGCCGCACGACGAACCCGTCGCGCTCATAGGAACCGGTTTCGTCCGGGGTTAGTTCGAACGACATACCTCAGGCCGGCAGGTGCGAGGCCAGCGTCGGCGCGAAACGTTCTCCCATGCGCACGTACCCCGCCGGATTCGGATGCAGGTCGTCT
>Ga0114950_10000951_pt1 | contig 21256 bp, 22 predicted proteins | sample N075metaG_FD_83503 | JGI IMG/M metagenome (GOLD analysis project Ga0114950, IMG submission 83503) | Deep subsurface microbial communities from Kermadec Trench to uncover new lineages of life (NeLLi) - N075 metaG | ecosystem: Environmental > Aquatic > Marine > Ocean trench > Sediment | place... | reverse complement strand
GATGGCCAGTAGGCTGTCCGGGTATGAAGAAGCGCTTGTCCTAATCCCACGATATGACAGACATCCCCTGGCTGCGTTCAGAATCACTGGCATTCCCTCCCGTTGAGACAGCCTTAAGAGAACCGGACGGGCTGCTTGCCGCTGGTGGGGATCTCTCGGTAGCAAGATTGAAACTTGCTTACCAACTTGGCATTTTTCCATGGTTCGAAGAGGGCCAACCGATACTCTGGTGGTCACCTGATCCCAGATCAGTGATATTTCCCAATCAGTTCAAGCCCGGGAGAAGTCTTTCCAGAATCCTCCGGAAAAACAAGTTCAGTGTGAGGCGAGATACTGCTTTTAACGATGTAATTGATGCCTGCAGTGATCCCAGGGTTTACTCACATGGCACCTGGATTACGAGTGATATGAAGGATGCATACAAGGAACTTCACCGCCAGGGTATCGCACACTCGGTAGAGTGCTATCTCGATTCGGAACTGGTCGGTGGCCTTTATGGGGTAGGACTGGGGAAACTCTTCTTTGGAGAATCCATGTTTCACCGGGTTTCAGATGCATCCAAGGTTGCTTTTGCTTTTCTGGTCCGGCTTATGGATAGAAACCACTGTCCACTAATTGATTGCCAGATTCCCAATGACCATCTGGACTCTCTCGGTGCAAAGACCATCAGCAGGCGCGAATTGGCTGGTTACCTGCAAAACTTTGTCACGGTCACTGATCCTATTGAATGGACTTCACTGCCAACTATGCTATCACCATGGTAAATTACAGGTGCCACATTTTCGCGAGTTGAAATGACTTCACTTTCAGGACTGAGATTTTTCACAACACCTGCCCACGATTGCAGTTATCTGGATGATCGCCAGGCGATCACCCTGTTCGTAGATCCTCTGGCTCGCGTCAATACGGACATCTATTCGTCACTTTCTGCTGCTGGCTTCCGCCGTAGCGGTAATCACATCTACAGACCCTATTGTGAAGGTTGCAATGCTTGCATACCGGTTCGGGTCCTGGTGTCGAATTATCGATTTAAACGTCGCCACAAGCGTGTGCTGAAGAAGAATGAAGATGTGATCATGCGGCAATTCAAACCAGCTGCCAGTGACGAATATTTTTTGCTGTATAAGAAATACATTGATGCACGGCATGCTGATGGAGACATGTTTCCTGCGGAGCCGGATCAGTATGATTCATTTCTGGTGGATGGGCGGCCTGAAGCTATATTCTTTGAATTTCGGATCCAGGGGAAATTGCTGGCTGTTGCTGTTGCGGACAAGTTGAACGACGGGTTATCGGCTATCTACACCTTCTTTGACCCGGACATGGAAGATCGAAGTCCCGGGGTGCTTGCGGTACTTCGGCTCATCGAAGAGACAAAAAGACTATCCTTGACGCATTTATACTTGGGTTACTGGATAAAACAAAGCCAAAAAATGAACTACAAGATGGATTATAAACCACTGCAGCTGTACGTTAACAACCAGTGGATTTCGTTGCTGGATGATTGAGCGCTTATCTTTATTAATCCAGCAGCATTATCTTCTTTGCCATGCGCCTGAAATTGAGGCAAAATGCACGCCGTTTTACATCATGGCAAAACCCATACTTTGAGGAGCTGAATGGCTAAGGAAGAACAGATTCAAATGAGCGGCACAGTAGTAGATACGCTGCCTAACACCATGTTTCGGGTTGAACTTGAAAATGGTCATATCATTACGGCACATATTTCCGGGAAAATGCGCAAGAACTACATCAAGATTTTGACTGGAGATAGCGTAAAAGTTGAAGTCACGCCTTATGACCTGACCAAAGGAAGAATCACGTTCAGGGAGTAAGTGATTTTCTTTGCGATTTTTACGTCAAATTAAGCTAATGGCAAGAATTCAGTCAGGCGGAAACGGGCTCATCTATTTCCAGCACCAGTTCGCCATCTTCAACGATGATATGAACTTCACCACCATTTTTGGATAGACGCCCGAATAATATATCTTCAGCCAGGTCTTTCTTTATCTTGTTCTGAATCAGGCGCTGCATCGGCCTGGCGCCCATTTGCTCATCATAGCCGTGATCCGCAATCCAGTCCCTCGCCTCATCATCTATCACCAGGATCACTTTCTTGTCATCAAGTTGCACCTGAATTTCCACCAGGAATTTATCGACGACTGTTTTGATCACTTCCTTCGACAAGGATTTGAACTGGATGATCGTGTCCAGTCTGTTTCTAAATTCTGGCGTGAACATTTTCTTCAGTACTTCCATTCCATCAGTGGAATGATCCTGCGTGGTGAAACCAATAGAACTCCTGCTCATCTCCTGGGCACCGGCATTTGTTGTCATCACCAGGATTACGTTTCGAAAGTCAGCCTTGCGACCGTTATTATCTGTTAGTGTGCCATGGTCCATTACCTGAAGAAGCAGATTAAAAACATCAGGATGCGCTTTTTCAATTTCATCAAGAAGCAATACGCAATGAGGATGTTTGGTGATCGCCTCAGTTAACAAGCCGCCCTGGTCAAAACCTACATAACCTGGCGGTGCACCGATTAATCTTGATACGGTATGGCGTTCCATGTATTCCGACATGTCGAAACGAATCATCTCGACCCCCAGAATCCTGGCAAGCTGTTTACAGACTTCAGTCTTGCCAACCCCGGTTGGCCCGGAAAAAAGGAAGGAGCCAATGGGTTTATCATCGTCCTTCAATCCTGCTCGAGATAATTTGATGGCACTGGCCAGTGAATCGATCGCTTCGTCCTGGCCGAAGATAACCATCCTGAGATTGGATTCCAGGTCCTTGAGCGTTTTCTTATCTGAATGTGAAACACTTGCCGGAGGGATGCGGGCAATTTTGGCGACCATTTTTTCAACATCTGCGACGCCAATTTGCTTTTTACGTTTGCTCGGTGGCTGAAGTTGTTGATAAGCACCCGCTTCATCAATGACATCAATCGCCTTGTCAGGCATATAGCGATCATTAATATATTTGTCTGCCAGTTCTGCCGCGACTTTCAATGACCTGTCTGTGTACTTTAGTTTGTGGTGTTCTTCGAAACGCGATTTCAGTCCTTTTAGAATCTGGTAGGTATCTTCAACACTGGGTTCTGCAACATCGATTTTCTGAAAGCGTCTTGAAAGTGCGCGATCTTTGTCAAAAATACCCCGGTATTCCTGGTAAGTTGTGGATCCAATGCATCGAATCTCACCCGAAGCGAGCAGCGGTTTCAACAAATTAGATGCATCCATCACGCCCCCGGATGCGGCACCTGCACCGATGATAGTGTGAATTTCATCAATGAATAATATCCGGTCCTTCTTTTCTTTCAGTTGATTAAGCAGTTTTTTAAGTCTTTTTTCAAAATCGCCACGATACTTTGTACCGGCGAGAAGCGCTCCCAGGTCCAGCGCATAGACGATACTGTTACTGATGACTTCAGGTACCTGCTTGTCGACAATAAGTTTCGCTAACCCTTCTGCAATGGCGGTCTTGCCGACTCCGGCCTCACCGACGAGAAGGGGATTATTTTTCCTTCTCCGCGATAAGATTTGCACCACTCTTTCTACTTCGTCGTGACGGCCAACCAGGGGATCAATTAGCCCCTTCTTTGCCTGTTCATTAAGATTTGTGGTATAAGCTTCGAGTGCACTCGGGGTTTTTTCTTCCTCCTCTGCAGCCTCTGCAGCCTCTTCAATATTGTCAACACCGCTTGGCTCTTCTTCAATTCCGTCTTTACGGGTGCCATGGGCAATGAAATTCACCACATCGATGCGATTCACTTCTTGTTGCTTGAGCAGATAAACAGCATGACTTTCCTGTTCAGCAAAAATGGCGACCAGAACGCTGGCACCGGTCACTTCTTTTTTACCGGAAGATTGGACATGAAATACGGCCCGTTGTAATACTCTCTGAAAACCAAGGGTAGGTTGTGTTTCCCGGTCGGTTTCATTTTTGGGAATCAGGGGAGTCGTCGCATCAAGGAAGTCCTCGAGCTCCTTTTTTAGCTTTTCTACATCTGCATCACAAGCACTTAAAACCTTCACTGCTGCAGTATTGCCCAGCAACGATAGAAGCAGATGTTCAACCGACATCAATTCGTGTCGTTTTGCCCTGGCCTCTTTGAAGGCAGAATTTAGTGTGACTTCCAATTCTCTGCTTAACATTTTGAATCCTGTTTAATCTGTCGCTTCAATATCCGCAATAAGCGGATGTTGACTTTGTTGTGCATAATGGTTCACCTGAGCTGACTTTGTCTCGGCAATATCCCTTGTAAATATCCCACATGTCGCTTTACCTGTCATGTGTACGGCTAGCATCACCTGGGTCGCTTTCTCGCGGTTCATGCTAAAAAAGACCTCCAACACCTCTATGACAAATTCCATCGGTGTGTAATCATCGTTTAACAGTATCACCTTAAACATCGCTGGTCGCTTGAGTTTTGGCTTTACCGGAGCCTCAATGATGCCAACGCCCCGATCCTGTTCAGGATCTTCATCACTGTCGCCTGCTCTTATCGTTACTTTTTCACTCATTAGTTATGGAGCCATAGCGGAAGGTTTCAACCTGCCTTATCACTTTACTTCAAGTTCGCCAAAATTACGCTGGGTTAAAACTTCATCCTACACTTTTCGGACTCGTTTGTTTTGCATGTTTTTCATCGCAATCCATTTTCGAACAATCAATGCGGTGCTCCTTGTAACAGCTTAACCTGGCCCAGCACCTGCCCACATCACCTGGTGAATAATTGAAGTTGCAGCTCTTATTTCTTCCATTACAGCCAAAAAAGGAGAAGTTATTAAAAACCTCAGGTGCAAATTTTTGCTCATATCTGGTTATTTTTCTGCATATACTCAATTTGACGATGAAGACAATTAGTGAAGTTCCTCCATAGTCGCTTGACGCCATGACTTCATTGATCCTAAAGTAGTGTCCCTGCTTGCTATGTTGATCATTCAATCTAGCGAAAGAGACCTACGCAACGAGGAATTTCGGTTATGCCGACAGGTCGCGTGAAGTGGTTTAACAATGCCAAAGGCTATGGATTTATCCTGTCTGAAGAAGGTGGAGAAGATTATTTTGCGCACTATTCGTCCATTCAGATGGATGGATACAAAACGTTGAAAGCGGGTCAATTGGTTGAATTTGAGATCCTTGAAGGTGACAAAGGCTCACATGCCATTAATATCCGAGCGACCGACGAAATTAATGAGCAACCCGAAGAACAAGCCAACGAACAAGCTAAAGACCAGTAAGAATACTGGTAGAAATTAATTCCATCCCTGCACTGATGTCGGGCCTAATCCAGACCCGGTTCTAACTTAATCAAATCTGATGTCAGATCTCATCCTGTTGAATAAACCATTTGGCGTCATCTGCCAATTTACCGGACCGTCTCCGACCCTCGCCGACTATGTGGATCTAGGCGGGTTTTATCCTGCTGGTCGTCTTGATAAGGATTCGGAGGGACTGGTACTCCTGACCAACGATGGTAGGTTGCAAGCCAGAATTTCTGATCCACGCTACAAGATGGAAAAGACCTACTGGGTCCAGGTTGAGGGTGAATTTTCAGGCGATGCCATCAAAAAGTTGCGCAAAGGCATTAAATTGAAAGATGGATTCACCCGCCCTGCAAAAGTCAATGTCATCGATACACCTCTGGCTGAGAGGGATCCGCCCATCCGGGTCAGGGCCTCAATTCCTACCTCATGGATATCTTTGTCGATCACCGAGGGAAAGAATCGCCAGGTACGGCGTATGACAGCCGCCGTAGGTTTTCCAACGCTGAGATTATTCAGATACCGGATTGGTGATTGGGACATTGCTGATCTTGGTGTGGGTGAATATCGAAGTTTGCGGGTCAACTACCGCAAAAACTAGCGGACCTTCCATCCTTCTGCGGCCCGGATATCACTTTCGCGCGTAGTCAACCACCTGTCTCCTTCCCCGGTCGTTTCCTTTTTCCAAAAAGTTGCCCGGGTCTTGAGGTAGTCAATAATGAACTCGCAGGCATCGAATGCGTCCCCACGATGGGCACTGGCTGTGCCAACAAATACAATTTCATCACCGGGATACAACTGCCCCACCCGGTGGATTACCGTGGCAGCTTTAATATTCCAGCGAGATCCGGCCTCCTCGATGATAGCCTCGATTTGTTTTTCGGTCATGCCCGGATAGTGTTCCAGGTAAAGCCCGCTGACCGAATCCTCTTCGTTTACATCCCGGACAATGCCGACGAACACGGAAACACCGCCAACACCCGGTTCCTGCAAAAAGGAAAACTCTGATCCGGAGTGGAATATTTCTTTCTGCACCGAGATGCGAACTTTCACCATCAACCCCCGGTTACCGGTGGAAAAAAAGCAACCTCATCTTCATCATTGACAACGGCGCCAAGATTGACCATCTCCTGATTCACTGCGACAAGAATATTGCTTCCGGACAAGGACTCGCCATATTGTGATCCACGAGTCTGTTTGAGTTTATCGATGACATTTTGTACATTTTTGATAGCAGAGCATTCCAGGCTCAGTTCACCGGCCCCGAGTTCCTCGCGTAAACTCGCAAAGAAAACGACCTTGATCATGACTTCTTACCTCGCTGCCATTCTCCTGATTGTCCACCAGACTTGGTGAGTAACTCGATGTCGCCGATGGTCATGCCACGATCGACGCCTTTGCACATATCATAGATGGTCAAGGCGGCAACCGAGGCGGCTGTCAACGCCTCCATTTCGACACCGGTCTGGCCTGTCAGGCGGCATAGGGTCGTGATTTCGACCAGGTTTCTTTCCGGGTCCACCACAAAATTCACATCTATGGCGGACAAAGCAAGCGAATGACATAAGGGGATCAGCTCAGCACATTTTTTGGCAGCTTGTATTCCTGCAATTTTTGCGACAGAGAACACATCACCTTTTTTATGTTCACCCTTTATAATCAGCGACAGTGTTTCCGGTTCCATCCATATCCTGGCCCGGGCTGTTGCTTCTCGCACAGTAATGGCCTTATCGCTAACGTCAACCATCCTGGCATGGCCATCCTTATCCAGGTGAGTCAGGTGTCTTTCAGCTTCAGGCATGGTGCTTATCCCTATTTTGTTCGAAATTGATCATAACGCCCGCTGAAGTCCAGATCAGGCCCTGGCAACTTCACACAGATGACCATATTGCAGTCATGCCAATTGTACACCGGAACCGTGATTTGCTGCTCGAAGTAAAAGGTAAGATTGTAGTTGTGCAATGGCAAGCCCGTAAATCGTTCGGCTGCTAACGGCAGGTGATTCAACTTCCTATGGGACTTTCGGCGGCCATCACCAAATTCGTTTGCCCTGGCAGGATGGATACCATAAACAAAAATGGTGTACCGCCTGCTATCAGAAGACGAAGTACACCATTCATGTACGGGCCAAGTTCAATCATAAAATGCCCGCCATTGTATTAACGATAGACGATTTCTACTCGTCTATTTTTCGCCCAGGCGCTTTCACTGTGACCAGAATTCACCGGTTTTTCTTCACCGTAGCTAATGACTTCGATCTGTGAGCGCGAAGCGCCCTGTGCGACGAGATAGGCTCGAACCGCATTGGCACGTTTTTCACCGAGAGCCAGGTTGTACTCACGGGTTCCCCTTTCATCCGCGTGTCCTTCCAGCCTGACATGCAGCATATTGTCACCGGAAAGTACGTTAGCGTGTTTGTTCAATTCTGTGTGACCACCCCTTTTCACGATAGTCTGGTCAAAATCAAAGTAGAAAACGCCTTGTAAGGTTTCCGTGTCGCCTGAGTCACCCATTGGAATTTCGATCTTCCCCTGGATTACCCTTGGCGCAATAACGACGGGAGCCACCTCGATTGTCTCTTCCGCAACCTTAACCTCAGTCGGTGGCGGTGTTTCCTCGACGGTCGCAACCTCAGGCTCAGTAGTGGCACACCCAGCCAACAGCAAGGCTGAAAGCCCAATGACAAACAGGCCACGATTTTTTATTATTTCCATCATCAACTCCTATTGCTCAAAGCACTAAAATTCTTTCTATCGACGGCACGTTTACCATCTCCATGTACAGATGCCGATTAAACCACAATTAAGTATAGGTAGAACTAACCACCTTTTCCTTTGACCATCAATGTATCAGAATTTCTTCACCTTGTTTGTTTTCTACGAATTGAGCTATTTTTCCTCGACACAATGCTTCAATTGAATGGGATCCGGGGCGCAGTTCAGCAGCACCTGCCAGCCATGAGCCTATAAAAAGGAATCTCGGCGGGCGGTACATCCAAATTCAACTTTCATCGTAGCGAAGGTCGCTCTGCCGGACCGCAGTCAGGTCAAAAGGAAGCATTTAGCGTACTTCAAAGCCCTGACGGACGCCTATCTGGAGATTTGGGTAGAACGAGTTAATGGCAGACACCTCGCGACTAACGTAAAATACTGTCCTTATTCAAGTCTCAATCATTTCTATGATCAATAAATCAGTCGAGAATACCCGGGTCATTGTCGGCATGTCCGGTGGTGTAGATTCCTCTATCGCGGCTCTCCTCCTCCAGCAAGAAGGCTATCAGGTTGAAGGTCTCTTCATGAAGAACTGGGAGGAAGATGATGGAACCGAGTACTGTACCGCCAGGCAGGATCTGGCAGATGCCTGGTCAGTTTGCGATAAGCTGGGAATCAGGCTGCATGAAGCAAATTTTGCAGCAGAATATTGGGACAATGTTTTCGAGTACTTTCTTGCCGAATACAAAGCCGGTAGAACGCCTAATCCGGATGTTTTATGCAACCGTGAAATCAAGTTTAAGGTTTTCCTGGAGTATGCGCAGGTTCTTGGCGCTGACCTGATTGCGACTGGCCACTACGCGCGGTTGTTTCACCAGGATGGGGCCGTTACCTTGCATAAAGGTCTGGATGCAAACAAAGACCAGAGTTATTTCCTGCAGTCAGTTTCTGCAGATCAATTACAGCGGTGCCTTTTTCCCATTGGTGAACTTGAAAAATCGACTGTGAGAACGCTTGCCAGGGAGCACGGACTGGTAACGCATAATAAAAAAGACTCGACCGGCATTTGCTTTATCGGCGAACGCAGGTTTAAGGATTTTCTGCAGGCGTATCTGCCTGCACAACCGGGCCCTATCGAGTCTGTCGATGGGTTATTACTGGGGCAACATGATGGGCTCATGTATTACACACTCGGTCAACGCCAGGGGCTGGGGATCGGGGGCGTAAAAGATGCCGGCGATGGCCCCTGGTATGTTACTGCAAAAGATATGGATCGAAATTGCCTGATAGTTGCGCAGGGTAAATCACACCCAGCAATGTTCACCAGCAATATGCGCTGCGGTGAAATCTATTGGGTCAACCAGGCGCCGGATCTACCCTTTGTGGGTATGGTGAAAACACGATACAGGCAACCGGATCAGGAATGTGAACTTAAAAAACTGGATGATGGCACCTGGGTGGTGAAATTCGCGCAACCGCAGCGAGCCGTGACGCCGGGTCAATGGGCATGTTTTTATTCAGGGGACACTTGCCTCGGTGGTGGTACCATCCTCTCGGCTGCGGATTCAGCGTGAATATCAGGCATAGCCACCAGGACCGAGTCGTGGCGCTTGCAGGGCTTGTGCAGGCCGCGCAGCTTGTTTCAACGATTGCCAGGACGGGACTGGTCAGCCAGGGCAGCCTGGATACTAGCCTGAACAGTATATTTGTGACCAACCCTGATAATACGGTCGATGTTTTTGGGGGTACTTCCGGCATTACCCTGGGTATCAAGATTGCCACGGACCTGGTCATGCAATTTAATGTGTCCGCACACGGAGATGTGATTCGTTATGCACTGTCATTGATCCAGCTGGAAAGAAAACTGGCAGGATTTCCCGAAAGTCTTCGCGGATTAGGTGCCGGGGTTTCACTGGTAGATGAACAACGAATGCTGGATGTGAACCGCAAACCCATTATCGATCATGAGGTTGTTGCAGCGTTAGCGGATCTATACCAGAGGGTATTAGGAAGTTTCGAGCCACGCATCAAGGTACTGGGTAGGCGAAACCACCTACAGAACGAATATAATATCAACAGGATCAGGGCGCTATTGCTGGCGGGTGTCCGATCGGCCGTATTGTGGCATCAGTTAGGTGGCAGGAGATGGCAACTGATATTTGCAAGGAAGCCCATCGTACGGGCATTATCAGACCTTGAATATTGTTAAATTTCAGTAGGTTACCGACATCTATTAAAGTTTTAAATTAAGCTGAGTGAGCAAAATGTTTTATTGTAACGGAACACAAATATGAGCCTGGAATTATCATCCTTAACAGCAGTTTCCCCGATTGATGGGCGTTATGGGTCGAAGACAAAGGAATTACGCACGATCGCCAGTGAATATGGGTTGATCTACTACCGCGTGCTGGTAGAAGTGCGCTGGTTTCAGTTTCTTGCTACACACGCTGATATCAGCGAGCTCCCAGAATTATCGTCGACTGCCAGTAATATTTTGGATCGAATCATCACTGATTTCAGCATCGAGGATGCCAGAAAGGTGAAAGAAATCGAGAGCACCACTAACCACGATGTCAAAGCAATAGAGTATTTCATCAAGGAGAAAATTGCAGCATCAGGGCATGCTTCGCTCATTGATCATGTGGAGTTTGTTCACTTTGCCTGTACTTCCGAAGATATTAATAATCTCTCCCACGGACTCATCTTAAAAGCAGCAAGAGATGACGTACTGGTACCGCAAATGGAGAAGGTCATATCCGAGATATCCCGGCTGGCACGTCAATACGCCTCTACGCCCATGTTATCCCGCACCCATGGCCAGGTTGCTTCACCCACCACCATGGGCAAAGAAATGGCCAATGTGGTCGCCAGAATGAAAAGCCAGCTTGTACAGGTGAAATCTATTCCACTGCTTGGAAAAATCAACGGTGCAGTCGGCAATTACAATGCTCATCAATCAGCTTACCCGGAGATCGACTGGATTAAAGCCAGTGAAGATTTTGTCTGCTCTCTCGGTCTTTCCTGGAATTCGTACACAACCCAGATCGAACCCCATGACTACATCGCCGAATTATTTCATGCCGTCATGAGATTCAATACAATCCTGCTGGACTTTGATCGGGATATCTGGGCTTACATCTCCATCGGATACTTCAAACAAAAACAGGTCGAAGGAGAAACCGGTTCTTCAACCATGCCGCATAAAGTGAATCCAATTGATTTTGAAAATTCCGAGGGTAATCTTGGTGTGGCCAACGCCATACTCTCTCATCTTGCTGAGAAACTGCCTGTCTCCAGATGGCAGCGGGACCTGACGGATTCAACCGTGCTACGAAACCTGGGGAGCGGGTTTGCTTATTCACTCATCGCCTACCAATCTTCCTTAAAGGGTATTGGCAAGCTGGAGCTCAATCCAGAGAAACTTAAACGGGATCTGGATGACAGCTGGGAAGTCCTGGCGGAGCCCATTCAAACAATAATGCGAAAATACGGTATTGAGGAACCCTACGAGAAACTCAAAAAATTTACCCGTGGTGAATCCCTTGACCAGAAACGAGTTGAATCAATGATCGAAGCATTAGGATTGCCCGAGGAAGCCAAGAAGCAAATACGCATGCTGACACCGGCAAACTACATCGGTCTAGCCGAACGACTGGTGGCGCAACTGCTGGATAAATAGTGCCTTTATTCTCAAATCAAATTGCCGATATAAAGACCAGCGAAGAGTCGGACCAGCAACCGGGTTCCATTTCAGAAACAGATTTTTTCCAGCATTATTGGCGAAAACAATCATATTTATTCCGTGGGGCCTGTTCAGGCAGCCTTGATACACTTGTTAGTTGCAGCAGTGAAATACAGTTGCTGGACCTGGCAAGCAATGACATTGTTGAGTCGAGGATGGTCAGCCGTGACTACGAATTGCGCCTTGGTCCATTTGACCTGGCGGCTATTCCGGAAAATCAGCTGTTGATGATTCAGGGCCTGGAACAGCATCTCGGGGAAATAAACCAACTGTTGCTGGATGAGTTTCCTTTCATGCCGAGATGGCGAATCGAAGATGTCATGGCGACAATAGGAAACGCTGGTGCCAACTGCGGTGCCCACTTTGATCATTATGATGTTTTCCTGTTGCAGGTAAGGGGTTCAAAAGACTGGCAACTCGATGGCGGTGGCCATAGCGAACACCATCTGGACCATGAGGCAGATATTCGCCTGTTGCAGAAGTTTGAACAAACCTCCGGCAAACTGGCTGAACCAGGTGATGTGCTGTATATCCCACCGGGGATGGGTCACCTGGGCATTGCCTCTGATGAGTCAATTACGCTATCGATCGGTATCCGAAATCCAACGATGGCCGAGTTGATATCCCATCTGGCCGACATGTTGATTGATGGTACCGACCTGACATCAACCCTCGATGATCAACTGCAGACCCCGTCAGGTTGTATTACAGATCTGGACATTCAACATCTTCAGGCTAGATTGGCGGACACAATTCTCGATCCGACATTAATCGCCCGCTGGTATGGCAGCTATATGACCGAACCGCGCGAACCTGAACTCGTCCCCACCGGGAATGCCATCACTGGCAAGGAGGTTTCCGGTCTGCTTTCCCGCCATGTTCAGCTCGTTTGTACCCTACCGACCCGGATCACCTACCATCATGGTGAAGTTGGGCTCACTGTATTTGTGAACGGTGAAACAATCAGTGCCGATCCTGCTGTATTACCGTGGCTGCAACATCTCTGTGCTCATCGCCAGGTCAGTAGCTGCTTGATACCACAGGAGGACTACAACATTGACCTTTGCAAAATACTTTTTAACAATGGCGCAATTGAAACCGTTGAGTAGGAAATAACTGAAGACATGGGCAATGATTTATCTATCCGGAAATTCAATATTCGTGAAGCTGATTGGGCAACCGAAGGAAAAGTGCTCTCCAACATTCGTCGTCTTGTCTTCATTGTAGAACAAGACGTTCCCCAGGAAGAGGAATGGGACGGAAAAGATGAAGGGAGCTGGCACTGGATTGCGACAGCCCATGACGATTCTCCAATAGGCACGGCCCGCCTGTTACCCGAAGGCCAAATTGGTCGCATGGCCGTTCTGGACAGGTACAGGGGCTATGGTGTGGGCGCAGCACTCCTGGAGCAGGCTGTTGATAAAGCACGCCACCTTGGTTTCACGGAGGTATTTCTCAATGCCCAGACCCACGCACTCGCTTTCTATGAACGCGCTGGTTTCGTTGCTGTTGGTGATGAATTCCAGGAAGCAGGCATAGCGCATCAAAAAATGACTCAAGTGCTGAAACCCTTTACTGACAACATCAAACGAATTCAATCTTCTGGTTCGGCATCATCAATGACAGTGAAACAATTCGATACGCGCGAAATATCATTCGAGGATTTTGCAAGCGTCATCAAAAATATTCGTGAGATCGTTTTTGTCGCCGAACTTGGATTGCCGGAAATATTCGTTAGCGACGAAACTGATAACAACCCCGAAAGCAATACCGAAAGCAATACCGATAGCAATACCGATATAGAGGCAATTCACTGGATTGCGGAAGATGGCCCGGGGCAAGTGATTGGCTCCATTCGCATGTCCGTGGAAGGAGAGATATCCCGATTAGCTGTCATGTCTGAGAACCGGCACCAGGGCGTTGGCCAATCTCTGGTCGAGCTTGCAACGATGAGAGCGGCGCGGTTAGGGCTAACGGAGGTGAGGCTCGATGCACTAGCGGCTCTTGAGAACTTCTACAGACAAGCCGGATTTACGAAACGGGGGGAACCCTTCGACGGTTTCGGCCAGAACCATCAAACCTGGTTCAAGACCGTCGACCCTGAAGATGTACATGGGTCCCCGCTGGGTTCTGGGCTAGCGGGTGATAACTATGCAGATGCTACAACCAAATACAAGCTTGGTGAAAACAAGAATCTCATCATATTAAAGCGTGAAGTTGAATTCAGGGATATTATCCTGGAGATGATAAGCCAGGCATCTCGCTCGCTTCGACTTTATTCGCCGCTACTGGAACACAAATTATTTGATCATCCGGAACTCGGAGAAATATGTTCAGCCCTGGCACGGAAGAACCGACACACGAAGATTGAAATCCTTCTATACGATTCTCATCGAGTCGTAAAAAATGGTCATGTCTTGCTGGAACTCAGCAGGAAATTACCCTCATCCATCAAAATGAAAATCGTCGATCCGGAATGGAGACAATTTAACAATGAATATGTGCTGGTGGATGGAACGGGTGTTATCTATCGTCGGGACTATGAGATGTTTAACGGATACGCGAATTTTTCTGACAAAACTGAATGTGAACGTCTGGGTCGACAATTTAAGGCAGCATGGGAGACAGGATTGAATGATCCGGATCTCCGGCAAATTCGAATTTAAGATGAGTGATTAATCCTTGAGGTTCTGATCTGTCCTGGCGAGCGCTGTGGATAGGTGCTGGAAGCAAGCGACATAAACAAATTCGTGGACCCTGTCAGCGCGGGTAACCAACTGTCGGGTTATGGCGGCAGCCGCGAATATTGTTTTGACGATCACGTCAAAGTCAGTAGACTCGAACATCCATCAAAATAAAGCGACATGTGTGATATGCGCCTGGATAGAGCATTGAAAATGTGGATGATATTGTGCGCCGCACAATTTGCCCCAATTGCACATGCAGAGATTTATTTTTACAGGGGTCCCGATGGCGAGAAAATGGTCTCTGATCGACCGATCCGCGGCTATCAACTGGTCAGCCAGCGAGACACGGTGAAATATGCGGGTTACATTCTTGCTAATCGGCCGATATCAACTGGCGGGCCGACCAGGTTCAAGTCCTATATCCATGCTGCCAGTCAGGAATTTGGTGTTGACCCGGCACTGGTTGAAGCCGTTATTCAAGTGGAATCAGGTTTTGATCCCAATGCAATTTCACATAAAGGGGCGACTGGTTTGATGCAACTGATGGCAGCAACGGCAAATCAATACCAGGTCAAGGATCGTCACAATCCCAGGGAAAATATCAATGCCGGAGTGAAGCACCTGCGTAACCTGATGGACCGATTCAACGGAAAAATACCGCTCGTTGTCGCGGCGTACAATGCAGGTGCATCTGCCGTTGAAAGATATAACGGCATTCCTCCCTACCCTGAAACCCGGCGTTACGTTTCAAAAGTAATGAACTACCACTCCCAGTATCGCCTGCTCCGTTACGGACTCGAATAGGTACCCCTGCCCGCACTGCGGGTGAGTTGGACTCCGTATCCATGTCACAGGGCAAACAGTTCTCAACAATGACATAATCCCGCGCTGGTAGGATGACGAACAGCGCTCAGGGGTAAAATGTGAAGGTTGAAACCATTGCCATTCAGGCGGGTAGAAATGAGGACGATGAAACGGGTGCGGTCATGCCGCCTATTCATCCATCAAGCACATACCACCGGGGTAATAATGCTGGAATGGTCTATTCCAGGACAGATAATCCTAACAGACATTCCCTGGAAACCTGCCTGACTGCATTGGAAGGGGGAAACGATGCCATTGCATTCTCATCGGGAATGGCCGCCGTGAATGCAGTTTTCCATGCCATGTCTTCTGGTGACCATATGATTTTACCGGATGATATTTACTTCGGCGTCAGAGAGCTGGCGTCAGGCATATTTTCCCGATGGGGTCTTGAATATTCACTTGTGGATATGACGGACCTTGACACAGTGCGATCAAGCATTCGCCCCAATACCAGGCTGATCTGGGCTGAAACTCCTTCCAACCCACTGTTGAAAATCACCGATATATCGGCAATTGCACAAATTGCGAAGGAGGCCGGGCTGATTTTTGGACTTGATGGCACCTGGGCAACACCCATATTGCAGCAACCTCTCGAACTTGGCGCTGATCTGGTTGTGCACTCTTCCACCAAATATCTCGGTGGTCACAGTGATCTGATTGGCGGAATTATTGTCATGCGTGAGGCTTCGGATCTGTCAGAACGTATTCGCCAGATTCAAGGTACTGGCGGCGCCGTACCCTCCCCCTTTGACAGTTGGTTGTTGCTACGGGGAATACGCACCTTACCTTATCGAATGCGTGGCCACTGCGCCAATGCAAGGGCAATTGCAGAATATCTGTCGGAACATGCCCAGGTTCACACTGTGCACTACCCCGGTCTTTCATCACACACCGGCCATGACATTGCAAAGAGCCAGATGAAGGATTATGGCGGTATGCTGTCAATACAGGTGACAGGTGGTGCCCGGAGGGCAGCTTTGGTTGCTGCCAGCACCCTACTTTTTACAGAGGCGACCAGTCTCGGTGGCGTTGAAAGCCTCATTGAACACCGTGCGGTCGTAGAAGGCCCGGATAGCACAACGCCGGATGACCTGCTACGAATCTCCGTTGGCCTTGAACATATCGATGATCTTATTGATGATCTTTCCCGGGCACTGGATATGAACTGCTAGATAACCAGCATATCGACAAATTCGTTGACCGGTGTTGCCTCGAGCCTGGTCTGGTCGCTGCACAATGCGATGATCGCATCCGTTCTCTTTGCAGGGAAACGGGTCAGTAATGCCCGGTGGAACTTGTCTTCAAGGACAGGAATACCCTCTTCCCGACGACGTCTGTGACCTATTGGATACTCAACGTCAACCTTCTCTGTGCTGCTGCCATCTTTAAAGAAAACCTGGATGGCATTGGCGATTGAACGTTTGTCTGGCTCATGATATTCACGGCTATAGCGTTCATCTTCAACGATTTCCATTTTCTCCCTGAGGGCATCGACTCGTGGATCCCTGGCCACATCGTCCTCGTAATCTTCTGCGACAAGGTTACCCTTGATCAAGCCGATGGCGGCCATATATTGCAAGCAATGGTCACGATCTGCAGGATTGTTCAATTCGCCGACCTTGGAAATAATCCGGATAGCAGATTCATGAGTCGTCATGACAATCTTGTCGATCTCATCCAGCCTGTCTTTAACCTGCGGATGTAATGTGACCGCCGCTTCCACGGCGGTCTGCGCATGAAACTCTGCCGGAAATGATATTTTGAATAACACGTTTTCCATTACGTAAGACCCGTAAGGTCGTTGGAACTGGAATTTTTTACCCTTGAATGAAACGTCATAAAACCCCCAGGTTTTCGCTGACAAAACGCCGGGGTATCCCATTTCCCCTTTCATCGTCATCATCGCGAGACGAACACCGCGGCTCGTCGCATCTCCTGCTGCCCAGGATTTTCTGGAACCTGCATTCGGCGCATGGCGGTAAGTACGCAGGCTGGAACCATCTACCCAGGCTTGCGAAAGCGCATCAATAATTTGATCCCTGCTGCCCCCTAGCATCTTCGTTACCACAGCAGTGGTTGCGACCCTGACCAATAATACATGGCATAGTCCAACACGATTAAAACTGTTTTCCAGTGCAATACACCCTTGTATCTCATGTGCCTTAATCATCGCCGTGAGCACGTCTTTCATTGTCAGCGGCGCTTTTCCTACCGCCACATTAGTTTGTGACAGGTAATCAGCTACCGCAAGAATTCCACCCAGATTATCAGAGGGGTGCCCCCATTCTGCTGCCAGCCAGGTGTCATTAAAATCTAACCAGCGAATGATGGTGCCGATATCCCACGCTGCTTTTACAGGGTCCAGCACCAATTGTGTGCCGGGGACTCGTGCGCCATGTTGCACTGTTGTGCCGGGTACAATCGGCCCGAGATGTTTTGTGCATTCAGGAAACCGGAGTGCCAGAAAACCACACCCCAGTGTATCCATCAGGCAGTTGCGTGCTGTGTTGTAGGCTTCCGATGAGTCAATCGACATCGCATCGACATAATTCGCGATATCAACCAACTCCTGATCTGGATCCGGGCGAACGTTGGTTTCTACATTTGAACTCATCTTAGTACCTTCTTTCAAAGCTGACTTAATACTCAAAATGGAATGAGCAGGAACCTGAAAACGATCTCAGTTCCCGGGAAAAAACGGGATTATCTCTGGTCGATAGCGGAGTAGGGCCTGATGTCGGATAAGATATAGTCTGCGAACGGCCGGATCAGGCGGTTGTTTGATCGTTGCTCCATAATATGAGCCGCCCATCCGGTGACGCGAGACAAAACGAAAATCGGTGTGAATATCTTTGTCGGGATGCCCATGTAGTTATAGGCAGACGCGTGAAAGAAATCAGCATTTGGGAACAACTTTTTGCTGTTCCACATGGTATCGGCGATGACACAGGAAATGTCATATAGCGTCGTGTTTCCTTCAAACGCGGCCAGCTTCTCAGACCAGTCCTTGATAATAGCGTTGCGCGGGTCTGAATCCGCATAAATTGCGTGGCCAAAACCCATGATCGTTTCCTTACGTTCGAGCATGCCTTTAACGGCGTCCTCGACGCCATCAACAGAATCAAATTTCTCGATCAATGCCATGGCGGCTTCATTTGCACCGCCGTGCAATGGCCCCCTGAGTGTACCGATGGCTGCAGTAACGCAAGAATACATATCAGAAAGCGTTGCAGCGCAGACACGTGCGGCAAAAGTACTGGCGTTAAATTCGTGTTCCGCATATAAGATAAGCGAACAATTCATCACTTCCCTGGACATATCCGAAAGGGTGTCATCCAACAGCATCTTAAGAAAATGACCGCCAATAGAAGCCTCCCCGGTATCCGTATCGATGCGAACACCATCGTGGGAGAACCTGTACCAGTAACAAATAATAGCTGGCAGGGCTGCCAGCAAACGGTCACTTGCTTCCAATTGCTGATCGAAGGAATTTTCCGGTTCCAGATTGCCCAGCATCGAACAACCCGTACGCATGACATCCATCGGGTGCGTTTCCCGGGGAATCATTTCAAGGACGGACTTCAATTTATCCGGCAGGCCACGTTGCCCTGTTAACTTCTCGACGTATGCATCGAGTTGATCTTGCTTTGGGAGTTCACCATAAAGTAACAGGTAGGCAACCTCTTCGAATTTGGCATTGGCAGCCAGATCCTCAATGGTATATCCGCGATAGGTGAGACCAGCGCCTTCCTTTCCTACCGTGCAGAGTGCTGTTTCACCGGCAGACTGACCGCGAAGCCCTGCTCCACTTAATTTTTTCACTGCCATAACCTTTCCCCTTTTTCACATATTAAGAATCTATAAACAATTCAATTAGTTGTTTCTGCCACTCTTGGCAAACAATTTATCCAGCTTATCTTCATATTCGTGATACCCCAGGAACTCATATAGCTCTTTCCTGGTCTGCATGGTATCGATGACACTAGCCTGCGACCCTTCTGTTCGCAGCGTTTTATAGACGTTGAGTGCTGCCTGATTCATGGCCCTGAAAGCAGAGAGAGGATAGAGTGCCATTGCAACATCGACACTGCCCAGTTCCTCGATTGTGTAACAGGGGGTACTTCCAAATTCTGTGATATTGGCAAGAACCGGAATGTTCACCAGGTCCGTCACGCGTCGGTACATATCGAGATCTGTCATCGCCTCTGCGAATATTGCGTCGGCACCCGCTTCTTCACATAGTTTTGCACGTTCCAATACTTCCTCAATGCCGACCACCGCGAGTGCGTCTGTGCGTGCCATGACCAAAAAATCGGCATCCGTTTTTGCATCCACTGAAGCTTTGATACGATCGACCATTTCCTCGCGACTGACAATTTCTTTATTGGGTCTGTGGCCGCATCTTTTCTGGGCGACCTGGTCTTCTATGTGCATGCCAGCAGCACCCGCTTTGATCATCTCTTTAACTGTTCGCGCGATGTTGAATGCACCTCCCCACCCGGTGTCCACATCGACAAGCAGGGGCACACCGCTTGCACTGGTTATGCGTGTAACGTCGGTGATAACGTCATTCAAGGAAGTCATTCCGAGATCCGGGAGCCCGTAAGATGCGTTTGCGACACCCGCGCCAGAAAGGTAAATTGCTTTATATCCGACGGATTCAGCCATGATCGCCGTGTAGGCATTGATCGTTCCGACTACCTGAAGCGGCTTTTCTTCTGCCATTGCCCGGCGAAGTTTTTTCCCAGCGCTCGTCATATTATCACTCCCAGAAATCAGGGCGCCAATTATACAGAAAACTGAATCAAGATGATGAAAGAGCAATGGAGATGGCGAAGCTGATTGTGCTGGTGTCTGTTTTCAGCCTGAAGCCACATGGTCAATGAACTGACGCAGTTCACTGTAATCGTTTGTCACGGGGTATTGCGGGAATTCCTTAATGACGTTATCCGGCGCACGAAACAAGAAGCCTGCATCCGCTTCCTCGAGCATCGTTGTATCATTATAGGAGTCGCCCGCGGCATATACCTTGAAATTGAGTTGTCTCAGTGCGCGAACAGATTGCCGTTTATGGTCAACCTGGCGCAAGGTATAGCCTATGACTTCATCTTCCCCTGATATCTGCAGGCGGTGGCAAAATAACGTAGGCCAGCCTAACTGGGCCATCAATGGTTGTGCAAATTCGTAGAATGTATCGGACAGGATGATGAGCTGGTAATTTCCCCTTAGATCATCGAGAAAATCCTTTGCTCCATCCAGTGGCGCCATATTGCCGATGACGGCCTGAATGTCGCCAAGTTTCAGGTTGTTTTGCTTGAGCAAGGACAGTCTCTGGCCCATGAGTTCATCATAATCAGGAATATCACGGGTTGTGGCCTTGAGCGCTTCAATACCCGTTTTTTCCGCAAAAAGTATCCAGATTTCCGGAACCAGGACGCCCTCCAGATCAAGACATACTACGTCCATTAATCAATCCTTGTTTAACGAACAGGTAGTTCAATATTGGCAAATAGCTGTTCGATTTCTGCGTGTGTATGGAGCTGAAAAGCCTCCGTCACAAGTTCCCTTGTCAGGTGAGGCGCGAACAATTCAATGAAGTCGTACATGTAGCCGCGTATGAACGTACCCTTTCGGCAGCCAATCATGGTTGTACTGTGGTCGAACAGATGACTCGCATCCAGGGCCACCAGATCAGAATCCTGTTCAGGGTCATAGGCCATCTGCGCCATGATACCAATTCCAAGGCCCAGCCGAACATAGGTCTTGATGACGTCCGCGTCCGTCGCTGTAAATACAACCTTTGGTTTTAAACCATATTGCATGAAGGCTTCATCGAGTTTGGAGCGGCCAGTAAAGCCGAATACATAGGTCACAATCGGGTGCGCAGCGATCTCTTCAAGGGTCAGGGAAGGGATCCGGGTCAGGGGGTGGTTTTCCGGTACAACAATACAACGATTCCATTTGTAACAGGGCAACAT
>Ga0114950_10000949_pt1 | contig 21264 bp, 35 predicted proteins | sample N075metaG_FD_83503 | JGI IMG/M metagenome (GOLD analysis project Ga0114950, IMG submission 83503) | Deep subsurface microbial communities from Kermadec Trench to uncover new lineages of life (NeLLi) - N075 metaG | ecosystem: Environmental > Aquatic > Marine > Ocean trench > Sediment | place... | reverse complement strand
TACTCAACGAAGCTGTTGCTTCTCTATGACCGGAACGTCTAGAACGATTATCGGCGACTCAAAAAGGAAGAACATGCTGGATATTGAAAACGTGAACCACATAGGCATTCGAGTTGGGGACAAAACTAAATCAGTTGCCTTTTATCACTTACTTGGCTTCGAACAAACCATGGACGCTGGTTTCGAGGAGGGACACCCTGTTATCATGCAACATCCTTGTGGCGTTGTTTTGAATCTTCTCGGTCCCGCAACTAGCCCGTCTACATCCAACATTCTAATGGACCTCGACGAGAAACACCCCGGAATTACCCACTTTGCTTTGACCGTAACCTCGTTAGAACAAGCTAAAGTATTCTTATCCGATGAAGGAATAGAATTAACCGGATCGTTTTCCTTTGGCAGAATGTCCGCAGTCTTTATCCGCGATCCGGATCGAAATGTCATAGAGTTGGATGCATACGACTCAAATACCCGCGAAGATATGGAGGGCTACTCAAATCATTTGTAACTACAATTACGCCCCTACGCCTAACAACGCGCTGCTACGGACCCCAGCGTGAATATTACCGACCAAACGCCTCGCTACCTCATAGCCGCTGGCGTTACCCTTTTCCTGCTCGGACTCATAACTGGTTTCGCCATACCAGCATTAGCCAATCCCAGAATGGGCTTGTCTGGTCACCTCGAGGGCGTCATGAACGGCACCTTCCTGATCGCGATCGGCGCCGTTTGGTCCAAAATGACACTCTCAGCATTGCTGCAACGCGTGACGTTCTGGCTGCTGATCTACGGTACTTACGCCAATTGGCTCTTCGTCAACTTGGCTGCAATGTTTGGAACTGGTGAGATGACTCCAATCGCCGGTGCCGGCTAAACCGGCCTCCCGTGGCAGGAGAACCTCGTGACACTAGGGCTATCGAGTGTCGGAGTAACAATGTTGGCTGGTTGCACCATACTGGCTTGGGGTTTCATACGTCGTAACGAGCGTAATCCACGTGACGCCTAACAACTCGCTGCAGTGGACCCACCAAAGCGTCACGCTTTTTGCAATAGCAACAGCCGCGCCTCTTGGGGAATCATGATATGGCAAAACTGGAAGACCTAAGAAACATCGGTCCGACGATTGCTAAACGACTTCAAGAGATCGGAGTGTTTACCCAAGCCGACCTCAAGGATTTGGGCTCAGCGAACGCATATAAACGCATTCAGGCGAACTACCCGGCAAACCACTTACCGCTATGCTATTACCTCTATTCGCTAGAGGGTGCTGTACAAGGCGAGGATTGGAGGTCCTTTACTGAGAAGCAGAAGGCCATGATGCAACGCAAGGCAGGAGTTTGAATCATGGGTACGACCACTCGATGTTCGTGTTCGCCTCCAGACTGGGTCAAAACCCTTGGGTGAAGTATAGTCCGACTTTCGAGCCAATTGGATCGAATCGTTGCGGGATCACTGCGACGGCCAGCAATTAGGATTCCAGGCGAGATTGAGGGGAGGATCAATGGCCATACGTCATCTGAAGATGATTTTTGTCGCATCCATTTCTCTAATGTGCCTATTTTACGCGGCCCAAAACGTCGCCAATCTCGACGCGTGTTACCAGGCGTTTGCCTATGTTCTGGGAAAGACGGACCACCAGGTTTATCCGGATTCGATCTTTCCAGCCGTTCAGAATCCTGCCGTGATATGGCTCATGGTGACAATTGTTGTCACCCTCGAATTTGCGGCAGGATTGCTCAGCGCAAAAGGTGTCTGGGACCTTTGGGGTGCAAGAAAAGCGTCTGCCGCTAACTTCAACGGTGCCAAGACTTATGCGCTCATTGGCTGCAGTGTTGGTATCGTTGTGTGGCTGGGATTATTCGCTGTGTTCGGCGGCGCCCTGTTTCAGATGTGGCAAACCGAAATCGGGGGAGGATCGATGGAGGATGCGTTCCAGTTTTTCGTCGCGTGCGCCTTCATTTTTTTGATCGTGAACAGTCCCGACGAATAGAAATACGATGCTTGGTGAAGTGACGTTGCTACTTCGGCGATATTTGAGAACACAAAATGTCGCCTAACTACACGCTGCAGCGCACCCCAAAAAGCGTCAGCCATTCTGAGATTTGGTCTAATCTGCCTTAACTAGATCGACGATAAGCCTAGACGTTAGGCGCCGCTAAAGGCTCCACTATGGATTCGAAGGATGTTATCGAGCGTTTCTACGGGGAGATATGGAACGCCCACAACGCCGCTTCCGCCAGTGACATCTGCAGCGACGACCTAACCTTCAAGGGATCGCTTAAGGTCCAATGCGTGGGGATTGCTTCGTTTCTTACCTACGTAGATTCCGTCCACGATTCTCTGGCTAGCTATCATTGCGGAATCCAAGAACTCGTGACCGACTCCGACCGAGGCTTCGCAAGGTTGCACTTTTCTGGCCAACATACTGGCGAGTTCCTTGGATTCTCCCCAACAAACGAAATACTATCTTGGTCCGGAGCCGCACTGTTCCACCTTGCCAATGGAAAAATATACAGCGTATGGGTACTCGGAGATCTTTATGGCCTGTATCGGCAGCTATCCGGCAACGCCTAACAACTCGCCGAAGCGGACCCATCCAAGCTGAGCTTAGTTAGACGTCACCGAGAGATTTTCCAAGCACTGCAGAGCCACAAATGAAGAGATTAAGACGTGCTGGTTCCGCCACACTTGCTCGGATTGCACCGTTGCTCGAAGATCTTCGGAACTACCCGATGCTAAATGAGAGGCGCCGCGGTGTGTTCTATTTAGGTTCGCGGGAGTTCATACATTTCCACAACGATCCCGATGGAATGGTCGCAGACGCTCGCTTGGCAAAGGGGTTCGTCCGATTACCCGTCATATCTCGTTGCGAACAACTGGACTTGCTCGACCGAATCGGAGATTGTCTCTCAGCCACGGAGGCCACAGATAATGACCGACGGCAGCGAGTCAGGCACACGCGGTCCATTCTCTTTTAGCGAACGTCTCCCAGCCAAGACGGCGTTGCGTTTCTCTTTCCACCCTTGTTAGTCTTGTGGCAATCCAAAGTGGTACAGCAAGGTCGGAATGCTCTCAAGTGGCTCCTGAAATTCAAGAATTCCCGAACGAGTATCCCGGCGCTATCGCCGAAGTCTCAATTCAGCTGCGGACGCTCATTCTAAGTGCTGCTCCAGGCTGTTCCGAAACCCTTCATACAGGTTGGAAGGTAATTTCGTACGGCCACAAGAAGAAATTCTGTGCGATTGCCCCCTACTCTAAATGGGTCAATCTACAGTTTCACTCGGGATCGAAACTCACTGATTCTTGTGAGCTTCTCAGAGGCAATGGCCGGTCGATGCGCCACGTAAAGGTCTGGAAAGCTTCTGATTTAGGCGATAGTCTCGTATCTCTAGTTCAACAGGCTTCTCATTCCGCAAAATGACGGCACAACCCATTGTTACGAGTTGGTTCCGGGGATTTTCACGAGAGCATCATAAGACGCCTAACCAATCGATACAGCGGACAGCCGACATCTTCACCGCTTAACTCAGACGTTAGGCGCACCAGATCCCATCATGCAAACGCCCGACCAAATATTCGATATCAAGATCTCATTACTTGCGATACAACCGCAGATTTGGAGGCGATTGTTACTTCCAAGCCGCATCACCCTGCCGAAGCTGCATCTCGTGCTGCAGGCTGCTATGGGCTGGACCAATTCTCACCTGCACCATTTCGTCATCGGCGACAATCGGTATGGAGAGATCAATCCCGACTGGGACGGCGACGTCATGGATGAGAGGCGCAGGAAGTTACATCAGTTTCTTCATGAGCCGTTCGATAAACTGACGTATGAGTATGATTTCGGCGACGGATGGGAACACGATCTCATCCTAGAGGATTCGTTCCAAGCTACCCCGCGGCAAGTCTTCCCCGTCTGCATTGACGGGAAACGCGCATGCCCCCCAGAAGACGTTGGAGGTATTTACGGATATGCCGAATTCTTGAATTCGATACGCGATTCGACAGATCCGGACCATGAACGCAAAGTCACCTGGATTGGAGGATACTTTGATCCCGAATATTTCAATATTCATGAAACGAATGTACTGCTTGGGCGTTACTTTCCACGGGGCGCCTGACAACTTCTGTGGACTCCCCGGTCAAAGGCTGAGTCATGGTTTGTTCCTGCTTCTTTGTTTATCTGATGGTTGAATTTGACATGGCGAAACCCCTTCAGCCAGACTTACAGCTAGCAATAGGGTCCGCCAATCGGAGGCTACAGTGATACAAAAACATTTAGTGATTGTAGGCGCCCTACTGCTTTTGCCTGGTTGCTGGAACGTCGACAACGCCAAGAACATTCGTTTTGGAGGTGTATCCATCGGCCAACAGATGATAGATCTAAAACGAGCGCTCGAAGAGAGTGCAATTACCCCCGACGAGCACACCGAACTGAAGCAAGCTCTGATGTCTCTCAACTCACTGTGTGAAGGCCAGGATACGCAAGAGGAATCGTAAACCTCGTACGCCAATCGACTCTCTGAGGAGAAAACTTTCCGATGAGAACAAGAACCGCACTGTTAGTAGCTGTCACATGCATGCTCTCGGGGTGCTGGAATCGGGGCGATACCCACATGAGCCTCGGAAGCGTATCTATTGGTCAGCAGATGATTGATCTGAAAAGCGCCCTGGAAGCAGGTGCGATGTCCCAGATCGAATACGACGAGACGAAACAGACCCTGTTATCGATAAATACCCTCTGCAAAGCCGCCGGTGAGGACGATTGACAACAACCGCCTTTACATCTAATTCGCAACGCCCGCACACTGGCAGCGTTACACACCCAGCAGAGCGGCACGCGTTTGGCGGGCACCTAGCTCTACGTTAGGGCGATCCTTCGAACACCATCGTCATGAAAATCACCCTAACGACCCTCGTGCTAATCCATCTAATCACCATCCTCTGGCATGGAGATGCTCACACAATCCTCGAAATAGACCTTCCCGTTTTTAAGGACCTATTCGTTTACGTCGTGATTCTCGCTGGACCCATTGTGGGCACAACATTGATGTGGACTCGCTTTTCGGCCCTGGGTACCGGATTAGTGGCGCTTTCGATGGTCGGAGCGCTGGTGTTTGGCACGTACCACCACTACATCCTGGTTTCCCCAGACAATATCGCCCATCTCCCCAGCGGCGCAGACAATGCACACGCTCAGTTCATCAACAGTGCGGCGCTCATTGCAATTATTGAGCTGGTATCGACACTAATAGGGTTCTTCGCACTCGGGCAGGCTCGTGCCGCTAAACCGCGCCTCGCGTAACGCCTCACTGAAGCGAACCCACCAACGCCGGCGCCAGGCATCCGATCTAATTGTTCCGTGGCCCAACCGTATCTAGATCAACTCGAAAAGCTGATTTCTGCCGTTGCGCCAAGTAGCGACGATCTGGCCTGCAAGCATTTCTTCAGCGGTGCCGCCCTCTACATGAAACAAAATATTTGCGCTACGCTCACTCCCAAGGGGCTCGCTTTCAAACTTCCGAAACAGAGATGCGAACACATACTTGCGCAAGGCAAGGCAATACCTCTGCAGTACTTCGATAATTCGCCAATCAAGGAAGGCTACATCCTGCTTCCAGATTTTCGGGATCTCAGCGATACTGACATCTTCTCCTATTTCGAAGAATGTGTGGCTCATGCATCCTCTGGACCGACGCCTACGTAGCTGTTACCAATGAAGAACTGGATGAAATCTGGCAGCTGCCATGATTAGAAGGCATCGGATCTTTTCAGCAAGCCCATATGAATCGCAGTTCGGTTTTTGTCGCGCCGTAAAGATCGGCAACGTCATACATGTGGCGGGCACCGCACCCATCGGCAATGACGGCGAAACCGTCGGCGCAGGAGACCCTGCGGTGCAAGCTCGAAGATGCTTCGACATCATCGGTGAGTCACTCGATGCTCTAGGCGCTTCTTACGCGGATGTCACCCGAACCCGCATGTATCTCACGCGGATTGCAGACTGGTCCGTCATTGGAGCGGTTCATGGTGAATACTTCCGCGAATTCAATCCGGTAAGCACCATGGTGGAGGTCTCGCGACTGATCGACCCGGATTGGCTGGTGGAGATAGAAGCCGAAGCGCTGGTGGACAATGGGTAAACGGCCGCTCGAGCTGACGGTGGTATATTCGGGCAATGCAAACGAACGGCAGCATGAAATGAGCGTATCAGTGGACCAGGACTATTTCACAACTCGAGCCGATGCCGTCGCGGACATCGCTTCACGGAATCTGGTGGCGCGCGATGGCGCCATGGAGTCCGGGGACCTGGAAAAAATTCACTGGCACGATACGGGGCTTGCCATCTACGTGCTCAAAGGATCGTTCGAGACCAAGGATGGGGCTTCAGGGGATCTCCTAACAGCAGGGCCGGGTGATCTGATCACCATCCCACCCCGAACGCTGCACGCGGCGCGATGTCCGGACGGCGCTGAGTATGTTGTCGGCTTCGAGTCGCAAGAGGCGATGCAGAGTTTCCGGCCCAGAGCAGCCGACGAGCTGTAACGGAGCCGTCGTGCTCCGAGCGACCGTTTGGTGTTCGGCTGCCCCAAGCAAGAAATCCTCGAGCGCCTCGGGCAACCGGACAAAGTCGCAAAAAACTATACCGGTGAAGTGGAAATGCTCTTCGATACCACCATATTTCGCTGCTTTCATTACCGTTTCGTCGAATGCACATTTCCAGATCGAGGGCGATTCTCGATCAACGGGGTGGAAGTGCTCACGGTGTTCGAAAAACACCGATGGGACTCGCTCGTGTTAGCTTGAACGGCATCCATCCTAGATCGTGGGTTAAAGCCTGACCACCCGGCATGATTCTCTACTGCGAGGATCGTGCTACGGTGTTCACGGACGACGACTGATCTGGACTCATGGACATCTTCAACTACCTCGTTTTTGTGATCCTGCCGATATTTTTACTCGGCTTTCAGGCGCTGCTGTTGCCCGTACTCTTCTTCCTGAAATCGAGAGCCTGGTTGCAGCACTACGCGTTTACGGTAAGCGGCGCGATCACGGGAATCGGCTTCGGCTATGTGTTCGCAAACGTAAGCGGGTTACAGGGGTCCATGGCTCTGGTGATAGCGTCGGTCAGTCTCTTCGGGGCTCTGTCTGGATCGATCTGGTGGTACCCGCTGGTGAAACGGTTTGAAACGGATATCGATAGCTCATAGGTTCGCACGTGATGCAGCATCTCGACTCAACGATGACGACTCTGGCGCTAATCATGGTGGCTGCCATGGCCGGCTGCGCCTCTAACAAATCTATTGAGATGCTCGCACCGGGCATCTACGCGTTGGATTGCTCCGGCGGCGCCCCGACCTGGGCGGGTTGCCACTCGCTCGCCGATAGGGCCTGCAAGGGTAGTGACTTCGAGATCCAGTCACAGGTCAGCAACGAGGGCAGCACGGGCGTCGGAACCAATGACTGGTCTACGGCCGGATCGCAGATCACCCGGTCGATGGTGGTGAAGTGCAGATGAGCGGAGGTTCATGATACGCATCTGGGTAGATGCTGATGCCTGCCCGGTTGCAGTGAAGGAAATTTTGTTTCGGGCGGCGGACAGGCTCGAGGTAGAGACGACCCTCGTTGCGAATCAGTTCCTTCGGGTGCCCGCGTCCCGCTACATTTCATCGATTCAGGTTGCAGGAGGTTTCGACGTGGCCGATAACGAAATCGTCGCGCGCATGCAACCGAAGGATCTGACCATTACGGCAGACATCCCATTGGCGGCTGAGGTCGTGAAGTCTGGCGGCACCGCGCTCAATCCTCGCGGCACCTTGTACACGGCGGAGAACATCAAGGAACATCTTGCGAGGCGCGACTTGATGGACGAACTGCGGAGCGCCGGTTCTATTACCGGCGGGCCTGCATCGTTGGGGAACTCAGAGGTCCAGGCGTTCGCCAATCAGCTGGACAAGTACCTGACGCGACACATCAAGGATTAGCGCCCACGAAGTTACCGTCATTCTCGATCGCGCGTAGAAAGTTGTATCGAAGGGAGTTCAGGTTCGAGTTAAACTCTGAGACCAAACCGTATTCGCGGCCAAGTGCATCTTCAAGTCCTACAGTAAGAGCTGACGCCTTCGTCGCGGTTGATGCGAAAGGATGAACGGCAAGCAAGCGCAAAGGTATCTTCTGAGCAAGCCCGAATCGATAGAGGATTTTCCGTTTGGGCCAGATGTCTATGTCTACAAGGTCCGCGGCAAGATGTTCGCTACGCTGGGTTTCAACAACAATGTCGCGCGCATGAACCTGAAGTGCGATCCGGAGGAAGCGTTGGCGTTGCGTGACATTTTCGAGTCCGTGCTTCCGGGATACCATATGAACAAAGCACACTGGAACACGGTGATCCTCGACGGCTCCATCCCAACGGGAGAACTCGAACGAATGATCGATCGCTCCTTTGGGCTGGTGGTGAAGGGGTTGAAGAAATCCGAGCGCCAGGCTCTGGAAATCCGCTACGGTTCAGACACCGTTTACCGTTAGAGGGCGTATTGCCATCTCTTTGGTATCTTCACGAAGCGGTGGCCGAAACGCACAGCCGATACTGACGATCGTGAGGACGGGCGATGGATGAATCGAAACTTCTGTGGGGATTGCTTTTTGGCAGCATAGGCATCGGCTTTCTGATGTATGGGCGCAGGCAGCGAACACTCATGCCGTTTCTGGCCGGAATCGGACTCATAGGTTTTCCATATTTCGTTGACGGCACAGGGACCCTGCTGCTCGCGGGTGTCGTGCTTATCGCCCTACCTTTCGTGGTGAAGCTGTGAACCGATTCCTGGCCGCGACGATACTCATTTTGCTCGGACCTGTGCAATCCGCGCTCGCGCTGGAACCTGGCAGCGTATTGCGGGTCAGCGAAAGCCAACGTTATTGCGCGTCGTCGAAGCAATGCACCCTGGTGTACACGCGATGCGACAGCTGCGACTGCGGCGTGGCGATCAACGAGTCTTTTGTGGCCGCGCACAACGCCAACCTTGAAGCGTTGTGCGCGCACCACGACACAGGTCGCTGCGAGAAAATCTGCCCGCTCGCAAAACCGATGTGTGTCGTGGGCCTATGTATCATGCTGCCGCACGTATCGCTTTGATGCGATTTCACGCACCGACGCGCCAATAACGTACGGGTGCCCCGCCGCCCACTGATTCCAGCTCGTATTTCTGCATGTACGCCTGCTGTACTGACGCGATCTCTGCTTCGTCGCTGAGCCGATCGAGCCTTACCGCATATACGTCATTGCCAATCTTCAATCGCACATTGGGATCGTCTTCGACCCACCCGGGCCAGTTTTTGGTATCCGGTGCGCTAGCGCCGATGTACAAAGTACCCTCGACCTGGGCACACCAGATGGTGACCGAGTGCCGTATCAGATAGGGCGTGGCGACCTCCACCGCAATCTCTCGCGTATCATCGGTAAACGCCCAATCGGTGGGTAGGGTACTGGGCTCTTCACCGCTGAGCCACAACCCGGGTTGATCGTCTCGAGGTTCACAAGCCGATGCAAGGCTGATGACCGCGATCCAGGCGACAACACGCAGTAATCCAAACATGTCTTGCTCCTTTTGCAGTGTGCCTAAGATCCTAGGGGACCCACTGGCAGTTGTCACGGGCCCGGGAGCACCAAGGCGAACCGATGCCAATTGACGGATTGGTCTGGTATGGTTTTGTGGCGTACAACGGAGCCTGCCTGAAACAGAAGACATTTCGCTACCCCTTGGATGGACATCGATGGGATAGACATCAAAGGAATAGACATCAAGAGGCCTGCGATGAGCGACCAAGAAATCCGGCGGATATTGATCAGATTGCACCAGGAACTCGAAGACGCTGACCACGTTGAACCTGGGTTGAAATTGCTCCTGAAAGAAGTCGATGCGGACATTCACAAGCTTCTTGGTACGTCCGGCGAGGCCCCTGAGGGATTACGCGAGCGGGTGGAAGACTTGGTCGCGCAGTTCGCGGCCGTCCATCCACAGGCTGAGCGTTTCCTGCGCGAGCTTGTGGATTCGTTAGGTAAACTGGGTATCTAGGCGCGTCTGGCGACGGCGCGGACCAGAACAATCGGGAGGACACAATGATCGAAGGTGGATGTTTCTGCGGCCAGGTGCGCTATCAGCTCGAAGACGGCGACTATCGGGCGGGGCATTGCCATTGCACGATGTGCAGGCGAACAAGCGGTGCAGCGTATGTGTCCTGGCTCATCGCTCCTAGCAACCGGTTCAAATACACCGGTGCCGAGCCCACGCTGCTCGAGTCCTCCGCGCACGGCAAGCGCTACTTCTGTGGCAAATGTGGTACGCCGGTTGTGTGTGTGGTGGACAGCCACCCGGACCACGTCGACATCACCATTGGCAGCCTGGACGCACCAGAGGCAGTGACCCCGGATTTCGAGATCCACACCGATACCAAACTGTCCTGGGTGAGAACCAACATCGACGACAACTGAACGCTACCAAGTCATGACACCTGAAGCCACCGCATGCCAGACGTTGCTCGGGGAAAAGATCGGATCGATCCGCAGCATTCACTATCTTCCTGACATACGAAGCACTCTGCCAGCTGGACTGGGCGCGCTCGAGATCGAAACGAAAACAGGGCGATTCGTCCATGTCGCGCCCACAGACGCCGGCGGCTGCCTGATTGCCAGTGGCCCCGTGCCAATTCCATTGAGCCGAACGAGACCGTCCGTTCGCCACTGGGCCGATCTAACCACCGAAACGTCATTTGCCTTCGACGGCCGACCGGTCGTCGCACGGGTCGAGCCGATAACTCGTCATGGCAGAACACGTGGTTGCAGCATCGAGTTCTCCAGCGGTGCTCGTCTGGTCTATGAAGTCAGCGAAGGCCAACCGCGGCTCGCACAGAACGCAAAGAATAAATAGATGACCGACGAACATCGAACGATCGTCAGGCTCGCGGCAAAGCCCGAGCGGTCGTACCTGGAACGCCTGTTGGTTCTATACCTATACGACATGACTGAATTCGTCGCCGAGCCCGACAAGGAGCTCGAGTACGAGTATCCGAACATCGAGCGCTACTGGCAGGATGCCAACCGGTATCCATTCTTCATTGAGTACGACACGATGCGAATCGGGTTCGCGCTGGTTACGGAATCTGAGGAAAACGCCGTGATGTCGGAGTTCTTCATTCCACGACATTTCCGACGCCTTGGCATCGGGGCTCAAGCGGCGTGGCTAATCTTCGAGCGCTTCCCGGGCCGCTGGCGCGTGGCGGAGATGGCAGCAAATCGCAGCGCGCAACGATTCTGGCGGCGAGTCATCGACGAGTATACCGATGGTCATTACGACGAGACGGAGGAGGAAGGCTGGGACGGACCCATTCAGTGTTTCCAGACCTGATTGGCTGCCGCATACTGTGCGCGCTCCTCTAAATGGAAAACATGCAGGCACCCCGCCATGCTGAAAACAGGCGATCTCGCCCCGGATTTCGAGCTGAAGGACCAGAAAGGTAACACCGTACGCCTGGCCGATCTGCTCGCAGGTGGCGAGCTGATTGTGTATTTCTATCCAGCGGATTTCACACCGTTGTGCACCCGTGAAGCCTGTGCCTTTCGCGATCGTTACGAAGATCTGGTAGAGCTGAACGTTCAGGTGGTTGGGGTCAGCCCCCAGAACAGCAGCAGCCACAAGCGCTTCGCGGAAGCGTTTTCGCTACCGTTTCCGCTGCTGTCCGATACTAAGAAGGCCGCTATTCGCGCCTACGGCGTCGATGGACCCCTGGGTTTCGGTGTCCGCCGTGTCACCTTTCTGATCGAACCATCGCGCACGATCAAGAACCGGGTGGTCTCCGATCTCTTCCTGGGCAGCCACCTCGCCCTGATCAAGGAAGTTCTCACGGCGCCTCCTCCTGACTAATCGGCACTGCGGCGTCACGCCCGGAACGTTCGACCTCGAAGGCACCGGAGATCTAAGTCGTAGCGAACGTTCCCGTGAGGCTATCGGTTCGAGGAGGTGACCAGCAAGGCGAGCCGGTTCGCGGTCAAACGCGCCCAGGGCCCGATCCAGCGCGTTATCCCCAGGCCCAGGCAGATCCCGGCAGAATCGACGAAAAGATCTGAGAGCTCGGCGGAACGTTGCGGTTCAAAGGCCTGCACAATTTCTATAAACAACCCATAGGCGAGCATCCAGGCAGCAGGCACCAGCCAATGTAGATGTGGGTGGGCTAGCCCCAGTGAAAATGTCAGGTAGGTGAATGCAAACGCGTGAAGAGCGATTTCGCTGACCCTGAAAATGGCATCGGGAGGGTGCGGATCGAACGCCAGATAGGTGCAGACAGACAGCGGAATCCAGAACGCCACCGCCAGCACTATCGCTACCAGCCGTTCATGCGCCACGGGCAGAATGTTCGTGAACGTAGTCCACCAGATACTTGACGTTGTCCACGGGCGTCGAGGGGATGATGCCGTGGCCGAGGTTGAAGACGTGTCCCTGGCGCCCACCGGCCTCATCGAGCACCAACTGCGCCTGGTGAGCCACGGTGGCCCGATCGGCGCATAGCACAATGGGATCCATGTTGCCCTGCACCGCCCGGCAGCCGAGCCTGTCCCAGGTCTCACCCAGAGGGACGCGCCAGTCCAGCGCCAGGACGTCCGGATCGGCTTGCAGCACCTGCTCGAGTAGATGACCGTTTCCGGTGCCGAAATAGATCACCGGAACTCTGCCTTTGAGCGCGCTGATCAGCCGCTGCGTATGCGGCAGCACGTAGCGGCGAAAATCCGCGACGGACAAACACCCCGCCCAGGTATCGAACAGCTGCACGGCCTCTACTCCAGCGGTGATCTGCAGCTGCAGATAACTTGTCACCTGGGTAACGAGCTTATCGAGCAGCTTGTTCCAAATCGCCTCATGCTCGTACATCAGCTTTTTGACCAACACATAGTTGCGCGAACCTCTGCCCTCGATGGCATACGAGGCGAGGGTAAACGGCGCCCCGGCGAAACCGATCAAGGCCACCTCCTTGGGCAGTTCGGCCAGAATGTTGGCAACGGTGTCTGCAATATAGGGCGTGGCTTCTTCGGCCGGCGCGGTGACAAGGTTGTCAACATCCTTCGCGGTACGGATCGGATTTTCGAACACGGGCCCGTCACCTGACTTGTAGTCCAGACGCAGGCCCATGGGCTCCATGATCGGCAGCAGGTCGGCAAACAAAATGGCAGCGTCCACGCCGAGCATGCGCTGGGCGTCGAGCGTGGCCTTGGCCGCGCGCTCCGGATTCTTGAAGAAATCGAGGCTCGGCATGTCGCCCTTTACCTTGTGGTACTCGGGCATGTATCGACCTGCCTGACGATTGAGCCATATCGGGGTGTAATCCGTTGGCTCGCCACGCCAGGCTTTGAGGATGACTTTAGTCATAGCGCTCACTCTTTCGGCCGCGGCACCTTAGCAGACGGGTCTGCAGCGTCAACCAAACCATGGGCAACTTCATCGCCGAGAACATCACCCAGCTCGAACGCAACCACAGCTCCCAGGCCTTTGAGTTCAAACGCCTGACGCCGGCCCAGCGGGAACTCATCGCGAACCAACGCAGCAGCAACCTCCGATATCAACACGCTGTTGCTGCGGGCCTGGTTCTGCAAGCGGTTGGCAAGATTCACCGGTGACCCGATCACGGTGAAATCGAGCCGCTCCGCCCCCCAGTCGCCCAACGTGCAGTAGCCGCTGGCCACACCAACCCGGGTCGCGAGCGTGACCAGACAACCCTGGCGATGCCAAGATGCGGCCAACTCCTGCAACAGACCCGATACCTGCAGGCACGACTCAACACAATCCAGGGCGGCGCGCTGCCGCGAGGTCTCAGTCGCATCACCGAAATACACGAGCACCCCGTCGCCCTGCAGGCTTGCGAGCGTACCGCCCGCCTCGTCGAACAGCCGCGCCGAAGCGCAAAAGTAGTCGTTGAGGATCACCGCAAGCTCTTCGGGCGCCAGTCGCTCTGCAAGCTCGGTAAAACTCACCACATCGACGAACGCAACCGTGAGCCAGCGCCGCTCCAGAGTGCACGGCTGTTCGGGTTGACGCTTGATGCGCGCATGCAGCGGACGCGGCAGGTAACGACTCAGGCGCTGGTTCAGCTGATCCAACGCCAGCGAGCGCCGTTCGAGGTCGGTCTGAACGCGGTGCAGGTGCTGAGCCTTGGTGAAGCTGGTCAGGCCAAGACCCACGGCGTAGGCCAGCAGCAGATTGGCGCTCAAGACATCGGCGACGAACGTGCTAACCGCCACAGAGTTGGAACAGGCGATGGTCCCCAGTACTGCGCCTGCGCCGAGAAACCCCGCCCCGCGCCAGGCGAGCCACCAACCCGCTTGAGCAGCGTTACTCGCCAGCAGAACCGTGGCAAGCGCGGTCAATGGCAGCAGCGGCAGCGACAACCAACCCATCAACCCGCCCGTGACGAAGCATTCCAGCAGGTGCAGGCGCAGGCCCAGGGTGACCGCACTGGAACGCCCGCGGTGGCGGTTGAGCCAATCCACGAGCAATGGCCAGGCTAGGCAGTAGCCGACGCCCAGACCCAATTGCCCAATGTGCCTCGGGGTGTCCATGAGCGCGACAAGCACCAACATCAGACCCAGATGCCCCGCGTAGCGAAACGGCCGGGAGCGGCGATGCAGATTACGCAGAACCATGCCCACACTGTCGCGCGCCGGCGGGTGCATACACGACAGCGATCGTCAGCGGTTGGTGTCAGCCTTTCTCAACGGGAAAACGCTCAGCCGCTGCCCAGGGTCGGATCCAGATCGGCGTCGTAGTCCACCCCGGCAAAACCGAAACCGAAGATCTTCAGAAAGTCCTCACGAAAACCGGCGAGGTCACCGAGCTCCGCGAGATTTTCGCTGCTGACCAGATCCCAGCGCCTGCGGACGTCGTCTTGGATGTCGGCGGACATCTCCACGTCATCCATGCGGATGCGGCCTACATCGTCCAGGCGCACGGGTGCTGCGGAGCACAGCTGGGTGGCGTACATTCGATAGATGTGCTGGATGGGGTTTTCGTGAACGTTACGTTCCTTCATGGCCTTGAACAGCAACGATGCATATAACGGCACCACCGGAATGGCGCTCATGGCCTGGGTGACCACGGCTTTGAGCACTACAACCCGGGCTTCACCTTGAACATCGGCAAGCTCTTGTGTGATCGCCGTGGCTGCCCGGTCGAGATCTTCCTTGGCTCTGCCCAGGGTACCCTGCCAGTAGATGGGCCAGGTGAGTTCGCTGCCTATGTACGTATAAGCCAGGGTGCGAAAGCCCGGCGCCAGCACCCCTGCCTGTTTCAGCGCATCGATCCAGAACTCCCAATCTTCACCACCCATCACGGCTACGGTGGCAGCGGTTTCTTCTGCATCGGCGGGTTCCAGGTCTACCTCGAGCACTTCGCCTCGATCGACGTTGACGGACTTCATGTGTAATGCCGCACCCAGCGGCTTGATCACCGAGCGATGCAGCTCGCCCGTGCGGGGGTGCTGTCGAACGGGCGATGCCAGGCTGTATACAAGCAGATCGATCTGTCGCATGTCGGTCTTGACGGTGTCGATCACTTGCTCCTTCATCGCATCGGAATAGGCATCGCCGTCCAGGGTCTTCGCATACAGCCCCGCGGTCTCGGCTGCTGCTTGAAAGGCAACGTTGTTGTACCAGCCGGCGGTTGCCGTCTTTTTCTGCGTGGGGAGTCTTTCGAACGACACCCCGAGCGTGGCGGCCCCGCAGCCAAAGGCGGCGACAATTCGCGACGCCAGGCCGTACCCACCCGATGAGCCGATCACCAACGCGTTGTTGATCGACGCGCCCCCGTCAATCTCGCCCTGCTCGCGCACGTAGCCAATCTGCTGCTTCACGTTGGCCGCGCACCCGGTCGGGTGGGCGGTCGTGCAGATAAATCCGCGGATGCGGGGTTTGATGATCATGGATTCAGCAACTGCTTTTTTAGGGAAGGCGCAATAATACCTTGGCCTGCTACCCAGCGCATGGCCGCGTCCAGGTCGACGACCTTTGGCCCGTCGCGGCGGATGCAAACCGTCAGACCACCATCGGCTGAAAGTTTGTGATCGCGATCGCCGTCAAGAGCCAATACCCCGGGACCGCGAAAAGAAACCGGCGTATTCATCGGAATACGAGTGATGCTGCGAACGGAAACGTTCTGAAACGCACCCGGCGACAGCGGCACCAAGAACTCAACCCCAGGCCCCATCTCCACCAACAGACCCTCATCGTCCGCAGCTTCGAGTACCTCGAGCAACCCTCCGATCGGTGACGTACCCACGGCGTTGGGTTCCGCCCGAGTAAGCAGAATACGATCGATACGCTCAGCGTCAAACGGTAGCAGATTGCCAACATAGTCGCGCCGCAGCAGCACGGCGTCGACCAGGCCCACATCCACCACCGAGGTACCGTTAGCGTCCGTGCCGCTGACGTGGAGCAGCTTCGCGCGTTGGCCCAGCGCTGGCTCATCGAGCCTGCCACCTGCAAGAAGGCCTGCCACCATTCCGGCGATGGTGGGTTCGGCCAGCACTGGAAAAACGTTGTTCGTACCCGTGGACAAAGGAATGAGATTCACGCCAGCCGCCGCTTCCCCCGCCTTCAGCAGGGCACGCGCGATCGCACGATTGGTACCGTCACCGCCGATCGAAACCAGGGTGGTGCAGCCCGCGCCGAGATATGCGTGCACCGCGGTTTCGGTGTCTGCTGCCGTGTTGTCGATGGGCGGTTCGAGCACGTGCACACGGACGTCGAGCCCCAGGTGCTGCAACGCCAGCGAAGCGATGCGAAACGGCTCCTTAGTGACAAAGATGTCGGTCGCACCCATAGCATGTGCTCCAGCCGCCACCCTGGCCACGATGTCGCGCTTGATTTCGTGAGTCACGTTGGTCGCCTGCGCCGCCAGGCGCCGCACATCACGACCGGACATCGGATTCACGCAGATCGCCACCCGCACCCGTGCACCGTCAGGCGGTCGCGTTGCTTTCGAGGAATCACTTATCAAGTAGGTAGCGCTCCAGAAACAGCACCGTGGCTGCCGCGTTGTAGTCTCTGTTCACCTTCTTGTTAAAGCCGTGGCCTTCATCCATGGCCAGGATATACCAGACTGGTATGTCTGCCGCTGCAAGTGCGGCGACAATCTGTTCGCTTTCGCTGGCAGGCACCCGCGGGTCGTTGTTACCCTGTGAAATCATTAGCGGTCGGGTGATACGTTCTGTTTGATTGAGCGGCGAGATGCCTTCGAGAAAGGTTCGCATCTCGAGATCACGCTCATCGCCGTACTCCACGCGACGCAGATTCCGTCGATACTCCTGGGTATTGCTGAGAAAGCTCACGAAGTTGCTGATACCGACCCGCTCGACCCCCGCTACGAGGCGATCCGAGTAATGCACCATAGATGCCAGAACCATGTAGCCGCCATATGAGCCACCGTTGACCGCCACCCGGCCGGCGTCGAGGCCCGGGTCGGTTGCGATCCAGTCAAGCAGGGCGCCGATGTCTTTTACCGAATTCTCGCGCAGATAGCCGTTGTCGAGTTTCAAATAGGTCTTGCCGTACCCGGCAGAGCCCCGTACGTTGGGCATCACCAGCGCCAGATTCATCTCGTTTACGTAGTACTGGAGCGTGGGGGAAAACCTGGGTCGGTACTGACTTTCCGGGCCACCGTGAATAGACACCACAACCGGAAACGGACCCGGGCCGCTGGGTCGATAAACGAACGCCGGGATCATGCGCGGCGCGCCATCTACCTGGTCGAAGGTCGAGTATTCGATGAGCTGCGGGGTTGCGAACTCCTCGGGGTTCAATCCGCCAACCTCGCTATGGGTCCAGCGCTGAACGCTGCGTGCGGCGAGATCAAGGCTGTATACATCTCCCGGGGCCCCAGGTCCGTTGACGGTAAAGCCGAGATGCTGCGAATCCGGAGAGAATCTTAAGCCATATATGGTCCCAAGCGGGAGCTCGGGCAACGCCAGCGGCGAATGCTCCGGAAGCTTCCATACGCGCAAACGCGAAAAGCCACCCTCGTTGATTGCAAACGCCAGGTAACGGCCGTTTCGGGAAACGGCGATGTTCTCGACGTTCCAAGGCACCTCCGCCGTCAAAACGTCAATCGAGCCGCGCTCTAGATGCAGATAGTGCAGGCGCATGAACTCCGCACCAAGATCCGAAGTGAAATAGACGCCTTTGCCGTCGCCGTCGTAAACCGCAGCGCCGATCGAAACCATAAGGCCTTCGTCTAACAAAGCAGTCAACACGCCGCTGTCGAGGTCGAGTTCGTAAAGATAGGATTCATTGATGGATACGTAGTTGTCCACCAGAATTTTGTCGTCACGCGGCGACCAGTCGGTCACGCCCCAGGCACCGGCCTGGGTCTCCAGAGCGATCGTGACGTTGCCGTCGAGATCTTGAACATGAATATCCCAGCTGCGTCCATCGCGCTCGGTGGTGGTGTAGGCAAACCGGTCGCCGGCGTTCGCCCACGCCACGTTGGTGTATCGCGACTTGCCATCGGAGATGAGGCGCGAATCACCGGTGAGCCAATCGAACCAGAACAGCTGATAAGACTCAGATCCCCCCACATCACGCAGATACACGAAACCGCTCGCATCAGGCCGCTGCGGTACGCGCGCTGTTCGCACCGGCTCACGGAAGAACGTCAGCTGCTCCCGCGTACCCAGCGGAGAACGAACCCGATGCAGCTGGGTGGTGTCTGCAAAGCGGGTGTGGATCAGGATGCCGGAATCGAGCCAATCCAACAGGGTGGCCGAACGGGTATTCCGATAACGTTGCATGCGCTCAACCAACGCCACCGGAATCTCCGGAACGCCTGATACCACCAGGTTGCCGATCCGTTGGGTGCCGGTGTTCATGGCTGACGTGCTCACGCATGCCCCGACGCCCAGAGACAGGATCAATAGGACCAACATCCAAACCAAAACAGACGCCCGTTGCATCTTTTTCCCAACCTTTCCTACGCCAGACAAGCCCTCTAAGCTAGTGTCCACAGCGTGCCAAAACAAGCGGCCTCATGAGCATTGGTCAAATTTCCGACATCTGCCAGCATATAGCCGCCGGTAGCTATCCCTTTCAGGTCGAACTCGTTATAGACGACCACCTCGGGTTCACCGAAGCGGTCGTGCGTTGTCGGACCTGCCAACGGGTATATCTGCTCGAGATGCTCGACTGGGTGAACAACGAACGTATATTCCGCATCTCGGTACTCGCCAACGATCACGCGCGGCGACTGATCCGAGACCTCACGCACGGTAGCTGCGATGTACAACGTGCCAGCGCCGAAGTGCAGCATATGAAAACCGCAAGCTCGTTTGCAGCGTGGCTGATTCTGGTCGATACGAGCGGGTCGAGAATCGCGCGCGTCGTTCCAGTGCCGCCCGAGCGCGCGTTACCCGGGGCCAGCTGGCGGGAACTACCGTGTGATGGAAGCTGGGTGACGTACGCCCGGGAATTTCAGCCGGGCGGATCGAGCCGATCAAACACGACAATCGAAAAGGCATAACGGTTGGTCGTATCCGCCGAGAAGGATTCGGATCGCACCTCACGCCATTGCTGGAAGTCGATCTCAGGAAAGAATCTGTCGCCCTCGACCTCGGCATCAACCATCGTCACGTACAGCCGGGTCGCCACGGGTAGGGCGAGCCGGTAGATCTCGGCACCTCCCGCCACCATGATCTCGTCGCGTCCATCGATCAGGCATTGATCCTCAGCCAGCGCCAGTGCGGCGTCCAGATCACCGGCGACCTTTACGCCCGGCCGGCGATAGTCGACGTTACGGGTAATGACAATGTTCGTCCGCCCCTGCAGCGGAGCCGGCATCGATTCGAACGTCCGCCGTCCCATAATCACTGGCTTGCCCATGGTGGTGGCCATGAAGAACTGCATATCTTTGGGCAACCGCCAGGGCAATCGATCGCCACGTCCGATCACACGGTTGCGCGACATGGCCCAGATCAACGCGATGTCCATGCTCGGGAACCTCTGAACGTTCGAGAACTGATCAAAGGTTCGCCAACCTCAGACCGCGATAGGCGCCTTGATGGTACTGCCGCAACGATAGTTGGAAAGGCTGAAGTCTTCGTAACGGAAACCAAAGATGTCTTTGACCTGCGGGTTCAACTCCACTGTAGGCAGAGGCATCGGTACGCGCGCGAGCTGCTCGTCTGCCTGTTCGAGATGGTTGGCGTACAGATGCGCATCACCAATCGTATGAACGAAGTCTCCCAGTTGCAGATCGCATACCTGAGCGACCATCATCGTCAGCAACGCGAAGGACGCGATATTGAATGGCACGCCGAGAAAGATATCGGCGCTGCGCTGGTATAGCTGGCACGACAGCCTGCCATGGGCGACATAGAACTGAAACATCGTGTGGCATGGTGGCAACGCCATGCTGTCCACCTCAGCAACGTTCCAGGCGCTGACAATGTGCCGCCGCGAATCGGGATTGGTCTGGATCGAATCGACCACCCGGCTGATCTGGTCGATGCTGCCGCCGTCCGGCGTCGGCCAGGAACGCCACTGGGAGCCGTAAACAGGGCCCAGATCACCGTTCTCATCTGCCCATTCGTCCCAGATGTGCACGTTGTTATCCGTGAGGTACTCAATGTTGGTGCTGCCCTGCAGGAACCATAGGAGTTCATGAACGATCAGCCGAAACACGACCTTCTTGGTGGTCACCAACGGAAAGCCTTCGTTCAGGTCAAAGCGCATCTGGTGGCCAAAAACACTATAGGTTCCGGTGCCGGTCCGATCGTCTTTGAACGCTCCGAGGTTACGCACGTGGCGCATGAGATCGAGATACTGCTTCATGTCCGTTTCATGTCCGTTTCATGTCCGTTTCATGTCGGTCCGTTGTTGACGTTAGCTTGTCATTCCCGCCGCTCACAGCCGTTTTGGACTCTGCTTTTGAAGAGCGCCAGAACACCAGCAGAATACCAACGATGACCATGGGTATCGACAGTCGCTGGCCCATGGTGAGCCAATCGAAAACCTCGAAGTGCATGTGGCTGTCTGGCTCCCGGAAGAATTCGGTGATGAAACGCAACACGCCATAGCCGATAAGGAACACGCCCGACACCAGACCCAGACGCCTGGGCCGCCGTGAGACGAACCATACGACGACGAACAAAACGAGCCCATCGGCGAACGCCTGATACAGCGGCGAGGGATGCCGCGCGAAGGTTTCCCACGTACCCGTGCACAGTTGGTTGATG
>Ga0114950_10000948_pt1 | contig 21274 bp, 21 predicted proteins | sample N075metaG_FD_83503 | JGI IMG/M metagenome (GOLD analysis project Ga0114950, IMG submission 83503) | Deep subsurface microbial communities from Kermadec Trench to uncover new lineages of life (NeLLi) - N075 metaG | ecosystem: Environmental > Aquatic > Marine > Ocean trench > Sediment | place... | reverse complement strand
ATCCACGAATCCGACGTCGATGCCTTCAATGGTCGCCCAGGCAAATCCGAGATCGATGGTGAGTCCACGATCCTTCTCCTCCGCCCAGCGATCCGGATCGCGTCCCGTTAAGGCGAGCACGAGCGTTGATTTGCCGTGGTCGACGTGGCCAGCCGTTCCAACAATCGGCATGTCAGTTGAGAATCGACTGAAGTGCGGCGGCTACGTGATCATCGTCCCTCGTTTGAACCGTGCGCAGGTCTATGAAGGTCGAGTCGTCTCGCCTGGTTGCGATGATCGGGGGGGTGTGGCTGGCAAGCGTCGCCCATGTGACGTCGGGAGAGCCAGGCAGTTCGATGAGCCTGGTTGGGATTGTCCTACCGGGAACGGTCCCGGCTCCCGGTAGCGACTCGCCATCGACGATCCGTGCGCCGGTGGTGCCCTCAAGCATGGCGGTCGAGCGTTTGTTGAGCGATTCGATAGTGGCAGAGGCCATTGTCCAGAACGGAATGTCGAGAACACGCTGATCTGCGTACATGGTCAACGTGTCGCAAATGGCGGCAATCGTAGAACCGTCAAGCCGGACCGCTCGGGCGATCGGATGTGTCGAGACGAGGTCAATTGCTGCGGACGTTCCCACGATAATCCCCGCCTGAGGGCCACCGAGTAGCTTGTCTCCGGAGAACAAAACAAGGTCCGGCCCACTCGCGACTGTCTGACGTACTCCGGGCTCGCCTCGCAGCCACCCGCGGTCAGCATCTCGAAGCCACGGCGCGGCCTCGTCGATAAGGCCACTTCCAACGTCTGCGATGAACGGAATGCTATGGGACTTGGCAAGTGTGGCAAGTTCCGCGTACGTGGCTTCCTCGCTGAAGCCCTCGACCCGATAGTTCGATGGGTGCACCTTGAGGATTGCGTCGACAGTGCCGGCAACCTTCTCGTAATCCGAGAGGCGGGTTCGGTTCGTGGTGCCAACCTCGACGAGCTTCGCTCCGCTGGCTGACATTAGGTCAGGCAACCTGAACGAACCCCCAATTTCGATGAGCTCTCCGCGCGATACCGCCACCTTTCCGCCACCACCTGCGGTTGCGGCAAGTGAAAGCAAGAGGGCACCGGCGTTGTTGTTGACTGCAATCCCGTCGTGTGCACCAGTGACGAGGGGGAGCAGGGTTCTGAGGTAGGTGAGGCGCTTTGCGCGCTTTCCGGTACGAAGGTCGATCTCCACGTTGCTTGCTCCAGAGGCGAATCTCGCCGAATGTTGAGCTGTGGATTGGTGGAGCTGAGCCCGTCCAAGGTTCGTGTGCAGCAGGACGCCGGTTGCATTGATGACCGAAGTAGGAACGCTTGCCGCGATGTTGTCGATGTCGGCAAGGGCAATGGTGTACGGATCAGGGTCCTGGCCGTCGCGAATCATGTCGCGTGCCGCGTCGATTGCATTTCGCGCGACCTGTCTCATAACAACATCTGGCAATTGCGACACTGAGCTCAGCTCTTCGGCGAGTGCATCAACAGACGGTAGATGTCCAAGTTCCATGGTCGCAGCGTAAACCTCCCGCCGCTCGATGGATTGCCAGCCTTGCGATTGTGTCATTACCCTTTGCGCATGAGGCTCCGCAGATGGCTATTCGTCGGTTTCCTGGTTGTTCCGATCGTTGAGATCGTGCTGTTCTACTACCTCGGTTCAGCGATTGGCATCTGGCCAACCATCGCGATCGTGGTCGCGACGGCCGTGATCGGTTCCTACTTCGTGTCCCAACAGGGACGGTTCGTGTGGGAGAGGATCAAAATGTCTCTTGCACAAGGCGAGATGCCAATCGCGTCGGTCGTGCACGGTGCAATGATTCTGGTCGCCGGAGCGCTGCTACTGACACCCGGATTCCTCACCGACTTCGTTGGGTTCGCACTGCTGGTACCCGGCGTCAGAGAGGCGATTAGACAGTGGTACCTCAGGCGGTACACGGCGGGATGGGTGATTTCCAAGTGAGCCCGTTGAAGAGGGCCTCGACGATCTGTCTCGTACGGCAGACCGACCGTCTTGAGGTTCTCATGGTTCGCAGACCACTCACTGCTCGGTTTATGCCCGGCGTGTGGGTCTTTCCCGGTGGCAAGGTGGACGAGCAGGACTCTGAGGCGCCTGAGAGTTTCGGCGGCAATGATCGCGACTCAGATTGGAAGGTCGCAGCCCTTCGCGAGTTGATTGAGGAGACTGGTCTCTGGCTCACAACCGAGGGCACGCTCTCGCGCAGAGTTGCCGGCGACGTGTTTGAAGGTGTCGAGTCATCAGGACGTGTTCTCGACCAGGAGTCCCTCATCTATATCTCCAATTGGATCACACCCAATCCTCTGCCCTTGCGCTTCGACACGCGGTTCTTTTTAGCAGTTGCTGATGCGGATGCTGAAGCATCCGTCGACGGCGACGAGCTGATCGATGTGAGGTGGATCGCTCCACTTGAGGCACTGCGCCGAGACGAGACGGGCGAGTGGGCTCTTGCCTTTCCCACCCGAATGGTGCTGCACATGCTCGCGACAGGCACATCCGCTACGGCCCTTGCCGAGGAATTTCGGACGCTTGACATTGTGCCTCCCATTCAGCCTCGCCTCGCAGTGGCGAACGGAGAAGTCACGATTCTGCTGCCAGGAGAACCCGGTTTCGACGACGCCGAGCAGTCTGGCGAGGACTCCGAAGTGCTCTCACAGTTGGTGGAGATTGCCGCGAGGGGTGGTGACGTTCCAGCGGAGTTCAGGACAGGGCAATGACTGAGCGAATTCTTGCACCAAACCCAAGTCTGTATACGGGGAACGGAACGAACACATACCTGCTCTCTGACGCAGCTGAGGTGCTGGTACTCGATCCTGGCCCTGTGATTGAGAGTCACGCCGCAGCAATCATCGCGGCGATAGGCACACGCACACCCATTGGGGTGGTCGTGACTCACACACACCCAGACCACGCACCACTCGCGAACCCGCTCGCGCTGGCACTCGACGTTCCGGTCATCGGGTTTGGACCTGGTCTCGAATTCTTGCCAGACGTCCTTCTCGCCGATGGCGCCGAAGTGGCCTTCGGAACTGACCACATAACTGCGGTTCACACGCCAGGCCACACATCGGACCACCTGTGTTTTCGTCACGGCTCGACGCTGTTCACTGGTGACCACATCATGGAGGGGTCTTCGGTCATCATTGAGGACGCAGCTGACTATCTGGACAGTCTCTACCTCGTGCGTGACCTGGACGTCAAGAGGCTGGAACCTGGGCATGGCGCGGGAATCGACGACGCCGGACGGGCAATCGCGGACTATATCGACCACCGGCTTCAGCGTGAACGTGAGATTGTCGATGCAGTGAACGAGGGTGCAGGAACGGTCGGGGACATTGTTGACGTTGTGTATGCAGGTATTCCCTCTGGCCTGCGACACGCAGCGGTTCATCAGGTAGGTGTTCAACTCGCCAAGCTTTCCCGAGATGGCGCGGTATCGTTCGATGCTGGACGCACGACCGAACAGACAGAGGTCCGCCCGAGATAGGGGAGCTATGCGAAATCGACTCTTCGTCGCTCTTGCGCTCAGTGTCGCGTTTGCAGCACCCGCCCTCGGGGCCACCGCGGACGACATAACTCGACAACAGGTGGAGGCCGCCCGAGAAGCACGCACAGCGGCATCTTCATCCCTTGAGACATCAATCAAGCGCTTCGAGCAGGCAGTCGTCGATGAGACACTGGTGCGTGAGCGCATCGTTGCTTTGTCGAAATCCATCTCCCTGCTTGAGGTTGACATTGCCACGAAGCAGGTAGGTGTCGAAGACCTCGTCGTTGCTCGGTATACGTCTGGCGGATCATCCCTCGCGGCTCGCATGTTCAGCTTGCGGACGTTTACTGATTTACCCGTGCAATCCCTCTACCTCGAGGTGCTGAACGAGGTGGACCTCGCAGTGCTTAGAGGGCTCGAGACCGTAGAAGCGCAATACGGGGAGCAACAGCTTCAGCTCGACGCTTCGCTCTCAGAGCAGGTGGCCCTCGTGGCTGAAATCGGAGAGCTGACCGAGCAGATACTCGCCACGCTTGAGAGCGCAGACACGGATTACAACACGATCGCCGTTGCGTACCAGAAGCAGGAGGAGGAGAAGCGGCTGCGGGCGCTTGAAGAGCAGCGTCTTCGCGAGGAAGCTGAGAAGAAGGCGGCCGAGGAGGCCGCTGCTCGCAAGGCGGCCGACGAGGCTGCACACGCGGCAGAATCGACAACAACGACGACAACCGCGGCAACGACGACGACTTCCGATCAGTCATCGATCACGACTACGGTGCCTGCGACGACAACGATCACACAGCCTGCCACTCCACCGCCGGTCATTACCGACGGAAAGGCGTGTCCGATCAACGCGGCAACCAGTTTCTCTGATACGTGGGGTGCCCCGCGCTCGGGCGGACGCTCGCACAAAGGTGTCGATATCAGCGCGGTCCGAGGGGCACCCGTTGTTGCAATCGAGACCGGAAGAATCACTCGTACATCCAATAGCGGCCTCGGAGGGTTCTCGATCTACCTCACGGGCGAGTCAGGCGACCGCTACTACTACGCCCACCTCGAAGGGTTCGCATCCGGCATCGGCGGCGGAACGGCAGTTGTGGCTGGCGACTTGATTGGCTACAACGGCACCAGCGGCAACGCGCCACCGTGGCTGCCCCATGTTCACTTTCAGTACGCGCAATCTGGCGGCGACTGGATCAATCCGTACCCCCTTGTCAAGGCACTCTGCGGGTAGTCGCTCGCAGCGTTCCGGCAGATCTCATCGAACACTCATCATCGACGCCCGCACGGTCGCGGCGATCGCGAAGTATGCGGATCTGTCTGTCGCCGCAGCGGATGGGTATCTCGTCGACAACACTGTTGGATCCGAGTTCCATGCCGAGAACCCCGTGCACAGGTCAGATGGAGTGACGCTCGATCCGAATCGGCCAGGGACACTGGTGTACGAACCGACTCCTAACGGACCGATCGCGCGTGGAGCAATGTATGAGATGGAGGAGATCGGGAGAGCGGCCCCATGTTTGCGGGTCCGATTGCGGTATGGCATGCTCACGACCACATCTGTTTCGGATCTTTCCCGATCACTCTCGCGGGTTTCGAGTCACCGCTCGGTGTATGCCCCATAGGTTCGTTCTCCGTACCAATCACCAGCGAGATAATCCAGGTCTGGACCCTCGAAGGAATCGACGCACCGTACCTTGAACTCGGCGAGGATTAGCCAGCGATCCACCTAGCCAATTCCGTCCCCCCTAGATGGTGGGGCGGTCGAGTGGCAGGAGTCTCTCAGAGGGTGGCGAGTCTGCCTATGCATGAGTCGAGGGCGAGCGGCGGGAGAATCTCGGTGACGCGTTTTGCGATCGACGTCAATTCGATGCCAGCCGGAGAATCCGAGTGCGCCGTGACGACAGGGTCGCCTGAGTCCCCGCCTTCCGCGACGCGGACGTCAATGGGAACGGAGCCGAGCAGTTCAACGCCGAGATCGGCAGCGAGGGACGCGCCACCTCCCTTCCCGAAAATGTCGTAACGCTTTCCGTCGTCGGCAACAAAGCCCGACATGTTCTCAACCACGCCAACGATGGGCATGTGTGACCGGCGGGCCATGTCAGCAACCCGTGCAGCGACCTTCTGCGCGGCGAGTTGTGGTGTCGTAACAACAACCATTTCTGCTTGGGGCAACATACGAGCCAACGCCATCTGCACGTCCCCGGTGCCAGGCGGCATGTCGATAATGAGATAGCCCAGGTCGGCGGGCCACGCGACGTCGTTCAGAAATTGCTCGACTGCTTTGCTCAACATGAGGCCACGCCACATGAGCGCCGTGTCCTCATCCGCAAGAAGCAGGCCCGTCGAGACAAGATGAATTCCCTTGATTTCCGTCGGCACGATCTTGCGGTCCTCGTTTGCGGCCAACCGGGTATCGGTCGCACCGAGCATCCGTGGTGCAGAGAATCCCCAGATGTCGGCGTCGAGCAACCCGACGGTGTGACCCTGGTCTGCAATGGCCAGGGCGAGGTTCACGCTCAGTGTCGATTTGCCAACGCCACCTTTGCCACTGCTCACCGCGATGACACGGGTTGACGGTGCCACGGCGGTCGGTGTTGCGTTCTCGCGGGCATTCATCCGCGCACGCTCCATCAGCGTCGAACGCTGTTCCTGCGTCATGACCCCTGTCGTGATGACGACCTCGTCGACACCAGGCAGCGCCGCAACTCGCCGTTCCACATCGGTTTCGATCTGGCCGCGCATTGGACATGAGGCTATTGTCAGAGCGATCCCGACGTCCACGACGCCACCGTCGATTCGGACGTTGCTCACCATTCCGAGGTCAACGATGTCCGTATGAAGCTCTGGGTCTATGACGTGTTTGAGAGCGTCAAGCACGTCTGATTCGGTGGCCATGACCGGAAACGTAGTACGAGAAACGAGTCATGGACGACGGAATGTGTCGGGCGCGACACGTATTCGTGGTAATCACCCTGAATATCCCCTATCATGGTGTTCAGAAATCGATTTTCAGGACCTCGGAGGCCCCATGACTACTACCAATGCCGCACAGTTGCAGGGCGTGACGCTCACGTCGAGTGCCGCTGCGAAGGTCAGGGAACTTATCGAAGCAGAGGGCGACAGCGATATGGCGCTCCGTGTCGGGGTGAAGCGGTCAGGCTGCTCCGGATACGCATATGACATGTTCTTCGACTCAAAGATTGATTCGACGGATATCGTGAACGAGACCGATGGCGTTCGCGTTGTTGTCGATGCTGATAGCGTGTCTATGGTTACCGGCGCAATCGTCGACTTCAAAGACGACGGTCTGTCTGGCGCTGGCTTTGCAATCGAGAACCCGAATGTCTCGGGTACCTGTGGCTGCGGCAAGTCATTCAGCTGAGGTTCTCCTCAACGTTCCGCCGCCATTCTGATCTGATCCCCGTACTCTGGCAGAATGGTGTGACGCGCCCGAGAAGTCACTCCCCGAGATAGAGGTTCACCATGCCAAAAACTATTCATGACGCCCCAAACGGTCCCAGACCGATTGGTCCATACAGTGTTCTCACCGAGGCGAACGGCTTCGTGTTCATGTCAGGAATGATTCCCCTTGATCCACAGACCGGTGTAGGTGTCGAAGGAGACGTTGCAGTCCAGACCCATCAGGTGATGAAGAACATCGGTGCTGTTCTTGGGGACGTTGGTCTGACGTATGAGGACATTGTGAAAACGACGATATTCGTGGTGGACATCTCAGACTTTGCTGCCGTGAACGAGGTATATGGCCAGTATGTCGGCGAGTCGCCACCAGCTCGCTCAACCGTTGAGGTGAGCGCCCTGCCAGGCGGTTTCCTTGTCGAGATCGAAACCATCTCCACCCGCTAACCCGATCCAAACCGTTCTGGCGTACGTAGCCGCAATATATTGCGGCTACGTACGCCAGAAGGAAGAAAGAGAAGAGAATCAAGATGAAACGTGATGCAGTACTGGCGGCACTTGGTGTCGAAGCGGAGTCTTCGGGGGCGTATGCGGGTGGGTGGCTTGCCGGAAGCGGGTCCATCATTTCGTCGATTGATCCGACCACAGAAGATGTCATAGGCACAGTTCGGCAGGCCGATGCGGCCGAGTACGACCAAGCGGTCGTTGCAGCCCAAGTTGCTTTTGCAAAGTGGCGGATGGTGCCAGCTCCAGAGAGAGGGAACTATGTCCGCCTCATCGGGAACGCACTCCGCGAATACAAGGTTCCTTTGGGTGCACTCGTCTCGATGGAGACAGGAAAGATTCGTGCGGAGGGTGAGGGCGAAGTTCAGGAGATGATCGACATCGCCGACTTCGCTGTTGGTCTCTCGCGTCAGCTGTACGGACTCACGATCGCGTCGGAACGACCGCGTCACCGTATGTACGAACAGTGGCAGCCACTTGGTCCGATTGGCATCATCTCCGCGTTCAACTTCCCGGTCGCCGTCTGGTCATGGAACGGATTGCTCGCTGCGGTGTGTGGCGATTCGATGATCTGGAAACCGTCGCCCGTTGCACCTCTCTCCGCGGTGGCGGTCACGAACATCGTGCACGATGTGATGGATGGCTCAGGCTTCGAGGGCGTATTCAACTTGACGGTTGGCGACGTAGACCCGATTGGGGCCGCAATGGTTGCCGACGAACGACTCCCGCTGATATCAGCGACGGGCTCTGTTCGCATGGGTCGCCAGATAGGGACGGAGGTCGCCAAACGTCTTGGCCGATCTCTGCTTGAGCTCGGCGGCAACAACGCCCTCATCGTGATGGCCGATGCCGACCTCGATCTTGTTGTCCCTGCAACGCTCTTCGCAGCCGCAGGTACGACGGGGCAGCGGTGTACCTCGCTTCGCAGGCTGATTGTTCACACGGACGTCATTGACGAACTGACAGACAGGCTTGTTGCCTCCTATGAACAGATCAACATCGGTGATCCTCTTGAGGAGGGCACCTTGATAGGCCCGATGGTGAGCCAGGCCGCGGTGGACACAACCAAGGTAGCGCTCGAGATTGCCATCGAACAGGGCGGCGAGTTGCTCGCAGGCGGCAACGAAAAGGATGGCACAGGATTCTTCTTCGAGCCAACACTTGTGAAGATCGCTGCGGACGCTCCAATCGTTCAAACCGAGACGTTCGGCCCAATCATGTACCTGATCGAAGTGTCCTCGGTCGAAGAGGCGATTGGAATCCAGAACGATGTGCCCCAGGGTCTGTCGTCAGCGATATTCACTGACTCCATCCGGAACTCTGAACTCTTCCTCTCGCCCGAGGGATCGGACTGCGGCATTGCCAACGTGAACATCGGAACATCCGGCGCTGAAATCGGTGGCGCGTTTGGCGGCGAGAAGGAGACAGGTGGCGGGCGCGAATCAGGCTCTGACGCTTGGAAGGCATACATGCGCCGCCAGACAGTGACAGTCAACTGGTCAAAGGACCTGCCGCTCTCTCAGGGCATCGACTTCGGCTAGGAGCACGAGTGCTCCTAGTTGTCGAAAGAGCCGTTCGTCAGGTCAGCTCTATCACAGGGATGATGCGACTTGTGCCCTCCTGGTACTCCTTGAACTGCGGAAACCTCGTCTCCTGCTCGGCGTAGATCGTTGCACGATCTTCAGGTTCGGGTTCGGTCGCCGTCTTCTGCATGTTCTCCGTCCCGATTTCGATGGACACAGAGGAATTCGCCTTGATGTTGTGATACCAGTCCGGGTGACTGTCCGCCCCTGCCTTCGAGGCGAATATAAAGAGGCGGTCCTGGTGGTCGAGATACATGAGTGGCGTCTCGCGCGGAAGCCCACTCTTGGCGCCCGTCGTGTGAAGAATCAGGATCGGTGCCCCCTCGAACATGCCGCCAACCTTGCCGTTGTTGGCTCTGAACTCTTCAATAGTGTTTGCATTGAAATCTGCCACGAACGTTTCCTTTCCGATTTGACGAACCCACGGTACCCCACTTCCGAATCCCACGCGACGGTGCTCGGGAATACGCTCCCGAAGACGTGGTTAGATAGGCACCATGACTACTACCACCACGCCACGCACGCCAAACGCAATTATCCCGTCCATCCGTGCCCTTGAGGGCGCAGGTTTTGCTGTACGCAGACCCTTCCCCACAGCGAACGTCGACCACTACGGACCGTTCCTCCTGCTCGACGAGATGGGTCCGGCCGACAATGCGCCTGGTGAGGCGAAGGGTGCACCGGATCATCCACATCGCGGTTTCGAGACGGTGACGTACATGCTCGATGGTGAGATGGAACATGCGGATTCCCAGGGCAACAGGGGAGTTATTCACCCCGGTGAGGTGCAGTGGATGACCGCCGGCTCAGGCATTGTGCACTCTGAGCTTCCGACGGAGAAGATCCTCAGGAATGGCGGCAGGGTGCACGGTTTCCAGCTCTGGGTGAACCTTCCTCAGAAAGCGAAGATGCACCGTCCGCGCTACCAGGATCTGACCAAGGACCGTATTCCTGTTGTCGATATCGAGGGCGGCCAGGCGGTCGTTATCGCGGGCAATGCATACGACACAGCGGGAGCAGCAGATACATTCCTCCCAATCACCTACGTTCACGTATCGCTCGAAGCGGGTGCAGCAACGACGCTTGACGCTCCCGGCGACCAGATGGCGTTTCTGTACGTCTTCGGCGGGAGTGCGACGATTCTTCCCTCCGAGCAATCAGCCGTCGAGGGGGACACGGTGTTCTTCGACGCCGAACCGGGACCGTTGTCCTTCGAGGCCGGTTCGGCCGGCGTCGACATGATTATCGGCATCGCAGAGCCTCTGAACGAACCAGTCGTGCGATACGGTCCCTTTGTGATGAATACCAAAGCCGAGATTTATCAAGCCTTCGAGGACTTCCATGCGGGACGCATGGGCTCAATCGAACCCGAGTTGGCGTGAGGGGCGACAGGCCGTTGCTTCACCGCACGGTCGAAATCTGTGCCGCGTTCCCCACGTGGTCGTTATCCTCTCAATATGCCCCCCCTTTCTTTGCGCAATGTTGCGCTTATCGCGCACGTTGACCATGGCAAGACCACTCTCGTAGACGGTTTGCTTCGTGCAGCGGGTGTGTTTGCCGATCACGAAAAGGTCATCGATCGGGTCATGGATTCCGACGACCAGGAACGCGAGCGCGGAATCACGATTCTTGCCAAGGCCGCGTCGATTCAGTGGAGTGGCACAAAGATCAACCTTGTGGACACACCGGGTCACGCCGACTTTGGCGGAGAGGTCGAACGAGCACTTGCTCTCGTTGATGGAGTGTTGCTGCTCGTCGACGCGGCTGAAGGTCCGATGCCCCAGACCCGCTACGTGCTGTCGAAAGCACTTGAACGACAACTTCCTGCCGTGGTTGTCATCAATAAGGTGGACCGGTCCGATGCAAGGGCTGAGGCTGTCGTCGACGACATATACGAGTTGTTTTTCGACCTCGATGCTGAGGACCACCACATCGAGTTCCCGATCATCTCGGCGATCGCGCGAGATGGGCACTCGATGGTCGGCATAGGGGTTCCGACCGAGGACGACACTCTTGCGCCAATCCTCGACGCAATCATTGACCACATACCCGCACCGGCCGGCGATCCAGAGGCACCACTACAGGCACTGGTCACGAACCTCGATTCCTCCGACTATCTCGGTCGGCTTGGCATTGGTCGAGTCATCGAAGGTACGATGCGTGCCGGGGAGACCGTGGCGCTCATTCAGGGTGATGACGCTCCAATCAAGCGGAAGCTGGGATCGCTCATGGGTTTCGTCAACCTTGGACGTGACCCCGTGGAGACTCGCGTAGCGGGTGATCTGTTCATCGTGTCTGGTTTTCCTGAGGTGGGCATCGGCGACACCTTCGGTGACGCCAGTGCACCGCGTGCACTGCCGAGGCTCCAGGTAGATGAACCTGTACTTCGGATGACGTTCGGTGTGAGTACTTCTCCTCTTGCGGGTACAGAGGGCAAGTTCGTGACATCGCGCCAAATTCGCGACCGTCTTGAGAAAGAGGTACTCGGCAACGTGTCCATTCGCATTGCCGACACATCGTCACCTGAGGTCATTGAGGTCGCTGGACGTGGCGAACTCCAGCTTGCTGTGCTGATCGAAGCGATGCGGCGCGAAGGTTTCGAGCTTCAGGTCAGCAGGCCCGAGGTGGTCGTCAAGGACATCGAGGGCGTGCGCCATGAGCCACTTGAACGCGTGACTGTTGATGTACCGGACGAATACGTTGGTGCCGTGACCCAGGTTGTTGCTCCACGAAAGGGACGGATTGCCGATCTGAGACCTGGTGACGCAGGGCGCTCGATTGTCACATTCACTGCCCCCTCTCGTGGTCTTCTTGGGCTGCGATTCATGTTGCTTACCGTTACTCGTGGTACTGCTCTTGTGCATCAGCATCATGAGGGTTGGATTCCGTGGGTTGGAGAACTGCCCTCCCGTCAGGGTGGCGCAATGGTGGCAGACCGCCGTGGCAGTTCGACAGGATTCGCGCTCGACAACCTCCAGAAACGAGGCGAGTTGATGATCGGACCAGGTGTTGAGGTGTATGAGGGAATGATCATCGGCGAAGCATCTCGTCCGGAGAACATGACCGTGAACCCCACGAAGGGCAAACAGCTAACCAACATACGCACACACTCAACCGACGACGCCATCAAACTCAAACCCCACCGCATCATGACCCTTGAGATCGCAATCGAGTGGATTGCCGACGACGAACTCGTCGAGATAACCCCCAAATCAATCCGCATTCGTAAACAGCTCCTCACCGAGTCAGAACGCAAACGCGCAAAAAAGAAGTAGCCCGCTCCCACCTCAAGGCGGGACATGCTCGCTGTCTCACCGCACCGGCTGGCCCCTCGCGTTTTCAGAAAGTTGCGACTCACGGGAACCTGACTCTCGGATGATGCGTCGTAGACCCGAGGAAATGAGAGAGAGGAGCTCGCAATGAAACGCAAGCTATTCGTTTTGATGGCGACATTCGCCCTGGTGGGAAGCGCGTGCACAGCCATTGTGGTTACCGATGAAGGTCCATCGAACAGGCCTGAATCGACCAAAGAACCAACAGGAGAGAAGGCATTCGCCGCGTCATCCCTACAGGTGTTTGTTTCTTGCAATGACTTTCTTGACTATGTGAAATCGGAGGCCGCGAAGCGTGTCGGTCCGTACGGACTTGGCGGTTACGGTGCGTATCCGGTGCTTTTCGCAGATGACGCCATAGATACGACCACTGTGCTCGGAAGCGAAGCGGCGAGGGGATCTGACGGTGGAATCAAGGGTGTGGACTATTCAGGCACCAACGTCCAAGTTGCAGGTGTCGACGAGCCAGACATCGTCAAAACAGACGGCACTCGTATCTTCGTCGTTGCCCAGGGCACACTGTTCTGGATCGACGTTGCTGGTACACCAGAGATCGTCGGTCAGCTACGCCTCGACGGATGGGGCCAACAGATCTTCCTCTCAGGAGATCGCCTGCTCGTGATGACGTCGGGTGGTTTCGGCGGAGGCGTCGGAATCCGCGAGGACTTTGGCGTCAGCTACCCCGGTGGCGAGTACGCAAGCCCGCGGGTTGTGTTGTCCGAGATTGATATCACGAATCCCGAAACGATGACCGCAATTACGACCCTCACACTTGACGGCACGATCGTGTCGTCTCGCATGGCTGATGGAACCATCCGCGTTGTCATTACGTCCGGCCCGACCGGTTTCGAATGGAGCTACCCCCAGGGCAGCGGTATCCGCGCAGAACAGATGGCAATCGACGCAAACAAGAAACTCATCGAAGAATCAACGCTTGAGAATTGGGTGCCATGGTACGTTCTCAAGGATAACTCGACCGGCACCACATCTGATGGGCCACTGCTTGGATGCAACCAGGTTGGCTATCCCGACGAATTCTCAGGACTGTCAATGTTGACAATCCTGTCGATCAATCCTGATGAAGGACTCACGCCTGGCAATGGCATCGGGTTGCTTGCAACGGGCCAGACCGTGTACGCCTCAACAGAGAATCTCTACGTTGCCACGTCCCCGTGGGCGCTGAACATTCTCGAAGAGGCTCCGTCGAAGGACGAGACCTTCTCCACTCAGATTCACATGTTTGACATATCTGATCCAGCAACGGCAACATATGTTGCCTCAGGGCAAGTCGAGGGGACACTGCTCTCGCAGTGGTCGATGGATGAGCACGAGGGGGTTCTGCGAGTCGTCGTCACAGACGAGAACCCTTGGTGGGGATGGTCAGAGACAACTGACACGTCTGTTGTCACGCTGCGCCGTCGCGGAGACAACCTCGTCAAAATCGGCTCTGTGAGCGGATTGGGCGAGAATGAGCGTGTCTTTGCGGTCCGGTTCATTGCGGATAAGGGATACGTCGTGACGTTCCGCCAGACCGATCCGCTCTACGTTGTAGATCTCTCCAACCCGATCAGCCCCAAGGTCACGGGTGAGCTGAAGATCAACGGCTACTCGTCCTACCTGCATCCCATCGGCGACAACCTATTGCTCGGCGTTGGACAGCACGCAACGGATGAGGGCCGAACGCTTGGCACGCAGGTGTCCGTGTTCGACGTATCCGACCCTTCGGACCCTCGTCGCCTCTCCCGCCTTACCTTCGACGATGCGTACTCAGAGGCTGAATGGAACCATCTTGCGTTTCTCTGGTGGGCTCCAGAAGAGATTGCGGTCCTTCCGTTACAGCGTTGGTCGTGGGACGAGCGCACAGGAAAGGCTGACGGTTTCTCCGGTGCCGTAGTTGTCCGGGTATCGCCGACCCAGGTAAAACAGGTCGGCGAGATTCGGCACCCCAGCGCGAGCGGTGTCGACTGTGAAGGATGTGAGCAATGGTTTGCCCCAGTGACCCGATCCCTCGTAATCGGCAACACCCTATTCACCTTCTCAGACACCGGCGCCCTCGCATCCGACCTCGACACCCTCGACGACATAACTTGGATGCCCTTCGGCTAACCCGATCTGACGTCCCTCAGACCCACATGCGGGTCTGAGGGACGAAAGAAGCAGCTAGGCGAGGCGGTCGAGTTAGCTGAAGCGGTAGCCGACGGAGCGGACGGTCGTGATCCAGTGAGCCCGTTTTTCGCCGAGTTTGGCGCGGAGTCGTCGCACGTGGACATCGACGGTTCGTGAGCCCCCGAAGTAGTCGTATCCCCACACCTTCGAGAGGATCTGTTCTCTGCTCCACACGCGGTCCGGATGTTCCACGAAGAATCGCAGCAGCTCATACTCCATATAGGTGAGATCAATAGGGCCGCTACCAAGAGAGGCCTGATAGGTGGCCGTATTGAGTTCCAGATCCTCGTGGCGCAGGACCGGCTCGTGCGACTCCTCGATACTCGTCCCGCCGAGTCGTGCCAGGCGGACTCGCAGTTCGGTGGTATCAACTGGTGACAACAGGAAATCGTCGAAGCTGTTTCGGCCATCGAGGTCGGCCGTCAACGTCCGGTCGACCACCACCAGCACGCCAAGGTCGTATTCGTCGCGCAACTTGCCAGCAACAACTATGCCGAGATCGGGATCGGACGCCAACTCGACCACCGCGCAAGCCCATCCCTCCCTGGGCTCTTTCCTCCCTACATCGGCGACGTCTGTGACAGGTACAGGTTTGTAGCCAGCGCTCAACAGCGCACTTGTGAGAGCAGTGGAGGGCGAATCGGGGTAGACGGCCACGTACATCACAGCACCGGCAGGTATTCCTGAAGCTCATAGGCAGACACATGCTGCTCGTATCTCGCCCACTCGCGTCTCTTGTTCCTGAGGAACCACTCGAATACATGGTCTCCAAGAGCATCACGGACAAGATCGGACTTCTCCATGATTCCGATCGCATCGATCAGGTTGCGTGGAATGTGTCTGATACCAGCTTCACGTCTCTCCGCAGAAGACATTGTGAGTACGTCGGCTCCTGTCTCGTCGGGCAACTCGTAGTTGCCAGCAACACCGGCCAAGCCCGCAGCAAGAATCACAGAGAAAGCGAGGTAAGGGTTCATTGCGGCATCTGGGGAGCGGTACTCGATCCTTGTCGCGTCGATCTTGCCCTTGCGTGTTGCAGGAATGCGCACGAGGGCTGACTGGTCGTTGCGTGCCCATGTCTCGAACGTTGGTGCATCGAACCCGCTCACAAGACGTTTGTAGGAGTTCACCCATTGGTTCGTTACAGCGGTGATTTCGGATGCATGATGCAACAAGCCCGCGATAAAACCGTTTGCGACCTTCGACAGTTCATAGGTACCGGACGCGTCGTGGAATGCGTTGTCGTCGCCCTGGAAGAGCGAGAGGTGCAGGTGCATGCCGGATCCGTCGTACTGCTCAAGAGGCTTTGGCATGAACGTTGCGTAGATGCCGTGTTCCATTGCGATCTCTTTGACAGTGAGACGGGTCGTCATGATGTTGTCTGCCATTGTCAGGGCATCAGTGTGGCGCAGACCTAGCTCATGCTGCGAAGGTGATACCTCGTGATGGCTGAACGCGACAGGAATGCCGAGAGCCTCGAGTGCCATGATTGTTGAGCGCCGATACTCCTGAGCAACGTCGAGGGGGGTGAGGTCAAAGTAGCCGCCTCGGTCAAGCACCTTCGGCTTATCGGAGGCGTCCTCGAAGTAGAAGTACTCGATCTCGGGTGCGACATAGAAGCTATACCCAAGCTCTGCGGCCTTCTCAAGCTGACGTCTCAGGACGCCGCGTGGGTCTCCCTGGAATGGTTCTCCATCGGGCGTGACGATGTCACAGAACATCCGTGCGACCCCAGCGTCGCCATTTCTCCACGGCAGAATCTGAAACGTGGTCGGATCGGGTTTGGCGAGCATGTCGGATTCGTGTGTTCGCGAGAAACCGTCAATCGAACTGCCATCGAACGACATGCCCTCGTCAAGCGCAAGCTCCAGCTCGGCCGGAGTGATGGCAAACGACTTGAGGAACCCCTGGACATCGGTGAACCAGAGTCGCACGAAACGGATGCCGCGTTCTTTGACTGTCGATAGGACGTATTCCTTCTCACGTTCCATGTGGGTCTCCACTCGCTGCTGACTGACATCGTATGACAGTTCTCGAGATTTGCCACACTCGCGAGCGGGATGTAACACAGCGTTCACACAACGGTCACTGTTGTGAAACGGATGCAGGTATAGCGTGTACCCATGGTCGGCGCTCGGGCGCGTCGAAATCACGGAATCGCATTGAAAGGCACACCATGGCGTATCGCGCTGAGTACATCTGGATTGACGGCAGAAAACCTACGGCACTGTTGCGGTCCAAGACGAACGTTCTGCCAGATGGCGTTGAGGCGCCGATTTGGGGCTTCGATGGGTCTTCCACCGAACAGGCACCCGGTAGTAACTCCGACTGTGTGTTGCAACCCGTCAAGATCGTACCCGACCCCATCCGCGGAGGCGACGACATTCTTGTGATGTGCGAAGTGCTCAACGTCGACATGACACCACACGTGTCCAACACTCGAGCTGGTGCGGTTGCGGCACTCGCGAAGTACAGCGACCAGGAGCCTTGGTTCGGTCTTGAGCAGGAGTACACGTTCTACAAGGACGGCCGTCCCCACGGTTGGCCGATTGGCGGATTTCCTGCACCACAGGGCGGGTACTACTGCGGTATCGGGGCAGATGAGATCTGGGGTCGCGACATCGTGGAGGACCACACGTGGGCCTGTATGGAGGCAGGATTGAGCATCTCGGGGACCAACGCCGAGGTGATGATCGGCCAGTGGGAATTCCAGATCGGTCCGGTCGACACTGTTGCTGTCGGTGATGAGCTGTGGCTTGCACGTTGGCTCCTGTATCGCATTGCCGAGGATTACGACATCTCAGCAACTCTCGAACCGAAGCCTGTAAAGGGAGACTGGAATGGTGCAGGCATGCACACGAATTTCTCGACAAAGGCGATGAGAGAGGGTTGGGAACCAATCATTGCCGCGTGCGAAGCGCTTGGCGAGAAGGCCGAGGAGCATGTCAAACATTATGGTGCTGGTATTGAGCGACGGCTCACGGGCATGCATGAGACGGCACCATGGAACGAGTTCTCGTACGGGGTGTCAGACAGGGGCGCGTCTGTGCGTATCCCGTGGCAGGTGGAGAGAGACAAGATGGGTTACATCGAGGATCGTCGGCCCAACGCAAACGCCGACCCGTATGTCGTCGCAGCTCTCATAACCGAAACCATCTGCTCCAAACTCGCATAGAACACGTCCCACCTGAACGGGGGATGCGCCGAGGACGTATGTGCAGAGAGGATGAAACAGTAATCCGCGGCGGACAGTGGATCGAGTTCATAGGGGAACAGTGAGCCCATGAGCTCGCAAGCCATTCGCGTCTGTGCAATTCGTCAGAAGGTGGTCCAAGTGTCCGGGCGACCGCCGAGAAGGCATCTTGTGGTGGTCGAGCGCTCCAGGAGCATGGGCCAGTATCGACTGCACACGCCTTGACGACCACACCCATATCGACCCACGCTTCTAGGTGAGGCCGCGAACGACATCAAGCTGGTCGTTGAAGGCCTTTGTTGTAACGGTGTATTCGGCAACTGCTGCACGTCTGAGGGAACCGTCATCCGGTTCACGCAGGCCGTCGATTACTTCCTGTGCCTGATCGACGAGTGCCTGGGAAGCGCGGATTGTGTCGGGCCATTGGGGTTGGAACCTCTCGGGGACTGAGGATGCGGCAACTTGGTTTGCAAGTTCCTGGGCACCGTCGTGCACGGCCTGGAAACCATGGAGTGTGTCCTCGAAGGTCGCGCCCGCTTCCCGAGCATCGTTGACGTTGTTCATTTCTGTCTCGAGGTCGCTCGCCACGTTCTCGAACCGATCGAGTTCCTGAAGGAATGCCTGGACGTCTATCGGAAGCGTCGTCGTGGTCGTTGTGGGCGGTACTGTCGTGGTCGTCGGCGGTACTGTCGTGGTCGTCGATGCAGCAATGTCGGCGGCTGGTAGTGCGTTCACGAACACGTACGTGAACCCGATGAGGCCGGCAATGACAACCGGGAGTATCCATCGGCCGTGTTTCGGATCTTCCTTGCTCACATCGCCAGCATAGAGTGAATCGGCCTGCGACAGGCACCATCACTACGATGGGAACCATGGATCTTCAAGGTAGAACAGCAATCGTGACAGGTGGGGCCGTACGGGTCGGTGCTGCAATCTCCGGCGAACTCGCTCGCAGAGGTGCGAAGGTGTTCATTCACTACAACCGATCCGCGGAGCCTGCAGCCGCGTTGCGAGATGAAATCGTCGCGTCCGGTGGTGTCGCCGCGGTTGGATCGGTCGATCTGTCCGATCCAGAGTCCGCGCCTGCTCTCATTGACGTTGCATCTGACGCTCTCGGACCGCCGACGGTTCTCATCAACAGTGCATCAGCGTTTCCGATGGACACAATCGCGGGAGTAACCGTCGAGGGTCTCCGCAAGGCACAGGACCTTGGACTTGCCACACCGTTGATGCTCATTCAGGCGCTGGCTTCCCAGCTCCCGGACGATGAGGTTGGCGCTGTTGTGAACATCACGGACGTCAAGACGATGCGCCCGTACCGCGAGCACGTCTCATACATGCTTGCAAAGAGCGGTCTTGACTCCCTCACACGGTCGGCTGCGTTGGCGCTCGCACCATCGATCCGAGTCAACGCTGTTGCTCTGGGCGTTGTATTGCCACCCGCTGACAAGGATGACGCCTACGCCAAGAATCTCGCCGACGCGATACCGCTTGCCCGCGTCGGTGGTGCCCAGGTGGTCGCCGACGCAGTTGCGTTCCTGTGCGAGAACGACTTCATCACCGGAGAGACCCTGCGCCTCGACGGCGGCGCTCATCTCATCTGAGTGTGACAGTGCGTGAAAAAGCCCTTCCCGGCCCAAGTTCGGTGACGGTACTCTTGGACACATGACGTTGGACAGGATTCACATCACAGACCTTGTCGTTCCAGGCATTGTCGGCATCAACGCTGACGAACGGGTCACCAAACAGGACATCCGCGTCAACGCGACACTGTGGGTCGATACTCGGGCCGCCGCTGCATCGGATGACATTGCTGATGCGGTCAACTATCGCACGATTAGCAAGGCGATTATTGCCCACATCGAGAATGGCGATCCCATGCTTGTTGAACGACTTGTGCATGAGATAGCGGACATCTGTCTTGTTGACCAGAGGGTCAGCGAAGTCGAGGTGACCGTCGAGAAACCTGGCGCTCTGCGGCACGCTCGGTCTGTTGGGATTACGATTCGTCGATTACGCGTTGAGTAGGACACACAGGAGGAGAAGCATGTCTGTTGATGCCCACGTGGCCGAAGTGGTGATTCTTGTTGGTTCAAACGTCGACAAGGAGCGATGCCTACCAGAGTCGATTCGAAAATTGCGCCGCCAGCCTGACATCACCGTGCGCTCAGTGAGCACATGCTACGAGAGTGAAGCGGTCGGTGGTCCGAAGGACGCGCCAGACTTTTTCAACGTTGCTGTTCTTGTGACGACAACGCTTGATCCCGAGACGCTGAGAGACCAGCTTCACTCAATTGAGGACGAGATGGGCAGGGTCCGTACTGATGACCCAAATGAGCCTCGCACCGCAGATCTCGACATCATCTACTACGCCGACCTTGTGAAAGAGTTCAACGAGTGGGTGGTCCCCGACCCCGCTGCCGAGACTGAGGCATATATCGCCATCCCGGTAGCAGAGGTTGCTCCGAGGCTCGCGCATCCCGTCTCTGGGCGGTCTATGTCAGATATCGCCGATGACGTTGCCAAGACGGCGCCCGATGCATCACACAACGTGTCGATCAGGCTTGCAACGCCATACACAACACGGGCTGTAGCCGATTTCGACGATGTTCAGGGTGTCTACGCCCCCAGGCTCGAAGCACTCGTGCGTGAGCAACTCGTCGAGATTGGTGAAGACCCCGAGCGCGAAGGACTCGTGAGGACGCCACTTCGAGTTGCGAAGGCAATGGATTTTTTGACGAGCGGCTATGCGTCGTCAGTGGCCGAAGTGGTGAATGACGCAATATTCGATGCCGAAGGCGCTGAGGAGATGGTTGTCGTTCGTGACGTCGAGTTCTATTCGATGTGTGAGCACCACATGTTGCCATTCTTCGGGAAGGCAACTGTTGGGTATCTGCCGAAGGGAAAGATCATCGGTTTGTCGAAGATTGCGCGAATTCTTGACGTGTTCGCGCGCCGCCTCCAGGTGCAGGAGAGGCTCACCAATCAGGTGGCCGATGCAATGGAGGAGATACTGGATCCGCACGGTGTTGGTGTCGTGATTGAAGGCAAACATCTGTGCATGATGATGCGCGGTGTCCAGAAGCAGGACTCAAGCATGGTGACGAGCGCAATGCGTGGCACCTTCCGGTCAGATCCACGCACGAGAAGCGAGTTCCTCTCACTCGTTGTGTAAACGAATGAACTGATCGCGGGTATCGTTCATACATGGTCATAGACACTTTCCAGCGCCCAATGCATGACCTCCGTATTTCAGTTACCGACCGGTGCAGCTTTCGGTGCGGCTACTGCATGCCGCGCGAAATCTATGACAACCATGAGTATCTGGATCGATCCTTGATCCTGACGTATGGCGAGATCAGGCGAGTCACAAGACTCGCGACCGATCTCGGCGTTCGTAAAGTCCGTCTGACCGGTGGCGAACCGCTCCTTCGTTCGAAGCTTTACCGGCTTGTCGAGATGATCTCGTCCCTGGTTGAAATCGATGACCTTGCAATGACGACCAACGCTCTCCTCCTCTCAAGAGAGGCGCAAAGGTTGAAGGATGCCGGACTTGACAGGGTCACGGTCAGT
>Ga0114950_10000944_pt1 | contig 21300 bp, 50 predicted proteins | sample N075metaG_FD_83503 | JGI IMG/M metagenome (GOLD analysis project Ga0114950, IMG submission 83503) | Deep subsurface microbial communities from Kermadec Trench to uncover new lineages of life (NeLLi) - N075 metaG | ecosystem: Environmental > Aquatic > Marine > Ocean trench > Sediment | place... | reverse complement strand
TGGTCCCGAGAAAACCTTTTTGGAGAGCCCTTCTGAGAAAACGGTTTTAGCTAGGCGCGCTTGGAACCTCGATCGAGTCGTTCGCGTAGAAGAGGCTCCCCGATATGTCCCCGATATCCACGTCGTCGTCCCGCTCGATCTCCCCGAGTTGGCTTACGTCGAGTCGCCAAATGTTCCTGCCGGCCACTACCAGCGGAGCGGATTGGAGGATCGCCCGCATTATGTCAGAGCACCATTGGGCCTGCTCCCTCGAGCGTCCGACATTGGTGATCGACCATTCCATAGTTCGGTGAGACATAGGATCCGAGAGCGTCCCGTCCTCATCGGAGAAATCAGGGGAGAGCTCCGGATAGAGCACCGCGAACGGGAAGGCACCGTCTACCCCATCCGCGGTCGCGTCCCCGACCAAGAGGTTCTCCGCATTGGTTCGGAGACGAGCAAGAACCGCGTCCGTGAAGGTTCTCGTTACGATCGTCGTCCGGACCATCCCTACCCTCTCTTAGTGATAACTCTTACCGCGGCTCGACGGATCCGCTGGACCCATTGTGAGTGATATTTCTCTTCGGCGGGCTGGATGAACTCCCAACCGCGCGCCTCGAGGATGGCCCCTACGAACCCCCGCCGCTGCGAATCGACTCCCCACTCCGCGCCCACCTGACCGTTCTCGAGAGTCCCGGATCTGATAATCCGGATATCGGCCTCGAGCCAACCTTTGCGGTTCTTCCAAGGGTGCCGGCTCTTCGCTTCCGCGACCATCCGCTTCGCGGAGTTTCTCGTAATGAGGATCGCGGTTCGCTCCATTCGTTTCGGCGCGGTTTGGAGTCGCGCCTGGAACGCTGTGAGCTCGGAGAGATCCCACTTTGGCCCCGCGCCCATTAGCTCTTGATCCTCTCCGCGACCCACTGATAGTGAGTGAGGTACGAATCATCGAGGACTTCGGTTATGACGAGCACAGCGCCCACAAGATCCGGGTCGAGAAGAGAAGCGGAAACGGTGAACTTGTCTCCGGGGAGAGCTCCGGTGGCGGTGTGCGGAACGTGGATATCGTAGAGCTCCACCTTCGAGTCCTTCTCTCCGAAATCGGAAGTGCTCCGCGCCTTCGGTCGGATCAGGCAAGCCCCGGTAAAGATCTCGGAGCTCGTCGGCGTGTCGTACTGCCCCGTCAAGTCGTCAAACGTCCCCCGGTCCGTCTCCCGGTCCAGGGTTCCCGCGTCTATGAATCGAGAGGCCCATCGAGTCCGGAACCCCGCAACCGTATCCGACGCGATACTCACGCGACCCAACTCCGCTTGTACCTCGAGATCCCCATTCGCTCCGCGGCCATGAGCTCGAGAGCTCCCTTGGATACATCGTTCGAGCCTTCGCTCCAAGAGATCGAATCGGATCCAGCGAGCGTGACGGCGGTTACCCCCGGGGTGTGTCCGTCCGCGGCAAACGCAACTCCCTTCTCGAACGCTCGAGCGACGATCTTTACGGAAGCGTCTCGAAGAGGGAAGGGGATCGTTGGGTAGCCCGCGTCGTAATCCACGCGGATCCCGCGGAGTTGGGAGTGCCATCGAGCTCCGTCGATCCGACGAATGAGCCCGGAGCGATCCTCGTCCTCGAGGTAGACAACGTATTGAGTGGAGGCGAGAACCGTCCCGTCTATCTGGATCTCGTTGACGGATCCGATCGGGGGACGACGAACCCACAGATCGAAGGTGTGGCTCGGGTCGTGGATCTCGATTAGATCCGCCTGTTCCTGTGGATCGAATCCGAGATAGTCGATTATGAGCCCGTCCGCGCCCTCGATCAGATAATCGGCCACCGCTTCGGGCATGGATCCGAAGTTGATTTGGAGGAACTTCTCTACGTCCTCCTGCGTGCATAGGGCCATTTATGGATCTCCCGGCTTTCTCTTCGTGAAGGCTACCGGATCCTTCGTAAACGGAACCGCGTCTTTCTCCCAAAAGAACGCGCCCACTCCCGTTAGGACCGGGGTTGTGTCGTCGGAGAGCTCGAGAGCGTCGTCTACGACCCGCGCGTAATCGAGCACTCTCGAGGTTGAGTCTTCGAGTCCGAGAGCGTCAAATATGACAGTGGCGTAATCGATCACTCGAGAGGTTGTGTCCTGGTAACCGAGCCCGTCCGAGATCTCGACTTGGATCGCTTTCGCGGGAGCTATGTCATCGGAGAGCCCTAGAGAATCGGTTATCTCGACCCGTATCGTCTTGGCGGGTACTACCGAGTCCGAGAGCCCGAGATCGTCGTCTATGACCCGCTCTGCGGCGTGTACGCGGGTTGTGTCATCGGTGAGCCCGAGAGGATCAGTAACGGCTCGCTCGGCGGTGTGGACTCGAGCCGTGTCGTCAGTGAGCCCCAACGCGTCGGTGATCTCCTCGAATACGTCTCCCCCTCCCGCGGTCAGATCGTCAACCGTCGAATCCTCGAGCCCGAGAGCGTCGGTGATCTCCCGGATGATCGTTAGAGCGCGCTCCGTTGAGTCTGTGAGCCCTAGAGCGTCCGTAACGGCCCGGAGAGCGGCGATAACTCGAGCGGTGGTATCAGTGAGCCCCAACGCGTCGGTGATCGTTCTCGAGAGCGTTCTGGCCGTCGTGGTGCTATCTGTGAGCCCGAGAGCGTCGGTTATCTCTACCTTGATCGTGAGCTCGGCAGATACCGAGTCGGTGAGCCCGAGAGGATCCGTGATCTCCCGCTTCGCGTCGAGAACGTGCGGAGTGCTATCGGCTAATCCGAGATCGTCGGAGACGATCCGCTCCGCGGTATGAACTCGAGTCGTGTCGTCAGTGAGTCCGAGATCGTCGTCAACCGTTACGAATACGTTCCCTCCTGCCGCGTCGGGAACCTCGAGCTCGATGAAGTCAGCATCGAAAGTCGGCTGAGATCCGCCTCCGGAGTAGGTGTAATACAGCCGAAGCTGGATCGCCGCGTAGTCGGTGATATTGTCGGCTTCGGTCCCGGTGAGAGCCACCGTGTCGATCGAGAGCGTGGTCCCGATATCGTTGATGTTGAGGGTCGCGATCAGCGTCCCGGATCCGGGGACTCCCTGCCATAGCTCGAGGAAGGCGTTGAGGATTCTTGAGCCGCCGGCCTTCTGCCATCGAGCTCGGAGAACGTGACCCGTCGAGAGAGAGGGATCGGTTACATCGGTGAGCCCTTTGTCGAGGAACGCGCTCGCGTTGCCTTTGGCCTGTTGAGCGAGATCGTTCCCTCCGGGAGCTCCCTCATCGAGTTGAGCGAACCCGGAAGTCGTCCAACCGACTCCGGTCGCTGTGTCGGCATCGGGGACAGCGAATTGAGCCATTCACTTACTCCCTTGGGCTTACGCTCCGAGAGCGTCGTTATTCCAAGTGACCTCGAGCGAGTCGCCCACTTGCTTGTCGATCGTGGAACCGAAGACGAACCTCGCGACCGTATCCCCGAGCACTCCCGCGGTATCGGTGATCGGAGTCTCGTCGGTGAGAACCGTCTCGTTGATATTCGAGTTCACTACGTCAGCCGCGACCCAAGTGGAGACATAGGTCGCCCTGTGACCGAGCCCCGCGCCTAGATCCGAGTTTCCCGCGGTCGCGTCGAGAGCCTCTTCCGATCCGGAGATATACGCGACTAGCGCTCCGCCGGCACCCGCCTTCGCTACTGCGGTAGTCGAGGTTCCGAGCCTCATCCCGGTCACAATGTCGATCGCATCATCGAAGAGTCGCCTCGCGGCGTGCTCGTCTCCGTGGTCAGTTATGAGGTTGTGACCCGTTTCGACTTGCTTGATTATCCCGTCCGGTCCACGGAGGATCGCGGTAACGGTGCCTCGAAGATTGATCTTCTCTCGGAGCACGAATCTCGCGCGAATGAGACGATCGGGACGAGTCTTCTTCGGGACGTAGGGCTCTTTGCTCTTCACGGCTTCGTCCCCGGACAAGAGCTTGTAGGTAACCTCGTCCGTCATTCCCATTCGGTCATTGTGCATAGCGGTTCCTTACAGTCGAAGAACGGCCACGGTTACCCCCGAAGCCTGATCCTGAGAGAATTTGATCTGCCCGTCGCGGACCCCGCCCTTGCCCTCGTAGGTCGAAGGGAACGGTCCGATCATTACGTCCCCGGTCGTCGCTGGAATCGTGACGGTCGGATCCTCGATATCGAGCCCGCCGATTTGCCGAGTCGTGTCGAACGTGACGATCGCTTCCGATCCGGTGTTCCTGAAATGGAGAAACACTTGCCCCGCCTGATTCTCAACGAAGTAAACGTCCGTCGCGTCGATCGAGTTATCAACGGGTTCGATCCCCGTTACGAGGATCTGCTCCCGGGTCAGTAAAACGTCAGCCATTCAGAACCTCCAAGAGTCGCTCTTTGTTCAACTTCGAGTACCCCGAGATCCCCGCGGCCTTCGCCTCTTTGCGGAGCTCCCCAAGCGTTCTCGAGTCCTCGACCGGAGCCTCGACCGAAGCCTTGTCCTCCGCCGGCCCCTTGTAGGACTTGTCCTCGAGCGGACCTTCGACGGATTTGCCCGCGGCCCGCATACGGTCAGCCTTGAAAGCCGTCATATGGCGGCGCTTCCCGTTGACCGTATAGAAACCCGATTCTCTCATTTCACCTTTCAAGAGCTCGAGGGGGAAGGGTCCAGTTTCTCCCCCCCGGAGCTCGTCTACCTAGCGGTTACGCGCCGATCGTTATGACAGTGATCGCGGCGGGACGGAAGATCGGGAAAGCGACCCTCTGCTCCGCTCGGAACGTCAAGACGTTCGAGGTGAACGTCGCTTCGTGACTGTCAGAAACGGCCAACGAGATCGAGTTACGACGGACCACCATCGCAGCCTCCCGAGCCCAAATCGCGATCGCTTCGTTCGTCGCGAGATAGGGCGGGAAGTTCTCGTTCTGAGTGACGGCCACTCCCCACAACCGCGGGGGAGCGGTACTGCCCGGACCTCCGAGCAAATACTGGCTATTGCCATCCTTGGCCTTCTGGAACTCGGCCCACGTCGCCGCGGCCATTCCGATCGCGGAAGCCGAGAGGAAGGCCTCTCGGATCAACGTCATTCCATCGAAGATCGCGTCCGTACCAACGGTCCCGTCCGCGGCGTGAGCCACGATCCCGAAGCCTCCGGTCCCGACCCCGGACACAACGAGGATCCCCGTAATGTTCGGAGCTACTCCGTCACCGTTGAGTAGCTGAGTGTCCTCACGGTTCCCCACGAAGAGACGCAATCGACCCTGGACGTAGGCTCGCATGAACCCCTCATCCTCGAGAAGAATGTTCGTCACTTGGAGCGTTACCGCGATGTTCTCGACGGGGCTCGAACTCTCAGCGAACGAGATATCCGCGGGGGGTTTGGCCCCGCCTTCGAGCACTTCGACCGCGCCCTGATCCGCCACGGTTTCCACCATGAACGGAACCGCGTTCTGATTGGTCGTCCCTTGGAGGAACGTCGGCGCGATGTTCTGAGTCTGGAAGAGAACCGGAACGGTGACTCCGGGGAGTCGGATCGCCTGCGGAGCGAACTCAGCGTCTACCCCCGCGAGAGCGTCATCCTGTCCAAGAACCTTCTGCCCGTAGAGAGCATCCCACGGCATTTCAACCGTGAAGTTTCTGTCTCCGCTGTCCTTGTACCGCTTGTACCCCGCGGACTCGAGAATGAGCTCGGTCGCGTCCTTCCAGACCTCCGTCTCCTTCTTGTCCGGAATCGGCATCGGGATCTCGCCGGCGGGAGCGTTGAGCCACTCGCCCAATCCCTTGAGCTTCGCCTCGCCATCCGCGATCGGAGCGAGATCGTCGTGCTTCGTTCCCAAGGTGTTGAGCTCCCGGAAGAGCTTCGCGGCCTCGATCCCGTCTTCGCCATCCGCCGCGGTGAGATCGCCGTCGTTCAGCTTCTTGATCTCATCGAGCCGGTCGTAACGGGTCTTCATTTCGTCGCGGACCTTGACCAGCGAATACTTCGCTACGTCCTCCGCGGTCAGACCCTCTTTGGTCGTCGCCTTTGCCATTAGAACCTTCCTGCTATTCGGGCTTCGGTCTGAGCCATGAGCGTCTCGAAACGCTCTTCGCTCGGGAGATCGTCGGCGGGATCCGGTGAGTGCTCGACAACGATCGCGTCGAGCTCGTCTCTGAGCTTCCGGATCTTCTCGAGGTTCTCATCGGAGAGCGTCCGATCTGACTTGGCGCGTAGATCAGCAAGCGACCTCGCGCGCTCCGCGAACTCGCCCACGGCAGCAAGCACCGTTTCGACGTGTTTCGCAAACTTCATTTCTTGAGACTTGACGCTCTGCGTCCCGGTTCCTTCGCCGGCACCGACGAGCACTAGAGAGGCTTCGTGGACAGTGGCTCCGGGTTTCCCGTCTTCGGTAGGTTGGAGAAAGCGAACGTCATTCCCCCGGAACTCTCCGGGCTTCCAACCGTCCCCCCGGAGGGTGTAGCCGTAGGAGAAATCCTGAGCGGGCTCTCCGTTCTCGAAATCGAACTTGAGCCATTCGTAGACAGACTTCGCCTGTGGATCCGCGAGGTTCAGCTTCCCCTCGAGGATCGCTTTGTTCTTCTCCTCGAAGATCTTCCCCTTGCCAACGGGGAGCTTCATCCAATCGTGGCCTACGAGAATCGGAATGTTGTCCTGGTCCCCGAAGAACCCGGGAAGGGTTACGTCTCCGTCTGAATCTTCGACGTTGAGCGTTGCGATAACGGCTCGGAAGGTTCCCTCTTCGTCGGTGAGCTTGAGCTCGGGAGAGAACCGTTTTGTCTCGAGTGTCTTCGTTGACAAGAGAGGGAGCTCCGGATTGCAGGCTCCCGTTCCGTCCGTTCGGGGAAGGACTCTAGCGCCCTCTCGAGAAATCGCTGAGATCAGGTAAACGTATGTTGACATAGCCGGTAAACGTATGTATAATGGGATCGTGAGCCAAGAGTCCAAGAGAGACGGGAGCCCCATGAAGAATCAGGAAATCTACGACGCGGCGTTTACTGCGGGAATGGAAGCGGGTAAGGCCGCGATCCCGGAGCCGATGTTCGTTGTCGAGCGGGAGAATCCATTCGATGATTCCTCCGCGATCGTCAAGGAATACGCTCCGGTTATGGACGGGCCTTGCGGCTTTGCCACCGTCACGGTTCGGCCTGGGAGCTCTTCGTTCGCGAAGTTCCTGCGGAAGAGCGGAGTCTCTCACAAGGCCTACTACGGCGGTGAGGAATTCTTCGTCCATGAGTTCGGCCAGAGCGTGACTCGGAAGTACGCGTTCGCGGTTGCCTTTGCTGCGGTCGTCAAGGAAGCGGGGATCACCGCGTACGCGGCCTCGCGGCTGGACTGAGGAAGGGAGCCCCAAGAAATGAACACCGACTACACGGATCTCAAGGCCAAGATCGACAATCTCTCGGACCATGAGAGAGCCCTCGTTCTCGCTTATCTCTCATCGAGCGTCTTCGTTTCTCCGGACGGAGAGGTTGCGAAGCGACTCGAGAAAGCCATCGAATACGTCGCCATTCTGACAGGGAGCGGGTAAACATACGTTTGACTTCTCGAGTAAACGTAGGTATACTTAGACCATGAGCCCAAGCGACATTGTGAGTTGTCCGTTCTGCGGGAGCACCGAGCCCGGGATCACTCTCGAGTCGATCATCGAGGCCCACGGAGACGAGTCCACGGAAGAGACGGAGGGAAGCGAATGAACGCTTACAAGGACAAGGGAATCTCATTCACCTATGCCGGGGATGGCGAGAGCTACTTCGGGAAGCTGGATCTGTATGAGGCCACCAACACCGGAAGGGGAGAGGGTCATTCGGTCTGCTCCCACTTCCACAAGACGAGCAACGCGGCTCTGAGTTGTGCTCGGAAGAAACGAGCGGATTTCCGAGCGGGTCGTATGGGAGTGCTACGGAAATGAAGGACGACGGAAGGTGCAAACCATGAGCAAGAACTATCCAGAGACGAGGAACGCGTCACGTCACGCGTGGAGGCGGCTATCGAAAGCGATCGGCCCCGGCGAAGACAAGGATCTGGCCGCGGACATAGCGGCGATCATCGAGGCCGAAGAGGGTGACATTCCGGTTGCCGATTCGATCCGATTCGCTCTGACCGGATTCAACTGGGACGTGAGGGAGCAAGCGTGAGCACCAACGGCGGTCCCCGGACAATGACCGAGTTCCATACCCCGGCCTGCATCGTCTGTCACCTGACCTCGATCGTAGAGCTCGACACTGAGAAGTTCGATCGGTGGAAGGGCGGGGAGCACGTCCAGAACGTATGGCCTGAGAAGAGCGCCGATGAGCGCGAGCGCCTAATGACCGGGATCCATGCGGAGTGTTGGAACGAGATATTTGGAGGTTCAGAATGAGCGATAAGTACGTCGAGGGATCCTGGTACGACGATCCCGATGAGGTTGCCAAGTTTGCGCGGTGGTTTTTTGAGGGAGCCACCGCGCGGGCGGGTGAAGTGATCGACGTGTTCGAGAAGCCCTGGAAATGGGATGAGGAATATCAGGGCATGGAGGCCGATCTGAAAGCCGAGCTCGAAGAGAGTGCTCGGAGACGCGCTGAATGGCGCAAGGAACATCCAGCCGGCAACTAAAGGAACGAGGAAGAATGAGCACAAGAGCAAGAGAGCCCGGGACCAACCCGATCCCGGACGGACAGTACCGAGTCGTCACCGACGAGGGTGACTATTTCGTGACCGTGAAGGGCTCGAGCGTGGCGATAGATTCCGCCATCGGGCTCGACGGGGAATCGACCGATTGGAACCAGGAGGACTACGCGCGGATCTACGGAATGATCCGGTTCCGGGTCGCCTGGATCCCCCTCGAGGTTGGCGGGGTCTTCGCGGGAGCGGTTCAGGTCGATCATTTGACCAATGAGCAAGTCGATCAGGTTCTCGGGATCTTCGAGAAGGGGGAGCGGTAATGGGCGCGCACCACGTCGATCCTCCGGAACCAAAGACCTACGGGCTCGATACGGGGTGCCGGTGCTCTGAGTGCGCCGAGATCCACGCGGAGTTCATTCAGGAATTCGACTTCTGGCCCTCGATGACCCACGCCGAAGGGCAGGAGCTCAAAGAGCGGAGAGCCGATAACGAGCGATCGTGGGAGCGCGTCTCGAGAATGGAGCTCGAGGACAAGCCCAACCCGCGGCCCAATCGGATATGAGCCCCGCGCACCTTCGGAAGATCTTCCCCCGGAAGTGTGAACGCTGCGACAAACTCGCCACCGCGATCCTCCACAACGCTCGGAACGCGGAGATCGGGGCTTACTGTGCGATCCACGGACAACCGGCTCTCAAGTCGTTCCAGAGATCGGAGGGAGAGCTCAAGTGACCAAGGACGAGCTACTCAAACTTCTCACCGAGATCCTCGAGGCTGCTCCGCCGGCCATGCTTCGGCACAAGAAGGGGATGCTCTCGAGCACGTCGTTTCGGAGGATCCGACTCGTCGGGGACGATCTGAGAATGGCTGTGGATCTGGCTATCGAGATCGTCCAAGCGACCCCCGCCAATCGCATCGAGCAAGCGTCTGAATCGATCGAAGGGCGCTACCCGGGACGGCCCGACTAGGTAAACATACGTTTGCTTTCCCTGGTAAACGTAGTAGTATATAAGGGTGAGCGAAGAGTCCACCAAGAAGGGAGCCCCCGGGTGCCATACATAGAAGCGGACGTTCTAGCGGAGATCGAAGCGGCGGAGGCCGCGGTCGGTACGGAGGCAGCGGAGGAACTGTGGGACGCGATAGCGGCCACGGACACGGAAACGGCGGTGGTCGCGTGAGTGCCGTCGCTGTCGCCTTCGCCATTTTCTTCGGCGGGTTCTTTGCCGCCGCGGATGAGATCCCGGTCGGTGTCCCCACTGTGGTCGCCATCGAAGAGATCGTCACCGGGGAGATTTACGGATGAATCAGTCAGCCATCGAAGCCATGAAGGGGGGTGAACAAATGATAAACGTGATAGTCACGAAAGACGGAGAGCGGATCTCGGAGCCCATGAGCCCGAATGATGCGTTCGCCTTCGTACTCAACCACCAAGGACAGTCCTATGAGTACGCCATGAAAGTCGGCGGCTACGGGCTCGAGTACGAGATCACCACGGACAAGGAAGAGGATGAATAACCCATGCTGAACGTCTCATTTATCGACAAGAAATCCAAGGACAACCCGCCCTACGCGGTGTTCACCGGGACGATGTTTGGAGGACCGGCCACCTACAAGGTGCTCAAGAAATACAAGAACGACGATAGCGCGGAGTATTCCGCGTGGTTCGTGGTCGCGGTGACCCCGGCCACCGGAGAGCTCGGAGATATGGGAGATACCTACGTCAAGGACGTGGTTTCCAGCTTCGATCTTTCGGAGGTTGACGGTCGAGTTCCCACGGTCGAAGAGTTCGCGGAGATCGCGAGCCTGCGGAGTGCGTTCACGTCGGACGGAACCTCTGAGGTTTTCACCATGAACGAGATCATGGCGGGAGCGAAGCCCACCAAATGAGCCTGCGCGAGATCATCGAAGAGTCAGGGGGACGGATCGAGCTCATCGAAGTCGAGCCGTTCCCCGGGAAGGGAAGAGAAATGGATGACACGGAGATCCGACAGATCAAGGGAGCGAAGAGCCTTCGCTACGAGATCGTCCACAACGGGACGGTTTACGCGCGGGTGATCTCCCTTCCGCTGGCCGAGCGGATCCTCGAGATCGTCGTGGAGACTTCGGCCAACGCGGAGAAAGCGATCAAGTCGCTACTCACTGAGTAACGGCCCCGAGCCCGAATCCGGAGCTCCCTCTCGCGGGGGGTTTCGGTTCAGGATCGACTAGAATTAGGAGTGGAAGGGAGCCCGAAATGGCGGATGAATACTTCGAGGGAGACGAGGGTTGGGCGGTGTATCGAGTCACCCGCGACCCCCTCAAGATCTACTACCTCGAGTGGTCTAAGAAACGCTGGCGACAGGACAACTCGATGGCCGAGGTAATCACTCGAGTCGGCGGGGAGCAAGAGATCGAGGACATAACCCCGGAGCGAGCTCGAGAGATAATCACCGCTCGGTTTAACGTCTCGATGGCGGAGGCCTTGGTCCCCCTCTAGTTCATCTTGAACGTCCCCGGGATCTCGTCCAGTCTCGGCGGGAACGGAACCTCCGCGGAGATCGCCCTCATTTCTGCGTCGAACTTCTGAGCCAGAACTGTCTCCGGTTTGAGAACTCGCCACTTGTCGTAGATCCCATGAAGTAGGGGTTCCTTCACAGCGAAACTCGCCGGCGTGTGGAATTGGAGCTCGAACGTGAACCCCTCCGGAGTGTTGAAGGTGTAGTTCGAGCCCATGTAGGAGTTCCCCTTGAGCCAGTATTTCTTCGCCTTGTTTACCGTGAACCCCTGAGCCTTGAGCTCGTTGATCGAGCGGATCATCCCGTCCGCGAAGTTCTTCTCCTCGAGAACCATCGTGTAGCGGAGGGAGTCTTGGATCTGCCCCGCGGCTTGGGATGCGGACATTCCAGGCCCGCCCTTTTTCACCTTCCCCGCGATCTTCCGCTTGAGCGATTTGATCTTCTTGATCTTGAACTCGAGCCCTTCCATTCGGCCACCGACCCTCCCGGACATTCCCCTCATCCGAGCGGTTACCGCCGCCTCCGCCGCCTTCGCTTCCTCAAAGATCCGGTTCGCTTCGTCCTCGACCTCTTGGGGAGTAACCATCGTGTCGATCGGTGAGAAGAGCTCTTGACAGCGGCAGTTGGCGATGTTCTCGATCGAGCCGCCTGGATCTCGAGGGTATTGGAGCTCTTCCCCGCCCACGATGTAGGGGGACTCGGATCCGGTGATCTGGCCGTCCGCGAGCGCGTGGGCTTCTCGAACGCGGTTGTCCTGCATCGAGAGCCATTCCTTCTCAAGCAAGACCCCCGATTGGAGAGCGGCTTCGTGAGTACCAACCGCGGTCGAGCTCATTACGTTATGCCGAGCCACCGACGAGGAACGCGCGCCCGGTTGCTCATCATCCTCGCCGGCCCAATCCGAGAAGAGAGCGGCGACCCCGACCGAAATGAGGAACCCAAGGAAGATATCCCCTCTTTCTTCCTCTTCCTCCGCTGGCCCAAACCCCGATTCAATCGTCATTCAGAACCCGCTCCACGGTCGCCTCGATCCTCCGTCGAGTGTTGGCGACGATCGCCTCCGCGTTCTCTTCGGCGTGCCGGCGGATCAACTCGAGGGTCCGGACAGATTGCCCCAAGGCGATCCGCGCTGGATCGAAAGGCGCGAGTTCCTCGAGGGTCCGATCGAAGTAGATCTCCGCGTTAGCTGTCCAGATCCGGGTCAGAACGACCGTCCACTCTTCGACCGAGATCGCCTCGAGTGCCTCTGTGAGTCCCCCGGTTCGGAGCGCCTGAGCTACGCGGCGGGCTTCCCTCCGGAATTGCCGGCGGATCTGTGGAGTCGTGGTTTCCGAGAGTCGAGTGAGCTCGTTGTCTACGGCGCGCCAACGGTCGGAGCGTTGCTGTAAGACCCTATTCGCGGGACGAGTGTCAACCACTCACAAGATCCGCGAGCTCTTCGTCGGTGAGCTCCGTCTCCCCATTGGAGCTCGGCGCGGGTAGGAGGGATTCAGCGTCTCGAGGGATCGTCATGGAAGTGGCGGGAACGATAAACACGTCGTCGTCCTTGGTGACCTCGAGGCCGAGCTCTTGACGGGCTTCCCCTCGAGTGGAGACTCCCCCCTGGTATCCAGCTACCGCGGCGGTGGTCTGCTCCACGCGGTTGTCCTGGAGAGCCTTTACAGCCCGAGTGTCCTTCCGGAAGACGCGCGCTCGGCTCCCCTCGAAATCGGGGATCAGGAGCGATTCCGTGATCTGAGCTCCGAACCGTCTCCACAGGGGGACCAGCTTCCCGGTTGTGAAGTCGCGGATCAGGGCTTCCCCTTCGGATTTGCCCGACGAGGTTTCCACACCTGCCCCGAATCCAGCAAGGATGGCGGGAACCTCGAGGACCGACGCTACGCGGTGTTCAGCGTGGAAATGGAGGGTCCGTAGGTCAAGCTGTTGTGGATTGAATGACGCAATCGTTACGTCGAAGGGTCCAGTCGTGACCAGCGTCGAGCCCCGATTATGGCCTCCGAACTCTTCGGAAGCGGTGGCCTTGATCTCTTTCGCGGCTTCCTTCCCCGGATATTCGACTCCCTCCGGGAGCACCTTCGGAGTGAAGATCAGACCGGGAATCCCCATTCGTTTGAGAAGGGCGGTCTGGAATTGGCCCGCGGCCTCATCCCCGACGAGCTCCCGAAGAACGGTCCGGATCGGAGCGAAGCCGTGGCGTTGGTCTTCGTCGTCCAAACCGAGCAAGCGGAAATGGATCACGTCTTGAGGTAGGAAGTTGGTTTCGACCCCGTTGATCGTGTAGCGGAAGAGCCCGATATAGGGATCATCGGGGACGGTCATTACCTCCGTCTGCCCACCGACCAAGACCGGCCCGGACCATCCGCGAGTGGCGAGCGGTTCCATGAGAGACGGGATAACCGGCCAGAGCTCCCGGACGAGCCCCGCGGGGGAGCGGTTCTTGATCCAGTACGCGTCCCCGGAGATATGAGTCGCGGCCACGACGTACTGCTCGAGCTCTTCCCCGAGCATGTGGGGGTTTGGCTTTTGGAGTAGAGAGACGAGGTTGTGGGGGAAGGCTTCCTCTCCGAACTCTTCCGGTCCCTCTGAGATCTCAAACACCTTCCCGGGGGGTTCAGGGAAACGGTTCTTGAGGACGTTGAGAGCACCAACGACAGCCGAGTTGCGAGATCCGTCTCCGATCTCTCGAACGTCAGTGAAGCCCGACTCCGTATCCCAACCGTAGGGCATGATCGGAAAGTTCATCGACGTAGTGCTTAGGTTTGGATTGTCGAAGTTCTTGCGGAGATCTCGGAGGAACGTCCCGGGGCTTCGAGCCATCCGCCGAGTCTAAGCGGTCAGGTGAAGATCTCGCGGAGCCACGCTGCGAAGGCGAGAGCTCCAAGAGCAACGATCACGTCCCGAGTCCACTTCCGCAAATGTCTCAGGCCGATTGGAGATTCCGAGCCACTGAGAGCATGAACGAATAAGGGGGATTGGGAGTGTCCCGCCACGGAGCCCGTTTGATCGTCGTCGTCTTGCCTTTGTGGAAGCTCATAACCCCCCACGTCTCCGGGAAGTCGTCTGTGATCCCCCCGATGAGCACGTCAGTCGGAGCTACGAGAAAGAACTCGTTTGAGAGCGCGAGCGCGACTTCGCATTTCTCGGGTTGGTCGAGCTCACGGCGGAGATCCGACCTCGAGGCCTTGACCTCGTAAGCCACGCGCCGGTACTTCTTGCTCGGCCAAGTGTGGAGAGCGAACGCGTCGATCCGTTGATCCGACGCGGCCCTGATAATCGGGTCGATCGAGGTTCCTCGCAACGGGAAGAACCCTGTGGAGATCCGGACCTCTTCGACGTAGATCCACGCTTTAGAGAGCCCGTTGGCTTCGTAGGCGTGTCGCTTCTTGAGAGCGTCGAGAATCGATCGAGTGATCTCCCATCCGGAATCCAGATCCGGGTTCACGACGGAAAGGGGTCCGGTCTTCCCATCCCTTCCCCCGCCTCGAGGCGCTCCAAGTCTCGAGCGTGAGCGGTGACGGTATGGCCCAAGGCTCTCCGGAGTCGGTTGATCTCGGCCACCTTGAACGTGGATCTCATCCCGCCTCTCTTGGTGTCATCGCAAAAGGCGATATTCCCGCGGAGGTAGTGGACTTCGATCGAGCGGTTGCATTTGCGGCATATCGGCCAGAGCGGTTCGGCCATTTCGGGGCTCCCTTCGTCGGTCCCCACTTTAGACCGCGCCCCATTCGATCTGAGTTATGACCTCGACGGGATCCGTCCAGAAAAGCATGACCACGGTATCCCCGCTGTCCGGGCTCCGCCCTAGTCGCCTCTTGATATCGACCTTCGGCTCCAAGCGTTGCCGGCCACCGGAAGTAATAGAAAGCCATTTCGGGGAAGCGAGATCCCCGAGAAGCAAGTCGTCCGGGGGGAGCGAGATCGGGGTTGGGTTATCAGGATGAAGGAGCTCCCGGAGGTTCCACCAGGCCGCGGATCGTTTGTTGACGAATCGGAGCTCCCCGGATTCGTCTGTCCAGTCGGTCGCCTCCGAAGCGTTAAAACCGACAACCTCCGCTCCCTTCGTTCGTAGCTGGCCGACCACTCCCGCGCCGACTCCGATCGAGTCTATGACCACCGGGATCTTCGCCGCTCCATATCCGGTCGCCTTCCAGACGTGGCCCACGGTGGCCTCGAGCCCCTCACCAACCGCGCCCTTCTCGTCGTGATACGCGAGCCTTCCGACCCGGGTTCCGTACAGCTTCGCGATCACGGTTTGATCCTCTCCGGTGTCTGCCACGTCCACTCCGATCTGAGTGAGAACGTGAGTCTTCTCTTCCTCCCAACGGGCCATCGCCGCCTCGATCCAACCGAGCGGGATCGCCGCGTCCTCCGAACCCGCAAACTCGGCCTTGACGTAGGTCCGATACAGCGGGGAGTCCTCCCCCCATTGTTTCCCTCGAGCATCGACCCATTCCTGAGTGATCCGTCCCGCCTTGAGAGCTCGCTCCGTGGTGACGTGGGTCGTATGCCATTCCTCGTAACCGGGAGCTCGAGCGTGGATCTCATGGAAGCGGCCCGCCGGCTCCCCCGGCACCGAGAGCGCCAGAATCAGCTTGTGGCCCGGGTCCGAGAAGTACCCCTCGATCGCATCCCATGATTTCGCTGGAACCGCCTTCGCCTCGTCCACGATCGTTAGGAGGTTCTCCGCGTGCGCGCCTTCGATCAGGTCCGGGTTGTCTGAGGCCACTCCGAAGGCTTCCCCGGTGTTGAGTTTCAGGCTCATTACTTGGAGCTCGAGGTTGGTATACCGCGGCCTTCCGAGCTTCTGAAAGTCGATCGCTCGAGCCCATTTGTGGATCTCAGGCCAGAGGAACTTTATGAGTTGCCGCCATCCCCCCGCCGTCGTGACCACCTTCCAGTCGAGCCCGTCGAAGGTGTTAGCGAACCAATGGACGGCTATCGCTGCGGGAGCGGTCTTCCCCGCGCCCCGGGGAGCTCGAGTTGCCTCTCGATGGTGGACGGCCAGATTGGTGAGCGTCTCTTCCTGGTATTCGGCCAAACCGCCGGCCTCTCCGAAGTCGAGGAAATCGTTAGCCCACGCGACCGGATCCTCTCCGTAGATCCTGCGAAGTCGCTCGGTCCTGTACCAGTCTTTGCGGATTTGCTGAGTGTTGATCTTGGTTATCAGATCGACGCGCGATAGAGCTTCGGCGGTGCTCACGTCCAGGACGGGATCGGAACCTTGGGAGTGATTGTCACCGGCTCGAAAGTGGCGATCTCTCGAGTGTCGAGGTTGGCGAGAAACGGGTGTCCGTCCGAGCCCTTCCGATAGCGGTGAACTGTCATCCGACCGTCCTCGAGGAAATCGATCCGGTAAACGTCGAGCCCGCTCAGATCGTGAAGGTTGAGAAACGTCTCCCATTCATCGAAGTCGTAGAGGTTCCCCGGTCGGAGAATCTTCCCGTTTCCGTTCCCGGGGTACTGGATCCGGACGTGGATCTCTTCGTTGAATTCGGCCTCATCGGGGGTCATGCGCTGGCCGTCTCCATGATTCTCTTCACGAATTCGGCCCTCTTCTCTTTCTCCCCTTCGTCAAGGAAGCACCACGACTCGATCGAGCCGTCCTCCATGAGTATCCCGGCGAAGTTGGATCCAGTGAGCCCACAGGGGGGAACGTCCGAAGTGTGGACGGCATAGGGGCTCCACTCCTGGATCTCGTTTGAGTGCTCGGTACAGGTAAAGCCGTTCTCCAAATCGGGATCCCAAAAGACGTGCATAACCGCGTCCTTGAGACAGAGCGAGGTTGGCTTTTCGATCGGCCCGCCCACGACCCGCGTGCACTTCCCGGGGGAGTAGGTGACTGGACCCATCGGAACTGGACTCATGCCACGCGCACCGGATCGGATTGGAGCGTCTTCCGGATCTCATCCCATCGAATCTCAGCGGTCGGACGGTAGATCGTGTCCTTGCTGTCCGGGACCACTCCGAGCTCTTTCGCCATCCGGTTGCCCACCGCGACCACCGCGGCCATGTATTCGTCGGGTCCGGGCTCGCTGTAAAACTGGAAGTAGTAGACGTACCCGGGGATCACCATCGCGAGGGTGTGGGGGATCTCGGTGAGCGGGAGATCAAGTGCGGGATTGGTCGCCTGGTCGCTCATCATCCTCTTCTTCGTCGTCGTCGGGTCGTCTGAGTTGCTCGACTATACGCTCGAGCATCCGGTCGAATTGGGTTGTGTCCGCGACCAGCTTCACGGTGAGAGGCGCGCGGCTCAATCCGCTTCGTCTTCCATTTGAGCCACTTCCCGATTCAGCTTGTCGAGCTCTTCCTCGAGAGCTCCGGTAGTGATCTCGAGCCGGCGGAGCGGCCCGTAGCCGGCGCGGTCCAGGATGGCTCGAGCGGCGCGGATCCGATCGGCGGAGTTCTCGCCTCGTTCCATTTCATCTACGAGAACCTCGATAGCCAGATCCGCCGCTAGAGCGAAGAGTCGATCGACCTTATTCTTGGCCTGCGGAGTTTCGGCTCCATGCCAATAACACACCTTGAGCCCCGCGGTTCGATACCGCGCGCATTGTCGCCCCGCCGTCTTGCTCTTGGCGTTGCAACGATCGAGGGGCTCCGGGGGGATCCAGCTACCCAAGGCGCGTCCTCATTCGATAAGGCCCGGATTCCCCGGCATCCACCGTCGCGAGTGGCGGGTCTTGGTCGGGCCAAATGCTCTCGAGCTCGTTCTCGGTGATCCCGACTCGAAGGTGGCCGACCCTGCCCTCAGAGAAAAGCCACCATTCGCCGTCGTCTCTGCCTACCCCCTCGAGCAAGCGAATCGCGATCATTTCCGATTGGCTCGGCGCGGGTAGAAGGATCCCGGTTCTCTGATCCTGAACGCTTACTGAGGCGTGCCAAACTGGAAGCCCGTCGTTGAGTCTCATTCAGTTGTCCACAGCCAGAATCGACACTCTCAAGGTTCCACCGGATCCCGCCGAGATCGAGCGGAGACGATCGAGTTGATCCTCACCGTTCAGCATGGGAAATCGAGTCGCTTTCAGTTGCCGGCTGTCCAAGACCTCGCTCCGTATCCGATCGTATCCATGAGGTATACCGTATCCATGCGGTCAGGTGCGGTCAGGATCTTTGTGCTCGGCGTGAACGGCCTCGAGTCTCTCGTCCACTAGGGCTCGCGCGGCCCGGGCTCCACTCTTGGCGAGCTCCATCCCGGCTTCGGCTTGGAGAATGGGTGTGAAGAACTCTTCGCATTTCGGACAGTCAGTTGGCCTCACGATTGGAAGTACCTCCGAAGGGCTGCGTCTCTCGTCTCGTCCAGGATGGCCTCGAGCCTGTCGAGCTTCCGATTGAACAGCCATCGAAGCGGTCGCCATAGCAAGTCTGCCTCCCCGCGCATCCTGTCGAGCTCGTCTCTGAGGGTCAGGTGCTCCACGGTGAGTGGGCTCTGGCGGGGCTCAAGCCCTCCCTGGTCGTACCAATCTCCGTCTGCGAAGGGTCGGATCTCGGGCATTAGAACGGCGGCTCCGTTACGTCTGTCTCTGAGGGTTGGAACTCGCCCCGCGGAACCCATCCGAAGTTCTCGGCGTAGCACGCGATCGCTTCCTCTCGAGTCGCGAAGGTCTTGGAGAACGGTTCCCGGAGCTTGATCCCCTGGAAGAATTGGCCTCGAGCGAAGACCTTCCATTTCGTCTCCCCGGTGAGCTCGTTGTGGAACTCGGTGATAACAGGGTCGAGATCCGGTGGCTTACGTTTCCGTCTCACTATTGCTTCCACCACTCTTCGACAGCGAGATCTCCCCAATCCGGTGAGAGCCCCCATTCCCCCATGAGTGGAAGCCCGCCCACCAAGAGCGTGATCTCCCAATCGTCGCTAACGCTCCCCCGCTGGAAGGTCACTTCGATGTTTCCGAGAAGCGCCGTGTCGTCAATTCGGAATCGTTGGTTACCGAACCGGATCATGGAGCCCCGGCCCAAGTCGGAAACCTCCGGAGCGTCTTGGATCGCGATTCGCGCGGAGTGTTTGCCTCGTTTCAATCCGTTGTCTCCGGTCGTTCAGGGATCCAGACTCCACCGACCATCGTCCCGCGGTGTTCGATAGTGGCCTCTACCCCGGAGATCAGATCGGAAAGCGGTCGGATCCTCCCGTCTGCGTAGTGGATCTCGTCTACTGCGGGAGCTTCCGCTCCGAGCATCCCCCGTATCCATGCTTCGACTACCCCCGCGTCCATGAGCTCGGTTAGAAACGCTGCGAGATCCGTAGTCTCGGCGATCGAATCCGCTATCGCCTCTTGGAGCTCCATACGCATTTTCCATATCGGAGGGTCGCGAGGCTTCTCGCGATGAGACGCGGTGAACCGATCGAGGCTCTCCACGATGAGCTTCTCGAGGCTCCGGTTGATCGCCTTGAGCCAGTATTGGATCGAGTATTCCTCTGGCTTAGTCACGCGATCCCTTCCGAGTGGTCGCTGTAATCCCACCCCTTCGGATCGTATTGGCATCGTGGTCGTCGGAAGACCCCCCAACCGCGCCAGTCGTGGGTCTTGGATTGGTTGTGATAGGCCTTCCCACAGGAGAGGCATTGTTCCGCTCTGATCGCGCGAATGTCGTTGAGGATCTCGCGGGACTTGTCGAGATCGTTGATCGGGTCGTCTTCGGTTTGCTGGCTCATTTCTGGCTCTCTTTCAGCGCCTTTTCCCGCTCTGCCATTTTCTGCTTTATCAACAATTCGCCGTGGTCGTGAGTGCATACCGGCATGAGTTTGAGCGCCCCGAGCTCGAGCACTTGGAACGCGGCTGGCGCGGAGCAAATCTCACACCAGCGATCCTGGACGATGTAGAAACCTCGCGGCATTAGCCCGCCTTTCTTCGGAATCGTTTTCGGAGCCTGTCTCGAAACGTCTCCGTCTCTGAGAGGATCCCTGCCTTGTCAGTGGGAGCGACCCGGGTCTGAGCCATCGCGGTCAGAATGAGCATCGAGTCCTTGCGGAGCCGGCCCGATTGGGTTCCTCGAGTGGGTCGATCATTTCCCCGTCTCCGAGATCTGCTCGAGTTGGCCCCGCGCCCCTTCGGGCTCATCCGGTTAGCCGATCCGCTGCGTCTTGAGCCCATCGCGCCAACCAACCGTTAGTAAACATGAACGGTCCGGGAACCTTCTCGGGAGGGAGGTTGGTAATGCGATCGAGTTTGTCCTCGATATCCCCTATCTGGATCTCGTCGCGAGCGAGCTCATAGAGGAAAGCTACGAGCGGTCGATTGTCATTCACGCGACCGGAAGCCTCGCGCATCCGGAGATTGGCTTCGTTGGTTATCTCTTCGGTGTACGGGTCGTGGCTCAAGCTGGCCTCTTGTCGGTATGGTGAATCACGTCCTGCTCGTCATAGAAATGTCGAACGAGCGTGTCACCGTCGAAATACGATTCGACGCGGTGCGGCCACTGATCTCGGAACACGTCGATAGCGGCGCGCATACCTTTGACTTGGGCTTGCTCGAAATCTTCCCGTCGAGCTCCCGCTCCGAGAATCGCCATAGCAAAGACTCCGAGCGTGCCACCGATGAAGAGCCCGATAAAGAATCCGATCACGGTTTGGCCTCCCATACGATTGCCCGTCTCCCGGACGGTAGTTTGACCTTCCTTCCAGTGTCCCGGACGAGGCCTCGAGTCACCAATTCGGATCGGCGCGCCCGGAGCCCCGAGTCGGATTGTCTCGGCAATAGGGGGAAGGCTTCGGGGTTGTTGTAGTGATCGTTCAAGGTGGTATCCGTCATTGGACCCAAGACCTTGAGCACTTGGAGCACCGCGCTTTGCTTCCCGGTCAGATCAGTAACCGACCGCGCCGCTTCGAGAGAAGTCTCCGGATCCCCGGTCCGGGTCCGGTACTCGGGATCGAAGGGCAACGGTCGGTCAGTCATTGGAGGACGGCGAAGAGGATCGTCCAGAGCGCGAGGATGAACCCAAGCGTCCGGACGAGCTCCCGGTTCTCCGTTCCCGGCACGAAGAGAGCTCCGAGAAGAATGAGGCTAATGAGCCCCGCCAGAGCAATTCCGGTCGAGAGATCCACTACTTCTTGATCGTGGCGAGCAAGGCCTCGTTTACGGATTCCTTGAGAGCGTCCACCGAATCCCCGTCGCTCGGATGATCCTTGAGGAACTGATCCAGGAGCTTCGAGAAGTGGAGGATCGGGAAATTATGCGCTCGGGGCTTGGCCGGCTTCGTGACTTCAGCTTCCGCTGTCTGCTTATCCATTGGGGCTCCCTTTCAGAGTTGGACCGTTACCCTTTCGAGTAT